>Ga0208331_100192_pt1 | contig 19301 bp, 20 predicted proteins | sample DeeseametaMP1648_FD_184184 | JGI IMG/M metagenome (GOLD analysis project Ga0208331, IMG submission 184184) | Marine microbial communities from the Deep Pacific Ocean - MP1648 (SPAdes) | ecosystem: Environmental > Aquatic > Marine > Oceanic | place: North of Tokelau, South Pacific Ocean... | reverse complement strand
TACCGACAACGGAGTTGTCTCCGAAAAAGACGTTTCCGACATCGCTCGACAGATCGAAAGAGTGTATGAAGAGGGCGACTACGTGGGCAGCCTGGTGACCGGCGGAGAGACCGATCGCCCGACCGAATACGACGGACCGAAGGAACAGCCGGTCGGCTGGTGGACGGAATTCTACAAGCGCCACGAGCAGAACACGGGGCAGTCTCAATGGGATGTCTGGGAGTTATTCGACCGGTTGGGTCTGGGCGCCAGGTAGGTCTTGGGCCCGGCCGAGAGATTTGATCATCGTTTCCAGTCCGTCGGCGGCTCGACCCAGTCTCTGGTAGTCGAGTTGGTCGGCGGTATCCGTTTTACGATGGTAGTGCGGATATCGGAAAGGGGCGGTGTCGGTAATCATAACGCCCGGATACCCTTGCTCCCAAAAAGAAGCGTGATCGGACCACGACACCCCGTCGATAGTAGCGGGAGCCACCAAACTTTCCACCGGCAAACCTTCGAAGTGACCCAGGCACTCTTGTAAGAAGTCCTGAGAGTTCGGCTCGCTGATAAAGGCCAGAAAGTTGCCCGTGTTCGGATAGCCCTCGATACCGGGGGGAAACTTCTGACTGCCTTCCTCATCTGAGTAATAGCCCATGGTTTCCAGGCTGAGCATGCCGACGATGTTGTCTTTGCGTTCGGCGCAGCGGGCAGCATAGACCCGACTGCCCATGGAGTCGCTCATGAAATAAGGTGGCTCTTCATTCACAAAGAAAACGAATCTCACCGTTCTCTCCATCGGCACCGCTTTGAGCCGCTCGGCCAACTGCAGCAAAACAGCCACTCCGCTGCCGTTGTCGTTGGCCCCGGGAGTGATCGGAGCGCTGTCGTAGTGGGCTGCGACCACCACGATCTCGTCGTTTCCAGGCTTGGTGACGACCAAATTGTACACCGGCTTATCCACCTTGAACTCATCGAGTTCGACCTGGTAACCGGCTTTCTTCAGGCGCCTCGTGATGTAGTCGCGGGTCTGCTCAAGCTTCGAATAGTTGTTGAGATTGCGCTCACCGATCTTCTCGGAGAGAACGGTCACCGTACTCTCCAGCGTGGGAGTGGTCTCCAACGCCACTTTTTCGAAATCCGCCTCCACGGTCGCGGTAGGGCTGGTGGATGGTGAGGCGTGGCTCCTCTGGCAACCGGCCGACAAAGTGCAGAGCAAGAGCGCCGTCAGAAAGAGAATTCTCATACTTTTTTGGCTAGAGAGTTCAGGTATGTCTCGGCCAAGTCGTGCCCGCTAAAGTAAGCTCCGTCGAGATTCGGAGAGTTGCACCAGTCTCCGGCGACGCCCAGCCCCAGAGACTCTTCGAAGCGATGGGTGGAGTCGGAGGCCGCGGTCCCGTAAGCGAATCTCCAGCGGTGGGCCCGACAGAACGCCACCGGCGGAAGCTCCACGGGTGAAAGCGGCGCAAAAGCGGAAAGCATGAGGCTCGCGATCTGCTCGGGAGGGTCTTGCAGGTGCTTCTCGCTCCACTCGTCGGTGGCGTGCAGCACCCAGCACTCTTTCGTCGTCCGCCCCGGTTTGGCCGAATCTAGACATACCCAGGCCAGGGGACCGTTCCCCACAAACGCGGCTTCGTAATCCACCATGACCTCGTCCTCGAATTCGACCATGGTGGCAAGGCAAGGTCTTGATTCCACCTTGTCTAGAAGTGGCCCGAACTCTTCGTAGGGCGCCAGAAGCTTGGCCGTCTGATAGGCCGGACAGGCCACAAAGACCGCCTCGAAGGGACCCGCCGATTGATGGCGCTGGCCGATGATGGACCATCGACCTTTCTCACCGGAGACGTCGAGAGCCTTAAAACGGCAGTGGACCTCCAGCTCCTCGGCAAGGTGGGAGGCGAGATCGGCCATACTCGGGACGGCCACGTGCCAGGATGTGCTGTCGACCTTCTTGCGCTGGGGCAGTTCGAGGGCTTGAGCGCGCCAAGGCACGATAACCCCCGCCTTGCGCCAGGCCGAGAAGAGTACCGCGGCACGCCGAGAGTGAGGCTTCATGTACTGGGCGCCGTAATCAAACTGCCGATCGTGATACTTCCGAGTGGCCAGTCTCCCGCCCGGGCGGCGACCATCGTCAAGGACGACCACCGAAACGCCGGCCTCTTGCAGGCGCTTGGCAGCGGAGAGACCGGCCAGCCCGGCCCCCACTACGGCGACCTGCGCTGTTATTCGCCGGCCAGCCATCGGCACAGGTCTCCTGCCGCGTAAGTTATGATGATGTCAGCCCCCGCCCTTTTGATGGAAGTCAATATTTCCAACGTCACAGACCTCTCGTCCACCCAACCCAACTGGGCTGCGGCCTTCACCATAGAATACTCCCCCGACACATGGTAAGCCGCTATGGGATAATCGAATTCTCTTCTGAGATCAGAGATGATGTCGAGATAAGATAGAGCCGGCTTGACCATAAGCATGTCGGCCCCTTCCTGCACGTCCAGCCGGGCCTCTCGCATCGCCTCTCGCCGATTGGCGGGGTCCATCTGGTACCCCTTACGGTCTCCTTTTCCAGGAGCCGAGTCGGCCGCCTCTCGGAAGGGCCCGTAGAACGCTGAAGCATACTTCACGGCGTAACTCAAAATAGATACGTTGGGATAATTAGCGCGCTCCAGCGTGTCTCGAATGGCCCCGATCCGACCATCCATCATGTCCGACGGTGCCACCACGTCCGCACCGGCGATAGCGTGCGAGAGGGCGGTGAGAGCGAGCCTCTGGATGCTGGTGTCGTTGACGACCTCTCCCTCCACCAGGTCGCCACAGTGACCGTGGGAGGTGTATTGGCAAAGACAAACGTCAGTCATCACAATCAACTGCGGAAATTCGTCCTTGAAAGCTCGGCAAGCTCGCTGCACGGGACCCTCGGGGCTCCAGGCCTCCGAACCCTCTTCGTCCTTCTGGTCGGGCAAGCCGAATAGAATAATGCTGCGTAGCCCTAAAGCCACCAGTGGTCTGACAAATTCTAAAGCCTGGTCGACCGAGTGGTGAAAAACACCGGGCAAGGACCCTATCGGCTCTTCTCGACCCTCACCGCTAACGACGAAGAGAGGCAGCACGACATCTGCCGAAGTCAGCTGAGTTTCTCGTACCAGGTCGCGCATCCCGGAGCTGGCCCTGAGACGGCGAGGACGATGTTGTGGAAAGAACATACGATTTCATTTCCTGTGCCCCCAGGCGAGACCTCTCTGTGTCGAGGAATTGTGGAGGTTATTCTTAGGTTGAGCCGCCGCCGTTTTTGTGCTCTTCCTTGGGCTTTTCGGTGCTCGTACCGTTCATGCGAGCTTGAGCCGCTTGCTCTTTCTCGGTGGCTTCGGCCGCGATCCTTTTGTCGGCCTCGGATAGTGGAGCCAACTGGTTGCCGTCCGGCGCCAGCGCGGCGGCTCGGACTTGCTGCATCTTTTTCACGGTTTTCTCGTCGCTCTCGGTGATGCCGGTGTCGATCATCACTTTGCCGGACTTTCGGTACTCCTGACCGTCTTCACCAGTTTCCATCTCGTACAGAGGTCCGCTACGAGCGAGATCGGCCGCCACCGTGTGATGGTCCTCTTCGTGTTTGGTGAGGGCCTTATCAAATTCGCGCTTCTTTTTGACGCTCTTGAGCTGATCGGTGGAAAGTTCTTCCAACTTGGACTGTTTCGTCTGAATCCGATCGTTGCCACCGAAATTGCTTTTCAACCCCTCGAGAAGGTCCTTGCGCTCGCCGCTGGGCTCCTTCTTCTTCGCTTCCCCCGAGATGGCCGAGCCGTCTCCTCCTTGACCGGCACCACCAGCCTGCGGGGGTGCGGCGTTTGGGTTCTGAGGTTTGGCGAGTCCGGCGAAGCTCGGACCGACTTGTTGGGCGTTTTGACGTCCGTCGATAATACTCATGTCCCTAGTTTAACTCATGAGACGAGGTGCAGCGAGACGGTAGATGTTAAGTTTTGTAAGCCAATGTTGCCGTAATATGATGGGTCGTTAACAAATCCGCTGAAGGCGATGGGCCTCCCCCCACATAATCAAGCGCTATGAAAATTGGCCGTACGCTCTTTCTTCTTTATTTTCTGGTCCTGATGCAGTGGGCCGGTGCCCAAACTTCCGCCGAACTTAGGCAGTTTGCCGAAGGATCGGTCTACGACGTTTGGTACGGCATCTACGCCATGGACCAGAAGCTAGGCTATTACCATATCGTGGCCGAGCTCAGCGAAGACGGGAAGCAGTACGTCGTGAGCGAAGACATGCTGGTAGTCTCCACTTTCGCCGGTGAGCTCTCCGAAGACCGCTCGACGCTGGAGATTCGCTACTCCCTGGAAGACGGCCTGATCGACTCCTCCGAAGCCGAAGAATCAGGCGGCGGAGAGCGACTGCTCATCACCGTCGAGCGCCAGGGTGACAAGCTCAAGCTCACTTCAAACTCCGGGGGACGTCCCGAATCCCGCCTGATCGAAATGTCTAAGACGACTTTGAACGCCGAGATGAAGTTCGTGGAATGGCTGAAAACAGCCGGCCCGGGGGAGACATTTGATTCTTTTTCCCTGGACTGGACGAAAGAGCCGGTCGACACTCCCCAGACCTTCACTTTCAAGAGTAAGGAAACAGCACCGCTCAACGGGGTTGTTACCGAGTTGTACAACCTGCAAGAAGAATCGTTCGAACTGACCGAGGACGGCCAGTTCGACTCGAAAGGTGTGCCCGTTTGGCTGAAAACGGGAGGGCTTTTCGAGATTAAGCGTGAGCCTGAAGAGGTGGCGACCAATCTGGGCGAGACGCCGGTGGAGATTCTCGCCAAGACGACCGTGAAGTCCGACGTCAAATTGGGCGAGCCGCCGCTTCAAGAGCTTGTGCTTCAAGCTTCGGGCCTGGGAGAGTTTAAGTTTCCCGAGGCGACCTATCAGAAGGTGCAGTATTTATCGAACGGAGAAGCCCGTCTTACCATCTCGCCGCCTCAAGGGAAACCCGAGCCCTCCGAACTCCAAGACCGTGAGAAATATCTCAAAGCGAACCCCACTCTTCAGTCCGACTCCCCGGAAGTGAAACGCCTGGTGGAATCGCTCGGATTGCGGGGTTTGAGTGAGCGAAGAAAAGTGGAAAAGCTGACCCGCTGGGTGTACTACAATCTGGAGAAGGCCAGCAACGTGAACGCCAGCACGTCCCTTTCAGTCCTCAAGAACAGGGCCGGAGACTGCACCGAGCATACCATCCTGCTGACCACTCTCTTGCGAGCGGCGGGCATCCCCGCCCGTGAATTGAGCGGTCTCGTCTACACCAACGACGACCTCCAAGTTTTCGGCTACCACGCCTGGGTGGAAGTCTACGTGGACGGCGGCTGGTTGGCCGTGGACCCCACTTTCAATCAGGTCCCGGCCGATGCCGGCCACATCCTCCAGTCTCGTGAGGATAGCCTGGCCGAACTGCAGATCATGGGGACCCTGAGGCTTACGGTGGAGAAGCTACGGTCGAGTACGAAGAAGTATGAGCGGAAGAGTAAAGTGGGCTTGAGGCTAGAAGAGTTGCTGATCATCGCGCTGGTTGGCACCGTGGTGGTCGGAGCTTCAGCCTCACCCGGTTTTTCCGACGCACCCTGACCCACCCGAACGGGCAGGGATGAGAACCACCCGATCCGCAGATGTGCGGGGACAGCTTTTGCTTCACAATGAAGGGGAAGGAGTGAAGCTATGGATCACTTAGAAAAACTGTCTGACGAATTAGTGGCGGTGAGCCGCAAAGTGGCACCCTGGATCGTCAGAGTTAACGGCCGGAGGGGGCCTAACGCCACCGGCGTGCTGTGGAACGAAACGAAGATCGTGACCTCTCACAGAGCCTGCCACCGAGATGCCGACATCGAGATCGGATTGCCGGACGGCACCACCACGTTGGGCCGCATCACCGGAAGAGCCCCCGCCGTCGACCTGGTCATCGTGGAGCTTCCAAGCCCGGTCGCCGATTTTGAGCCTATCCCCTGGTCGGCGAAGAGCGGCCCCGGGCTCGTTCTTGGGTTTGCTCGGGACCGGCGAGGCAATCTCTTGAGCAAGATGGGTCTCCTGGCCTCGGAAGAGTTGGTGCATCGAATTTCTCCCGCTCCCGAGTTTCTGGGAAGCCCGTTGGTGGACTCTCGAGGGGAGTTTTTGGGGCTTCACTTGATGGCCGGTCACCCTCGTGTCGTTGCCAGAAAAGAGCTGGAAGAGATGCTTCAAAAGCTGGCCGAGACCAGTCTCCTGGAACCGGCTTTCCTGGGATTGGGGCTGCACCGAGTGGAATCACCGGAAGGCTACAGCTGTTTGGTCGTCCAGGTCGATGAACCGGCCCGTCAGGCGGGCGTGCTCATCGGCGACCATCTTCTGTCGCTTGACGGAGCAGAGGTGGAAGACCCTCAGCAGGTCAGCGAAATCATCCGAGGCCTTCCGGCGGGTAGTCCGGTCACTCTGGAAATCTCCCGTGCGGGGAAGGCGCTCGAAATCGAAGTCACGTTAGGCAGTCGCCCCGAGACATGCTTTCCCCAAAAGTTTAAGAAGCATATGAAGAGGGTGATCCGACACTTCCGCCATCATCATCACCACGGCCCTCCGCAAGGACACCACCATCAAGGACGGCCACACCATCACCATGGGCCGCCCGGACCTCCACCGGAGGAAACCGAACTTTGCTAACCCTTGTCGTGGTGAGAGCCGGGTCCAGTTCGGCCCAACGGGGACTGGCCTCTCTGCTCGGGCCGGACGAGTTTCGAGTGACCGAACTCCTGGATTGGGCCTCGCCCGCCACGGCATCCTACCAGGTGGTACTGGGTGAAATGGGAGCCCACGACAATCCGCTCTATCTCACCGAGCCGTTCGTCGTTCTCAGCGCCGAGGTCAGCCTCGAGCCTGGTCCGGGCCGGGCTATTCTTCATCCCGAAACCAGCGACTCGGCCATTCTTGCGGCCCTGGGTGCCGTGCTCCAGGGGCTCTCGGTCCGGGATGAATATCATCTTGCCGGCGATCACATCCAGCCGCACACCCACGATCTGACCCCGAGAGAAGTCGAGATCCTTGCCCTTCTTGGGGACGGCCTTAGCAACAGGCAGATATCCGAGGCCCTGCACATCTCTCAAAACACGGTGAAGTTTCATCTCAGCTCGATCTTCTCCAAGCTTCAGGTGGCCAGTCGAGCCGAAGCTATCACGGTGGGGTTGAGAAGCGGGATTATTCTGCTCTAGATAGCGGACTCCAACGCCTCGGGGGGTCTTCCCCCGATGCCATCTTCATCAAGATCCCTGTCGCCACGCCGGTGGCAAGTCCGGTCATGGCTCCCACTCCAGCTCCCAGAAGGAGCCCCGAAGCCGGGGTTAGCCAATGACTGTTCTTGGTCGTGGTGGTGTCTTCGTAGCGTCCGGTGAAGTACTTCCTGTTGATCGCCTGGCCGCTTCCGGAGAAAGGGGTTTCCCCGTATTCGCCACGCATCTCGTTGTAATAGATCTTCTGTCCGGGATGAAAGTAGTGCCCGGGAATGGACGACTTCTGGGACACTCTGGGGATGTGGCCTATCGTTCGATTTTCGTAAACCGGTTCGGCCACGGTCTGGGTTATGGCGACATTCTTGCCGGCCGAGATGTGACCGGCCAAGGCGCCCGCACCGGCTCCGACCACGGCACCGACGGCGGTGCCGATCAGGGGCGCCTTGTCGGCTCTTTGGGCCAGTTCTTGTTTCTCTTTGCTTTCCGGCTTCTTGGGTGTCTCCCAGTAGCCCGGCACATCGTCTTTCACCATGTCCGTCAGGGAGGTCACCAGTGCCCCGGCGACCGCTCCCACACCGAGACCGATGAGGGTCCCGGAGATCGGACCGAACCACGACTTGTCGACCACCTGCCGGTGGACGACGTCTCCGGTCCGTTGGTTCTGGATGATAGGATCCCAATCGGCCGGATCGTGATGCCATTGCGTCTGAAGATTGCCGTCCGCATCGGTATAGGTGGTGGTGTAGCTGTGGGCCGGGTCGTAGTCGGCACCCACCAGCACCGGGCGGGTCAGATGTTCGGCCCGTGTGCTGATAGTCACTTCGTCGTTGGAGAGGTTGTGCAGACCTGCCAGAAAGCCGGCCGTACCGCCCACCGCGGCCCCGATTCCAGCTCCCACCAGAGGTTTGCTCAGACCCTCGCGTCTGGCCTTATTTACCAGGCTGTTGCTGGCCTGGTAGTCGTTGTTCTTGCCGATATGCTTGTTGTAGAAACCGCGGATGTTCATTTAATTTCAGGATAGTCTATGCCTGAGGTCCTGTTGTGACAGGGAAATGAACAGTTAGGACCTGGCCGGGATCTGCTCGCAGCCAGGTCCTCGGGCTCAGAGCGAAACCGGCTCCTCTTGAGGCGCCTTGCGGTCCAACAAGCTCCAGTCGACCTTCGCACTCACTCTCATCAGGAGGTGCAGACTGAAAATCATCAACATCACCAGCAGCAAGCCGCGCTTGCCCTCCACCATAAAGGTCGCTGAAAAGAGGACGAGGTAGAGAAAGAGGACCGGCAGCAAGCGGGTGCGAGCAAACTCCACCCCCAAAGCGAGCGACCCGTAGTGATAGTTGAGCAAGATGGCCACCAGAGCAGCCAGTCCGAAAGCCGCGGAAACGCCCACCACGTCTCCGAGATAAACCAGCAGAAGGTGGAAGCTGAAAAAGCCGGCCCCTAGAAACGCGAAGTGCATCGGGTGAGGGCAGCGACCGTCGGCCACCGAACAAACCGCCACCGCCATAAAGAAGAGGAGCAGACCCAGAGGACCGTAACGGCAGATGTCGATCAAAGCCGGACCTGGATTTGGCTTCTTCGGCATCTCCACGCCGATCTGACTGCCGGTTAGCAAATTCCGATAGTTCCAAGTCATGTTCCAGCCGTCGTCGATTTCTTCTTTGTCGTCCGGAGAGACGCTCCCGTCGATGAAGTCGACCTCGCGGAAGTTGGTCTTCACGTCCACGGTGAGGTTCTTCGGTGTTCCCTCCGTCGACTCGAAGATATACCACCACTCATCGGAACCTCGTCCGCTATAGGTGACCTGAACCTCTGTCGCACCATCTGCCACGGGTACTTGAATCAAGCTCCCGTTCTGATTGTACTGCTCAGTAGCGCGGCCGTCGATCAAGACCTGAAAGTCGTTAAATAGCCCTCCACCGGTGGGCAGCGGAAATTCCAGAGTAGCGCTCTCGGGAAGTCCTCCTGGAAGTTGATACGACGCTCGAAAATCAACGTTGTAGGTGGAATACCAGTAGTGACCCTTCTTGCGGTACTCCAGTTCGATATCGGCATCAATATCAGCCGACTCCAGGCGGGGGCCGCCGGTCAGATAGGCCGACTTCTGCAGATGAGTACTCCCCCACAGATTGGCGACGTCGGTGCGCAACTTGGAGTCCACGTTGAGGTGCCTCCGCTCGATAGACTCTGCCATGGACATCCAAATTGCGGTCATGGCGAAAAACACGAAGATAATTGTTCCAAATCTCATGTTCTGAGCATAGGTGAGGAATGTGTCCGACGCGCGGCGGCCGTGTGTCAGTCGGGTGTCAGAAGGCGACTCCCGATGGGAGTGCAACCTTACCAACTATGAGTAGACCTACCCGCCTTCGACAGCTTCTCTTCGGCCCGCTGCTCTTGCTCTGGGTCGGCTGTGCGCCCAAACTCCCTCCACCGGAAACGAGCAGCCCGACCCCTTCAGCCATCTCAATCCCGTCGGCGGCCGAAGTGGCTCAGCCCAAGTTCGATCCCCAAAAGTATACGACCATGAACACCGCCTTGAACAGCTTTGGGCAGAGGCTCTTCACCGAAGTGGCGAAATCCCATGAGGGCAACCTTGCCGTGAGTCCTGTAGGTCCATTCGTCTTGCTGGAACTCCTTCGCGAGGGCGCCGAGGGTGAGACGAAAACGGAACTCACGAAGGTCCTGGGTGGTGAGACTGGACTTCCGCGGAAGCGGCCAATCTCGTGTGGGTTCTCAATCAGAGCCCATCTCTCTCGGTGGCGCAGAAAGTCTTCGTGGACTCGTCCACCGCGATTCGAAGTGAGTATCTTGAGGCCCTCGACCCGGGTCTAACCGGAAACGTCGAGCCTGTCTCTTTCAAAGCCGACAACAACGATGCTCAGAAGCGTATCGCCGATTGGACCACCAAGCAAAGCGGCGGTCTTTTGGAAACGAAAATACCGCTACGGGAAGACACGCTTTGCGTGCTTCTCTCCGCCCTTCTCTACCAGGGTGCCTGGTTTCATGAATTCGAACCCACCGACACTAAGGACAAGACTTTCACCTGCATCGACGGAACCGAAATTCAGGTCCCGACCATGTGGCTTGACTACAGAGAGCTCCATTACTATCGGCAAGGAGACGTTCAGGCCGTCGCGCTACCGTATGAAGACGATATGGAGATGCTTCTCATCCTGCCGAAGAAAGGCTCAAGCCCTGCTGATGCTCTTTCCTCGTTTGATTTCTCCGCGCCCCCTGAAGACGGGGACATCAGAGTGACACTGGAGTTACCCAGATTCGAGACCAGAACTCCCGAACTCGAACTAACCGATTCTCTGAGGGCGCTCGGCGCGGCTGCTCTTGTTAACGGAGCCGACCTCTCCCGATTGCTCGACTCTCCCGAAGCCCCAATGATGAGTGTACGAACCTTTCAGCAAGCTTTAGTCAGGGTTAACGAAGCCGGAACAGTGGCGGCGGCCGTCACAGAAATGTATGCCACGCCTGAGTCCACCGAAACCCCAAGCGATGACCTACCCAAAGAAATCGAACTCCACTTCAACCACCCCTTCGCCTTCGCTCTTCGGCACAAGCCTTCGAGGGCTCTCGTCTTCTTGGGCGCTGTCGAGCGGCCGGATGAGTCTTAGTCTAGAGAAATCCGTAGCTTCAACTCTCGTCTTCGTAACGACGCTCGTTCGACACAACCCGTCGAAAGCAGTCGTCCTTCTCGTTCAAATCAAGCGACCCGGCCATCGGTAGAGGCTCCACCAAGGTTCCCGGCCTCCGGGGGATATTCCGTCCAGCGACACTCATGATAGGCGACCGAAAACTCGAAAATCGCTGCGATTGCTCTCTGTAATGGCGAGCGCAAAGCTCCATTTGGCGGGGTTCTCCGGTGCCTTTCCGAGTTTCCCGTCATTAAAGCTTGCGCGACGGGAAATCGGGCGTAGATTTGCGGTCGCCTGGTCTTTTTTTCAAGCCGGGTAATCGGACCAGGAACGACGGGGAACAACGCTCGCTAGCTCGCCGTCATTTCGAGTTTCTGGTCGCTCATCACAAGGGTACCGGTGGGACAATACCCCGGACTGTCGCTCCTTTGGAACACTGATGTGATTCATGCTCGGCAAGGAGCAAGGTTCGGAGTGGACTCCGACGTCGAAACCATTTGGCTCATCCACTTCGCACTCTGTGAGTTGACGTGCCGTGGCGGTGCGACTACCGGAATGTGCCTCGTACACGACGAAGCTAGCATCGTGTCCGAGCAACTCATTGGAGAACTGAAGGGTCTCATTGAGGGCGGCCAGATAGAGGAGGCCAGAGAGTTCTTGCGGGGCTGTAGCGAGCTCGTCGAGGACGAAAAATCCCTCTTTCACGCCGGCCTGCTCTTCCTGTGGGCAGATTGCCCGGCTCAAGCGCTAGAATTTGCTCAATTGGGAAAGGAGAGGTTCCCCGGCAAGCTGAGATTCAGCGGTCTTTTGGGGATGACGCTGACGCGTCTTGAGCGATACCAAGAAGCTAGGGTCGAAGTGGAAGCGGCTTGCGTGGAGCGTGTCCCACGGATTCTTACCGATTTCATTACAAGTATCTACCTCGCCTTAGAAGATTTGCGAGCGGGAGAGCGACTTCACACGAAGAGTATGGAGGACGACCCGGATTGCCCGGAGCGGCGAAACGCATACGTATCATTTCTACACGATTTCGCGTTCATTCTTCTCAAAAAGTACAACAATTCCGACGATGCCCTGGCGCTCTTTCGCAAGGCCGAGACTCTCGCCCCTACCGACGGAGATGTCCAGTTTGGCCTCGGCTGCACCTACTACACACTGGACCAATTAGAGAGAGCCATTCCCCACCTCCAGAAGGCGACCCACTGGCCGCATTGCTGGGGTCTTCTGACTGGGATCTATGACGACTTGGACGAATTTCAGAAGGCTCTTGAAACTAGCCGAAAGGCAATCGAGCATTTTCCCTCGAGGGTCGATATGCATTTGATAAGAGCACGAGCGGCCCGCCACCTTGAGCTTCGAGACGAGGAGCTCGAAGCTCTCCAGCAAGCGATAAGACTTTCACCGGACAACCGCGAAATTAAGACGGACCTTGCACTGTATTATTACAAGTCTGGGGACCGGCAGCTTGCACTTGATTTCGTGGACGAAGCTATCGCCCAAGGCTTCGAGGAGAAAACAGATGAGTGTGTGGCGTTCTGGACGCGAGGGATGATAAAGGTTGCGTTGGATGATGACGAAGCTATTAAGGACTATGATCACGCTTTGAGTCTTGAGCCCGAACTGCTCCCGCTTTATCTAGATAAAGCCGAGGCGCAATATTGGCTGGGTTGGCCGGAAGACGCGCTAGACACCTTGGACCAAGCCTTATCCATTGATCCCGGAGACGAAAGAGCTTTCGGAATCCTCACGAAGGTTACTTGTCATCTGGCGAGACTCTCTGAAGAGTAAATTGAAACCGCGACCCTCCCCCATCCCTGGGCAACGCCACCAACTCCTGACCGTGCATCTCCATGATCTCCGATGCAATAGCCAACCCCAAGCCCATGCTCCCCTTAAACCGCTTCCCTTGATGGTTTCGAGCAAAAAGCGCCTTGTCGGGCGGTCCAGGGCCTCTGTCTAGGACAGCAACCACGGCGTTGCCATCCTCGACCCGGTGGGAGATGACGACCTCTTCCCCTTCCGGCGAACACCGGACGGCGTTGTCTACCAGATTCTCCAAGACCCGTTGAATCTTCTGCGCGTCCCCACGGGCGACCAGGTTCTCAAACTCTTCCTCAAGACGCAGTTTGACTCCAACTTTCAGGGCGGCCGGCTCCAAGCTGTCAACGACCGTCTCCCCTACCGAGATCAGGTCGAACGGTTCTACTTTGAGCTGGTCATACTCAAGCTTCTGCAACTCCAGGAGTCGCGCCGTTAACTCGGACAGCCTCTCCGTCTCACGCTCCACATTCTTGAGGAGGCGTTCCCGGTCGGCCTCGTCTATCTGTCCGGATTGCAGCGCTTCCACCGATCCCGCCAAACCGGTGATCGGAGTCTTCAGTTCGTGCGCGACGTCTTCTAAGAACTTGTGGGTTTTGTTTCGTTCGTCTTCCAGTTCAGCGACCTTCTGACGAAGGTTGTGCACCAGCCGGTTGAAGTTTTGACCGATCTGGGCGACCTGGTCAGTCCCCTCCAGATCGATGTCTTTCGATTCGACTGTATCCACGCCGCTAGTCAGGGCACCGAGGCGAACCAACGTACGTCGCAGCTGCCCGGTCACCAGTAAGGCACCTATAAGGGCAACCAAAGAGAGAGCAAAAATGGCCCGATTGGCGGCTCTTCGGACCACACCCAGCTGCTGCAAAATCTCATCGGTGCTGTGAGAAACGTAGACGCAGCCGACCACCCTGTTGTCTCGGCGCACAGGGCAAGCCACGAAGAGAGCGAGCGAATTCCCCGTTTCATCTGAGAGGCGAGTGTAGGCGCCATAGTGTCCGACGAAAGCAGACTGAATCTCAGGTCGAAATCGAAGATGCTCCTGCGGCTCGGGATTGGGACTGAGAGAATCGTAGATCAGGTCTCGCTCGGCCGACAGAAGTCTAACCCGCGAGCCGGTGACGTTTTGGGTGGTTTGGAGGGTGTCAAAAATCTTGGCGACACCAGGGTCGCCTGACTCGACCACATCCACCACCGTCGGTGCCAGCGTCTGGGCCGTCTTAAACATATTCTCTTCCAGCAAGAAGAGCTGATCACGCTCTAGCTTCCTGAGCATGCTGGAAACGATAAACCCGACGCTGACCAACAAGAGGGCCAGCAAGAGAAACCAGGCTACGCCACGGCGTTCAGGCTTCATCGGCTGCCGGAGATTGCATTCGGTAGCCTCGACCACGCACCGTCTCGATCAATCCGGCCCCCACCTTGCGGCGCAACCGCTTTACGGCCGTGTCCACCACTCTCTCGTCCCCGTCGAAGTCGTAGCCCCAGACTCGCTCCACCAGAAAACTACGGGAGAGAACGCGATGCCGATTTTCGTGCAAGAGCCGCAGAAACTCAAACTCCTGGCGGGATAGAATGACCTTCACCCCTTTGCGAAAGACCTCGGCCCGGTGGAAATCGATGCTCAACTCCCCCACCTCGGTGCGCCCCGCTTCGGCCACCACTTTGTGGCGCAGATTGGTGCGGATCCGAGCCACCAACTCCCGGGCGGAAAACGGTTTGGTCACAAAGTCATCCGCGCCCAACTCCAGCAGAGCCACCTTGTCGCGCTCATCGTCTCGAACAGAGACGACAATCACCGGCACCTGAGACTCCTGACGAATCCATCTCAAGACTTCTCCGCCCTCAAGCTTGGGAAGGTTGAGGTCTAGCAAAACGGCATCGGGAGCGACCTCTCGAAACAGGTCGAGTGCCTTCTCGCCGTCGGAGGCCCAGTGGGTCTCGAAACCGTTGCTGCGAAGGGTCACTCCGAGGAAATCAGCGATGGAATCGTCGTCTTCCACGATCAAAATTTTGTAGCCTTCGGCGGACATTATGGTTGTTTTTGGGTAAGGGTGGATGTACACCTTCAGGCCTTTCTTTCGAAGAGTACCGCTGACGCGGAGAGAACTCCCACGAACACAAAGATGGGAAATCTATCGAACGTGAATCCGCAAGAAGGCTCTTCCATTGTCAGAAGAAGTGCCCCAGTGACGAAGAGATTGAGACCGGACAGGGCACCGCAGATAAAGCAACCCAGTGCACGGGGTACGGCATCAGCGGGACGCCACGGAACAATCCAGGCAAGAAGATAAACAGGACCGCAAGCCAATACCGTGAGAAGAAAGACAAACAGCGCAAACGCGACGTGTTCTGCGATGAGGAGCGCCGGAAGTACCGCCGGAAGAAGACAGGCTACAAGAAACGTCGAGTGGGGCGGCTTCCGGGCATCAAACCAGTTTGGCTTTGAGCGGCAGCAGTAGAGCAAAAACAACTGGGCAGTGACCGTGACCCACAGCACGTGAAGCAAGGGAAAGGTCTCCTGCTCAATTAAGCTGTGCAGGCCGAAGGTGAACGGCACGGCGAGGAGATTCAAGTAGACCGCCGCGACAATGGGCAGAAAGACCGGCATCCGCGACTCAGAGAGCTTCCAGCCAAGCACGCTACCACAGAGCGGACAGAGGAAGATGAGAATGCCGGCCAGGAGGAGCACCGACGCAACACTCTGCGCACCGCACGGTCTGAAACAAAGAGTCTCGGAACCGCCGATATGAGCGTACATCAAAGTCACCAACAGACTAGGGAAACTCTCTAAGAAGTAAGGCGAAGCGAGTCTCCACCAAACTCCAAACTGCTCACCAAGCGGCGGCTTCTCTCCCAGATTCTTCTGCATATACCGCGCCACCCGACAAGTCTGGAACAAGAGAATGAGCATCAATCCGAGCCAGAAGTCCGTCGTTGGGATAGTGTCCAAATCCCAATGAGCAAAACCCAGCCCAAACCAAAGAAAAGACACCAAGATCCCCAGCACCCCATGATAAACACACCGCTTCACAAACATCTTCTTCAGAATAAGCGAGCTTTGTGTCGGTCGTGTGTCAGCGCCGCCTACGCGGCCTTTTCTTGTCCGGCTTCAAACCTTGCCAGTCCGGCCGGTCCTCGTGAAAGTCGTTGACCAGCGGATTGGTCGTCGCCGTCAAGATGTGTTCCCAGCGAACCAGTATATGATACGGTATGACGCGGCCCTCGGCGTTCGGCTCCATGACCGCTTTGGCCGGCTCAAACCAGATCCCCACCGACTCCCGACCCACCACACGCCCCATCACTTCAATCGGATCGTTTAAGGCGGTAAAGCCCTTCGGTGCATACTCGTACAGCTTTTCCGGTCCGTTCACCGTGAGGACACAATACTTCCCCATCAGATGACCAAAGTCGGTTCGCACCGAGCGAAGTCGGGAGATCATTTCACTGAGGTCGTCGTTTTGCACTTTTCTCTGTTCCACTCTCAAGCGTAGCTTTCCCGTCGGACGCCACCGAGGAGGACTGGAAATGAGAACGTACTAGCCTTTTATGAACATTGGAAAACTCGGCGTCTTTTATTTCATCGACGCCTTCACCGCACCGCAAGCAGCCGACTTCGCCAGGTCGGTCGAAAAGATGGGGTATGGAGCTCTTTGGTATCCCGAAGCCGTGGGACGAAACAGCGTCGTCACCGCCGCCTGGTTGCTCAGCCAGACCACTAACCTCGTGGTAGCCAGCGGTATCGCCAACATCTTTGCTCGAGACGCCCAGGCGTCGGCTGCCGCCCGAGCCTCTCTCAACGAACTCTCCGGAGGGCGCTTTCTCCTCGGACTCGGCGTTTCTCACCCTCCTCTGGTGGAAGACATGCGGGGCCACAGCTTCAACAAACCGCTCACCCGTATGAAAGAGTATCTCAAGAAGATGGAAAAAGCCGTCTACCAAGCACCCGCTCCGGAGAAATCCGGGGAGACCGTGCTGGCCGCGCTGGGCCCCAAAATGACAACGCTGGCGGGCGAGATGACGGACGGCGCCCATCCCTACAACGTCACTCCGGCTCATACGGCTAAAGCTCGAGAAATTCTGGGTCCTGACAAGAAACTCTACGTGGAGCAGAAGATTGTCCTGGAAACAGACCCTCATAAAGCCAGAGCCATCGCCAAGGAAAGCCTGGCGATGTACTTGCCCATGGTAAACTACCAGAAGAACTGGGCTCGCGAGGGGTTTCAGCCCGAAGACTGGGAGAAGCCGACCGACAAACTTCTGGACGCCATGGTCGCGTGGGGCGATGCGGAGGCAATCAACAAACGGATTCAGGAGCATTTCCAAAGCGGTGCCGACCACGTTTGCCTGCAGCCTCTGGGTGACGACCCAATTGCCACGCTCAAGCCTTTTGCCCCGAGAAGTTAGGCAGCTATTCGCTCACAGCGATTCTAAAAACTCCACCGCCTGAAGATCACCTCGATCTCGGTAGCGGACTATCAGCGTTTCTCGTTCTCTTTCGAACCGCTCCCCATCATAGGGGGTGTGAGTGCCGACCAGAGTGTACGCCGGGAAACCCTCCGGATTGATCGACTGATGAGTGGCGAAGCCAAACCGCTCCACAAAAATCGAGAGATCTCTCGCATCCGGTCCTTCCGCCAGCACCAGAGCGGCCACCGCTTTGCCCTGGGCCGCTTCAGCCTTCTGGTACTCTTTCATACGGAAATAGGCCTGGGCCAGGTCGTCATACGTTTCGGCTAAATACCGGTCCCCCGCCGGGAAGTTGACTGCGATCTTGGCGGCTTCCGACAGAGGTTCGACCGCCCTCTCGGGCTTCCCGAGATAGATGTAGTCCGTCCCTTTCTTGTAGAGCTTCTCCCAAAGCTCCCTGGCCTCAGCCTCCCGCACGTCTCCTTCCTTCGGTATCTCTCCGGACGTGAAAGCCGCGATGACCGTCACCAGCGCCAGGATACAGACAAATTCCAATTTACGTTTTGCTTTTCTCACCACGAAGAGCCTGGTCGCGAACAACTTTGATTTATTCCGATCATACCTTTTTGCCACGTTTCGGGTTAGAATAGATCGATGTTCACCGACTCACACTGCCACCTAGACCAGTTGCCGTCGCCCGGAGAAGCCTTGGAGAGAGCTCGTCAGGCGGGCGTACATCGCGTTGTCGCGGTGGCCGAAGACGAAAAGTCGATCGATGTCATTCTCCAGCTCAAGGCCCGCTATCCAGACCAGGTCCTGGTAGGTGTCGGGCTTCACCCCATGTTGGTGCCGGAACGCTCGAAAGCATCGGTCTACCAGGCTCTCGAGAAGGTCGAGATCACGGCTCCGAGATCGGATGTGATCGGCGAAATCGGATTGGACTTCAAGTACGCCCAAACCGGCGAACAGCAGGCCTTTCAGCGCCTTGTACTTGACCGACAAATGACCATCGCGGCCATTCATAAAAAGCCGATCAATCTTCACTCTCGCTGGGCTCTCCGCGAGACCATGAACGCCGCCATCGAATATACCCGCGACACCGGGCTCGGCGCTCAACTGCACTGGTTCACCCAATCCAAGAAACTGATCCGCTTGACTAATCGTGTGGGTGTGTACGTCTCCATCGGCCCTTCCATTCTGGATTCTAAAGAAGCCCGTTCCGTGGCCGCCAGTATCGACAAACACTTGCTTCTTCTGGAGACGGATAGTCCCGTGCCGTTCGGCGAGGAGCCCGCGGAGCCGAGTTGGGTGGCCAGGGTGGCTCGTGTGGTGGCCGACCTCTGGCAGTGTGATCTCGATGAAGTGAGCCGCCAAACCGAAGAAAACTTCCGACGATACCTGGGTTAGTTTTCTCTACACGGAGTTAGACAGGACATCGCACCAGGAGCGGAAACGGGTGCAAATGCTAAAGCGCCTCGCCATCCTATCGCTATTTGTCTCCCTTCTACTGCCCGCCCAGAGCCAGCCCCTCTCCAAAGAAAAAGTCTTGGAAGCCATGCCTGCCTACGAAGAATACGTAGAGAAGGCTCGTCAAGACTGGGGGGTGCCGAGCGTCGCAGTCGCCGTCGTTTATGAAGACGAAATGATCTGGTGGAAAGGCTTTGGCGACACCCCGCCCGATGAGGAAACGGTCTTCGCTATCGGCTCCACCACCAAAGCCTTTGCCGCTGCGACACTGGCCATGATGGTAGACGAGGGCGGCCCCGGCTGGGACGCTAAAGTCGTCGACCATCTGCCCGGATTTGCAATGTACGACCCCTGGGTGACGCGCGAAATGCAGGTCGACGACCTGCTTGCCCAACACTCTGGAATGGCGCAGCAAGCTCTTTCCGGTATGGGCGCGATGGGCTACTCGCCGGACCAGATCGTGGCGGCCATGAGATGGGTCAAGCCCATCACCAGCTTTCGCTCCAGCTACGCCTACGTCAACTCACCCCATCTAGTCGCCGGGAAGTTAGTGGCGAAATGGGCCAAAGCCCCGAATTGGGAAGCCGTACTCCAGGATCGCATCCTCGATCCGCTAGGGATGGAGTCAACCACCTGGACCGCCGAGGGACTCGACGGCAATCCAAACTCAGCCAGCGGCCACGCGCGCGTCGACGGTAAAGTCAAGAAAATCGCAGCCGGTCCCTTCCCCTACACCTTCGGACCCGCCG
>Ga0208331_100174_pt1 | contig 20348 bp, 16 predicted proteins | sample DeeseametaMP1648_FD_184184 | JGI IMG/M metagenome (GOLD analysis project Ga0208331, IMG submission 184184) | Marine microbial communities from the Deep Pacific Ocean - MP1648 (SPAdes) | ecosystem: Environmental > Aquatic > Marine > Oceanic | place: North of Tokelau, South Pacific Ocean... | reverse complement strand
GGCGGCCAAGCTATATCCGCTGCTGCTGCTGATCCCGCTGACGCTGCTGGCGATCCGGGCCGGGAGACTGCGGGAGGTCGGCAAGACCGCGGCGGCAGCTGTAGGCACCTGGCTGCTGGTGAATCTGCCGATCATGGTGCTTTTCCCGCGGGGCTGGTCGGAGTTCTTCCGGCTCAACACCCGTCGCGGCGACGACATGGACTCGCTGTACAACGTGGTGAAGTCGTTCACCGGGTGGCCCGGTTTCGATCCGGACCTCGGCTTCTGGGAGCCCCCCACCGTGCTGAATGCCGTCAGCGCAGCGCTGTTCGCGGCCTGCTGCATCGTGATCGGCTACATCGCGCTGACCGCTCCGCGCCGCCCGCGGGTCGCGCAGCTGGCGTTCCTGGTGGTGGCGGCGTTCCTGCTGACGAACAAGGTGTGGAGTCCGCAGTTCTCGCTGTGGCTGGTGCCGCTGGCGGTGCTGGCGTTGCCGCATCGACGTCTGCTGCTGGCCTGGATGACGATCGACATGCTGGTGTGGGTGCCGCGGATGTTGTTCCTGTTCGGCGAGCAGAACATGGGACTGCCCGAACAGGCGTTCACCGCGACGGTGCTGCTGCGCGACGTCGCGGTGATCGGGTTGTGCGCGTTGGTGATCCGGCAGATCTACGGGCCCCAGCAGGATCTGGTGCGTGCCGGCGGGGCGGTCGACGACCCGGCGGGCGGGGTGTTCGACGACGCGCCGGATGCGCCACCACGCTGGTTGCCGGACTGGCTACGCCCCCGCCCCAGCGTGGCGGCGACGCGGGAGCCCGCGCCGGTCTAGCCTTCGCGCTGCGGGCCTTCCTCGCCGAGTGTGAATCAGCGTCGATTGCGAGGCCGATTTTTCGCAGTGAGTTCACTGTCGGCGACGGCTTCGGGCCGGTTTCGCAAGGGGTTTACGTTCGGCGACCGCGGCGGGAACCGGAGGCGATTGCGGTGACGGCTTGGGGCGCGACGGCCGCACCTCAGTGACCGCCCGGGCCGCGATTTCGCAGATCAGCGCCCGTTCCTGTAACCTGGCCCGGTTGCCGACGCAGGCGACCCTCCTGCCACGGACACGCCGTGGCCGCAACGACCATAGGAGGTGATGGGTTAGTTATGCGTCCATACGAAATCATGGTCATCCTCGACCCCACTCTCGACGAGCGCACCGTGGCTCCGTCGCTGGAGACGTTCCTCAACGTGATCCGCAAGGATGGCGGCAGTGTCGACAAGGTCGACATCTGGGGACGCCGGCGGCTGGCCTACGAGATCGCCAAGCACGCCGAGGGCATCTACGCCGTGGTCGACGTCAAGGCCGAGCCGGCGACGGTGTCCGAGCTGGACCGTCAGCTGAACCTGAACGAGTCCGTGCTGCGCACCAAGGTGATGCGGACCGACAAGCACTAAAGGGTGCCGCTCGTCGGAACCGCTGCGTAGGCTCGCGCCCAACACGCCGACCACCACCTTCAGGAGGAACCCGTGGCTGCTGGTGACACCACCATCACTGTCGTAGGAAACCTGACCGCCGATCCCGAACTCCGGTTCACCCCGTCGGGTGCGGCGGTGGCCAACTTCACCGTCGCCTCGACGCCGCGTATCTACGACCGCCAGAGCGGTGAGTGGAAGGACGGCGAGGCGCTGTTCCTGCGGTGCAACATCTGGCGTGAGGCCGCCGAGAACGTGGCCGAGAGCCTGACCCGCGGATCGCGCGTCATCGTCCAGGGCCGGCTCAAGCAGCGCTCCTTCGAAACCCGCGAGGGCGAGAAGCGCACCGTGGTCGAGGTCGAGGTCGACGAGATCGGACCCTCGCTGCGCTACGCGACCGCCAAGGTCAACAAGGCCAGCCGCAGCGGCGGCGGCGGTGGCGGCGGATTCGGTGGCGGTGGCGGCGGCGGTTCCCGCCCGGCGGCTGCCAACAGCGCACCGGCGGAGGACCCCTGGGGCAGCGCGCCCGCATCGGGCTCCTTCGGCGGCGCCGACGACGAACCACCGTTCTGACACAACGATATTCATTGATTTTCTTGAGGAAGAGATAGACACATGGCGAAATCGACAAAGCGCCGTCCGGCTCCGGAGAAGCCGGTCAAGACCCGCAAGTGCGTGTTCTGCTCGAAGAAGGGCAAGAACATGGACATCGACTACAAGGACACCGCGCTGCTGCGCACCTACATCAGCGAGCGCGGCAAGATCCGTGCCCGCCGGGTGACCGGTAACTGCGTTCAGCACCAGCGCGACGTCGCGATCGCGGTGAAGAACGCCCGTGAGGTTGCGTTGCTGCCGTTCAGCTCGTCGGCTCGGTAAGCGGCGAGAAGAAGACAGGACGAAGAGATGAAATTGATTCTGACTGCTGAGGTCGAGCACCTCGGCTCGCCCGGTGACACCGTCGAGGTCAAGGACGGCTACGGCCGCAACTATCTGCTGCCGCGCGGGCTGGCCATCGTGGCGACCCGTGGCGCCCAGCGCCAGGCCGAGACCATCCGGCGCACCCAGGAGCTCAAGGGCGTCAAGAACCTCGAGCACGCCAACGAGCTGAAGACGGCGATCGAGAACCTCGGCGCCGTGCAGCTGTCGGTGAAGACCGCCGGCGACTCGGGCAAGCTGTTCGGCTCGGTCACCGCGGCCGACATTGCGGCGGCAATCAAGAAGGCCGGTGGCCCGAACCTGGACAAGCGCACCATCGCGTTGCCCAAGGCGCACATCAAGACGACCGGCACCCATACCGTGCCGGTGCGGCTGCACCACGACGTCGAGGCGCAGGTGTCGCTGGACGTCGTTTCCGGCTAGCCACGGCTGGCCGAAGCGCTCTCTACGACGGCCGGGCAGAGACCACGTGTCTTTGCCCGGCCTTCGTCGTTCCCGGTGGCGAACAAATCCCGGCAAAGCAGCGCCAGCGAACATAACCGGCTGTTAACCTGCCCGGCCCCGCGGTGAAACACAACACGCCCGAACCGGCAACCGCGCGCGACACGCCGACCAATTTCCCATCCACAGCTCGTCACCCCACCTATGGTGCGTTCAGCTGCGCGAATGGGATGAACGATGACCTTGATCCACAAGTTCTCCCCAGGGAGTCAACATGGCTCACCAGACCTATCCACACGGCATCCACATGTTCATCAACAGGGCCGACTTGATTCCCGCTCAGCAACCTCTAACGTGATCCGTCGCGGGATCGGTTCAGGTCTCCACGGAAGACATGTCGGAGGCCCGATCTACAGTCGCGGCGTGCTGCTTCGAAAGTTCGTTCGATCGCGTTCAGGAGGGGGTGCGGCTCAGCGTGGCTGTCGTCGATGACTTGGGTCGATCGCGCGAACGTTCGGATGTGGAGCCGCCTCCCGGCGAGGACTTCGGTCGCCAGCCCCCGCAGGACGCCGCCGCCGAACAGGCCGTGCTCGGCGGCATGCTGCTCAGCAAGGACGCCGTCGCCGACGTCCTCGAGAGACTGCGTCCCGGCGACTTCTACCGTCCGGCGAACCAACTCGTCTACGACGCGATCCTCGACCTCTACAGCCGCGGTGAGCCCGCCGACGCGGTCACCGTCGCCGCCGAACTGGACCGGCGCGGGCTGCTGCGCCGGGTGGGCGGCGCGCCCTATCTGCACACCCTGATCTCGACGGTGCCGACCGCCGCGAACGCCGGGTACTACGCCGGGATCGTCAGCGAGAAGGCGCTGCTGCGCCGGCTGGTGGAGGCGGGCACCCGGGTCGTGCAGTACGGCTACGCCGGTGCCGACGGCGCCGACGTCGACGACATCGTCGACCGTGCTCAGGCCGAGATCTACGACGTCACCGAGCGGCGCACCGCCGAGGATTTCGTGGCGCTCGAAGAGCTGCTGCAGCCCACGATGGACGAGATCGACGCCATCGCCTCGCAGGGTGGCATCTCCAAGGGTGTGCCGACCGGCTTCGTGGAACTCGACGAGCTCACCAACGGACTGCATCCCGGACAGATGGTCGTCGTCGCGGCCAGGCCCGGTATGGGCAAGGCCCTGGCGCTGGACACGCCGCTCCCGACGCCGACTGGCTGGACGACGATGGGTGAGGTCAGCGTCGGTGACGAACTGATCGGCGCCGACGGCCGGCCCACCCGCGTGGTGGCCGCCACCGACGTGATGGTCGGGCGGCCGTGCTACGAAGTCGAGTTCTCCGACGGCACCGTCATCGTCGCTGACGAGCAACACCAGTGGCTGACCGACACCCGTGCCTCGCGCAGGAACCCGAACGTGCCCGCGTCGGTGCGGACAACCCGCGAGATCGCCGACACGCTGAAGTGTGCGACCGCCGATCGTCGACTGAACCATTCGGTCGTCAATGCGGCGCCGATCCAAGGTGCCGAACAGGATCTGTTGGTGCCGCCCTACACACTGGGCGCCTGGTTGGGTGACGGGACCACCGCGTGCGCCCAGCTCACAACGGCTGATCCCGAGATCGTCATGCGCATCGAGGGGGAGGGCGTAGTCGTTCAGAAATCCACGTCTGCGCTCTATCGCTACAGTCTGATGCAGCCCGAGGATGAACGACCGTCAGCGCGAGCCTGCGTCGTGTGTGGAAAGGAGTTCGTGCCGCAGACGAGCCAGGTTCGGACCTGCGGTCGTTCGTGCGGGGGACGCGCGCGTTTCGTGTCGGAGGCGGTGTCTCCTCCCAGGTGCTCGCGATGCGGAAAACCGTCCTCCGGATTGCGGCAGTGCCAACGTTGCCGTAACGCGGTGGGCACCGTCCAGGCGCGACTGCGAACCCTCGGGGTGCTGGGGAACAAGCACATCCCCTTGCAGTACCTGCGAGCGTCTGAGGGTCAGCGTCGCGCGCTGCTCGCCGGATTGCTTGATACCGACGGCACCGTGACAAACGGTGGCACCGTCCAGTTCACGGTGACGAACAGGCGGCTGTCCGCCGACGTCGTCGAACTGATCGTGTCACTCGGCTACCGGTGCCAGGTCGCCACTAAGGCGGTTAACGGCCGAAGCGAGCTTTCCTCGACGGCGTATCTGGTGAACTTCTCCGCATCCGACCAGGTTTTCGGATTGCATCGAAAAGATATGCTACACAAAGAGCGTCGCGCGGCCAGCACAGCACGGTCGCACTCCCGGTTCATCACCGACGTCCGGCCGGTCCCGAGTGTTCCGGTGCGGTGTGTCGAGGTGGACAACGCCGACCACATGTACCTGGCCAGCCGAGCGATGGTGCCGACCCACAACTCGACCCTGGGCCTCGATTTCATGCGGTCCTGCTCGATCAAGAACCATCTGCCGAGCATCGTGTTCTCGCTGGAGATGAGTAAGTCCGAGATCGTGATGCGGCTGCTCTCGGCGGAGGCGAAGATCAAGCTCGCCGACATGCGATCAGGCCGGATGAGCGACGACGACTGGACGCGGTTGGCGCGGCGGATGAGTGAGATCAGTGAGGCGCCACTGTATATCGACGATTCGCCCAACCTGACGATGATGGAGATCAGGGCCAAGGCCAGGCGCCTGAAGCAGAAGGCCGATCTCCGATTGATCGTCATCGACTACCTGCAGCTGATGACCTCCGGCAAGAAGGTCGAGTCCCGTCAGCAGGAAGTGTCCGAATTCTCCAGGCAGATCAAGCTGTTGGCCAAGGAGCTGGAAGTGCCGGTGGTGGCGATGAGCCAGCTGAACCGAGGCCCGGAGCAGCGCACCGACAAGAAACCGATGCTGTCCGATCTGCGAGAGAGCGGCAGCATCGAGCAGGACGCCGACATGGTGATCCTGTTGCACCGCCCGGACGCGTTCGAGAGTGACGACCCCCGCGGCGGTGAGGCGGATCTGATCGTGGCCAAGCACCGCGCCGGCCCGACGAGAACCGTGACCGTGGCGCACCAGCTGCACCTGTCGCGGTTCGCCAACATGGCGAAGTAGACCTTCAGGGCTGTAGGTTCTCACGCCGGACTTCAAAATCTCACGGCTGACTTCAAACAGACTTCAAATTTGAAATGTCCGTGAGACACGCCGATACGCCTGTGCGGCAACCGGGCTTGTGAGTGCCACTCTTTGGGTATGACTCCGGACTCAGGCCTGACCGAGCGGTAGCGGACGAGCGATGGTTTCGGCGGCCGGCACCGCTGCAACCACAACGGTGCGGTTCCGAACCGCTCCGCAAGGCGATGTGTCCCAGGTTGCACTTGCCGACGCTGATCCTCATGACCTCAAGGAGGCGTATCCGTGGCGTGAGTTCCGTTGGTACGCTGGCCAGAAGCACTACTCGGGGACCTATTGGTCGGCTACCGACAGTCAACATGTCCTCTACGAGTCGCGGCTAGAACTCGCCAGGCTGCTATTCGCAGACTTCGACCGCTCTGTCCGCCGAATCTGCGCGCAGCCGTTCCTGTTAGCGCGGGAATCCAATGGTGAGGAGCACAAGCACATTCCGGACTACCTGCTGATCACCGATCGTGGGCCGAAGGTTGTGGATGTGAAGCCGGCATGCCGTCTGTCGAAGCCGGAGGTGGCCTCGACATTTGCCTGGACGCGGTCTGCACTTGAACGCCGCGGATGGCTGTATGAGGTCTGGAGCGAGCCGAACGAGGTGGAGCTGCAGAATGTCAGGTTCCTCGCCGGCTTCCGGCGCCGGTCGCTGTTCGAGCCGTCCCTATTGGCGGCACTTCGCGGGATCCTCCCTGACGGACGCTCGATCGCCACAGTTATTGGTGAGCTGCCAGATTGGCCTCGTCCCCTCGTACGGTCGGCGCTATTTCACCTGCTGTGGTTGCAAGAGTTCACGGTCGACATGAGCCAGCCGTTGAGTCCATCTTCGACACTGAGATGAGAAAGCTGACGAAATGACAAAACCCGCTGTGCGAATAGGCATCGGTACGCGTCTGATGTACGACGGTGAAGCGGCCGATGTCGTCGAACTGCAGTCGACCAAGTCCGGGGTCGATCTCACGCTCCGCGTCGGCGCCAACGGTCACCAAATGTTACGCGTCGCATTAAGAGAGCTGCTTCACGGCGGTCGCGCACGCATCATCGGTGACGACGACGCGGACGATCCTTCGGACACGGCGAGTGTCATCCTCGCAGGTCTATCCGATGTCGATATGGAGGCTGTACGTACTCGGGCCGCGCATGTTCGCGAGGTCCTGACTGGATATCGCTCGGGCACAGCCGAGTTGGCCGAGTGTGGAGAGCCGCGAGCCGAATTCGATCCCCAGCGGCCGTTAATGACGCGATACGCGGACAAGGCTGCCGAACTTGGTGTCACGGTCCGCACCGTCGGGCAATGGGTGTCGGACTACCGAACTCACGGTGAGGCCGGATTGGTGCCGAGACGGAATAAGAGGCTGCCTGGTCTGGGCGCGAAGGTGGACCAGCGGTGGACCGACACCGCGGTTGAAGTGATGGTCGAGCACACAGACCAGGCGCGTCCGTCGCAAACGATGGTGATCACCCGAACCAACGCCAGAGTGGTCGCACGGTTTGGTGAGGGGGTCGTGGAGTTACCTTCACGAGCAACGGCGTTCCGTGTTCTGGCTGAACTAGAGAATCGGCATCCGACATTCCGGTTGAGCACCAAGAGGAACCGAGACATCGCCGAGCGGCCGGATGGGGTGTACGGGAAGCTGCGTCCGACGCGGCCAGGCGAATACCTGCTGATGGACACCACGAGGTTGGACGTTTTCGCGCTGGATCCGATCACGTTGCGGTGGGTGCAGGCCGAACTGACGATCGCGATGGATTGGTACACCCGCTGTGTCACAGGAGTCAGGGTGACGCCGGTATCGACGAAGTCGGTGGATGCCGCGTCGGTGTTGTATCAGGCGTATCGGCCACGGCCCGCAGGCAAAGGCTGGCCAGACCAGGCAGTGTGGCCCGAACACGGTGTCCCGAGATCGGTCCTGATCGATGTCGACGCAATTGAAGGGCCGATGGTCGGCTCAGCTGGGCCGGCGATCGTGCCGGAGACCATCGTGATCGACCACGGCAAGATCTATGTCTCGGAGCACTTGACGAGTGTGTGCCAGCGGATGGGAATCTCGATCCAGCCAGCCAGGTTGCGAACAGGTCGGGACAAGGGGCCGGTGGAGCGGTTCTTCCGCACCATCCGCGAGGATCTCCTGCAAGTCGTGCCGGGATACAAGGGGCCGGACGTGCACTCTCGCGGGCTGGATCCGGAATCGGAGGCGTTCTTCTACTTGGATGAGTTGGAGGCGATCATCCGCGAGTGGGTGGCGGTGGTGTATCACCGCCGTCCGCATGACAGTCTGATCGATCCCCACGTGCCGGGGTTGCGGATGTCCCCGGCGCAGATGTTCGAGCACGGCATCGCCCGCGCCGGGTACATCGAGGCGCCACGTGATCCCGATTTGGCCTACGAGTTCCTGAAGGCGGAGTTCCGGAAGGTCCAGCACTACGGTGTGGACTTCGACAATCGTCGCTACAACGGCCCCGCCTTGAATCCGTACCGCAATATGGCCAGCCCGTATACGGGGAAAGCCAAGGGCCGCTGGCCCATTCACTACGATCCCGATGACATCACCCGCGCCTACTTTCGGGATCCGGAAACACGTGAGTGGCACACCCTGGTGTGGGAACATGCACCGTCGATGGAGATGCCGCTCAGCGAAGACGCTCTGCAGTTCGCGCGCAAGCTCGCAGCCTCGAAGTACACCTATCCCGATGATCGATTGGCGGTCGCAGATCTGTTGGAGCGGTGGAACCTCGGGCTGGGCTCCACGCTGGCGGAACGCCGGATGGCGTTGCGGCTGTCGCGCGAAGACGCTGTGTTGGACCGGGCCGACACGCAGGACGAGGTCACCACCCTACCGTCGGTCGCCCGCGTGCTGGCGACAGCGGATCCCCCCGCTGACGACGACCCGGACACGACACTCGACGAACCCGATCCCGAGACCGGCGATGACGACGACGACGAGGACGAACTCGACGACTTCGCCACCGACTTCTATGCCGACGCGCTGGAGGACGCGTGATGGCCAAGAAGAATCAGGCACAACACCAAACCGAATCCCGGTTGGACAATCTCACGTTGGCCCGCAAGGAGGGTTGGCAGCGGTTCGTGAACACCGCTGCCCGGATCCCACCGGAGTTCTTGACTCGTAAGGAACTAGAGGAGCTCAGCGAAGAGGCCTACGACGGTTACAACCGGCAGCGCCGCGAGTGGCATGCCAATCTCGGCCCGATCAAAACACCGCAGCTGGCAGCCCTGCATGAAGACTTGTGGGACATCGTCGACAGCAACGCCCAGGACGGCGACAAAGCCAAAGGCGCGGTGGCGATCGACGCCTTTCCCGGACTCGGGAAAACCACGTCCGTGCTGGATTTCGCCAAGAAGTTCCATCGCCGCGAAATCAAAGAACACGGAACCGAAACCAGCGGGGGCCACGAACGCTGGCCGGTATGCCGGGTCGGATTGACCGGCAACACCGGCATGGTCCAATTCAACCGGGCGATGCTGGCGTTCTTCGCCCACCCGGGAATCTCCCGCGGCAACGCCGCCCACTTCGCCCACCGAGCACTGGACTGCGTCCTCACATGTGAGACCAAACTGCTGATCGTGGACGATCTGCACTTCCTGCGCTGGCGCAACACCGTCGGAGTGGAGATCAGTAACCACTTCAAGTACATCGCCAACGAGTTCCCCGTCACCCTCGTCTTCGTCGGCGTGGGATTGGCGGCACGGGGCCTGTTCTCCGAAGGCCATTCCTACGAGGACGCGGTAATCGCTCAAACCGGCAGACGCACCACCAAACTCGACATGCGCCCGTTTGTGATCGACACCGATGAGGGCCGGCGCGCATGGCGCCAGCTGCTCCTCGCGCTGGAGAAGCGGATCGTGCTGGCCGACAAGCATCCCGGCATGCTGGCCGATGACCTCTCGGACTATCTGTTCGCCCGCAGCACCGGACATATCGGTTCGCTCATGACCCTGATCAATCGCGGCTGCCAGCGAGCTGTACGCACCGGCGCCGAAGTCCTGTCCCGTGAGCTGATGGATCTGGTCAAGAACGACGAGGCATCGGAAAGGGCCCGCCAGGAACTGAACCTGGCCTTCGATGCGCGACGGCTGACGACAAGGATCGGTAAGGCCGGATGAGCACCGTGCGCACCCTCCCGATCCGCGTCACCCCGACGGACGGTGAGGCCATCGACTCGTGGCTCGAAGCGACCGCCCATCGCGTCCGCACCGCGTTCGGAGACCTGCTGACCGCTGTCGGCCTGAGCCCGTACAACGGAATAGGCACCACCGCATGGATCGTGCGGCTCAACCCCGACGAGGTGGCGACGATCAGCACCGCGACCGGAATCATGCCTGATGTTCTGAACACTATGACACTACAACACTATTCGGGCCGCGCGGTGCGCATCGAACCCGATGCCCAGAGGCTCACCCGGGCATTTCCCTGGGGCCGAGGACGGGGATCTCGGTTCTGCCCAGCATGCTTGGACGCAACCGGAGGACGCTGGCAGCTGAGATGGCGCTTGGGTTGGACATTCGCCTGCACCAGCCATAACTGCTTGCTCGCCGACGCCTGCCCACACTGCGGCGCGGTCCAGCGCCGCCGTACACACATCGGCGACATCATTCCCCAACCCGGCCGCTGCTCGCACCCGGCCCCTGATGCAATTGGCCGTACCCCACCGAGGTGCGGCACCGACCTCACCACCGCGACCGTCACCTCGTTCGATACAGATCACCCGGTGATACGGGCCCAGCGGATCGTGAACGCCGTCCTCGAGCGCGAGAGCGTGACGTTTGGCATCTACCAGACCTTGCCGCAGCCACGGCTCAATGTCCTTGCTGATATCCGGGCTGTAGCCGGCCGTGCCCTGGCCTACGCCACGCCACAAGACCTGGAAGCCGTGATCCCGCACGACCTCAATCGCATCTACCGGGCCACTGCCGAGCCCGCAGATTCGAGGTCTGGGCCCGCCCGAGCCGATACGAAGCCTGGGCTGGCGGCACCGGCACTTGCCGTGACTGCCGCGGTCGGCGTGGTAGCCGCCATGACGGCCTTGGATTGCCCAGAAGTCCCGTCCGCTGGGGACGCGCTGCGCTGGCTGATGACCGCCTCGCGGGCGCGCGGATCGGCCGTGAACGCGACGAACATCGCGTGGGGTAAGAACACTTCGCCGGTGCTCACCGGGGTCCAGCTCGCCGCACTCGGGCCGCTGCTCAACCCAAGCGATCAACTGCGTTACCGGATCGGTACTCCACTGCCGGCTCGGCCGGTGCCGGGCGCGGCGCAATCCGCGACCCTGTCACGCCGGTTGCCGTCGATGCTGTGGCCGACGTGGTCACTACCAATGGCGATTCAGAGTTGCCACCAATGGCAACTGCGCCCGGCACTGTCCGTCATCCTTCTGCTGGTCAGCAGCAGGCTTAGCCTGGACGAAGCCGCCCGCGTGATCGACAGCCCGGTCGACGGCGACGCCGTCTCCCGCGTCCTGCAGCTACTCGAAAAGCAGGACCAATGGGACATCATTCGCGCCGCGCTCATCCGAATGGCCGACTACCTCGCTGACCATGGCGTCCCGGTCGATTACCAACGCCGTCGCCGCGCCGACTACAGCACGCTGCTACCGGACACAGTGTGGACGCAGATCTGCCGCGACACTGCCACCCCAGGACCGAGGCCGGTACGGGCGCGTATCGCCCGCTGCTTTCTGTTCGAGCGCCTCAGCGGACAACCCACCAGCACGTCGCCATGGGGTCTAAACGACAGCGCTTTTCGCACCAAGACCGCCGACTTCCCCGGCCACCTGACACCCGAATTGGCCCAAGCGCTCAACGAACACGCCCGCGAGTTCTTGACCGAGCGGGGCATCGACGAACCTTTGGTATGGCACCCGCCGAAAGGCGTGCTCGACGGGCTCGACCTCCGCGGAGCGGACCCCGCCGCGGTCGACATTGCCGACCTGCACCGCGTCATGACGGTGGACGGAATCAAGCTCGGGACCGCTGCGCAGCGGTTGAACACCAGCCTCGACACTGTGCGCTACCTACTCGAGGCCCACCCCGCGCCCCGGTCGGATCCGGAGCAGAGCTCACTGCTACCGACCTCCTACAACCGCGCCTACTCGTCCGCCAAAGCAGCGCTCTCACGAGAACACCTGGCCGATCTCTACGATCGTGAGCGGATGTCGCTCAACGATATTGCGGCAACAGTCGGGGTCAGCCGCCAGACCATCGCCCGGCTTGCCGTTGACTACGGCCTCCCGCTACGCCAGCCCGGTCGACACGCACGGACGACGATCGACCGGGACTGGCTCTACGACCAGTACGTCAACAAACACCGTGCCCTACCCGACATCGCCAAAGAGGCCGGCATGAGCACCGCCAACATCGCGCGCTGGGCCAAACGGCACGCTATTCCACTCCGCGGTCGAGGTGGAGGAAGCCACCGTGCGCGGCGAAATATTCGCCGCCCCATTGAACAATCGGACGGAACGCGATCCTTTCCTCTGGCCCCGTCGAGTACCGAGTGACTCGAACGTTTCCGTTTCGGGTAGCTCCGGTGGAGGGAGAAGCGATCGATTCTTGGCTTGAGGCCATCGCAGTCCGGTGCGACGCGGCGTTCGGGGATGTTGCTGAGCACGTGGGCATTCCGGTGGACTACTCGAGTTCGTGGGTCGTCGACCTAACGGCCGACCAAACAGAGATGCTCGCACAAGCTACCGCAATTGACCCTGCCGTCATCCGAGCGGGCACACTGTGCCTATTTGACGGCCTCGCAGTCAGTGTCGACCGCGAGAATCGCAGGATCCGAAATGACATTCCTTGGGCGCGGCCCGGACCAACCCCTCGCTCTCGCTATTGCCCGAAATGCCTCGCGCACGGCGGCGGACGTTGGCAATTGCGGTGGCGGCTGAGTTGGTCCTTTGCCTGCACCAAGCACAACTGCCTGTTGGTCGACGAGTGCCCCCGGTGCCGCCGCTTCCAGCGGAGGTTCCCTCCCCCGTTCGGTCGCATTCCTAGCCCGGGGCGGTGCTCGATCTCCAATAAAGACACCACTCCATGCGGTGCCGACCTCACTGAGACCAACAGGGCGATCACACTTTCCGCCGACCATCGGATCATGCGAGCGCAGAGGCGCATTAACCGAATGCTGACCGACAGAACAGCCGACTATGGGATCTATGCCGAGGAGCCCGTCGATGTGCAAACCGCCCTGACGGACCTCGCGACGATCGCCGCGAGGGTTGTGGCTCACTCCCGGCGGCACCAGCTACACATGCTTCCGAAAGCGGAGTTCATCGCCGCCTACGACGAGGGCAGGGTCCGGTCGGCACCTCTCAAGCCAACCCGATACCCACGTCGACTGTGCCTCGAGGCACCCGTGACGGCGGTCGAAGCTGCGGTCTACGCCTCTGAGGCACTCAAGATCATCGAAGCCGCCACTCCGGCGCTAGCGGCGCAACGGATGGCCTGGCTCATACCGGACGGAGAATTGCCCGGCACGGAGAGAATCCTCAATCTCGGGTTATCGTGCAGCCGACCATTGGCGGCCGCGCAACTCAATGCCTACGCGGCCAATCTCACACCCCCACTGCAGCTGCGCTATCGAGTGGCATCGCCGGACCCAGCGGCGCCCGCGGCATCTGAATATGGCGTGGAACCGCTGGTGTCCAGCCTTCCATCCACACTGTGGCCGGAGTGGTCGATTCGTTTCGGGCTAACCAGCAGAACCTACGAACGATGGCGGCCGGGATTGGCAAGCGCGGTGCTACTCGTTGGAACAGACCTGTCGCCGGAGTCGGCAGCGAAGCAATTGGACAATGGCACCGAGCGGACAGTGCACCACCTACTGAGGCATCTGAAGAAGAGCCAACACTGGCCCCCGTTCTGCACCGCGATCACACGACTAGCCGACTATCTGCGCACCAACGGCGCTCCAATCGACTACGAGCGTCGCCGTCAACTGGACTACCGAAACCTCCTGCCCGATGCCGATTGGAACGCGGCAGCGCTGCAGGCCGGCGCGTTGCTTGGGTCTACAGTCAAGGCCGAAATCGCCCGCCGGTACCTGTTCCGGCGAATCTCTGGAATGCCTGTGCCGCACAACGTGCCGGGCGCTCGGAGTGCGCCTCAAATGCAAACGAGGACGCTGAACTTTCCGCTGGATCTCACCTCAGAGCTGCAGAGCGCACTCGACGAGAAGGCGTTGGAGTTTCTCGCTCGTAACGGAATCGCCAACGAGCCACTTGCTTGGCATCCCCCGCTCGATCTGCTCGAAGGATTAGCGCTACCCATCCCGGAGTTCGAACACGTCGACATAGCAGCACTCCGAGCAGCTGCGAGTGCTGCTTATGCGCGAGTTCCGGCACTAGCGAAAACCTTTGGCGTCAGTATCGACACAGTTCGATACCTATTGGACCGGCACCCACCTGAACCCAACGCGGCCGGGGGCCACACAGCTCGACGAGACGTCCTGCGTGCAGCACGCAACAGGTCGTTGACGAAGGACGTCCTTCATGAGCTGTACGACATCCAGCATTTGGGGTTGGCCGCTATCGCGAAGCAATTCGACATGAGCCCGAGTAGCGTCCGAAGGCGCGCCGACCAATACGGCATCGCGCTCCAGCCCCAAAGTAAACATATCGAATTCGATTGGCTGTACCAGAACTACGTTGTTGCGCGCAGGACCCAAACAGATATTTGCGCCGAGCTCGGGATCAGCTGGCCGACCTTACGGAAACAGATCGACCGGCACCACCTGCCGCTTCACCAGCTTGCCAAGCCCCGTCGCATCAACCTCTCAGAACGGGAAGCTCACAAGATCCTCCATCAAACCCTTAGTCGCCCAGCAGGACTGATTCATCTCGGGAACTTCGTACGCGTCACGGAATGCAGATCGGTTTGCGAGGCCGCGGAGCACCTGGGCATCAACCGTTCCACCTTACACTCACAAATTCGCTACCTGACAAAGGATTTCGGCGGACCACTGCTCGAACCTTGGACATCGACCCGACTGATAGCGACGACGGAGCTGGGCTGCAAGGCGGTCGCAGCTTATGACGCGCTGTGTCCGAACGCAGGTAGGGATGGAGCGTGAAATTACAGGTACGAGTCTCCGAACGTGAGCTGGCTCGACAGCACCCCCGACTGCGAACAGCGTGAACGCGTGAGAACCGGGCTGGTGATCGGGTGCGTCACAGGGACGACGACGGTTATCGGAGCAATGCTCTGCACTCTCGAAGGACGTGCTCGTGTGTCGGTGCGCCGCTGCAGGACCTCGATGGTTGTTTCCGGCTCGAGGATATCGCCGACGTCGTAACAGGCCGGGCTCGGCCACCTCATGCAACTCTCCGGCGGTGGCGCACGGGTCGTGGCCACCGCTCGAGCATGGAAACGCAGGGGCCACGACAGGTCGGCCACATTGGAACACTTTGATTCGATCTTCAACCCTTCATTTCCGGGGCCGGTACACGGGTTCTCGACTCAAGAACCGGGTGGACTCAGTATCGGGGATTCGCCACGCATGCCAGCTGGCTCCTCACCCTGTTGAGCGAGACGCGTTCGAGTATTCGCCGCAATGCCTCGCCGCGCATGCAGCGTGGGCACTCGTCGGAGGCCCCACACCTACGACGAACACGAACCCGTGAAACCGCTGCTACACAGTTGACTTCGCGAGATCAGTCGGGCACGCCTGCGTCAGGCGTTGATCGCGGGCGACCGCAGCGGCGAGACCACACCGTTCGGTCGCGATGGCTTTGCCAGCCAAGGGCGGTTATGCCGGATTTTGCGATGGTTAGCGCGTGCCTGACGGTGGCAAGCCATAGCGAGCTCGGAGCTCTTCCGCGCTGAAAGTACGGCCGGCCACGCGGTCTGCCTCGGCCTCCAGTAGCGATTCGCGGAGGTCTGCCGCATCGATGGGCCAGTCGACGTCGACTTCTTCGCACGAACCGCGGGCGTCCCGGGCGTCGCCCCGGCGAGATACTTCATCCATGGCAGCTTCGCGCCGGTGCGCATAATGGTCGCGCGCGGTGCGTCGTTCGGCGTTGTAGGCGTCACCGTGGAATTCGGAAGTCAGATGCGCGTATCCGGCATCGAGAACATGCTCACCGGGCTCTTCCGACGCAGTCGCTCGGTGGGGCTCGCTGGAAGTCGGCACCATCAGATTATCGGCATATCTCTGTAACTGAGCCAGTCGGTTTTCAATTCTAAGGTGTCTCGTTTTCGGTGCCCGAGGTGGGCGGTTGCTCTTGCAGCCTCCTTGGGTCAGGGTTCTCGCAGTTCGCGATAGCGGGTGGGTGTCAGCTCCTCGCTGGAGATGACTTGCAGCTGGCCTGGGTGGGTGCGTTGTTCGTAGGCGGTGATCACCAGGCCGATGCCGCCAGCGGCAGGCACCAGCACGCCCTGGACATGTAGGAACCAGGCGGCATGGCCCACGGCTTGGCAGGCCGACCAGTCGTCTCCGTGGACATCGTCGTCGTCCAGGCCCACCGCCTCACGGGCTTCTGCGGTGGTCAGATCCAGCACCGCAAGAGCGTTGACCGTGACGGTGTGCAGCCGGTAGGAAGCTTCGAGCATCTTCTCTGCGGTGGTGGATGCCGCCTGTGCCGCCCGGTCCACTTCGACCATGCACGCTCGGGCGGAATCGGCCAGATAGATCGCCGAGAACAGCGATGAGGGGTTCCACCTGCCGCCGAATCGCCGCGCCCCCTCACCCGACAGGGGGTCACGGTGGGCGGTGGTGTAGCGGAAGCACGTTCCCGACCACGCGACGGTGCCACGCGCATCAATGCGCTGCACCAGGCCCTCGTCGAGCCCGTCGCTCACACAAAGACCCCTTCGGCCATCGCGTCGATGAGAGCCAAGACCCGCTGATACTCACCGTCGCGCACCAGGTCGGCCGGTTTGGCGTGGGCCAGCAGGCGGTTCGGCGAGAACATCCACACGTTGGCCTGATCACGTGGGAGCACTTCGGACAGGGCGTCCGCGACATAGGCCAATTCGATGAGTCGTTGCTTGTTGAGGCGCTGCGGGACGACCTGACCGGAGGTCCATCGCGCCACTGAACGCGCGGAGGCGTCGACGATGCCGCCGACCTCCTCGTAGGTCAATCCCAAGCGCTCGATCGCACTCGACACGGTCGAGGCGAGCGCGTTAGCTCCCATATTGTCTGCCTGTCTTCTTTTTGTCGGTCACTATGTCATGTATTCTGTCACGAACGACGCCCGCAGGCGAGAGGGAGTTTCACGACGATGGGGATTCAGTTTCGGCTTGGACCCAACGACCACAAACCGGTCGAAGACTTCCTGTCCCGCGAGCACACCGGCACCGCCGCGATCACCCTCGACACCAAAGCCGCACGTCACCAAAAGGATGCTGCCGCGGCCGCCGCCGAAGCAGGGTTGTCCGTATACTGGGAGCCCGCAGCCGAGCGACTCGCCGCCCCCGGCTATGACCTGGAAAAGCTGCCCCTCTGGGCAGGTCAGCCCTACGACATCGACGTCCTGTCCGGCAACCTTGCAGCACGTGCGGCCCTGGTCGGGTTGACCATCGACAAGCACCCCCAGCTGAGCACACACATCACCGCCCCGCACTTCTACGTCACCGACGAGCGCACCGCGCGCCTCAACGTCGACCTCGCTGAACGTACCCGGATCGCCGTCGGTGAAGACAAGCCCACCCGGGCCGTCATCACCCTGGCGACCACCGCCATCACCCGCCTCGGCATCAATCTGGCCGCCGAATACGCCAGCGCCGGGATCGGTGACATCGAGATCCGGTTTTCCCCACTCGGTGGCGACGACGAAGGCATCCGCAAGATCCGCACCGCCTTCGGAGTGCTCGATCAGTTCCGCGAACACGGCATGACCGTCACCCTGGGCCTGTCGGGGAACATCGGCCGCGCTGCGCTGGCCATGGGCCACGCCGATGCCTACTCAGTCGGCCTGGGGATGCTCGAAAAGGTCAACCACGCCCAAACGATGTCGCGCTACCGCAAGGCCCCCGACCCGGAGAAGGACCAAGGCGGCGGCGCTGCTGCCGGAATCTATCTGCCCGCCCTCGGTGCTACCGTGTCGGCCAAAGCTGCCCGACAATTGTTGAGCCACACCGATATCCGCACCCGCGTCGGATGCCGTATCGGATCATGCCGCAACAGCGTCACCGGCCCCCTTGATGACCGTCGAGTGCACTACCTGCACGCCCGATCCGGCGAGGTAGCCGAGACGCTTCGCCGCCCCGCACCCTGGCGCGGGGCGATGGAAATCGACCGTCTCACGGAGGCCATCGGACTGCGTGAACGTGTCAACGAGCACTACCTCAGTGAGGACGTACGCAAACTCGGCACACGCACCCTGCGCAGCCTCATCGACGAGATCGAACACGAACAGCAGCAAGCCTCATGAGAAGACTGTCGATGTCGTACTGCGGGAGTAACTTGCTCAACGAAAACAGTCGAGCGGATAAGGAGTAGCAACGTCGCCGACTATGACGTGCAATACGACAGAGACTCGGGTGACTGGAGCGCAAAACGCGCAGGCGCAGAACGCGCTGCCGGCCGCTGCGACACCCAAGCCGAAGCCCACGACGCCGCGCGCGGATTCGCACAACGAAGCGGCGGCGGCGAGGTCCGAGACCACCGCAAGGACAACAACAACATCCGCAACACCGACACAGTGGGGACGAGGGACCCCTACCCACCAAAAGGATAAGGTAAGGAATCCACGGCTAGCGAAGGATCGAATGATGTGGGTGTCGGCGTCGGCGACGCTGGGTGTGATCTCGGCCGTGGCTCTGACTTTCGCGGGTGCCTTCTTGACGAGTGGCGGCGCAGTCTGGTGGGAGTGGCTTCTCCTCGGCGTGGCAATTGTGGCGGGGATGGCGAGCGGCGTCCTGGTCAAGAAAGAGCGCGACTCGCGAGCTGCCAGCCAGGCGGTACAAGGTGGCGCGGTGGGGCAACAGACAGCGTCCGGTGAAGGGGCCAACATAACGATCAACGCCGACCACGGTTCGGCGGCCGCGTATCACATGGGCGAAGTGCACGTCGGGGAGACGCGCAAACGCGGGAAGCGCAAAGGGTCTTGACCGAGGAGGTGGAGGGGCGCCGGCCCGACGCCGGCGGTGCTGCCCGGAATATCTACATCAACGCGTCCAACGGTGGTGTGGCCGCCTACCGCATCGATCAGGTGATCATCGATGGCTTGGCCGAATTGCAGGCCGCCGCAACCGTCCTCCCACTGGCCGCATTGGTGGTCGAACCCACGCCGTTCGTCGGCCGCGAATCCGAACTGACGAGGATCGCTGATCTGTTGTCTGGCTCGGACGGTGACCCGAGCAGCGGCATCGTCGTGGTGAGCGGACCCCCTGGGGTGGGAAAGACGGCGTTGGTGCGGCAGGCCGCCACCGCGGCAGCGGCGGCCGGACGGTTCGACCATGTTCTCTTTGTCGATCTCCGCGGTTACGCGGATGACCCGAACGCTCGGGTGCAGCCCGCGGTGGTGCTGTCGAAACTGTTGATCCTGCTCGGGGTCGAGGACGCCGAGATCGCAGCCGATCCGGCCGAGCAAGCTATCCAATATCAGCAGCGACTCTTCGAGCTCGCAGCCGAAGGAAAATCGGTACTGCTTTGGCTAGACAATGCCAGCGATCCATCGCAGTTCGAACCCATACGGCCTGTTAGCCCCATTCATCGAGTCGCCGTGACGACGCGCGAAACGTTCGGCCGCATACCGAAGCCACAGGTCGTCGATGTCGACGTGATGGGCTCCAACGAAGCGGTCGAACTGCTGACCAGCGCGGTCCGCACCCACAATCCGGACGATGGGCGACTGGCTCAGGCCCCGCAAGTCACGTTGCGTCTAGCCGAACTCTGTGACCACTTGCCGCTGGCGCTGCAGATCGTGGCCGCACTCTTGGCCGATGAACCCGACAGGCCGATCGCCGAGCTGGTCGAGGAGCTAGCCAGCGAGGAGGACAGGCTCAACAGCCTCGACTACGGCACAGATCTCTCAGTGCGCGCCGCGTTTGCGTTGTCCTACGAGAGATTGCCCGACACCTTGAAGCGCCTGTTCCGTCTCCTGTCCGTCGTCCCCGGAGGCGATATCGGGCTGGTGGCAGCCGGCTGGCTGCTCTCCGCATCACACACTGCGGTACGGCCGCAACTGATGGCATTGGTCCGTAGCCACCTCATCCAGCAGCACGTTCGCAACCGCTGGAGCATGCACGACCTGATCCGTTTGTACTCGGCCGAGCTGTGCGCGGAGCAACCCGAGGACGCCGAGCGGGCGCTGAAGGTAATCGTTGTGAAGTACCTCTTAGCCTCGATCCGTGGATCGACTCCGTTGAAGTTCTTGAGGGCTGATTTCTGTCGTGCTCCAGTTCGTGGGCAGCCTGGAGCTGCTGGTCTACCCAGCTTTT
>Ga0208331_100172_pt1 | contig 20464 bp, 13 predicted proteins | sample DeeseametaMP1648_FD_184184 | JGI IMG/M metagenome (GOLD analysis project Ga0208331, IMG submission 184184) | Marine microbial communities from the Deep Pacific Ocean - MP1648 (SPAdes) | ecosystem: Environmental > Aquatic > Marine > Oceanic | place: North of Tokelau, South Pacific Ocean... | reverse complement strand
GGGTCCGGTGGTTTCCACGACCTGAGCCACGTCTTGTACTTGAACGCGCTGTCCGTTGGGGAGAGCAAGCGGCAGTTGGGCCAGGGCGGCGGGCGTGTCGACTCGACCGCTCTTGAGCTCGACGACAACGTCGAGAGTTTCCTTACCCTCCACGAATTCGGAGGCGAAGACGCCACCGAGGGCGGACTCCACGACCGCAGCCAGCTCGGCCGGGTCGAGCCCGACCTGGGCTAGTTTCTCTCTTTCCGGCATCACCTGGAGTTCGGGAGCGCCAAAAACGAAGTCGGAGCGGACTCCCACTATCCCGGGAGTCCCTCTCAACTGACCTTCCAGCGTGTCTTTGAATTCGGCCAGCTTCTCCAGATCGGGACCGACAATCCGTACCTGAATCTCCTTACCCGGATTATTGAAGATCGGAATGCGGATGGGGAAAACGAATCGAAAGCCTGGAAAGCCCATCCCCACTGGGAAGAGCTGACCCATAGTCTGTTCCAGGTTGGTTCCGGAGGCATACTGGTCTTTCAGCTTGATGCCGATACCTCGAAAACGCCCGTAGACCAGAAAAGTGTTGCCCACCATGTCCATACTTTTGAGAAAGCCGGCGGGCTGCTGAGTGAGGTCCTCGGCTTCGGTCAGGCTGGTGCCCGGATACGGTTCCATCAGCCAGAAGATAAGGTTCCGGTTTCCCTGAGGTAGGTAGTCGGCCGGAGGCAGAAGGGCGTAGGTGACCAGAAGAAGGCTGAGACAGCCGCCCAGGATCATCAGGCGACGAGAAGACTTCTCCGGGTGGAGCGACCAGTCGGCCGCCTGCTCCACTCTGGAAACAAAGGCGTTTTGTAGTTTGGAGAACATCGCCGAGGCTCGGGCGACCAGACCGTTGAGGCCACCTGCGTTAGGATCGGGATGAGCGTCTCTTTTGGTCAAGAAGACTCCGCTGAGCATGGGGACCAGAGTGACCGCTCCCACCAGCGATAGAGCGACGGAGGAGGCCAGCGTGATTCCCAGGGCGCGAAAGACGCGACCAGCTTCCCCCTCCACCATGACCAGTGGTAAAAAGACGGCGACGGTGGTTAAGGTGGAGGCCACCAGCGCGCCTACGACCTCCTCGGTACCCTTGATGGCCGCCGCCATCGGATTTTCGCCTTTCTCCAGTTGACTGAAGACGTTTTCCACGACCACGATAGCGTTGTCGATCACCATTCCCACGGCGAAGGCGAGTCCGGCCAGGGTCAGGATGTTTAGAGTTTGTCCGAAAGCCCACAGCATAAGGAAAACGGCGATCAGAGTGGAGGGAATGGAAATGGCGCAGACCAGTACTGTTCGAAAAGAACCCAGAAAGAGAAGAAGAACGATGGTTGCGAGGACGGCACCGAGCATCAGGTTGGAACGCACCAGGGCGACGCTCTGTCCGACGTACTCGCTCTCATCGTAGGCTATCTGGACGTCGATGTTTTCGCCTCGATTTTGCAGTCTGGTCTCCATCAGGTCGAGAGCGTCACGCAGATTTTGAGCCAGTTCGGTGACGTTGGAGCCGTTCTGTCGAATGATACCGATCGCGGCCGCGGGTTTGCCGTTGAACTTAAAGAACGACTCTTGAATCTGTCGACCGACCTTGATCTCGGCCACGTCGGAGAGCAAGACGGAGCCGTCCTGGTCTCGGCGCAAGACGGTTTCGGCCAACTGGTCGGTCGTTTTGGCGCGGGATTTGGTGCTGACCCGGTATTCGCGACGTCCGGAAGTGAGCGGGCCGCCTCGTACGTCTCTGTTGTTTCGTCTCAAGGAGTCGATGACCATGGTGAGACTGACGTTTCGGGCCGCCAGTTTGTCCGGGTCCACGATGACCTCGATCTCTTTTTCTCGTCCGCCGACCTTGATAAATCGACTGGTGCCTTCCACCCGCCTCAGTTCGGGGATGATCTCTTCCTCGACGAGGTCGCGATAGTAGTCCGGATCCGCTTCTTCGCCGGTATCCGCGTTTTCCGTGAGTACCAGCCACATGACGGCGTTGGCACCGGCCGCACCGGCCGCGATCTGAATGTCGGGCTCGGTGGCCTCCTCGGGTAGCGACTGGCTTTGATTGACCTTGTTGATGACCTCGATGAGCTTTTGCTTGACGTCGGTGCCCCAATTGAACTCGATAGTGATTGTGCTGGCCCCGGGAGCGCTGGAAGAGGTCATCTCCTTGATCGCTTCGACCTCCTCGAGCACGTCTTCCAAGGGGCGAGTAATCAGGTCTTCGACCTCCGCCGGCCCGGCGCCGGGGTAGGCTGTGGTGATCGTGATCTGGGGGATATCGCCGCCGGGCTGAAGCTCCATGGGGAGCGTCCCCATGGCGATTATCCCGAAAAGCACCAGCAAAACGTAGAAGGCGAGAGTGCCGTGCCGCCAACGGACGGCTGTGTCCACGTAGCTCACGGGGTGGCGCTCGGGGTGGGAGAAGTCTGAGGCAGCATCACCGTAGCGCCGGGATAGAGCCCCGGTGCGCCGCGACCGACGACCGACTGACCTGCTTTGAGGTTGGGCGAAGAGATGGCAACGGTTTCGTCCACACCGGCGAGATAGTCTACCTTCTGTTCGACGGCTTTATCTTCGCTATCCACGGTGTAGACCACCCAGCGGTTCCCTTTGTCGACGAGAGCATCTCGGTGAACGGTCAGAAAGTCGCCTTTCACCGGAATAAGGAGAGTTCCGCGAACGGATTCGCCGGGCAGAAGCGCGTTCTCCGGTGCTTCCACTCGAAACGACTGTCGACGGCTGTTTGGGTCCACCGCTTGGGCCACCGCCACCACTTTGGCTCGTATCGGCTCCGAAGCGCCCTCCGCTTCCAAGAGGACGGTTTGACCGATTTCGACTTTGCCCTGAACGGACTCCGGAGCGTCGAAGTAGAGAGCGACGTTTTCCCCCGCCACTTGAAATAGAGTGTCACCCACATCCAGGCGGTCCCCGACTGAGGCGATTCGTTGTCGAACCGTCCCCGCACTGGGAGCAGTCACGCTGGTTCGACGGTACTCCAGGGCGGCTCTTTCCCTGGCTGCTTCGAGCGCAGCCACAATCTCGGCCTGGGCAGCCACCACTTCGTCTCGCGGACCCTCTAAAGACTCATCCAAAACGGCCTCCGACCTGGCGGCGTCGGCTCTGGCTCGCTCCAGTGCAGCCAGGGCGCTAGCTTCGTCTCGCTCGTTACTGACTTTCTGCACGGACAACGCCCGCTCAGCCCTCAGAAGCTCTCCTTTAGCCTGCTCCCAGGCCGACTCGACTCTGACAAGTTCCCGAGCCGAAAGGGCCCCTTGCTTGACCAACTCTTGAGTCCGTTTATATTCGTCCTGTGCGTTCTTTTCGGCGGCTCGGGCAGCCTGGTAGTCCCCTTCCACCTGCTTCACAAGCTGGGGAGCCAGGCTTCTGACTGCCTTGAGTTCTGTCTCGGCTTCGCGTTGTTGAGCGTAGGAAGCCCGGGTCTCGGCCCGCCGCTGTTGCAAGACTTGAGAGCGAGTCCCGTTTTGGAGCTCGTTGAGGCGGCTACGAGCCTCGGCCAATCGAGCGTCGGCTTCGGCCAGAGCGATGCGCTGCTCCAAGCCGTCCAGAAAAGCGACGTCCTGACCGGCCTCGATGGTATCGCCCACATCTACCAAAAGTTGGGAGACGACGCCCTCGGTCTGTGTCTTGATAGCGGCGTCGGCTTGGGAGCGGCTCTCGCCTAGAAGCGCGACCCGCTCGGAAAGCTCGCCTTTTTCCAGGGTCAAGAGAGTGATCGGCACGGGGGGAGGACCTTGACGACCTCCCTGTCCTTCAGCGCCCGGACCGCAACCGGCAAGAAGTAGAGCTAGAACTATGGCTAGAAGTATCGGCTTCACCAATCAGCATTTCCCGGTAACCTGCACAACTAAACGGTCAAGAGGTCAGATCAAGCTCATGGCAAAGCACGCCGACAAGCTTTTTTTGTTCGGGGGCATTTTGGAAGAATCGGAACAGGTCGAGCGGGCTCGAACCACCATACCGATGAGCCCGGAATCTCGGGAAGTGGGGAGACGAAAGTTTTATCCCATCGAGGCCAAGCTGAGTGCCTTCCAGATCGTTCTGTTCGGTATGCAGCACGTTTTGGCCATGTTTGTGGGCATCGTGACCCCACCGTTGGTCGTTTCAAGTGCCCTGAGTTTGAGCGTTAAGGACTCGGCTTTCCTCGTCAGTGCGGCGCTCCTCGCCTCCGGTATCGGTACACTCGTTCAGACCCACGGAATAGGGCCGGTCGGCTCTCGGATGTTGTGTGTGCAGGGAACCAGTTTTACGTTCGTTCCGGTGGCCATCGCGGCGGGTCAGATTGGGGGGCTCCCGCTTATCTTTGGTCTGACGGCGTTGTGCGCTCCTATTGAAGTCTTGCTCTCCCGCTCCCTCAGTACCCTCAAAAAGTGGTTTCCGCCTATTGTAACCGGTACCGTCGTTACTCTGATCGGGTGCAGTCTGATTGGGGTGGGTATGACCGATCTGGCGGGCGGTTTCGGCGCCCCCGATCTGGGTGCTCCGATCAATCTAGCTCTTGGACTGGGAGTGCTGGTCGTCATTTTGTGGTTGAGCTCCTGGAACGACGGCAGGTTCGCGAGTGTCTCGATCGGAGTGGGTCTTGTCCTGGGCTACGTTGTGGCGCTGGCTGCGGGGTTCGTCGACCTCGGCGCCCTGGCAGACGAGCCGAACGTTCGCATTCCCCAGCCTCTAGCCTACGGACTGACCATCGACCCTGTGCTGGTCTTGCCCTGGGCGGTCGCCTATCTGGTATCCGCTTTAGAGACAATGGGAGACCTGACGGCCACATCCAAAGTCTCCAGAGAGCCGGTGGAGGGTCCGATTTTTCAGGAACGGATCGAGGGCGGAATTGCGGCCGACGGTGTAGGGAGTCTTTTGGCCGGCGCGTTGGGTTCGCTGCCCACGACCAGCTTCAGCCAGAATAACGGGGTGATTAAGCTGACCGGGGTGGCTTCTCGTTCCGTGGGTTATGGGGTGGGGGGCATTTTGATTGTGATGGCTCTTTTCCCAAAGCTCGGGGCGGTGCTATCCCTGATGCCAAAACCGGTTTTGGGGGGAGCCACAGTCCTGATGTTCGCGACTGTCGCTGTGGCGGGACTGAGTGTGGCCACGGGCGACGGTCTCACTCCCCGAAAGGAAAAGATTCTGGCTGTTTCTCTGGCTTTAGGGTTAGGAGTCTCCATGGTTCCCAACGCTACCGCCCAGCTCAGCCAGTTGACTCATCCGGTCCTACGAAGTCTGGGGGTACTGGCGCAGTCAGGACTCGCCGTTGGTACGATCGCCGCTGTGATCATGAACCGGCTTCTGCCTGATGACCCCTCTTGAGCTTAAAATGGGGAGAAAATATGGATGAGATCTTGTCATTGCCTCCACACTCGGTCGCTACATTGGAGAGTGTAGAACCGAAAGGAGGCTTTCTAACTTGCCAAATTACGCCAGCTTACCGAACAATCAGAGGGGTCAACGGGGGCATATTCTCGTTGTGGAGCAGAGCCCGTCGACCAGTCAAGCTACTTGCGAGGCTTTAAGACGGGACCTTTTCCACACCACGATTTTTCGACGGGGGCACGCCAACACTCGGAACTTCTCGGATTTCGACCTGGTGGTCCTGGAACAGCCGAGGAACGGCCATGACAGCTGTCTGAAGGTCTTGCGCAAGCTCCGCCAGGTGAGCCCTGTACCGATTGTGGTCTTAGCCGAAGAGACGAATTCCGCCTCAAGAATCACGGCTTTGGAGAGTGGGGCCGACGATTTCCTGAGTCGTCCTTTCTTGAATCGAGAGATGGTGGCCCGGATTAAGGCGGTTCTGCGACGAACTCGTATGAGTGCAGGCAGTGCTCCGGAGAAGTTGCGGATAGACGAACAGGGAAAGCAGGTCTCGGTGAGGGGGAAAGCTGTAGACCTGACCTCCCGTGAGTTTGAGATTTTGCAGGTGCTGGCTGAGGACCCGGGACGGAACTTCTCTAGGGGAGAGATCTTGGATCGGGTCTGGGGGCCGGAGTATTCTGGGGACCAGCGTCGCATAGACCTCTATATCAGTCGGATCCGGGCCAAGATGCATTCCCCCGGTCACGAGGACATCATCCGCTCCATATACGGGGTCGGATATCGGCTTGAGCCTTGACGGCAGCACATGTTGCACTTTTGTTGACGCCTGGGGCTCCCATTGCAAAGAGAGGATACACGTGCACGAGATATGATTCAATCAATACCACTGTAAAGGATATCTAATGAACGTCTCCGGCAATCCGTCTGCAAAATCTACTCCCGTCAACTACGAACTGAGCCGAAAGCCGCTACCCGCGAGCGGTCGAGTCTTGCTGAAGTACGATAAGCCGTGTGTGTCGGAAACGGCCATTGGCCAAATTCCTAAGGACGGTCAGGTAGGCAAACTGCCCAGAGGCAGGTCGGACGTTTTCTACGATGATTCCTTCAGGCCCAACGATAGTCTGGAGCTTTCAGGCTACCGAAGGATCTACTCCGAAGAGCCATACTTGAAAGACGGAAAGCCGCTCTTCAAGGAGGCTCGTGAGTTTGTCCAACTGGGGCCTAAGTCCGGAGTCAAGGAGGGTGTCCTCGGCGGCCTTGCCGGGGCCATCGTAGGGGCTGCGGGAGCCGCTGCCCTCGTGGGCTTGGGAATTATCGCAGCGCCAATCGGATTGGCTGCTGCAGCAGTTCTGGGAGCAGGGGCCGGCCTGGTGGCGCGGTCCAGAGCACGGGATGAGGTGGCTGAACTCAAGTGGGTGGAGACGCCGATTGTGAGTGCGGAGTTACAGGGCTTCCGCCAAACAGTCACTTCCCAGTATAGGAACGATTCAGGATTACGCGGCTGTGACGGCATCTACTACAACGCTTCAGGACTACGCGGCCGTAATGGTACGTACTACAACGCTACCTATCAACCGCTGTTGACGACGACCAGCCACGGATCGTGGATGAAGCCGGTGATTTCTACCACCAAGAGGTCCTGAACGGATTGTAGCAATCGGTACAGACCTAGTTGCTCGAACCTCGTAGTCTGGAGCTATGTTGAATCTATTGAAAGAACGTCCTCGACTGAGGGCCGGTTTGGGTTTGTGCGCTATCCTTTTTAGTGCGCAGACCGCTTGTTTCCTCGATACCTACATCTTTCCGACCTTCCGAGAGTTGGCCAAGGGTCTTTCCATTGCTCAGGGTAAGGACTGGACCTGGCTAACTCGAGGGTTGGACTGGGTGATGATAGTTTTGGTCTGTTGGACGGTGGTCGAGGTCACCTACTGGATGAGGCCGGAGGGAATAGACTGGCGGAGGCTAGCCCTGGGATTGGGATGTCTTAGTTCGGTGTTTGTCAACCGGGGTATCCTGAACAGCTTTCTTTTAATTCCTGTGTTCGGTCTGCTGACTCTAGTGGCTATTCCGGGGGTGTCTCTCTGGACGTCGGAAACGGCTAAGCAGTTGAAGTTGCTGACCACTCTCGCTGTCTATCCCGTGCTGGGGTACTTCGTCCTGACAAGCTATCAAGCAGCGAAGATGAGTGGGTCGACTGTGTTCGAGAGGATAGTCTTGATATCGGCGGCGGCCCTTTTCCTGCGAGCTACTCTTTCCCTCATCCTTTTGCTATCTAAGGCTAGCAGACGCCCAAAACCTGATTCTATCGTCTGCACCGCTCATTGATCGCAGATCAAACAAACACCCGCCATTTGGCGGGTGTTTGGAGTTCGTTCGGTAGCTAGGTCTGCTAGCGTCGTCGGGTCACTCCGGTGCTGACCGGGGTTCGGACCGGTGTTCGGACCGGCGTGGTCGTCCTGGTGGGTGCCGCGCTCCGCGGCCCTCCGGCCAGGCTGGCAAATGAGTTGGTTCCACTGCCTCCACCGCCCCAGTTACGAGGCTTGAAGGTGTAGGCGTTGATCAAACCGTTGCCCATATTGTCGGTGCCGTTGAACGGCGTGGCTCGTCCCCAACGGTCGCTGGTGTGGCCTCCGTTGGCGTTCTTGTTGACGAAGATAGCGTGGCGATGGCTACCGGCCACCACCGAGTCCTGACCGTTCAAGGTGCGGGGGTCCACTCTCACCATCTGGTGCTGTAGGCCCAGCAGCTTGGCTGGTGAGTAGATGCTCTCTCCGTTGTTGAGGTCCTGGAGTGCGGACCCGAAACTCATTCTGTTGTCCAGGGAGTTTCGTTTAGCCGCTGCTCCGTAGAGGAACGTCGCGTAGCTCTTGGCCGGTCCGTCGGCGCCGCGGAAATTACTGGCTTGCTTCGCTGCCGATAGCTCCGCATCACTGAGCTTCATTTTGTAGCCGTCTTGCATGACGATGTTGTAGCCGTCTTCGGTACGTTGGACGTCGTCGAAGACTTTGTTGTCGTAGCGGTCCATAGCGGCTTTGACAGCTGCCACAGTTGCACAGTTGCCCTCTGCTCCCTGGCGCCAACCGGAGACCAGATCGCCGAAACTCTGAGAGTCCTGGCTGATGGCTTCGTTGAGGAATTTCTTGTCGTTCTCGTTGAGGGGAGGTGGGGGTCCGGCGTCGCCGCCGCCTCCGCCGATGCATCCGCCTCCGTTGCACCCGCCGCCGTTGCAGCCGCCACCACCACCGCCGCCTCCGGAGGAGCCGTCGTCCGCGTTGAAGCCGCCCTTGTCGAGAGCATCGAGATTGCCTTTGTCACCGCCGTCGGAGATGCCGAGTGCCTGTTTCACGGCTTGCTCGGTCTCCTGGCTGAGCGGCACCTGCTTCTGTTTGGCTTCCCCGTAGGTGCCTTCCAGAGATTTCAGGGCGTTTGCCGCCTCTTCTTCGTTGCCGCTTTGTTTAGCGGCTTCGGCGTTTTGTAAGTCGGACTGCAGACGAGTCTCGTAGATCATCTGCAGCACGGCCGGATTGACTTGTCCATCCGGGCCGTTCGCTTCGTTAGAGAGGGAAGAGAGATCGAGTTGACCTCCCTGGTTGGAGTTGTTGTTGAGTCCGCTCAGACCGCTAAAGCCGCCGTTGAGAGGCATAGCGTTATTATAGTTGTTAAGTGATGAGATTAGCACGCAGTTGGTCTCCGTTATCTACGGTTGAGACCTCCTGCCACGTATTACGATATCAGATTGCCAGGATTTGGCGAGCGCAAAACGGCACCAATAGGTTAGAGAAAAGGACATCATTTGAAATGATGGTTGCCATCTTGTAACAAAAGTGTTGCTAACAGTCTAAGTCGAAGGAGCAAGGCATTTGAGTAGGTCTATCTTGATACTCGCCCATGGGTCGGGGCAACCGTGCGACTCAACCTGGATGGTGAGTTTGGCACAGGCGCTCGGCGAGCAAGGCGTGGAGTGTAGGCGATTCAACTTTGAGTATATGGAGAGGGCCTTGGCGGCCAGGAAGCCTCGGCCGCCGAGTGCACTGCCTACGCTGGTCGAAGAGTATCGCAAGGTAATTGACTCTGTGGTCGGAGTGGAACGTGTCTTTGTGGGTGGAAAGTCATTGGGTGGGAGAGTCGCCACTCATCTGGCCCTCTCTGCTCCGGTGTGTGGGGTGGTGGCGTTCGGATATCCCTTCCATCCTCCGGGAAAGCCGGAAAAGCTAAGGACCGAGCATCTTTTCGACATCCGGTGTCCGGTTCTCATCTGTCAGGGCGAGCGCGACTCCTTCGGAAAAAGGGAGGAGGTCGCCGGCTACAACCTTCCGTCGAACCTGGAGTTTGAATGGCTGCCGGATGGCGACCACGGCTTCAAACCTCGAAAGCGATCAGGTGAGACTTTGGAAGGCAATCTGGAAAGGGCCGCGGCGGCCGCAGCGCGTTTTATGCTTCGGGACGAGTGATGCTCAGCTGCGATACCGATGCCGGCTGCATACCCGATGACGTTTCCGCCGATAGCACCGAGGAGCGCGCTACTCAGAGGTTCGAGAAAATTCGTGTTGCGAAAGGACGGCTCCCTGAAAAGGCACACTCCTCCCCGCGAGGTTCATTGAGAAGTTCAAAAACTGGCTCGGGCAGCTTCTGGAGATACTCTCTTGGGGGAGACTTATGATAGGCGACCGGAAACTCGCCATTTCGTCGTGATACCGGGCTTCAAATCCCCTGGGGGCCTGCCTCCGGGGCTGCTATTGAAAAAAAGTCTGCGCGACCACAATTCTATCTCCAAAATCCCGTCGCGAAAGATTTCGTGGTAGATTTCTGGAGAATTACTCGACAAACTCCGTCAAATGGGGCTTCCGGCCTTTCGTCGAAGGGCCGTCCTTGGCCGTTATTCGAGTTTGTGGTCGCTTGTCATGAGTGTCACGGGGGAAGCTCTTCCGGGCGGAAGTCTACGCCTTGAGAGACTCCAGTTGAGAGATCCTTTGCTTGAGGTCATCAGTGAGAGGGCGGCCTTTGCCGGTTTCCGGGTCCACATTGACAACGACGGCCTTGCCCTCGGCCACGACGGCGTCCTGGGAGGCACTTGTCAGTTTGTATTCCATGGTGAGACTGCTCGAGCCGACTCGACTCACCCTCGCCTGGGCGGTCAGTGTGTCCGGGTGATAGACAGGTCTCAGATAGCTGCACTCCGTCTGGGCCAGGATCGGCACGAACTCACCGTTTCCGAAGTCGTCGCCGCGCAACTTTCGAAAATACTCGATTCGGGCTGATTCGAAGTAGCGGAAGAAGACAACGTTGTTGACGTGACCGAAGGCGTCCATCTCGCCCCAGGCCACCGGGATCTGTAAGGATACGGGGTAATGCATAGCGGGGGCGTTTAGGGTGGACGAGGATTTTCCTTGCGTGTTGAGGCGCTACCCGCTTGTCGGGTGACCCCCCACCCACTCCGTGGGTACCCGGGTGAGAGTCCCTCGTACTGGACCTATTGATATCCAGCTTTTCATCGCCGAACTTGTTCATTTCCCGTCTGCGGGTGCCAAACTTTCCTTAAATAGGTCCACTATTCAGCAGAAAATTTGACGCCCGCAGACAAAAAATGTCCTGCGTCCCGCGACGAAAAGCTGAATATCAATAGGTCAAAAAAAAAAGAAAGACCTTCTCAGGTCTTTCTTTCCCATAAATGGTGGGCGGAGAGGGACTCGAACCCCCGACCCCCTCGGTGTAAACGAGATGCTCTAGCCAACTGAGCTATCCGCCCTTATGGTGACCCGGACGAGATTTGAACTCGCGATCTTCGCCTTGAAAGGGCGACGTACTAACCGCTATACCACCGGGCCATATTCTGAATACGTGGTGGGCCCAACAGGATTCGAACCTGTGACCAACTGGTTATGAGCCAGCTGCTCTAACCACTGAGCTATGGGCCCACGTGCGGCTTATTATAGGGAGTGATCTCGGGGAGGTCAATATCTATTTTCGAATCTGTTTCGAAGACTTTTCTTTTAGGAAGCGTAAAGCCTCATGTTCCGATCTCTCAAAGGTCGCTTGGACATAGGAACCATCACGGTTTCAGCTCCGGTTCTTATTTCTATTTCTCTGAGATTTCGCTCGCTGAGTTCTTTGGTGACTCCGATAAAAAGCGTGTTGCCTTCCTTGATCAGGGGCGTGACGCCGAACTCGCTGGCCAAATACTGGGGTAGGAAGTCTTTTTCTCGCTGAGTGACCCGAGTGGTAAGGAAGCTGTAGTCTTGATAGAGAGCTTCAAACGGTCGCTCTGTATTGGAGGCTTGATAGTCCAATTCGGCCGCCAGATTGGCGACGGACGACGGATGAGGGCCCATGACGATGGCGTAACCGAGTAGAGCGAAGATTTTGCCGCTCTTATTCGTGGAGAAGAAAATCCGCAAAGTGTGCTCGATATTGGTCCAGTGTTTGGAGGTGACTCCCGAACGCTGAGCTAGACGCTTGTGCCACAAGTAGGGGTGGGAACGGAATCTGATGTTCTTGAGGAACTTAAAAGCTTCGCCGGCTTGCCCGCTGAGGAGAAAGTACTGCACTTTGAGGAAGTGGAGCTGGTCTCGGATATCCGACTCTTCGTTCGGCGCTAGGATGCCGCCGTACTTCCGGAGCAGTTCCTCGGCAGCGAGAGACTTGACAATGGCCGTGGGATAGTCGCGGCTCATAAAGGCGTCTCGGCTCTCTTCCATGAGCTTTTGGACCAGCCCTACCTTCGGACTCCTGGCGACCTCGGCCGCCACCTTGGTCGCTAAAATGGGATGGGCTCCCGAGCGATAGGCAGAACCGGAGACGACCACCGGCTCTCTTAGCATCTTAGTAAATATTCTGAGGCGAGCCGAGTCGCTGAGCTGAGTGGGGTCTTGCATTTCTGAGTAGTCCGATTCCATCGCCTAAAACATACCCGCTACCACCGATCTCAGTCTGTAACTTAGAACACAATTTGAGTAATATTCAGCGCTTAAACGCTTGTTTTTTGCCGTTCCAGGATGACTTGAGCCAGATCTTTGACCGGGGTCATGACAAGGTCCTCGATGTCAATATCCTGGAGGTATGAATCCTCCCACCGAAAGTCGCGTTCTGTGATCAAACTTTTCAGATTCTCGTACTTCTGGCGGAGCTCTTGGAGGACGTTGACTTTGCAGCGCACACTGACATTCTCCTCAAACTCAAGATGCAATAACACGAGCTTTTCGACCCGGCCGCGCGGGACTAGCGGAACGATCGCTATGGGTCGCCGGTCGCGACTGCCGCGGCCAAGATAGAGCGAGCTGCTTCGTACGGACCACTCTTTGTTTCCCACCAACTTCGCTTCATTGTCGGCTCGCGACGACATAGACCGGGCGATCCCGATCTTGCTGATGGTGCTGACGGTGGACTCGTCGGTGGGCTCGCCCAAAGCGCCGAGTCCTTCGACAGAGTAAGAAGTCGCTCCGGCGACATTCTTGACCACTTGGCGCAAGGCTCGGAGAATGACCGCGTCGCGGTAGGGGATGCTGTCGACCGGCAGCTCCAGTTCCTTGAACGGGGCGAAGGTCACGCCCTCGAACACTTCCTCCAGGCGAGAAATGCCTACGGTGATGGTCTTGGCCTGGTGCTTGATGGCGTCGATCGGACGGCTCAGCTCGTGAATAGCTTTGGAGACCACGGTAATGAACGTGCCGGCCAGCTCTCTTGGAGTGCCCCGAGCCTCGAACTCGATTGCGAACTGGCTGAGCGAGCGAGCGCCCATGAGGTAGCTCATCAATGAGGTGAGTTCGGTGGCCACCTGGACGGAAAGGCTGGAGTTGAAACGGCCTTTGATCAGGTCCTGCTGGAAGCGCTTGGCCAACACCATAACTCGACCCAGAGTCTTGCCCTCCGGAACACCTTCCGGGGTGGTGTAAAACGAAACCGCGGTTGCTCGGGCTTCCCGGAGTCGTTCGGCTCCCTCGTCAATAGCCATGGCGCAGAAGTAGCCCCACAGATGACCGACCACTACGTTCAGGAGGACGGACGCGCACGGGGAAGCCTTCGGAACGTGAATGACGCCCGCTGCATACGGCGCGAAACCATCGAAATCGTTGGTACTGACGACAATCGGAATCGATTTGTGAGACTTGAAGATAGCCACTTCCTTCACGGCGTCTCGCAAAGCGACCTGGCTGAGTCCGGCCGTCAGGACAAGGGTCAACGGTTCGGAGGAAAGGTCGATATGCTTCTTATCTTCGATCTGATCAGTGGCGATCGACTTGTAGCAGAGCTCGGCCAGTTTGATCCGAATCTCGTCGGCGGCGGCCCTGGTCACGCCGCTCCCCACAACGGCCCAGTCTCGACGGGTAGGGGCGTACTCGCGAGCCAGTCGCCTCACCTGAGTCTGCGTTTCTTGGGAGAGCACCGAGCGCATGAGCGCGGGTAGACGGTTCAGCTCTTCGAGCTCCCGGTAAAGAACTTCCTCGGAGAGAAGCTTCAGCCCCTGGGCCAAACGGAAGACCAGCAGATAGCCCGCCACGACCTGGGAGTAGAACGCTTTGGTGGAAGCGACCGACATCTCGATGTCTCGACCGTCGCTGGTGTAGAGGACACCGTCCACCTTGAAAGTGAGGTCGCTGTTACGCCGGTTGACGATCCCCACCACGATGGCGCCTTTTTCCCGGGCCATGTCGATGGTTCGATTGGTGTCGGTTGTGGTGCCGGACTGGGAAATGGCGATGATCAAACAGTCGTCCAGTCGTTCCGTCATTCGATAGCCGGAAAGCTCGGTCGCTTTCAGGGCGTTGACCGCCATTCTTCCGGCGAAAAGTTGCTCCATGAAAACGGCCACGGCTTGGCCCGCCACGGCGGCCGTGCCCTGTCCGATGAAGAGGACGCGTTTGATCTGGCCGCTCTCGATACGCTCGAAGACGCTAGACGGTATGACCGACTCGTCCAGGTTCATCCGGACTTCGAAGGGGTCGCGGCTCAGGGAGAACTTGCCTCGCAGGGTTTTCTCCACCGAGCTGGGAGCCTCCGAAATCTCCTTGTGCAGATAGTGCCGGAAGTCTTTGCGGTCGATGTCCCGCGTCGTGATTTCGGCTGTTTTACAGTCTTTTTCCGTCAACTGAATCGGCTCACCGGTGATGGAGAGAGCTTTGATCGCATCCCATCTTCCCCGACCTTCTCGAGAGAGTATCAGCACCTGCCCACAGGTGTCGGGGCGGCCTGGCACGTGCTCGGTGGTGCCGTCCATGCGGATAAACCGCGGAGTCTGCTCCACCACGCCGTAGAGTTCGGAGGCGAAAACATAGCCTTGCTCCATGAGTCCCACGAAAAGGGATTGGCCGGAGCCTTTCAGCGCAAGATAGAGGCGATCCGGGTCGGCGGTGGTCTCAAGGACGATGGCGAAAGAGCCTTCGCTCTCGGCCACCATTTTGCAGAACGCCTCCTCCACGGTCTCGCTCTCGGCGAGGTAGTAGTCGAAGAGCACGGGGACGATCTTGGCGTCGGTGCCGATATCGGCGGAGATGGAACGTTGCTTCTCCGCTTCGATGCGAGCTTTCAAGGCTTGGTAGTTGTCCACGTCGCCGTTCAGGCAGGCGGTGGTCATGTGTCCGGACATATTGCCGTGCTGGCCGCCCTCGCCGATGGTTTCTTCGTCCACCGGGTGGCAGTTCGGTTGAGAGATGATACCGTTCGAGGCCCAGCGGGAGTGGGAGTACACGACGCTGGCGCAGTTTTCGTGATTGACCAGTGCCCAGAAATAATCGTCTTCCGAGATGTCCTGATAAAGAGCCCGTACGTTGTCCCCGAGCGCCCCGACCTCTTGAGCGACTTTGTAGGAAAAGACGATCTCCACGTCCTCGGCGGTGGGCAAGACTCTCACTGCGAGGTTTACGAAGTCCTTGGGTTGCTGACGTTGCTCCCAGGAAATGCGCTGTTCGCCCTCCAGACGGGCCAGGAAATCGTCGTACCGGGCGTTGGGCAATGTGATGCGGCAACTGACGCCGCAGCTGTCTCGACCCCGGACTTCCATCCGTCCGATGTTTTCCAGCGTGACCACGAGCTTCCAGGCCTGGAAAAGTCTCTGAGGGGTGACCTCTCGGTCTAGAAGGAGCTTGTCGAAACGAGCGACCAGGGATAGCACGTCCTCCTTGACTGCCCAGAGGAGGTCGCGGCCTTGTACTAACAGGCGGTTCCATTCCTCGAGCTGCAAGCTGTCGAGATCCTGGGCGTTTTGAACGTGCCGGCTGCAGCGAGATTCCCAGTCTGTCAGAGCGGCGGCCCATCGGTCCACGAGCACACGACGATCGGAGTTGGTCCCAATCTGTTCGATCGAGGAGAACTCTTTGAGCCCTTGCACCGCGGCGAAGAGGTGTTGGAGGCGCTCTGAGAGATCGCTCCCTAACGTGGCTTCCGCCGAGAGGTTTAGGGCTTCGGAGAGACTTTTATCGAAAGCCTCCCAATCGAAAGTTCCTTTATGACGAGATTCGTAGACTAATCCTGCTATTCCACACATTGTCAGGCATTTCTAGTCCAGTTTCTAATCTCCCGCTGACGGTCTTGCCCGTGGTTGAGCCGGAAACTCCCCTTTCATCGGAGGATGAACGAAGGAGCCTAAGAAGTTGACACGGGCCATTTGGCAGTATAGATTTCGGAAACTGTTCCCTCGGAACGCTGGGATATCATATGAAACCCGCTGATAACCTCATAGATCTTCTTCTCAACCGTTCGGCCTCACCGCAGAAGGATGCGGGTTACCGCTTTCTCTTGAACGGAGAGGACAAGTACGAAGACTGCAGCTACGAGGAGTTAGCCTATCGGGCAAGAGTGCTGGCCGCGGAGCTGCAGCGCCGCAAACTCAAAGGAGAGAGAGCGCTGCTTCTCTTTCCGCCGGGCATCGACTACATCGTCTCTTTCTTCGGCTGCCTGCTGGCGGGAGTCGTGCCGGTACCGGCGTATCCGCCCGACCTCAAGCGTATCGGCAAGACTTTGCCTCGACTCCGCGTGATCGCTGACGACTGTGCACCCAAAGCGGCCCTCACAAGTCACAGTATTCTGAAGAAGGTTCGGCCCCTGCTCTTTTTGACGGGTCAGCTTTTCCGTATGAACTGGCTGTCGCCCGAGATGGCTCCAGAATCGGGATTCGACAATTGGGTTCACCCCGAGACTCGGCCGCACGACGTGGCTTTTCTCCAGTACACTTCGGGCTCCACGTCCAAACCCAAAGGGGTCAGGGTAACCCACGCCAACCTGTTGGACAATCTCAAGCACATCGAGACCAACTTTGGCCACACCACGGACTCCCAGGGCGTCATCTGGTTGCCTCCCTATCACGACATGGGTTTGATCGGGGGGATTTTAGCTCCCCTCTACACCGGGTTTCCAGTCACTTTGATGAGTCCGTTAGAGTTCATTCGCAAGCCGGTACGCTGGCTTCAGGCTATCAGCGAGTACAAAGCGACAACCTCCGGCGGACCAAATTTCGCCTACGAGTTGGCCTTGCGTCGCACCACTCCGGAGGTGGCGGCCAAGCTGGACCTCTCTTCCTGGGATGTCGCTTTCAACGGAGCCGAGCCGATCCGAACGGAGACGGTAGAGAAATTCACCGAGCGCTTTTCTGAGTCCGGATTCCGGCCCGAAGCGTTCCATCCGTGCTACGGCCTGGCCGAGTCGACTCTTATCGTCACCGGAGCTCAGAAAGGCGCCGAAGTTTCGATACTCAAGGTAGACGAGGATGCTCTCAATCAAGACCGAGTGGTCAGACCTCGCTCGGTGGAGGCCGAAAGGGCGTTGGTCTCCTGCGGGGCGCCTATGAACGGTCTGGACGTGGTGGTGGTGAACCCTCGGACTCTGAGGCGTCTACCCGGGGACCGGGTGGGGGAGATCCTGGTCAGGGGTGATTCCGTGGCGGACGGTTACTGGAACAACCCTCACGCTACCAGGGAAGCTTTCGGACTCTACCTCTGTCAGGAAGACGGTGGTGCCGGCCCTTATATGCGAACCGGCGATCTCGGATTTTTCCGAGACGGCCAGCTCTTCGTTTGTGGGCGCTCCAAGGAGCTCATCATAATTCGCGGCCGCAACTACTATCCTCAAGATATCGAAAGAGCGGTAGACGGTGTGCACCCGGCCCTTCGGACCGGTTGTCTTGCCGCTTTCGGATTGAGAGAAGACGACGAAGAGCGAGTAGGCTTGATCGCCGAAGTACGGGAGCCGCGGAAAACCGATTTCGACGACGTGGTTCGCGCGATTCGTCGAGCGATCAATGAAAAGATTCAGGTCAAGATTCACACCATCGGTCTGGTGCCGAAAGACGGTGTGCCGAAGACTTCCTCCGGCAAGATACAGCGCCGGCTCTCTCAGTCTCAGTATCAGGAACGAAAACTCAAGCTCGTTCATCAGTGGCACGAAGCCGGTCGAACCGGGTTGAACTAGGTCGTGCTGAATGTCGACACGCCCTAAGAGCCGGGAGTCTTTTATGTACGACTGGCAGGGTGCCCTGGATGAGATCTACGAGACCTATCGAGGTCTGAACGAAGGTCGAGTGGCCGACTACATCCCCGAATTGGCCAAAGCCGATCCTTCGCTGTTCGGAATCTGCGTCGTGACCTGCGAGGGAGAGATTCATTCCGTCGGGGATTGGGAGCGGCCGTTCACGATTCAATCCGTTTCCAAACCTTTCGTCTACGGGATCGCCTTGGAGGACTGTGGTCGAGAAGTCGTGCTAGAGAGAGTGGGCGTGGAGCCCACGGGAGACCGCTTCAACTCCATCATCGAGCTGGACCAGAGCTCCAAACGACCCTTGAACCCGATGGTGAACGCCGGTGCTATAGCGACCAGCAATCTCATTCGAGGGGAGTCGCCCAGCGAGCGTTTTAATCGGCTTCTGGAAGCGTTCTCCCGATACACGGGCCACGAGATGGCAGCCGATATGTCGGTTTTCCTCTCCGAAAAGACCACCGGTCATCGCAATCGAGCGATCGCTCACCTGATGCTGAATTTCGGGATGTTGAAAGAGCACGTGGAAGAGACACTGGACCTCTACTTTCAGCAGTGTTCGCTTCTGGTAAATTCTAAGGATCTGGCTACTATGGCGGGCACTCTGGCTAACCGAGGTGTCAATCCGTTGTCCGGGCGCGAGGCTATCAGACCGGATTTCATCCGCGATATTCTCTCCGTCATGTTCACCTGCGGGCTCTACGATTTCGCCGGAGAGTTCGCCTACAAAGTAGGCCTTCCGGCCAAGAGCGGAGTAGGCGGTGGAATGATCGCGGTGAGCCCCGGAAAGGCCGGGATCGGGGTGTTCAGCCCTCTCCTGGATGAGCGGGGGACACCCATCAGAGCGGTTAAGGTCTGCGAAGAACTCTCCAGGCGCTTCGGACTGCACATCTTCCAGCCGTACACCTCATTGGAGGATGAATTTAATACCACCTGTGAACTGCCCGTGAGTCAACGCCTGGGGCATAAAGCTTTTCAAGACCCCTCGGGATAGGTTTAAATGTACTAGCCGGATAGTTTGACTTCACTACTCGGCTGCGGTCAAATAGAATTAGGAAGATTAGCATTAGCGGATGAGTCCCTTAAAAGAGCGATTAACACTGACCGACTTGCTCATTCGTGAGGATGTGCTAGAAGGGCTTGCCACCAAAGACTCTCTGCTGGCCCACGGTGTAAGACTTATCCATCGGTTCGGCGTCCACGGCACCAGCATCGGAAAGCTGCTGGAGGCGGCCGGAAAAAGTAAGAGCCAGTTCTATTTTCACTTCGACGACAAAGACGATTTTGTGTGTAGGGTCCTGGAACTCGAAATGACGACGATGCTGAAGATGAAGCGTCGTTTTACCCTGGAAAAACTTGAAGATGTGGAGGCCTGGTTTTCGCCCTACATCGAGCTTGGCTCTCTGCCCGGCAATCTGGGCTGTCCCGTCGGTCCGGCCGCCACCGAGATGAGCCCCTCCAACGAAATGGTGAGAGCAGAGGCGCGTCGCCAGTTCGAGCGATGGGAACAGAAGATCGCGGAAGATTTGGCCGGACTGGCCGAAAAAGAAGGCTTCGGTCACTCGTACTGTGCCCGCACCGAAGCTCGGAACTTGGTTTGCAGTATCCAAGGAGCTTTCATGTTCGGGCGAGTCTTTCAGGACCGCAACTTCATCGTGGAGGTCCGGGACAACCTCATCCGCGACCTGAAGCGCCGTTTCAGACCTTAGGAATCAGACCTTGACCTTAAAGAGCTTCTTCTGGCGGGCCAAGTAGGTGATGGCTCGGCCCGCGAAGCTGTAGGGGATCTGCCGGCATAAGTAGTTGAGTTCCCCGACCAGAAAAAGCTTGTACTTCGCCCTCGAAAGGGCGACGTTGAGCAACTGGGCGGCCGCTCCGCGATCGTCTTTGAGAAGGGTGCCGGGTCCGAACGCTTCTCCGTCCACTAGGTCGATGATGACCACGTCTCTCTCCTTTCCCTGATATCGATGAACTGTGTCGCACTCGACTCGCTCTCTGAGTTCCTCGGTGAGGAGCTTGCGCAGAGTTCGCACCTGCTGTCGGTAGGGAGTGATGATGGCAACTTGCTCAAACCCTGCGTCCACGGCTCGCTGAGCCAATCTGAGACAGACACCGGCACTTTCGTCGTTGTAGCGGCTGCTGGAAAATTGGGGCTTCTGGCAGACCGAGGCTCCCTGAAGGTCGAAGCCCGCCACCGAGCCGCCTTCCAGCGGATCGAGGCTGGTCCATTGCGCGAATTCTTCGGCTTTTCGCGCACTCTGAAGTTGGTCTTCGTAAGCCAAGTGGGAAACGAGAGCCCCGATCTCCGGATGCATCCTATACTGAATAGTGAGCATGGTTTGAGGGACTTCTCCCACCTCAAAAATGTTGCGACCCAGGGCATGCCGCACGAAAGAGTCGCGACTGGTGAGGATACTGGGAAGCTGGCGCGGGTCGCCGACGGCAACGGTCCGTTTGGTGGCCCGCGAACAGGCTACGAAGAAAGCCGGCAGCACGGCCATACCGGCCTCTTCCACGATCACATTGTCGAACATCTCTTCTTCCATCCACCGGTCGGTGGTGATGTTGGCCAGAGTGGTGAGAACGACTGTGGCCCGCTGGATGGTCTGTTGCTGTCGCTGAGCCAGGACTTCTCGGCAGTCGGAGATGCGATTTCCGTGAG
>Ga0208331_100167_pt1 | contig 20835 bp, 17 predicted proteins | sample DeeseametaMP1648_FD_184184 | JGI IMG/M metagenome (GOLD analysis project Ga0208331, IMG submission 184184) | Marine microbial communities from the Deep Pacific Ocean - MP1648 (SPAdes) | ecosystem: Environmental > Aquatic > Marine > Oceanic | place: North of Tokelau, South Pacific Ocean... | reverse complement strand
GGTGGGTTTGGCCGAGTGACGATGAAAAACCACGAAGTTGAAAACGCCATCGTCATCCCGCAAGCCGCGGTTTTCGCGAACCAGTCGCTTCAATCAGTCTACGTGGTAGGCCAGGACCAAACGGTGGAGCCCAGGGCCGTAGAATTGGGAGATAGAGTGGGAGACCAGTTCGTCGTCCGCAAGGGACTGGAAGTCGGTGAGACTATCGTCGTGAACGGACTGCAGAAAGTCCGGCCCGGCAGCAAAGTGACGCCGGAGCCGGTCAAGGAAAAAGCCGCCGGCGCGAGTCCCGACGAAAGCAACCCAAGTAAAGCGAGTTAGGTCCTAACCGATGTCCACAAACTTTTTCATACGCAGGCCCGTGATGGCCATCGTCATCTCTATCCTCATCACTCTGGTGGGACTGCTGGCGCTTCCTAACATGGCGGTAGCCCGTTTCCCGGATCTTGCCCCCCCCACGGTCCTGGTCAGTGCCAACTATCCGGGTGCCGACGCCGAGACGGTGGAACAGACCGTGGCCACGCTGATCGAGCGCGAGGTCAACGGGGCCGAAAATATGATCTACATGCAGTCCAAGTCGGCCGGAGACGGAAGCTATCAACTCACCGTTTCCTTCGAGGTCGGTACCGATCCGGATCTGGCGGCCGTGGACGTGCAAAACCGGGTTTCTCGAGCCAACGCCAACCTGCCCGAAGAAGTGATCCGCAACGGTATCACGGTGGTCAAACAGTCCACCCAGATCCTCATGCTCGCTTCTATCACCTCCCCGAACAAGACTTACGACAAGCTGTATCTCTCCAACTACACGACCTTGAACATCGCCGACTCTCTCTCGCGGGTCCCCGGGGTGGGAGGCGTGGAGCTTCGTATCGGCGCCTCTCCCTACTCCATGCGCCTGTGGATTCGGCCCGACAAACTGAAAGCTCTGGGAATAACGGTGGAAGACATCACAGCCGCCGTTCGCGAGCAAAACCTTCAGGCACCGGCCGGTGCCGTGGGCCGTCCGCCCCAAGCACCCGGATTGGATTTCCAATATCCCGTGAAGGTCCGGGGCCAACTCGAAACTCCTGAAGAGTTTGCCAACATCGTCATCAAGAGAAACGATGAGGGGCGAATCGTGCGGGTGCGCGACGTCGGCCGAGTGGAGATGGGTTCGGAAGCCTACGATTCGTTCGGCCGTCGAAACGGCGAAGATCAGATCCCGATCCTGATCTATCAGCGTCCCGGCGCCAACGCTCTGAGTGTGGCCCAAGCGGTGGAAGCGGAGCTGGAAAATCTCAGTCAGAATTTCCCCGACGACATCGCCTACAGAGTCTCGTTTGACACCACTCTGGCGGTCGACGCCTCCGTCGACGAAGTGATCAAGACCCTGACCGAAGCCTTCATTCTGGTGGTACTGGTGGTCTTCACTTTTCTGGGCAACTTCCGAGCCACCGTCATTCCGCTTCTGGCCGTCCCGGTCTCCTTGATCGGAACGTTCGGAGTCCTTTTCGCGCTTGGTTTTTCCATCAATACGCTGACTCTCTTCGGTCTGGTTCTGGCCATCGGTATCGTGGTGGACGACGCTATCGTGGTGGTGGAGGCGGTGGAGCACCACATCGAGAGTGGCATGTCGCCACTAGCAGCCACCGAACGAGCCATGTCGGAAGTGTCCGGACCGGTTATCGCGATTGCCTTGGTCCTTTGTTCCGTCTTTGTCCCGGTAGCGTTCTTAGGCGGCGTCACCGGCCTCTTGTATCAACAGTTCGCCGTCACGCTTTCAGCCTCGGTCGTCCTTTCAGCTATCGTCGCTCTTACCCTGACACCGGCGTTGTGCCAAATGATTCTTCGACCCAGGAAGAAGATGAAGGGGCCGTTCGGTTGGTATATCGGCGCCTTCGAGAAGATCTTCGGGAAGGTCTTGAAAGGGTACGCGCGCGCCGTAGGTGTGGCGGTTCGCCGCCTGTCCATTACCGTCATCGTCATGGGTGGCGTGGTCGCGGCGACTCTCTTCTTAAACAAGACTCTCCCCACCGGCTTCATTCCCTCCGAGGACAACGGCTATCTACTGGTTAGCATCACCCTGCCCAACGGCGCCTCGCTGGAGCGAAACGACGCCCTCTGCCGCAAAGTGGAAGAGATCGCCGCGGCCCAGCCCGGCGTCGATACGGTCAACACCCTGGGTGGTCTCAACATTCTGGCCGGTAACCGCGGGCCGAACTACACCACCATGTTCCTTATTCTCGACCCCTGGCCTCAGCGGGACGATTCCAGCTCGGCGGCAGCCATTCAGGGAGCCCTCATGGGCAAGCTCTCGGCGCTCAAAGAAGCTCAGATCGTCGTTATCAACCCTCCCCCGGTCCCGGGCCTGGGATTCGCCGGTGGATTTACTTTCGAGTTGCAAGACCGGGCCGGAAAAAGCGTTCAAGAGCTCGACAGCACAGCGCAAAACTTTCTGAACGTGATGCGTCAGGCCCCTCTTCTCTCGCCCGCGTCTTATACCGCGTTCTCCACCCTCGTCCCTCAAGTTTTCCTGGATATCGATCGAGAGAAAGCCAAAATGATGGGGGTCGATATCGACCAGATTCTTTCCACTCTCCAGATCAATCTGGCCGGTCGATACATCAACCTCTTCACCCGCTTCGGTCGCACCTGGCGCGTCTTTCTTCAGTCCGAGGGCGAATACCGTCGGACTCCCGAGGACATCGCCGATCTCGCCGTCCGAACAGAGGATGGTGAAATGGTCCCGCTTTCGGCCCTGACCACCGTCACTCTCACCACCGGGCCCGACCTGATCGTGCGCTACAACCTCTATCGCTCCGCCGAACTCTTCGGAAGCGCGAAGCCGGGAGTGTCTTCCGGTGAGGCTCTCGATGAGATGGAGCGTCTGGCGACTCAAAACCTTCCCGAGGGCTACGGATTCGAATGGACCGGCACCGCCTATCAGGAAAAAGAGTCGTCCAGCAAGCAGGCTCAGATCCTGATCCTGGCTCTCGTCTTCGTCTTCCTTTTCCTGGCCGCTCAATACGAAAGCTGGGCCGTTCCGTTCTCCATTCTCTTCGGATTGCCCACCGGCATCATGGGAGCGCTACTGGGCACCATGCTGTTCGCTGCCGACAATAACGTCTACGTCCAGATCGGGATTATCACCCTTATGGGTCTGGCCGCTAAAAACGCCATCCTGATCGTGGAATTCGCCAAAGAGAAGTATGAAACAGAGGGTCTCTCCTTGACAGACGCTGCCCTGGAGGGAGCCAAACTCCGCTTCCGTCCTATCCTCATGACCTCGTTCGCCTTCATTTTAGGGGTGTTGCCGCTGGCGTTGGCCGACTCCGGAGCGGGTGCCGCCGGCCAGAAGTCACTCGGAGTGGCTGTGGCCAGCGGAATGTTCGTAGCCACGGCTATGGGTGTCTTCGTCATTCCGGCGCTTTACGTGTTGGTTCAGGGTGCGGCGAACTGGTTTTCCAGAAAAGGAGACTCGGAGCACACCGGAGGGCCTCTTCAACAAGCATCGGAATAGCGGGGCCATGAACCGGAAGCTTATCTTGCTCCTGGCCGGGGGCGGCCTCTTTGTGCTTCTCCACTCTCCCCCGGTGGAAGCGTTCTCCAGCTTTGCCATCTACGGGGGCGCCGTTCACAAGGACATCACGGAGGAGGCCTTCTCTCCGTTTGGGTTTGGAGAGGAGCCTCTGAAGTATCTCAACCAGGGGCTCCTAGAACCGGACAAGTTCTACCGCGACAAGTTCACCGACCCCGAGCATCACTTCACTGAGGGAGACTTTCAGGCCAGCCGGTCTTATCTCCAGGAAAAGCAGCTTTCTTCGGTGCGGTGCGCGGGCTCTGCCGTAGATGACTATCAGCAGTTCCGGCGCACGCTCTTTGCCTTCGGCGAGCTTCTTCACGCCACTCAGGACTTCTACTCGCACAGCAACTGGGTCGAAAGAGCCGTGGCCGATGGACACCAAACCATACCGCTGGCTTCGTTCGACAGTCTGCCGGCCGCCGATCTGGTCAGCCCCTACTTTCTTTACAAGAAGCTTCCCCCGAAGGAAGTCACCAGTCCGAGGAGTTACGAGAAGAGGTTCGATCGCCCGTTTTACGACGAAGCAGATTTGGAAGTCTTGTCGGATGCCGAGCGAATCCGTCTGGCCATCGAGCCCGAGATGAGTTTTACTCACAAGTCGCTCGCCAAAGACAACCCCAAGTACCCTCAATCTTCGCTCCGGTGGAAACCTGACGGTTCGACACTCTATGAGTTGGCTTACGAAGTCGCAGTCCGGGATACTCGAAAACAGTGGACCGCCTTCGAAGAAGCGCTTCGAGCCGCCTATGCCGAGCGGGGTGCGCACATCGCGCAGATCTTGAAAGAAGGTTGGGCCTTCGACTTGCCCGGCGGTGAGTCGAGCGGCCTGAAGGTGCTCCTAGCCGAGGTGAAGGTCGATGAGGCGATGAACCTGGAGGCGGTCTGTACCGTCAAGCCTGGTGCGTGGAATCAAGGCTCCGCGAATCTGGCTGTGGCTGTCTTCGTAGAACTCGTCTCCGACCACGTCGCCGGAAAGCCCCTCTACCAGACTTTGCAGTTGCGAAAGAATCGGAAGGAGAAAACCTTTGAGTTCGTCTTTCGAACCGACCTGCGCGGTGCCGTCGATACTTTCATCACGATGAGACCTGTCGATTCCGAAAACTCAGAGAGGGACTGGGAAGTCAGCTTGCTATCCCCCAGCGGATCCGGTGTCGAGATCGAGTGGACGGTGAATGGGCCCGCGAGTGTTTCGAAGCTTGGGGTTAATCGGTATCGGCTCAGTCCGCCCGAAGGTGGGTGGGAATTGCCGGAGTGGATTGGGAGTTATTAGAGCCTCTAGTTCAAACATCCTTAACGTTCCAGAAAAGTACTGTTAACCCAATCATCACATCCCGGAAACGTGGACGCGCAAAGATGGTGGCATGCAAGACTTTCTATCGAGTAAGATAATATATGAAGTAAGGAGTCGCGATGTTAGATCTCAATTTTGGACCCGAAAGCGAAGTGGAATATCCCACGTCGGACGGTCGGCCGATGGCTGAGACCGACACTCACCGCAATCAGATGATCAATCTCATCCTGGCTCTGGAACACCACTTCAAAGACGACCCGAACATCTATGTCTCGGGCAACATCCTGATGTTCTATCAGAAGGGCGACGGCAACAAACACCGGTCTCCCGACGTCCTCATTGCACTGGACGTGGAGAAGAAGACGAGAGACTTTTACAAAATTTGGGAAGAGGGCAAAGCGCCGGATGTTGTCTTTGAGATCACCTCTCGTTCGACCAAGGCAGAGGATCTCGGCGAGAAGAAGGGGCTTTACGCCTTTCTCGGCGTGAAGGAGTATGTGATTTTCGATCCTCTTGAAGAGTACCTCGAACCAAGGCTCAAGCTGTATCGCTTAAGCGGAGAAGAGTATCTTCCAGTCGTCGGAAGCCCTATCACGCTGGAGACGGTGAATCTGGAACTCCACGTGGTGGACGACGAACTCAAGCTTCGCGACGCCACCACTCAGAAATTCCTTAATCCGCCGAAGCAGAGAGCAGAAGAGGAAGCTCAGCGAGCAGATAGTGAACATCTAAGGGCCGAACAGGAAGCTCAACGAGCGGATCGGGAAGCCCAACGGGCAGAGCAAGAAGCCCGGCGGGCTGAGCAAGAAGCCCGGCGGGCTGAGCAAGAAACTCAGCGAGCTGATCGAGAAGCCCAACGAGCCAGCGCAGCCGAGGCGGAGTTGGCGAGATTGAGACAGCTCCTGTCAGAAAAGGATAAGTAGCCTAAAAAGGGCGGCTCTAGAGCCGCCCTTCCTCTACTCCGCAAGCCATGGCGAGCGCTTCCTTCGGCACGCCGAGATCACCCAGCTTCTTCACGGCCTCCGCCGGCTCGTTTCCTTGAATCAGCGTCTCGGCCAAGGTTAGGCAGGCGTCCACTTGCGGTTTATCCACCTGCAGACCCTTGGCCAGTTCGTGGATCTCCTTGACCTCATCGTCGGTGAGCTTGCCGTCCCAGTATCCGGTGAGACACAGGTCCAGCAACAATCCATACTTGAGTTTGGTGGTGGCCAGACGGGAGAGCACGTCACTGAGGTCACTGGACCCGGTGGTGGCGGCCATCACCCTTCCCCGATTCAAAGGCCCGAGAACGAACTCTTCGCTGAGCTTTCGCAAGGCGTAGATCTCTTCGGAAGTCACCTCACCGTCGGCCCCAACCATATGGGCCAACATGACGAGGTAATCGGTGCGCTCGGATTCGTTAAACAGGGTGGTCTGAGTTTTCATGTGGGGAGCCTTCGGTCCTGATTCCGGCGAACCTGCGGGACTTCGCAGTCAGGGTTGTTCTACACCGGTCACCCCGAAAACCATGAGCCCGAGAGACGGCTCAGCTTGTTCCAAGACGAACGATTCGACGCTCTTCTGTGGATGCGGATTCTTCCAAAACCAGCGCCACAATCGAGCTTTGTCATCCGACGCTCTCCAAGCTTCCGGACCGAGAAACGAGGGACGAGCACTGTCTCGGGAGCTCACTTCTTTTCCGTAGCGTAACGGGAAGCTTTCCGACTCTCCCCCGCGGTACCGAATCGTCAGCTTGGCGACCTCTCCCGGCGTCTCCGGCGCGGAAGTGGTGTACCAGAGAAAGGCCAGCCCTTCCAGATTCTTTTCCGGCAGAGCAGCTCCCCACTTGTCTAGGCTCACCCCCGCAGAGGTCGTGAAAGTGAATTCGGCTCCCGTAAGTTGGGCAGGCAAATCCGGTTCCACATTCTCTCCCACGTGGGAAAGGTCCAGGGAGAAACCCATTCGGGGCTCGCTCTCGCCCTGAGGACGACGCGACCAGAGGCGACGAAAGGCGACGGGCGAAACATCCTCTCCCTCGCCTCCCGTCCAGGCGGCTTCGGCGGCATCCACTATGCCCGAAAACTGATAGTGCTCATAGCCTTCCACCACCGCGTCCGATAGAACTCGACCGGGCCAGGTGGTCTGGAATAGCTGGTGAGATACAACAAGACGAGCTTCATCACCGGCGGTTCGAGCCCGTGTCCTCCATTTCCCGGAGAACAGGAATCGAGGGGGCGCAGGGGAACATCGCGACACGGAGGCCGCTTTGTTCGCACGAATTTCAAAACTCATCAAAGGTTTTTTCAGTCTTTTTATCAGCAAGGTGGAGCAGGCCAACCCTAAGGCTCTGCTGGAAGCCGAAAGCCAGGCTCTCCGAGAGGCCGTGGCTCTCTACAACACCAATCTCGCCAAACAGGCGGCCATGGTGGAAAAGCTCAAGGGGCGCTCGGAGAAGCTTCGTAAGAAGATCGAGATGACCACCGGACGGGCCAAGGCGCTGCTGGCCGGCGGTGATCAGAAAGCAGCCGGTCGCTTGGCGCTGGAGCTCAAAGGCCTCAAGTCCGAGCTTTCCGACCTGGAAGGCCAGACCCAGCAAGCCGACACTCTTTACCAGAACCTCTCTCGTCAGAGAGATGTGTACGTGCGAGACGCCAACAAGCGGATCGAGAACATCAAGCAGAAGATGAACAAGGCCGAACTCGCCGAAGCCCAGGCCGAGTTGGCCGAAATCGCCACTGCTACCGCGTTCGACATCGCGGGTTCCGGGGATACCCTGGCCCGGCTGGAAGAGAACCTCGATGAGCGGGTGGCTCAAGCGGCGGGCAAGGTGAGAGTCGCTTCCGATCACGCCGCTCAGGGCGATTGGGTCATGAAAGCCGAAGAGGAAGAGGCTCTGGAAGCTCAAGCTCTGGCCGAGTTTGCCTCCGCCATGGGAATTCAGACCCCCAGCCCTCACGCCACCCAGTTTCTCCCCGCCGAAGAGCTGAGAGACCTGGGACCGACCCAAACGACCTAGAGTGAGTCTTCCCCGTTGGGCCGAGCGCGCCAGAGAGGTCTTTCGCGCCGGTACGCTGAGCCAATTCGTGCTGCATGGAAACGTGCGCGATCTCGTGCATGGAGGAGACGGCAAGTACCACAGCCTTCAGGAGTTTCTAGGAGAAGTTCTGTTCGGTCGCTTCGACCTGGTCATGACCTTCAATACGGGCTCGGGGCTGCGAGTGACCAAAGGTCAGGAGCATTTCGCCGCCTTCCAGAAGGTCCTGGCCGAATGGACCTCGTTCAGCGCACAGAACATGCCCAAGGACATCACCTCCACTCTGGACCTTCTCGACCGGCTGATGAGCTACTCGCTGCTGAGAACGGTGGTGGAGAACGGGAAAGCTGTCAGGAAGCCTCTGAAAACAGCCATCGTACTGGATTTCGTGCAGTACATCGTGCCCAGTCAGAGCCGGGGACCGGATTCGGCCACTCTGGTGAAACTGCTGGACTGGTCTTCCAACACCGCCTACCTCCAGGGCCACCTCGCCACCGTGCTGGTCACCGATTCGCTCAACGCGGTCGCCAGAGACCTGGTGGAAAACCCCTACAGCGCCAAGATCGAGATACCCTTACCCAGCGAGGACGACTGCCTCCAATACCTGGAGAGTCTGAATCGCGAGTTTCCCGGCGTACGCGAGGCAAGTGAACTCTCCCTGGATGTGCTGGCCAAGCGGGTGGTCGGCTTAACCCTGATCAACATCCGCCATATGATGGCGCTGGCCGTGACTTCGGGCAAGAAGATTGACAACGACTACCTCGGACAGCAGCGCAAGGAGTTGATCGAAAAAGAGTGCTTCGGACTGTTGGAATTCGTGGAAAGCAAACGTACTTTAGACGATGTGGCCGGACACACCGCTGTTCTGGAGTGGCTGCGGTCCGACGCTAAACTGATCGCCCAGGGCGAAACCCGCTGCTTGCCCATGGGCTATCTCATGGCGGGCCGAATCGGGACCGGAAAGACCTGGCTCACCAACTGTTGGGCCGGCGAAGTGGGCATCCCGTTTGTGATTTTCAAGAACTTCAGGGACAAATGGGCTGGAGCGACCGAGAGCAACCTTGAGAAAATTCTTGCGGTCTTGAAAGCCCTGGGTCAGGTGATCGTGTTCGTGGATGAGGCCGATCAGATGGCCGGTAAACGAGGGGGAAGCGGAACTGACGGCGGTCTCTCAGGACGCATTTACGGAATGCTCGCCAAAGCGATGTCGGACACCGACAATCGAGGCAAGGTTTTCTGGGTCTTCGCGACCTCTCGGCCTGACTTGTTAGAGGTGGATCTGAAGCGACCCGGCCGCCTGGATGTTCATATCCCGTTGTTTCCCCCTCAGACCGTTGAGGAAAGGCAGCAGCTTTTCAAGGCCATGACTCGGAAGGTAGGCCTGAAGCCGGAAGACGTGCCTTCTCTGCCCGAAAAGTGCGAGCTGAGCGGCAACGAGATGGAAGCGCTCCTGGTGAGAGCGATACGCGTTCGCGCTTTGGAAGGCGGGGAGCTGCCTGACATCGTTCTGAAGCTGGCCGAAGAGTTTCGTCCCATGGCCCACGTCGACCATCTGGAATACATGGACCTGGTGGCGGCCAAAGAGTGTACTGACGAGAGCTTTCTCCCTCCTCGCTACAAAGAGATGGGTCTGAGCGAGATCAACGCTCGCCTGCAGCATCTGGAGCGTGTTCTGAGAATATGATCGACGAGGTCCAAGGCCGAGGCGTTCTCAGGAAGGTCTTCGAGGACGCGGGATATCGGATCGAAGAAGACTACGCCTTTAGGGTGGCCGGTTCTCTTATCTATCTCGACGGATACGATCCTGTCAGGCGAGTCGGTTACGAATACATCACCACCGCCGCCGGCGACAGGGGCGACCTGAACGAGGTCGTGCTGGAAGAGCTTAATCAGATGAACGAAGAAGGCCTGGTGGATATTCTCCTGGTCGACGAAAACTATGTATCCTCGGAAGAGGAGCTTCGTCTGGCCTGTCAGGGCTATCTGGAGGCGCTCCGTCTTGGGGGTTAGTAGAGAATCCAGTTTAAGGGAATTGCTCACTGAGCACGAGGAGCGACACAAGCGATTTCTGGACGACTACCGGAAAAAGTCGAACAAGCTACTTAAGGCGCTCTTGCCAAACATCGAGACCTCCACCTTGCGCGGGCTCACCGAGCTTGGCTTCACCTTCGTTGAGAAGCTCATCACCAAGATCGAGAAAGATCGAAACCGTGTCTTGCGGGAACTGGAAGCGCTCAAGCAGCATCCCATCCTGGAAGAGGCCGGCGAGCACGGTTACTTCGAGACGGAGCTGGCTAAGCTCAGCGGCCACTACGACAACCTCCAGCCCTTTCTGAAGAAGTGCTTCCAACACCCTCGCTTCGACAATCTTCTGCTCGACGGATACGGGTCCGACAAATACAAAAAGCGGATCTGGCATCTGTCGTATCACATCGACCGTCGGGCGGCTCGCGAGATCGAAGAGATGTGCGGGGGGCGGTCGTTTAGCTCCATTCGGATGGAAGCGGTGCAAGCACTGGAAGCCTCCACCGTTTTGAAAGAACGCATCCGCGCACTCAAAGAGAAGCGGCGAACCCAGGCTTCCACGCTCAAGAGGAAGAGAACGTTGGAGTCGCGGCTTGAGAGTCATACTCAGGTGTGGTTGGATTCGGCTCGTCGGCGACTGCTTGAAGAGTTGGAAGAAAACCCGGCTCGCATTGAAAAAATCCTGGCCCTTCACCCTGAATCCGGGTTCGAATGGCGGTTGGCCAAAGAGCTGATTGAAGAACATAAATCCCTCAAGGAAAAGTTTCTCGACGAAGCCCACGAAGCTCTCGAAAACGGCCGGGGTGGGCGTTGTGATTTCCTTCTGATGAAGTATGAACAGAGTAGTGCCGCCTTAAAGAGATTTGACCGGCCAGACGCTCCCAAGGAGTCGATCGACTGGAAGTCGTTTCTTTATCAGGAGCCTCCGAAAGTGGAGAAGCCCGCTGCCGCTCCACCAAACGACGGCGAGTGAGCGCCTGGCAGGTCCATCCACACACGCTCCTTAAGAAGCCCTCATGGATGAACAGAGCCCCGACCCCGCCACTATTGAAGCGGTCGCCCGGAAGAAATTTCAGCAGCAAGTGGAGCGCCATGAATGGGAAACCCGGCAGAAGATGATCGACGCCATGCGGGCGAACAATGCCGATCCGGCTTATATCTATGCTTTTGAGAAGACCGGGCTGCTGGTTTTTCAGGAGACGATGGACCAGTTTAGCGAGGAGCAGCTGAACGAATGGGCGGATGCTTATGAAGAGTATTCGGGAGAGTCGGAGTAAGTCAGGTCCAGTAGAGAGTCGAAAATGCTTTCGTTGGGATCGTCGCTGAGGTCCTCCGGCCAGCTTATCATCTCTATCTTGCTGTTCACCGTTCCGTATTGCCGAAGCAATTTTAGGAGATTCTCTCTTTCCGCTTCGGCCTCGGATTTCGGGATCGTTGGTCGTACCACGAGCAGATTGAGAAAACCGTAGTAGCGGCCTACGATGCCGTCGTGCCCGCAGTCGTCTGAGAGCGCCTTAGCGATTGGAGGTAAGACTTCTAGCCATTTCTGGTGGCTGCGACTTGGGTTGAGGTCAATGCGCGACAGCTTGATGAGAAAGACTGTCCCACATGGATTCTCCAGGGCACTATCGATAACGGTGATCAGATGTCCCTCGTTCAGGGCCCCGCTAAAAGGGTCGTACTTGGGTGGAGCTTCTAGCTTGTTTTTCCAATCAACGTCGAGAAGATAATAGTGGTCAGTCTCAGTCCATTCAAAACCTCGCTCACTCGCGGCCTGACTCCAAGATTGCGGTTCGTCGATTGTCTGCTTTCGGAAGGCTCGGAGAGAGTGGGTGCCCCAGGCTGAGTGGTTGCCCTCAATTGGCTCTAGGTATGCGTCGACAGTCACCTGACCCTTACAGCTCTCGTATATTTCAAAGGCAGGTCCATGACAGTCCTCGTCCCCCAGAAGCATCTCTCTAGGCTTGAGAGGCCAACCAAGCATGGCGTGGAAAAGCCGCTCAAGCTTTTCGTGGTGCTTCTCACTCGAGTCAAAGACAACCCGCGTAAACGGCCAATCCGGTCCTCCAGGATAAACATCGACCCATTCGCCTGCTTCCGCTAAGTGAGCCGTCCAGCGGGGCCGGCCTGGTTCAAGTGTCAGCGGACACCAGCCGGGATATTCGGTCGGCGCCTCTCGATTGAGTAGTTCCGCAACTTCATCTATCGGCTCGCTGAAGATAGCTAGCAAGCAAGCGTTGCCGGTTCGAAAATACATCGAATTAGTCACGTCCCCAATTATCCCGCCCTCCAACAGTCTTGTCGAGCCCCCCGGTTTCAGCTATATTTAAGTCCTACCTGAGAGTATAACCTCACCCTCACACGCTAACTCACCATCAAACTCGCTGGAGATTGTTATGGTTAGAGAATTGAGCGAAATAGGTAAAGGTCTACCCGATGTTCGGGGCCTCGATATTCCCGGTCTAGACTCGACGAAGAAGTTTTTCAACCGTTCGGTCGACAAGGTGAAAGACACCGTCGGCGATGTGCTCGACAAAGTGACTCCCGAAGAGGTGCCCGTGATTTCACGAGGTGTGGAGTTCGGGCAGATGGGCCGTCGCCTCATTCAGGACTCGCCGCTGGGAGAGTTCCTCGGTCGACCCGGACTGGACCCGGGAGCTATGTACGCGCCGAACGCCAAGAATACCAGTGGGAGCGAAATTCCGGGCGGACCCTCGCTCTATCGCAACGGCGGGATGTATCACAAAGGTGCACCTGGTGCCCCGGACACTTACGCGTTTGAGAACACACCGGAAGGCATCAAGTTTGCCGCCGATAACGGCTACGAAAGCATCGATCTGGACATGTTGATCACCAAAGACGGACACATGGTGGCCACTCACTATTCCCAGCCGATGAAGAAAGACGGATTCTACGATCCTCTGAAAAAGATCGACGAAGGCACGAAAGTGAGCGATATGACGTTGGCCGAGGTGATGAGACTGCGAAACGAAGACGGCCAATCCCAGATCTATCCGATGAGCAGAATGATCGAAGAACTAAAAAAGAACGGCATCGCCGGAGACTTCGAAGCCAAGAACGACTCTCGCTTCACCACCGACGAAGTGATGGGTGGTTTTGCCGATATGGTGCGCGATTCCGGAATTCGGGCCAACCTCAAATCGATCGACCGCAGTTCGGAGTCGCGCGAGATTCTGGAGGCGGCCCAGCGACAGGGCTTCTGGGTCCGCACCGCGGCCGGAAACGACAGACCGCGGAGAGACTTCGGATACGGCGAATAAACCGTCCCACCCTGAGTTCCCAGGAGGACTTCTCGTAAACAAGAAACCGCTGCAATGCGCTTTTCGAGGATTCTTGTTTCCCTTTTCTTTCTTCTGTTCTTAGTAGGCGGCCTTTCTGCTCTCGAAGGTCGTTTGGGAGATTCTGTCCAGCCCGTGAGACAGAGTGTCCATCTAGAGGTCGACGCGAACGAAGACGACTTCCGAGGACGGACGACCATCACCGTCGAGGTCAAAGAACCGGTTTCTTCGGTGCGACTGCACGCCCTGGATATCAAGATCGAGAAAGCGCTGTTGACCAGCCCGAGCGGAACTCGGTCGCTAGGCGTCGGCTCCGAGGCGGAAGGCATCGTGGGCTTAGAGAGTGCCGAGGTGATTCCACCCGGCCGGTATACACTGGACCTGGACTTCGCCGGCCCTTTCAATCGCAACTCGGCCGGACTTTATAAGTACACGGACCAGGATGTCGCCTACTTGAGCACTCAGTTCGAAATGACCGACGCCCGGCGAGCTTTTCCGTGCTTCGACGAACCTATCTTCAAGATTCCCTACCAATTGACTGTCACCGCCCCAAAAGCACAAATGGTCGTCAGCAACACTCCCGAGATAGACAAAATAGAGCGAGACGACCAGGTCACACACCGCTTCGCCGAAACTCCACCCATGCCGTCCTATCTGGTCGCGCTGGCAGTGGGTCCCTACGAGTCCACTCCTCTGGAAGGGCTCGGCGTTCCCGGCCGCTTGGTAACGACTGCGGGCAAAATCGAACTGACCGAGCACGCCAAGGAGGTGACACCCATCATTCTCCAAGGCCTGGAAGACTATTTTGCCATCGACTACCCATACGAGAAGCTCGACCAGGTGGCGGTCACCGAGTTTCCCTACGGAGCGATGGAAAACGCCGGCATGGTGACCTATCGCGAAGACATCTTGCTGGTTAATCCGGCCACCGCCCAACTCTCCACAATCACCACTTCCAACGGGGTGATCGCCCACGAACTGGCCCACCAGTGGTTCGGCAATCTGGTCACCATGAAATGGTGGAACGACCTGTGGCTCAACGAGGCGTTCGCCACCTGGATGGCCGGTAAGATCGTGGCCGACAAGTTTCCCGAACTCGAATCCGATTTGGAGCCGCACCAAAACAACGTCATGGGCGGCGACGCCCGGCTGACCTCGAAGCCCATTCGCAAACCGATCCGCACGGAAGCTGATATCCTGGACGGCCTGGGACTAGCCTACCGAAAAGGCGAGTCGGCCCTTTCCATGGTCGAACGTTGGATCGGCGAAGAAGCTTTTCAAGAGGGCATGCAGCTCTATATGAAGCGACATAGGTTTGGCAACGCGGAAGCAAGCGACCTCTGGGACGTCCTGGGGGAGGTCTCGGGCAAAGACGTTCAGGCCGTTTTGGCGTCTTTCACCGAACAGCCGGGATATCCATTGCTCACTCTAGCTGTCTCCGGAGAGACTTTGCAGATCTCCCAAGAGCGTTTCGTCAACGCCGGCGTCGAGGCCCCAGCCCAGCTCTGGTCCGTTCCCTTAAGAGTTCGCTACGGGGGGGGCAGCGAAGTCCGCACTCGAGTCTTTCTCCTGGATGAGAAGCAAGCCGAAGTGGAGCTGGAATTCGAGCCTGAATGGATCATGCCCGACGATGGTGGAATCGGATACTTCCGCTGGGATGTCTCCGACGCTCTGATGGCAACTCTTCTGTCCCAAAAAGAAGTCTTGAGTGCCCGAGAGAAACTGGCTACCATTCACAATATCAACGGTCTCTTTCAAGCCGGAGTCTTGAGCGCGGGAGAGAGTCTCAACTATGTGAGCAGCTTTATCGACGATGAGAATCCGGCCGTCGTCGGCATGGTGCTCGGCACTCTGGACGGCTACGGAAATCTCTACGTCACCGATGCTAACCGCGCGCTCTGGCAACGATTTCTTGCACGAACTCTGGAGCCGGTGGAACAACGCTACGGTCTGCAGGCCAGAGATGGAGAGCATATCCGGGTCCCCAGAGTTCGTAGCAAACTCATACAGTTGATGGGTGTGGAACTCCAGGACCCGGCGACCATAAAGAGAGCCGTTAATGCCGCCTCTCGCTATCTATCGGGTGAGAACGTCGACCCTGACACCATCGAGGCATATCTGGAAGTCGCCGCGTTTCACGCCGGTCCCGAGCTAGTCGAAGCGGTGCAGAAAGCGCTGGTCGAAGCGAAGGACCCCCAACGCCGCTCCATTCTGCTGGACACCTTGGGACTCTTCGCTCAACCGGACGCCCACTCAGCAGCTTTGGCGTTGCTTTTGGATGAGACCGTCACCCCATCCGACCTTCGCTATCTTCTCGCGGCGAACGGCCAATCGCGAGAGTCCCGTCGGCTTCGGTTGCAGTCCTGGTTGGAAGCCAACTACCCCGCGTTGAGAGCTCGCATTCCCGACGCATTCGTGGCCTACATCCCTCTCAGCTTAGCTTCGGCCCGCGACCAGGAGCAGCTCGATAGGATTCTCAAGTTCTTTACAGAGCAAGACGACCCCAACGGCGCCATCGGACGAGCTCTGGATAAACTGGAAGAGTCGGTTCGCAACACCATTGCCGCTCGTCTTCGGGGCCAAGAGTCGTTCGATGACTTCCTCCGCTCATCGGTGCCGTAGTTTTCAGCACCCTTTCAGGGAAAGTTAATGAAAACGCCATGCCGTGTTTACAAGCTATTTACAGTTTGTTCGCGGCTTCCACGGTTGTCCTACCTTGAAGACTTAAATTAGGTTATGGACATCAAGCAAACCGCTCTATCGCTCATCGGGAAAAGCCGGCCTCATACGACAGGCGGCGCGCCAGCCCCGGAGCAATCTTACGAACCCAAGGAAACTATCGAGATATCCGGGACCTTCAAAGCTCTGGAGGAGGCGCCGCGGATCGAGCGAGGCAATCCTCTTGTTCAAGCTTTTGAAGGAGCTAAGACGATCCTCTCCGGCCTGGCTTCCTATGCCGGTGTTACCACTCCCGTGGCGGACGAGTTCGCTAAGAACGGCGTGCCCGAGAGAGAGTCGACCTGCCCGAAGGTGTTAGCCGTACTAGAGCAGCCGCTGGGCCAGGGAATGGAAGTCTGTCCCAAGGAAGAGGCCGCCTACCAAGCTCTCAACCAGACTATGTCGGGGCTCTTTCCCACCCTCGAGAGAGCACTCACCGACCCCGACGCCTTCAAAGCGGACCTCAGCAAACGTTTCCAAGAACAGAAGAAGCTTCATCCCGAAGCTCCCTACGACTTCGACTTCAGCGACTACGCCGTTCCCGTCATGAAGCAGGTCGGTCAGGCCATCAACAAAGAGGTCAAAGAACTCCACCGAGACATCAAGCAGTTCGAGGGAAAGCTTTTTTCCAAGAAAAAGATCGAAGACAGAAAAGTCGGCTTACAGTACCTCAACGACCTCAGAGAAGAGATCAACGACCGGGTCGAACGCAACGATTTCAGCTACCGCAGAACCCAGGAGCTAGGATACTTCGCAGCCTGTGCCTTGGGCCACTTCGATATGGACGACATCCACTTGCGGGACAGAATGCTTCTTCCCATCGATAGCTACCTACAGGCCGAAGACAAGGTCGACATTCACGAAGAGTATCGACGCTATCGCGCCAACGAGTTCACTATCCATCAGAAACCTGCTCATAAGATCAGTGGATTTCAGAGAGTGGATAGACAGTTTGAAGAGGCCTTCTTCAACCCAGATGACCTGGAGATGGTGAGCCTTCCTACCCTCGAGCCGCTTTCCGAAGCCCCTTTCATGCGACTGCTCAACAAGGATATCTTCCTCTCCGGTATCGCCGCCGACCCGATCTCCGCCGACGGTTTTATGCGACAAGGGCGCCTCTTCTGGCTGCACGACGTTCGCCACAACTCGGCGATCTTCAGCAAGAAAAAGCAGTATGAAGAAGAGCGCAATCTGACTCCCGAGCAAATTCACAAGTTGGACCGGCGCATCGATGTCTGGCACGGCGAGCTTCAACACGCCATGGACCAGATCGAAGACCGTCATCTTCTCAACGCCGTGGATACTATTGTCTTCAACACTCATCACGACCGCGGAATACCTTTCGTCCCCTCCTCCTACGACGAAAACCAGCTTCGTCCGGTCACGAAATCGCTCCGCATGATGTGGGGGGTTTCGGGGCAGAATCAGCGCTTCGACAACCCCAGAAAGAACTTTAAGGAAGGGTACGCCTGGGTAGAGAACTTTTGGAAAGATAGGCGTGAGCAAGAACGCCGGATCGTAGGGTGTTAGTCGGAGTTGTTAGGTCCGATGCAAAAATTGATCCCGGGCACTATAAATGGCGAGTCCGGCTAGCGCCAAAAGTTGTTGGCGTGAGCTAGATAGGCGCTCCAGTTTGGAATGGCGTGATCGCCTCGCAGCATCGGCAAAGGCAACCCCGGACCGAGCCGGCCCTTCAAGAGATTTCGACCTTCCCCGCCCCTACAAGTGAACATATCATCGAGCTTGTTACAGCCTGACAACAGTTGACACTGAGATTTAACTTAACGGGTGAGGACTGGATTTTGTCGAACCGCCGGTTATGAGTGCCCAGAAAGAGTTTGACAAGTTACTCCTCGACCACGACCCCGAAATCGTTGCCCTGGCAAGGCAGAGTCGCGATCTCATTCTAGCCGTTCGTCCCGGTGCCCAACTCGAGGTCGAGCCGAGTTGGGGAGGCTATCTCCTGTTTCGCAACGGGGCCGGCGGTGGCAATACCGTGGTCTTTCTGAGTGCTCATAAGAAGCACGTCTCGATCGGGTTCTCCGAGGGCGCTAAATTGGAAGACCCTCACAAGTTGCTTCAGGGCACCGGAAAGCTCCAACGTCACATCAAAATCAAGAAAGAAGAACACCTCTCCCAACCCGGCCTGAAAGATCTGATCGCAGCTGCTTGGGACCGCCAACCTGATAGCGACATCTTGGAAGCCGCCGTCGCGCGCATCCGAAAGTTTTGCCTCTCTTTACCCGAGGCCAATGAAACCATCTCCCACGGCCATCCCACCTTCAAGGCCAGCAAGAAGTCTTTTGCCGTCTACGGGATCTATTCGCCTTCGCTTGCCTTTAAGGCCGACAGAGACATCCACGTCGAGTTGGAAGGAGACGAGCGTTTTTTCCCCACGCCTTATATGGCGAACAAAGGGTGGCTGTCGATGAAAGTTGATGAGGAGACCGACTGGGAGAGGCTGGAGGCTATGATCTTGCATAGCTATCGGCAGGTGGCGAGTTCGAAGATGGTGCAGGCGTTGGGTTGAATGGGCTCTACAGAAGCTCGGCCCGTGCTCTTTGAAACTCGGCCTTGAGATCGCGACCGCGGTGAAATCCCGCTTCCACGATGGAGGCCAACGCCACTTCTGCTCTCTTTAACTCGGTGGAGTCCGAGATTTTCAATAGTGCTTTGAGATCGAGCCGGTCTTGAGGCCGATCCTTGTCATCTCGAGCCAGGATCTTCATGGCGATCAAGTGACCAGGCGCCGCGACCGGGGCCGAAAATCCCGGACTTATCTCGAGCCGGCCGGCGGACTGGACTACAGCCTCCTCAATTCCGGAAGAACAAAATAAGAGGTCGACCAACCTGTCGTCGGCGGGATGCAACAGCCTAACCGTAGCTAAGCGGCCGTTTGTCGATTGTTCCAGTACGGCCGCGATGCGATAGCCGCGCTCCCTGAGCGCGAAAATGAATCGGTCCGCATACTCGTCACTGGAAGCCACGACCGCCAGGTCCACGTCTCGGGTGAAGCGAGGTTCGGTTCTCACGCCGACGGCGAGTCCACCGATGAGCGCCCACCTCGCCCCTATCGACTCAAGATCGTTTGAGACACTTGAAAGCAGGTCGAAGAGTGAGTCCATTAATCGAAACGATGAGGATTGCTCACGAAAAACCCCTCTACAAAACCCGGCGGTGGCGTATCGTGGAGCCAGCGCCTAACACACTCGTCGAGTTGTGCTTCGGTAAAGTGAGGGTTCTCTCGTCGAAACTGGGCCCTTTTGAGTTGAACTCCGTCGTCACTCATCTGCAACGCTAACCTGAGACGACGGGCGCAGGCTTCCGGTGACTGATTGGCGGGAGCGAGCGGGTCGTCTACCTGTAAATTTCTGAGGCGATCTGTGAGGCTTCCTGGTTTCACCATAAAAGTATACCTCATTCCGCGCCGAGTTCGAATCGAACGAAGCGCTTGATAGCTATCCGTTCTCCGAACCTCGCCTTTGCCTCTTTAACGTGTGACTCGACTGTCTTCGAGTAGTCATTGTAGTATGGCTGGTCCAGGAGGCACTGGGATTGAAAGAGCCGTTCGGCTCTGCCCCAGGCCAGCTTCTCAGCGATGAGCGCAGGCTTTCCCTCTTTAATGGCTGCCAGACGCTCGTCCTCGATCCTCTGGGCGACCACCTCGGGTGGAATATCCTCCCTGGATAGATAGGTCGGGCTCATCAGGGCCACGTATTTTGCAACATCGTTCAACAACTTGCCGAAATCTTCAGATTCGGCTAACCGTTGGGATTCACAGCGTATCTCTACCAGTGCTCCCATTCCGCCCGTGGAGTGGACGTACTCGGCTATTCGGCCGGCCAGTAAACCGTCCGGCTTGTCAGCTCTGGTTCTTTTCAGCCACGGAACCCTCCAAGGGGGTTCTGACCTCTGCTCAGGGGTAGTCCCAAGTATGGGATCTAACAGACTTCTGCCCCTGATAAGCTGCAGATTGGTCGAATACCGATGGGCTGAAATCGGCCCGAGTGGACTCACGCCTAAACGCTCGAAGATGGAGGCGTCCTGGCCTGCGAGTGCGAGCGACCAGGGCGGAGGCGTTGTTCGGGTAATCAGATGATCGGCATACTCGGGTCTCTCCGGCAGTTGCAAAGCATAGGCCCGGTGGCGCCCAGACTCTGGTTTATCGCCGAGCAAGGCCAAAACGGAAGCAGCCAACAAACGAGCCTCCCGACATCGAGGCGCGGCTTTGAGCGCCCTCATGGCCGTATGCAAAGCAGCTTCTACATTCCCCTCGCCTAAAGCTATGTCCGAAAGTCGCTTGAAGGGAGCCGCGAAGCCCGGGTTTATTTTGCAAGAGCGCATTAACCATAGGTCCGCGGTCCCGAGATCTCTTAGCCGATAAAAACAGAACCCCGTGTTGCAATCCACCAGAGGGTGATAGGGAGAAATTTTATGTGCCCGCTCCAATTCACGGAGCGCCTCACTCCAATCACAGCGAACCATTCTGGCTACAGCCAAATTGTTGTGGACCGTAAGATCCAGCCAATCCTTCCGTCGAGCGTCGGTCCAGTGAGCGAGGGCATCCTCCACCCTGGCCTCCTCAAACGCCACCTCTCCAAGAAGCCTATCCTGGGAGGCACCCACAAGATCTAGCTCGCCTATCTCAGACTCCGGATTCAATGCCAGTGCCAATTCAACAACGCTCTGAAAACGTTGTTGGGGGTCCAGGTTCACGCATCTCTCATAGATCGAGTGCAGCGATGGTGAGGTCTCGGAACCGTTCGGAAAGTCACCACTCCCGTTCAAGAACTCGTCCTGACCGCAACAAAACAGTCTCAGCAAGAGCTGTCGAGTAGCCCCGGCCGGTTGCCCGACCGGGGCCCTCACCAGATCCGGACAAGGAGATTTCCACCATCCGGCTCCTCCATCAACACGCCTTGCAGAG
>Ga0208331_100165_pt1 | contig 20928 bp, 21 predicted proteins | sample DeeseametaMP1648_FD_184184 | JGI IMG/M metagenome (GOLD analysis project Ga0208331, IMG submission 184184) | Marine microbial communities from the Deep Pacific Ocean - MP1648 (SPAdes) | ecosystem: Environmental > Aquatic > Marine > Oceanic | place: North of Tokelau, South Pacific Ocean... | reverse complement strand
CCCGCCGATCTACGGAAATCCGGCGGAGGCTTCGACCTGGCGTTGGCCCTGGGCCTCTTGGAAGCGATCGAGGAAGTCCCGAGCGGCTGCCTGAGCGATGCTCTCGTTCTCGGTGAACTCTCTTTAGACGGTCGTGTACGAGGCGTGCGAGGGCTTGTGCCTTCGCTCGGATTGGCCAGTCGGCACGCGGATGTCGAGCGAATTCTTCTGCCCCGAGAGCAAGCCGCCACGCTGCCGCCCTGGAACGGAGTGGATATCGTGCCCGTCGACACGCTCTCGGAAGCTGTGGAGTTTTGCCGTAGCGGTCGGCGTCCCGAACCGGTGGAGTGTCTGGTCCCGGAAAATCCATCGGTCGGCCCCGACTTGTCCGATGTCAACGGTCAGTCGCTGGCCAAGCTGGCCCTGGAGGTCTCGGCGGCGGGTGGTCATCATCTGGCTTTGCTCGGTCCTCCGGGCTGCGGAAAGAGTTTATTGGCGAGCTGTTTACCCGGACTGTTGCCGCCGATGACCGAGATCGAACAGCGGGAGGTGGCGGCGATCGCCAGCGTTTGCCAGCAAGAGGGGGCCTTTCAGGTTCGGCCGTTTCGGGCTCCGGGGGTGTCTCTTTCGGCGGTGGCATTGCTGGGAGGATATCAGCCGGGCGAAGTCACCCGAGCCCATCGAGGGGTTCTTTTCCTAGACGAGTTTCTCGAGTTTCGAAAGGACACACTCGAGTCGCTGAGGTTGGTCTTGGAGGAGGGCGAAGTGAAGGTGGCCAGAGCCAGAATGCAAGTGACCTATCCCGCTCGCTTCACTCTGGTTTGCGCCATGAATCCCTGTCCCTGTGGGATGTCTGGTGTGACGGGGGAGGAGTGCGTCTGCTCCGTTCCCCAGCTCAACCGATATCGCTCCAAGCTTTCCGGTCCGCTCTTGGACCGCTTCGATTTGATGGTCGGATTACAGAGAGTGGCTCTGGTGGACTATGTGGACGAAAGCCGACGAGGGGAGTCCACGGCTCAGGTGGCGGAACGAGTTCGAGTGGCCAGGGAGGTTCAACAGCAGAGGGGCTCGCTCAACAGTGAGCTGCGCACCGGCCGGCTCTTTGAGGCCCTGCGGTGGAGTGACGCGGACCGGCAATTGGCCTACAAGATTGCTGAGAACACCAAGCTGTCGCTGCGGGGATTTGAGAAATGGCTGCGGGTGAGCCGGACTTTGGCCGATCTAGACGGGTCGGAAAAAGTGGAGCGTCGGCATCTTTTGACGGCTCGCTCTATCCGATGGGGGGATTCCGGTCTGGGGATCGCGGCTTGACAGGTCTTCTTTACAAAACGCAGGAGAACAATCTTCTTGTACAGGAATTATACAATCCATAGAAAGGCTGTCTCTTGAAGTTCCTTTTTCTTTTACTGCTAGTCCTATCCGCCTCTGCCTGGACCGCTGCCGACCCTGTCCGAAGCGGAAATGTGGAGGCCGAGCTCATCTCCTCCAATGCCGCCCCTAAGCCGGGGCAAGAGTTCTGGGTGGGTGTGGTTCTTCGTCCCGATGAAGATTGGCACACCTATTGGCAGAACCCCGGCGACACGGGGCTTGCGACTACGGTTGATTGGACCGCTCCGGCCGGAGTGAAGGTTTCGGAACTGCATTGGCCGTTCCCCAGCGTTTATGACGATGCCGGTCTGGTCAGCTACGTGTATGAGGAGGAAGTGGTTCTTCTTTCCAAAGTCACGTTGCCCGCGGATTGGGAAGACGGAAGCGGTTTCGAGCTCGTCGCCAAGGTGAATTGGCTTGCTTGCAAAGAGGCCTGCGTGCTTGGGAAAGCCGAACTTTCCCTCAGCTTTCCCACCGATTCGCCGGCAAACCTGGCCGCCGCCGAGGAGGACTTACCCAAGTCGGCTTCCGTTTCCGCGACGGCCCGGTGGCTCAACGACACAGAGATAAAGCTGACCCTTCAGCATCCCGACTTGGCATCCGTCGAGAGAGCTTATTTTTTCAGCATCCCAGAGCTGGTTGTCGAGCCTTCGGCACCTCAATCTTTCACCCAAACGGACGAGAGCCTTGAACTGACTCTCACCCGCTCCCAGACGAATCCGGAAAAGCCGCGGAGCTTGGAAGGCGTCGTCGTGGTCGACCAAGGCGGTCGAAAACAGGCTTTTCGAATCACCGCGGAACTCAAGTCTTAACCACCCGAAAGGAAAACATCGTGAGAAAACTTATTTGGAGAAACGGCCTTCGCGCCTCGCTACTTCTACTGACCCTGTCTCTTGCCGCATGGTCGGCGCCGGTCGGACAGAAGGCCCCGGATTTTGAGGCTACCGATAGCCACGGTAAGCAGGTCAAGCTTTCCGACCTCGCGGGCAAGTACGTGGTGCTGGAGTGGTTCAACCACCAGTGCCCCTTTGTGAAGGGCCAATACGACCCTGGAAAGATGCAAGCTCTGCAAAAGAAGTGGACCGATGAAGATGTGGTGTGGCTCTCCATCTGCTCCTCCGCGCCGGGCAAACAAGGGCACAATTCGGCGAATGACGCCAACGCGATAACCAGGGAAAAGGGCGCTCATCCCACTCACGTCATCCTGGATGAAGAGGGTGCCATCGGACGGCTTTACGACGCCAAAACAACTCCTCACATGTTTGTCGTGTCTCCGGAAGGCGTACTCTTGTACAACGGCGCCATCGATGACAAAGGCGACCTGAACTACGTTGATCAAGCCCTGACCGAGGCGACAGGTGGGAAAGACGTTTCGGTGGCGGTGACCAAATCGTATGGGTGCAGTGTGAAATACTAAGGCTATTGAAGTCCGAGCAGGCCGACGCACTCCTCGGGACTTAGAACGGAAAGAGCGCTTCCGGAGAATCCCGAGATGTCTCGCGTGACGACGGTAGAGAGTCCGAGGCGTTCACAGCAAGCCAGTTGGATATTGTCTTCGAAGTCGACCCCGCCGAGTTGCCGCGCTCGTTCTAGTATCGCGCGATCGACTGGAGCGATCTTGAAGGTGGCCAGGCAAAGGTCAACGGCGACTGCTGCTTTTGTTCGGTCGCTGAGCCGCCGGGATAGATAGTAGATGTCCGCGATGGAGTTGGCCGTTAGGTAGGCGGAAATGTCTCCTTGCTCTGCTGCGCTCCACAAGAGTTCGGCCGGTCTTTGCCACTTTGGTCTGGGAAGAAGCACGTCTAAGACGACGTTGGTGTCGAGAAGCAGGTTCACTCGCGCAGGTAGCGTTCTTCTATCAGACTTCGGACCTGCTCGTCGTCCGGAGGCTCAGAGACTGAGAGTAGTCCGCGGGCTTCGGACAGAGTGGAGGAAGCTCTGCTCTGTGGGGGTCTCTCTTCGTCGAGCTCCAGCAAGTAGGCCACGTAATCCTTGAGTTCGGAACTTGGTCCGCGTTCGACTTTGAATCCTCTTCGGCGGGCTCCGGCGATAAGACGACTCTTTAATTCTTCTGGAAGGTAGACGGAACTCATTCTATAGAAAATTCTATAGTATAGAAAAGCTTCGGTCAATTGTGGCTTCCCCGTCTCTGGCTAGGGGAGGCCTTGCGATTTAGCGAGTAGCTTAAGGACCAGGTCCAGGTTGCACCGTTCGGAGAGGAATTTGTGGGCAGCGGCACTCACCTTTTCGACCGCGGCTATGCGGGAGTCGAGCCAAAACTCTTCAAGCTGCAGGATGGAAAGTCCGGACTTCTGACAGAGTTCGTGAAAGAGCCTGGCTGCACTAGGCTTCTCCTCATCGAAGAATTCCTCGACGCAGCGATGACACTCCGCGCAGAGCTCGGATTCTTGCTTGAACGGATTACGGTACCCGGAATAGGTGGTTCTCTTGCAAAGCCAACAGTTCACAGTAGCTCCTTCCGATTCGACATCTCAAAAAACCTGAACCGGAGCCTCCGCCTGACGAAGAAAGGCGATAACGCCGATAAGGACCGAGTGATGAAGACTGTAGTTCTTCCACATCTCGCCCTCCTCCCGGTAGAACGTCCCGTCGTCCGGTTCGTCAGTCACCGACCCGTCGTGATACATCCGCTCTCCGGGCGGGAGACGAGGCAGTAGACTCTGCTCTAGAAAATCGGCGAGGACGCCAATCTGCTCCGTGTCGAGTTCCGCCCCGGCGTTGTAGCGAGCCGGCTCCCAAACCTGGTCGGGCAGAATCGCGGCCCTATCCACCAGGTGGTGAAGGACTCCCCAGTTCCAGGCGTTCAGACGAAAATCATCATCTTTGGCATCTTGGAGAGTGAAGCTCATCGGTGGTTCATCTCAAACGAAGAGAGCGGGCCGTCCAAGCCCGCTCTCCTCGTTTCCCTCGGTGTGGCCGAGCGCTCTAGCGACAGCGGCGACCGGGATAGTAGCCGCCCGCACGATAGATGGGGCGGTAGTTGGCTGGAGGGTTTTGGTAGTTCACCGGTGGGTTTTGGTAGTTCAGCGGTGGAGTTTGGTAGTTTAAGTAGGAACCGACCGGAAGGCCGTAGCCGCCGACGGGATAGAAGCCCGAGTAGCCGCCGGTGGGATAGAAACCGCCCCCGTAGTAAGGGTCGATGGGATAGCCGTATCCGTAACCCCAGCCGCACCCGTCGTTCGGAGCGATGGGCGGAGGAGGGGAGACCACGACGACTTTGGTCTCCGGCTGGGGAGACGGGTCGCCTTGCATTTCGTAGACTCTGAACGCCTTGCGGGTTTGAAGCTCCTGTGTGTTTTCCGTTCTTGCTTGGGAGGGCCGGGGAGATGCTTCCCCTTTAATGGTAATGACCGGAACTCCGTCTGTCCCGACATTGCGCTGCACTTCGGGCCCATCGGCAGCGGCGATCTGAGCCGTCAACAGCATCCCCGCGACCGCGGTGGCGGCAAATCTGAAATCCATGCTAGTACCCTTGAAACGGCGGAAAGCCGTTGTTGTAGTATCCGTTGTTGTTGTAGCCGCCGTTTTGATAACCGTTGTTGTAGTAGCCGTATCCGTAGGGGTCGTTGTAGTAGCCGCCGGTCGGCGGCAACGGTGCGTTGGGTCCAGGGTAGACAGGGGTTCGGTAGCCGTTGTAGTTGTCGTAGTAGGCACCGGGATAGTCGCAATTTTGATTGCTGTTGGTTGTCGTGGTCGTGGTTTGGTTCGACTGGTTGCGGTTTACAATCGGCTGCGCTCTTACGTTGCTTCCCGGAGGGAGAGGCTTGGGGCGAACAGGGCGGGCTCCGGGACTGGCGGTGGCCCGAAGATTGGGATGGTTGAGGTGCCCGTTGGATTGAGCTACCGCCGGTGAACATGAGAGTAAAAAGGCGGCCGCCGCTGCCAGAGCAACTTTCCCAAAAAGAAATCTTTTTCGCATGTATATATCATATCGTGTCATCGTACTCAGGTAAAGACGAAAGAGAAGGGAAAAGGGTTCCCTCCAGACTTTATCTGCGCATATTTTCGAGCGCGAGGGCGAAGTCTTCGGGGACCGGGGCTTCGAACTCCAGACTTTGTCCGCCCACCGGATGAGCAAATCCCAGCCGGCAGCAGTGAAGAGCCTGCCCGCATAATCCGTAGGTGTGGCGCGGCTTGCCGTATAGGGTGTCGGCGACGATGGGATGTCCGAGCCAGGCCAGGTGGACGCGAATTTGGTGAGTCCGGCCGGTATGGAGCAAGACCTCGACGTAGGCATGTTCTTTCCCCAGTTCTTCCAGCACCTCGTAGTCGGAAATGGCTGTTTTCCCCCCGCTCACCACGGCCATCTTGATTCGGTCTCGCGGATTGCGCGCGATAGGTTGATTGATTCGACCTCTTTTGGGGTGCGGAGTCCCCCAGACCAGAGCGCGATAGACCTTCGTCACCATCCTGTCTCGAAACTGATTTTGCAGCCCGACGCACGATTGGTCGTGCTTCGCCGTGACCATCAGGCCGGATGTGTTTTTGTCCAGACGATGAACGATACCAGGTTTGAGCACGCCTCGAATCCCGGCCCAGTCGTCGGAATGGGCTAGCAGGGCGTTGACCAAAGTCCCGTCGGGGTTTCCGATGCCGGGATGGACCACTAACCCTCGCTGCTTGTTTAAGACGAGAATATGTTCGTCTTCGTAGACGACCTTGATCGGTATGGTGGGATCCGGCATGGGATCGGCAGGCTCTAGCGGTGGCACCTCAATAAGGATGTTCTGTCCCTGCTTGAGTTTGCTGGAGGCCTTGACCTGACGAAAGTCGACCATCACTCGACCGGCCTTGATCCAATCCTGGATCAAACTACGGGAATAGTCGAGTTGGGCGGCCAGAAACTGGTCTAGCCGCTCGCTCTGATAGCCTTCGTCCACCGTAATTTCAAGAATCTCGGAACTCTCATACGGTTCGGCTTCGAAATCGTAACTATCGGGAGATGCATCTGACATAGTCGTGGCAGAAGGCTAATGGAGAATCTCTCCCCGGTCAACTTGTTAATTCTCCGTTAGAGCATCCTGAAAACGGCGTAATTCCCTTGTAACTTGGCGTTTCAGAGGCTAAAATCACATGTCGTTGGGGCTATTCTGTGCGCAGAAGGCACCACGATCATCCTGAATTTCGGAGGACTTCATGGATCCCATCGCTAGAAAAGCCGCTTTACAGGCAACCGTTGTCAAAGGCGGGCAGGGGAACGCTGCTCGTGTCGGAGGCGCCGGAGGAGCCAAGCAAGAGGTTAAAAAGCAAGAGACGGCCGTGGTCAAGCCCGGCCCTCAAAAGACGGGACCCACGACCGACCAGTTCGGGGTCACCCATACCGAAAAGCCCGACGGTTCGGTCTCGATGAAGGCCAAATCCGGAATGGCCATGGATATCAGCCAGGAGGGCGAACGCTCGATCAGCCTGGAAGGTCATTCCTTCAAGATGAAAGACGGCAACATCGAGGTCCTCGGCGGTTCCGCCAAAGACGTCTCGGTGTCCAACGCCAACAAAGAAGGCACCGACATCATCTCTTTCAAGGATAAAGCGGGCGATGAGATCCAGGTAGAGCCGGACTCCATGACCTACAGCGTCACTCGTAAGTCCCACTCGGCCGCCGGTGTGACACAAGTTTTCTACTCCAACGGTGATCAGGAAGTCACCGCTTTCGGATATGGCGACGGCAAGCCTTACGAGAAGACCGCTCTGTTTGACGAGAAGGGCACGCTCCTCGGTCAAAAAGGGTTTGGACAGCTCCAGACCGGAGCCCAGGAGATCAGCTTCGATGTGGGCGGTAAGCCGATGAAGAAATCGCTGGCTCGCCCGCTTCCCGGTCAGGAGGCGGTGGCTCCCCAGCCCAAAGAGACTCCCAAGCCCGCTGAAGGTGCCGTGAACGCCGCGCCGACAGCCTTACTTGCTGAAGGCCCCTCTTTACTCGCCTTGCCTTCCGGGGTCACTCCCGGTATTCTCCAAGGCGGTGGTCAGACCGAGAAAGCGGCAGACTTACAGCCCAAGGTCGAGACTCCCGCAGTTCAAGCGGAGGCCCCCAAGGCCGAGAGCAAGGCTCAAGAGACTCCTTTCCCAGACCTACCTAAGTATGACGCCGGATTCTTCGATATGAAGAACGACTCCGAGTCGGTGACGATGAATCAGACCCAGTCCGGTGTCGTGGTGAGAGAAGAGGGATCGACCCGCTCCTTCAAGCTCCCGACCGGCGATATGTTCCGAACCGATGGAGAGTCGGTCGAAGTGCTTGGCGACAAACCTCGCGCCAAAAGCGCCAGAGTGGTCGTTGAAGACGGCAATCAACTCCTTGCCTTCCGAGACAAGAACCGCAACAACTACCAGTTGAACGTGAATACCGGTGATCTCTCTATCACCAACTCCAACGGCACCTTAAAGCAGTCGCTGAACGCTGATGGCACTCAGGAGTTCGAAGCTCGCAGTACCCACACCACCGATGCCGGGAGCAAAGAGCACAGCTTTCACAAAGCCAAATTCGGAGCCGACGGCACCCTGGTGGAAAAATCAGGATTCGACAATCTTGAGGTGGGTCAGAAGAGTCTGGTACACACACTGCCGAACGGCGAGGTGTCGGTGCGCAACCTGATGGAGCCGACCTCCGTTCGCTATAACGAGCCCAAGCCCGACTCCCCCGGAGTGGAGCAGGGTTGGGGAGATTCCCAGTCGGCGGTGGATGCGATTCTGGGCACCGGTGCAGCCAAAGCGGCCGCCCGGACCTCCCCGGCCTCTCAAGCGGCCAATACCGCAAAAGCGGAGGGCCCTTCCGAGACCAACTTCGCCGTGCCGAAGTTCGCCAAGAACGGCATGACCCGGACCACTTTGCCCGACGGCAGCGTCTTGACCAGGCTTCCAAGCGGGGTTTCGATCAATGACAATCCCGACAAGCCTTTCGCCACCGACCCGGACGGCAACCGTCTGGAAGTGCTGAAGCGAGAGGTTCCGACCGAATCAGGCTATATTCTTTACACCAAGAGCAAGGAAGGGGTGGGTTACACCATCGCCCCCGACCACATGGACATGTTGGTCGAATCGAAGGACGGAAAAGTGCACCAGATGGTCACCGAATCCGGCTACATCGATACGCATATTCAAGATGGTAAAAACATCCACGCCCACCAGTTGGACACCACCCGGATGCAGCAGACTGCCACTCCCGGCGTGCACGCGGATATCCGCACGCCGAACAGGCTCTACATCGATAGCCCGGACAACCGCTCCTACGAGTTGCCTCACCCGCTGCCGAGCAGCGGTGGACCCGGAGGTCCTCAACCCTACGGTCAAGGGGGTCCGATGCCTCACCAGAACGGCGTGAAGCCGTCTTTCTGGGAACGGATCAAAGGCGCTTTCACCGGCGACAATCCGTGGGACAACCAGACCGCACACCACGGCGCTCCGCCCTACGTCGGCGGGATGCCGTCTTCCCACCACCACTACGACCCGATGACCCAGCAGATGCACGAGATGAACCGAATGAACAAGTTCATGAACACGATGACCATGGTCAATATGGGAGTCAGCACCTTGTCGCTTCTGGCCATGCCCACCATGTTCTTCGGCGGCTTCGGTGGTATGGGAATGGGATTCTGGTAGACCTGACCACCGTCCGGTAGCTCTCAACAATGGAAAAAACACTCTCGAAGACCCGCAAATTTGAGGGAAGTCTTCTGACTCTTGATGTTCATCAGGTTGAGTTGGAAGACGGCTCTCACTCTTCTCGTGAAATAGTGCTTCATCCCGATGCCGTCTGTTGCGTCGTGGTCACCAAAGAGATGGAGACCGTCTTGGTCCGGCAGTACCGCAAGCCGATCGAGAAACCGATCCTGGAGATTCCGGCGGGCAAGATCGACGCCGGAGAAGACCCTGCCGTCGCTGCCGTTCGCGAACTTCGAGAAGAAGTCGGGTTTCAGGACGGAAAGGTCGAGCACCTGATGGATTTCTACTCCAGTCCGGGGTTCTGCAATGAGAAGTTGGGTCTTTTCCTGGCCACCGAGGCTGTCTTGGGGGAGCAGCAGCTCGATGAGGGTGAGTTTATCGAGCTTGTGAAGGTGCCGCTGAGCAAAGCCAAAGAGATGGCTCTGCAAGGGGAGTTGGGGGATGCCAAGAGCGTAGCCGGCATCCTCGCGGCCGCCGACCGCTTAGGTTTCTAGTGGTTCTCGATCTCCGGTAGCTTCACCGAGGGCCCCTTACCCAATCGTAGGAAGCCGATTTTCTCGACCCGCGGATCGTTCGAACCCAGTCGAGCATCCGTGTCGTTGACCCACAGCCGGCTATGCTTGTCTACCTCAAGATCGGTTTGGCATTCGGTGAACCGGCATTCTCGCAACTCTCCCAGGCCGCCGTCACGGAACATCCATTTCTTTCTGTAGGCTCTGAGACCCATGGCGCATTTGAGGAACTCGGAGCGGTTTACCAGAGTGCGAGAGCCGTCTTTCAGCTCCAGTCCTGTTTGGCACTCCACGAATTCGCAATCGTCTATCGCGGTGCGGCACTCCTCGCCGATACTGATGCCTTTGTCGCCGCAGCCTTGAAAGAGAGACGACGAGACCTCCAGATCCGACTCCATGATATCGAGACCGTCGTTGCCCGTCGCGATAAATCGACTGTCGACGACCAGGCCACGACAGCCGTCCATGTCCAATCCGTCCCAGGGGGTTTCGAAGAACTTACAGTCCTCCACGCGAACGGCGGAAAGGGCAAGGTTGACGGCGTCGTCACCCACCTTGTTGAGGCCGAACTCGCTCTGTTGAAGCGTTACCGACGGACAACCGTAGACGTTGAGCATCCCTTTCAGATGGAGCGCTCCGCGGCGAGCCGTGGAGCCGCCCGTCATCCTGACATGTCGAAAAATCGAGCCAGCGGAACCCGCGCCCAACACATTGAAAGTCCCCCACGGCTGGTCGCCGTCGGGTCCGACCGAGATCGGCTGGTCCGCCGTACCTTCCATCTTGACGGGCCCGTAGCAGAGCACGCTGACGTCCGGCTTGATCTTGATGGTCGTGCCCGGTCGGACGACCAGCGTCGTGGTCTCAGGTAGTCGCAGATCTTTGCTAATGACCACCGTCCCGGGCCCCACTGTCACCGTTTCTGGTTCGGGAGCGACCGGTTGGGCGGGCACAGCGAGGGAAACCGGTCGCTGGGGAGGAGGCGGAAATTCAGAACCCGCTTTAAGGGGGGCACCCGTGACCGCGTTCTCGAACTTCCATTCGCCGGCCGCTCCACTCAAGGTGTAGACCAGCGGAGCAGCTACGCTGTATTGCTGGGGTAGCTCCATGGATGTGTCGATACCCGCGAAATCCAATCCTGGGAAGAGGAGAAGATCACCTCCCGGACCGCGAGCACGCACCGCCACATTTCCCCAAACCACGGCCTGCAGACCTTGCTCGCCGCTTTGCAGGCTGACTTTGGCGTCTTGAAGATAGGCGGAGAGGAAGTCTCGTCTCTCGTCCAGCCACTGCAGATTCTTCCGATGTGCTTCAAGGAGATTGGAGACAGGCACCTCTCGCCCGGTGATCCGGCCGTGCAGCGACTCCGGAAAATTCTGCCAGCCCAGTTGGTAAGGGACGGCGTTATGCAGTTGCAAAAGTGACGGGTCGGCGCTCAGGGAAGAGCGGAGCTTTTGGTAGCTGTCTTCCAAGAGTTGGCTCCAGTGCTTGTCTCCGACCAGCTGATAGAGAACCTTATCCCTTTCATACACGAAGCGAGGGTCCCAGTAGGCGAATCCGGCCAGGTTGCTGGAGATGATATTGGGATGGGCCCGGCTGTGCTGGAGGATCCCCAGAGAGTTGAAATCTCGCAGAGCCGGATCTAGCTTCCCCTCGCAGGAGGAGAGATAGAAGAGCTGGTTGTGGTTGTTGTCGGCGTGACTTGAGCCGGTGAAAATCCCCAGTGCGAGAAACTTCGCGAAGGCTTTGGTGTCGAGATACCCTTCCAGCAGATGTCGGTTTTGCGGATGGGCCTGACGATCGTTCACCAAGGCCAGGAACTCTTCAAACCAGGCCTTGAGCTCCGGGGTCGTTTCGCCCTCGACCGACCAGGACTCCGGTCGGGCCCAGAGAGTCTCTACGGCGAGATCCTCTCCTCGGAAAAAGGTGCCGGGCAGACGACCGTTCTCGAGGGCCAGCTTGTCGCCGGCGCGCAAGGTCCAAAGGTAGACTCCTTTGTATTCACGGTTGATGTAGAGACGAACCCGCTCTAGTTTGCCGTTGACCAGGCCGAGAGAGTCGGCTATCTGGTCGGGCAGCCAGTTGGCCACCGCGAGCGGATCCTCGGGACGCTCCAGATCGACCCAGCGCATGCCGAGTGAACCTTCTTTCTTGGAGAAGCGGAGGCGAAGGGAAGGTTTGTCGGGCTGGTGGTGCCAGGCAGAGTAGCCTCGACCCATGACATCGACCTCTTGAAACGGCTCGCCGTTGATCCGAAAAAAAGCCCGGTATCGGACCCGGTCATCCTCAAAATCTCGCTTCTGGGCTACGATCTCGGCCAGATCTTCCCCGCTAACAAAGAGGTCGATGGTGTCCAGTTCGGTGTCGGCTGGAGGCTCGGTCGTGCTGGTCAGTTCGTCCACTTCCGATTTGACGCTCTGACCTAGAAGGTCCCAGGCGACGGCTCGCGCTTGCGGACCGGAGGACAGAAGTTGCTGGTGAACCGGCGATTGCTGAGCCCAGATGATGAGGGTCGCACTCAACAAAAGCAGGCAGGCGAGCAGAAACGGCAGCAGCAGGGTCCATCGAAGCAGTATCCGACGCCCCTGAAACGGCTGCCAGTAAAGTCCGTTGCCTTTTAACTTGAGACGTTTCATCGAGGAAGCTCCCGCTTATGTTCGATTTTTTGTCCGCTTGGCCTGTAGCCGCGCGTAGCACAGGACCGCAAAGGGAACCCTTTGGTTCCGTGGAACAAGCCTCCCGTGGATGAGTTACTGCGCTTCTTGGAACTCGAAGGTGGTCGAGGCACGGCCCTACCTCTGTGGGAGTCCGTCTTTGCCATCGGAGTGGCCCTCATCTGTGGGTTGGGGATCGGTATCACCTACCGCACCACGCATCGCACGCCGGGCTACAGTCAGAGCTTCGTCCACACGCTGATCCTGATCTCCTTGATCACCTCGGTGATCATGATCGTGATCGGCTCCAACATAGCCCGGGCGTTTTCGCTGGTCGGTGCCATGTCGATCATCAGGTTTCGGAACGCGGTCAAAGAGACCCGAGATGTGGGCTTTCTGTTTCTGGGAATTGCCAGCGGAATGAGCGCCGGCACCAGGTTCTACGCTTTGGCGCTGGTTTCGACCGCTATCATCTGCGGTATCCTGTTGCTGCTAGAACGGTTCGACTTCGCCCGACCTTCGGGCAATCCGGAAGGCTTGCTCCGTATTCAGCTTCCGCCCGACTCCAAGCCGGAATCGATCTTTTCCGAGCTGTTCGAAGAGCTGTTTACCAACTACTCTCTAGCCACGATTTCTACAGTAAAACAAGGCCTCGCCATGGAGGCCGTCTATTCGGTTCAGGCCCGTCAGGGGTTAGAGTCTTCGGAGATACTGGCCAAAGTCTCGGAGCTAAACGAGAATATGAGAGTCGTCTACCACGTGGGCGCCCATCGCGACTCCTTGTAGCCGGGTGGTCGGATGAACTTCAACCGCGCTCGCTATGAGCTGAAATTTCTCTTGCCGGTCAGCGCCAAGTCGGATTTCTTGGAAGCCGTGAAGTTCGGACTGAACCTGGACCCCCATGCCGGGCAGCGTGGAGGATATCAAGTCACCAGCCTTTATTACGATAGTCCGGACCTTCATGCATTTTATGAGAAGCTCGACGGAGTGTTGCGTCGCCGCAAATTTCGCCTACGCTTCTACAACCATCCCACCGATGCGCCGGAAGTGTCGTTTTTTGAGATCAAGCACCGTTACTCCAACCTCATCGCCAAGGAGAGGATGTTGATTCCTCCCGATTTGTCGGAGGCGCTTCTGCGGGGCGAATCGCAACTGGATGCGTTGGGCTCTCTTGAGGAGTCGTACAATCCAGGTCTCGTGGACCGCTTGTTGACCTACCATCATACTTACATTCTGAGACCTGCACTCTTCGTCTCTTACTATCGGGAAGCGTGGGTTGGTCTGGAAGAAGACGATTTGCGAGTAACTTTCGATCACGATCTCACCGTCCACGGACCTGACGACTATCCCGCCAGCGGCGTGGATGCGGGACGCTATTTTCTGGACCCTGGTCAGACGGTTTTGGAGGTCAAGTTTAACAACACCCTGCCTCGCTGGCTTCAACAGAGGTTGGTTCACTATCGGCTCAGGCCGGTCCGTTACTCGAAGTATGTCGAAGCCGGGCTTGCCATTGCGCTTCAAGATCGGTCCATCGCGTGAGCCACTACAACAGAGCGCTTCTGGTCTTGACTGCTCTGGTAGCCATCGGATTATGTTTGGCGGGTACTTCGGCCGAAATCAGTAAGCGTGCCGCCCTCGTGCCCGTCACTCCGGCTTCTCTGCCGACCTTCCAGACAGTGTACTTTCTGCAGGGCCAACCCCATCTGGCTGTCTACGGATCCGAGCTTCCTCAGGAGGCGACCTTCTATTTCGAGCCTTCCCAAGAGGAGCAAATTTCAAGAGAGTTGAGTGGGGAGGTGGAGGTTAGGGTCAATTCTTCCCAACACAGTCGAAGCCGTCGGGAGCAGAGCGTGCTCCTGGAGATCGTCTCGTCCAGCAAGATCCAACGTTACGAGTACAGAGCCGGCCTGGACCATATCACCCCTCAGCGGTTAGCGGTGCTTTCCGGCTCGGACTTGGGACCGGCCTTGACGCGCGGAGGCAAGTGGGCGTTGTTTTCGCTGCTACTGTTGCTCTTTTATCGGCCTTCCCCAAAGGACTAGTCTTCCTCTTCCTCGGGTTCCTGCTGTCGAAACTTCTCTAAATCCTCAAGGAAAAACTTAGCTATGTCAGGATCGGCGCCCTCGGGAATTCGGGGCCCCTCTTGCTCGGGTTCCGGAGGTTTCGATTGAAACGCCTCATACTTCCAAAACTCCCACACTTTAGCGGGGGGAGGTGGAGCTGCGGTCACCCGGTTGATCCACCACCACCAGTGCTTCTTGGGAGGGTCGTTGATGACCTGATACTGGAGAAAGTTGGCATGCCCGATTTCGTCCACCAGGTCCTGAGCTCGATTTCTCAAAATCTGATCCAACTCGTTGACCTTTTGCCAGGCTCCTTTATGGTTTATCTGTGGATTGTCGGTGAGTTCATCTAGAAACTCCTGGACCTCGTCCCGGTAGTAGAGCACTTGTGGGGCGGAGAATCCCAGGTTGCCGATATTTTCCAGGAAGGCCTCGTAGTCTCCGATGACCTCCATGAGATAGTCCCAAGCTTCTTTCGTAGCCGGGTCGATCTTGGGTTCCTGGTTTTTCTCCTTACTCACCGGCCGGCTCGGGAGAGGAGATGGTTGAGGAGGTCGATGTCCTCCGGCACGGTGACTTTCAGGTTGTGGATGGGGCCTTCCACCCAGCCCACCGACATCCCATACCTCTCAAGCAGGCTGGCGTCGTCAGTTCCCAGGAACGCTTCGTCGGCCGCTCTTTCGTGGAGTTGGAGAATGGATTCGAATTCAAAAATTTGAGGTGTCTGGACGAGGCGTAGAGTTTCTCGGTCCTGCGTGTCCACAACTCTCGAGCCATCTATCCTTTTGATCGTATCCCGCACCGGCAGGGCGGGGATGACTCCGTCAAAATCGGACAGTTTCGCAAGGAGTGCCTGAAAGAGATGGTGGGACACGAAGGGCCGGGCTCCGTCGTGAATCATGACCTTGTCCGGGCTCCCGGCCCGATCGGCTAACGCACGAAGGGCGAAGAGGATCGACTGCTGGCGATGTTCTCCACCGGCTGTCACCAGAATTTCCCGATCCGGAAAATGGTGGGCGAAAAGGTGGGTGAACTCCTCCACTCGCTCGGGATTGACCGCCACGACGATTTGACCCAATTGAGGGAAGCTTAAGAACGGCTGAAGAGTCCGGACTAGAAGTGGGACGCCCTCTAGGGGGAGAAGAAGTTTGTCGACGCCTCCCATTCGGCGGCTGCTGCCGGCAGCCGTAACGACGGCATGAACCCTGCTCACTCTTTGGGCTCCGACTTTTCTTCTTTCTCCGCCGGAGGTTCGGTGTTCGGGGGCGAAGTGTCGAGGTGCCCTTCATGGTCCATTCGGGCGAAGACCATCCGACCGCTCGCCGTCTGGACCAGGGAAGTGACCTCACAAACGACGGTTTTGCCGATCTTCTTTTTGGCCCCATCGACAACGACCATTGTCCCGTCGTCTAGAAAGCCTACCCCCTGGCCGCTCTCCTTTCCGGGGCGGGCAACCTGAATTTCAATCGGCTCGCCCGGGAGATAGATCGGCTTCACAGCTTTGGCCAGAGCGTTGATGTTGAGAACCTTGACGTTTTGGAGGCCGGCCACCTTTTGAAGATTGACGTCGTTTGTGAGCAGAGGGCACTTGAGATCTTGAGCTAGCTTCACCAGCTTCGCATCCACTGTCTTGAGGTCGGGGTAAGGGCGCTGTTCAACCTTGACCGTCATTTTCTGTCGAAGCCCATCGAGAAGGTCGAGGGCCCGCTTGCCTCGGAGCCGATCACTCTCTCTGGGAGCGTCCGCTTTGGCTTGCACCTCGTCGAGGACAAATCGGCTCACTACAAGAGTTCCGCTTACAAAGCCCGTGTCCACGATTTCGCTGAGCCGGCCGTCGATGATCACGGATGTGTCCACGACGAACCGCTGGTCTCCCCAGTTTCTTTGGTCCGCACCGGACTCCATCAATTCGGCGAACGAATGAATAAAGACCAATCGGCTACCGAAAAACGCGCCCATGAGGGCTAGAAATATGGTCGACAGCACGATCAAGAAGGGCCCCACGTAGGTGCCGACGGCGGGAATGGAGCTGAAATCGATCTGGCGCAAAGCTAGATTGACAAAGAAAGCGATGATGAGGCCGAAGAGGAGTCCCGCCGAACCCATCAGGACCTCTTGTACCGAGAGTCGCTGTAGCGACAGAGCGAAGGCGTCCACGGCTCTCAAAGCAAGTCTGGTGAAGGCGGGGGCCAGGGTCAGCCCTAGCAGGATTCCTAATAAAATGAAGGACAGGAAGTTGGTGATGCGGCCGGTCTGAGATAAGGTGTGATAGAAACCCTCTGTATAGAGAGCGATGCTATAGCCGCAGAGCCCACCAAAAATGATGAAGACAAAGCTGAACATCATTCCGACTGTTTTCTGCATGCTCACGAAATAAGTCTACCGCGAGTGAGGACATTGCTCCTCCTCAAAACCTATCCGTTTTTTCCTATAGTGCATCGCGCAAGCGACTGACTGATTCGAGTCCGACCAGTTCGAGACGAGTATTCGACTGAATCTCCTTGCTCGCACTCCCGGCCGGAAGGATGCACTTTTTAAAACCGAGCCGCTCCAGCTCTTTGAGCCGAATCTCGGTACCAGTGACCGGTCGAATCTCTCCACCCAGTCCGATCTCTCCGAAGGCCGCCGTTTGACGGTGGACAGGCTTCTCGTCGCGGCTGGAGATCAGGGCCAGGGCGAGCGCCAAGTCCAGGGCCGGGTCTTGCAATTTTAAGCCACCGGCAACTTTGGCGTAGACATCGTGCTTTCCGAGCGCCGCCGACTTGAGTCTTTTGCCCAAAACAGCCAGCAAAAGGGACATGCGGTTGCCGTCCATGCCCACCGTTCTCCGCGCCGGTGGCACCCCCTGTCCGGCCGCGAAGCTCTCGGTCACCAGAGCCTGGACCTCCACAAGAATCGGCCGGGTGCCCTCCAGGCTGGGATAGACGAGACTTCCCGTTAACCCGTCTGTGCGTTGCTGCAAGAAAAAGGCGGAGGCTTCGGACACGGGCACCAAGCCTTTGCCGGTCATCTCAAAGAGACCCACTTCGTGCGATGGTCCAAAACGGTTCTTCGAACTCCGCAACAAACGGACTCGACTTTCCTGCTCGCCTTCGAAGCTGAGCACCGTATCCACCAGATGCTCCAGCACCCGGGGGCCGGCGATGGCGCCGTCCTTTGTCACGTGGCCTACCAGAAGTGTCGGCATCTGAATACTCTTGGCTATTCGCATGAGACCCGCCGCGCATTCTCTGACTTGCGTTACGGAACCCGGAGCGGAGGTGAGGTCGGAGCGAAACAAGGTCTGGATAGAGTCAACGATAACCAGGCCAGGTTTGCTCTTTTCGATCTGTTGGGTGACCACTTCGAATCTGGTCTCATTGAAGAGAAGTATTTTGTCGCTGACAGCGTCCAGTCGGTCGGCCCGCAGCCTGATCTGCTGGGCACTCTCTTCTCCGCTTATGTAAAGTACCGGGCTCAGATTGGCGGAAACTTTCTTGGCCATCTGGAGAAGAAGAGTTGATTTGCCGATCCCGGGAGCGCCGCCAAGCAAAAGGACGACCCCGGGCACCACTCCTCCGCCCAGCACCCGGTCGAGCTCTTCAATCCCGGACGAGACTCTGGGGCCTTCCGAGCCTTCCACCGCATCCAGAGCGATAAGCTGCCCCGGACCCTGATTTAAGGTCATACCGGACGATCGAGCGGGAGGAGCGAGTACTTCTTCCTGCAGGCTGTTCCAGCTCCCGCAATCGTTGCAGCGACCGGACCAGCGATGAGAATTCGCGCCGCACTCTTGGCACACGTAGACGGTTTTGGTTTTCCCCATGTAGTAGGCGGTTATGCAAGGTTTGCAACCCACCTGCAACAAACGAGCGGCAACATTCCGGAAACAAAAATAAACCTTGAGGAGGTTCGTATGAGGTTGAAAGATAGAGTGGCGCTGATCACCGGAGGGGCCCGGGGCATCGGATACGCTACTGCGGAGGTCTTTATAAGAGAGGGAGCCAGAGTTGTGGTCGTCGACGTGGATGCGGAAGCAGTGAAAGAAGCTGCAGGGGCGTTGGGCGAAAAAGCCACCGGCATGGTCATGGACGTGACCAAGCGTTCTTCCGTTGAAGAGGGCGTCAAGAAGATTGTCGACGATTTGGGTAGCGTCGACATTCTGGTCAACAACGCCGGTATCATTAAGGATGCTCAACTCTCTAAGATGGAAGAGGCTGATTTCGACGCTGTTGTATCAGTGAATCTGAAGGGTGTCTTCAACACGACCCAGGTGGTCGCTCAATACATGGTAGAGAAGGGCAAGGGCGTTATTCTGAATGCCTCTTCTGTCGTGGCTCTTTACGGAAACTTTGGCCAGACGAACTACGTCGCCACCAAAGCCGGGGTCATCGGCATGACCAAGACCTGGGCTCGCGAGTTGGGACGTAAGGGCGTGAGAGTTAACGCTGTGGCACCCGGATTCATCAAAACCAGGATGACGGAAGGGATTCCGGATAAGGTGATGACCAAACTCGAAGCGATGGTACCCATGCAGCGCATGGGAGAGCCGGAAGAGATCGCCAACGCCTACCTTTTTCTGGCCTCCGATGAAGCCTCTTATATTAACGGCCATGTGTTGAGCGTCGATGGAGGGGTCACGACCTAAAGAAGAGTCGTTTCCTTCCTCAAACTCTCCAAGTTGCTATTTAAGATTAAAGGACAGGCGCGAAGCCCGGAACCACGCGAAAAATCGAAAGTTTATCGAAAACTTGACAGTTTTTCGAACAAAGGTTCGAAAAAAATGCAACAAAAGCGTCAGAAATCAAGAAATATCAACGATTAGAAGGAATCAGTAGTGGATTTGAGAACGTCCTGACGTCTACATCAACCTACTGGGAGGAAGCCAACCGTGGCGAAAACCAAAACTAAGAAAAAAGCAACTATCGTAGGAAAGGCTGAGCTGATCGCGGACATCGCGGAAAAGCACAACTGTTCCAAAAAAGAAGCAACTGACACCCTGAACGTTGTTCTCGAGACTATCCAAGAGCACCTGACCAAAGGAAACGGCGTACGCCTGATTCCTTTCGGCAGCTTCGAAGTTCGTGAGCGCAAGGGCCGCACCGGTCGTAACCCTCGTACCGGTGAGGAAATCAAGATCGCAGCAAGAAAAGTACCCGCTTTCAAACCGGGTAAAGCTCTTCGCGACGCGGTTCAGTAAACGCTTCTCAAGATAGCAACTACTTAGTAGTAGGGGCCAGTCGTTCGCGACTGGCTCCTAATTTTTTGAGGGCCCGAGATCGGTCCGGTCCTACCTCAGGCAAAAAGTAGGAAACTTTGTGCGGTTTCTTGCGTTTGCATGAAGGATACGGTGGTGATCTTGCGTAACGGACTGAGACCCTCCTGGCGGGGTGGGTGATTTTCTATATGCAAACAGAGTACATTTCTAAACGGCAGGTCAAGGTGCCCGAAAAGGCACCCGCGGCGCTCAGCAGCCTGCTCATAAAAACTCAGGAGGGGCTGAACGAAGGCGGAGGCCTGAACACTGTTCGTTGGCTACACGACAGTCTGGCTTTCCTGACGGAATTCTTCGCCTCGTTCGCGGTTGGAGCTCTCCATACCGTGGGTCCGTATTCCCAGAGTGTGCAGAAATTGCTGGAGCAACCGCCGTCTTTAGACCGCTCCGAACGACTCTTGTCCCAAGCTTTTATTGACTGGAAAGCACATCCCCATCATCCCGCCTACGAGAGTCTGAGAGAGACTTTCTACTTAACCAGTCGTCTCCAGTCGAGTCGTTTCGCGCCTCGACGTCACACACGCTGGCTGGGAGTGGAAGGCAGAGCGGTCGCGGGCCTCGAGCGTCTTACCAGGTGGAGTCGACGGATCGACCTGATCGTGAGCGGTAAAGACGAGAGCGCGGCCAACGGCTTCATCGATGTTTATACCCCGGTCCTGTGGACTTGGACCGACGCCGTCGACGACTTCTTTGCCAACTGGACCGTGGACGTCGTTACGAAAATAGAAGACGGTTCTTTGGGCCTCTCGGGTAGTGCCTCCAAGAGTGACGTCAGGCTGGATCTCGTGCCGGTTGAGCGAATCGTAGGGCTGAAATGCCGTTATGAGTCAGACGGTAACGGAGGAGTTTCCATATCCGGATTCGCGAGCGCCTCCGGGCCTTTGTCATCATCAGAAAGCCTTGAGCCTGCGCCCGCCCCTGTATCGTCGGTGGCCGCCGATTCGGCTAAAGCTGAAGAAGAAGAACTGCAGTTGGTTTTCGATCCCGCCTCGGGGGGATACGTTAATAAGAACGAGCTAGGCCAGCCTTCCGTCGCGGCTCCCGTCGCCTCCGCCGCCACGGAGGAGCAGGTGCAAGTTCCGGAGGTTCCGACTTCACCCCAGCCACCGGCTGGTCCGGCGGAAACGACCCCCCCTGAGGTGCCCTTGTTCGCAACGGAGACGAGCCCTGCCGGGGACACCACGAGTGCGCCCGAGGCTCCCCTGTTTTCCACCGAGACGGAAAGTTCCGCCACTTCGGAAGCGCCACTCTTCGCCGGTGCGGCACCACAGGGAGCTCCAGCAAGCGACCTGCAGGATGCTTTGAGCGGACCTTCGGAGATTCTGTCTCCTGATGCGCTGGACGAACCTGCGGAGATTCTGTCTCCTGATGCGCTGGACGAACCTGCGGAGATTCTGTCTCCTGATGCGCTGGACGAACCT
>Ga0208331_100161_pt1 | contig 21176 bp, 23 predicted proteins | sample DeeseametaMP1648_FD_184184 | JGI IMG/M metagenome (GOLD analysis project Ga0208331, IMG submission 184184) | Marine microbial communities from the Deep Pacific Ocean - MP1648 (SPAdes) | ecosystem: Environmental > Aquatic > Marine > Oceanic | place: North of Tokelau, South Pacific Ocean... | reverse complement strand
CTCACCGAGTACCTCGACCGCAAGCCCAAGGCGCTCTCGGGCGGTCAGCGCCAGCGCGTCGCGATGGGCCGCGCGATCGTCCGGCAGCCGCAGGTCTTCTGCATGGACGAGCCGCTGTCGAACCTCGACGCCAAGATGCGCGTGCAGACCCGCACCGACATCGCCAAGCTCCAGCAGGACCTCGGCATCACGACCGTCTACGTCACCCACGACCAGGTCGAGGCCATGACGATGGGCGACCGCGTCGCGGTGATGAAGCTCGGCGTCCTCCAGCAGGTCGACACCCCGCTGAAGCTCTACGACAAGCCGGCCAACCTCTTCGTCGCCGGCTTCATCGGCTCACCGCAGATGAACCTCATCGAGGCGGTCGCCAAGGACGGCAAGGCGTTCATCGGCGGGTACGAGGTGCCGGTCGACCCGGCCGCCGCGGCCAAGATGAAGGGCAACATCACCATCGGGGTGCGCCCTGAGAACTGGCGGATGGTCGACTCCGGCCAGGGCCTGCCGGTGAAGACCACGGTCGTCGAGGAGCTCGGCGCCGACGCCTACCTCTACGGCACCAGCGACGTCGAGGGCACCCCGTCGGCGCTCATCGTGCGCACCAGCGGGCGCGACCACGTCCGCAAGGGCGAGGTCTTCCACGTCTCCACCGACCCCCAGCACGTGCACGTCTTCGACACCGACACCGGGGAGCGGCTCTCGGACTGACCGAGCCGCACCCGGCGCGCCGAGCCGGTGCGGGGCCCTCCTGGCGGGGGCTCCGTGCCGGCTCCTCGCGTCAGGCGGAGGCGAGCGCCTCCTCCGGGATCTCGCCGGCGTGCTCGTGGTCGACGGTGAGGTTCTCGCCCGTGGCGGGGTCGAAGAGGTGGATGCGCGAGGCGTCCATCCAGATCTCGGCCTCGTCGCCCTCCGCGATGCGCGACGCACCGTCCAGGGTGACCACGAGCTGGGTGCGCAACGAGTCCCCGTCGAGGTCCTCCTCGAGCTGCTTGAGCTGCTGCTGGACCTCCTCGGGGGCCTCGAAGGGGATGTAGGCGTAGGTCTCGTTGCCCAACCACTCCACGACCTCGACGGTGGCGGTGAAGCTGGAGTCCGCGCCCTGCTGGTCGGCGATCGCGGCGTCCTCGAAGTGCTCGGGCCGGATGCCGGCGATGAGCAGACCCCGGTCCCGTGCCCGCGCCGCCTTCTCCTCCCCGATCTCCACCGAGCCGAAGGGCAGCGAGAGGCGGGTGCCCTCCACCTCGGCCGGCAGGAAGTTCATCGGCGGGGAGCCGATGAAGCCGGCGACGAAGAGGTTGCCCGGGTTCTCGTAGAGCTCGCGCGGCGTCGCCAGCTGCTGCAGCACCCCGCGCTTGAGCACCGCGACGCGGTCCCCGAGGGTCATGGCCTCGGTCTGGTCGTGGGTGACGTAGACGGTGGTGATGCCGAGCCGCTTCTGCAGCCGCGCGATCTCGGTGCGCATCTGGCCGCGCAGCTTGGCGTCGAGGTTCGACAGGGGCTCGTCGAAGAGGAAGGCGTCGGCGTCGCGCACGATCGCGCGACCCATCGCCACGCGTTGCCGCTGCCCGCCGGACAGGTTGCCGGGCTTGCGGTCGAGGTGCTCGTCGAGCTCGAGGGTCCGCGAGGCGTCGCGCACCTTCTCGTCCACCTCGGAGTCCGAGGCGCCGGCCAGTCGCAGCGGGAAGGCGATGTTCTCGTAGACCGACAGGTGGGGGTAGAGCGCGTAGTTCTGGAAGACCATCGCGAGGTTGCGGTCCCGCGGGGCCAGGTCGTTGACCTTCCGGTCGCCGATGACCATCTCGCCGGAGGTGATGTCCTCCAGCCCGACGATCATCCGCAGCAGGGTGGACTTGCCGCACCCCGAGGGGCCGACGAGGATCACGAACTCCCCGTCGGCGATCTCGATCGACACGTCGTTGACGGCCGGGAACCCGTCGCCGTACTTCTTGACGATGTTCTTGAGGCTGATGGCGGCCACGGGTCACCCCTTCACTGCGCCGGAGGTCAGACCGGCGACGATCTTGCGCTGGAAGAACAGGACGATGAGGACGATCGGGATCGTCGCCACGACGGCGGCCGCGGCGAGCAGGGAGGCGGGCCGTTGGAACGGGTCCGGCCCGACGAAGAAGGACAGCGCCGCCGGGATCGGGCGCGCCGCCTCGGTGGAGGTGAGGGTGATGCCGAAGACGAAGTCGTTCCACGCGAAGAAGAACGTGAGGATCGCCGCGGTGAACACGCCGGGTGCGGCGAGCGGCACGATCACTTTGCGGAAGGCCTGCCACGACGTGGCGCCGTCGACCTGGGCCGCCTGCTCCATCTCCCACGGGATCTCGCGGAAGAAGGCCGACAGCGTCCAGATCGCCAGCGGCAGCGTGAAGGACATGTACGGCAGGATCAGGCCCGGCCAGGTGTCGTAGAGCCCGATCGTGCGCCACAGGTCGAAGAGCGGGCTGACCAGCGAGACCACCGGGAACATCGCGATCGCCAGGGCGGTGGTGAGCACCATCTTCTTGCCCTTGAACTCCAGGCGGGCGATGGCGTACGCCGCCAGCGTCGCGATCATGACCGAGAGCAGCGTGGCGATCAGGCTGATGCCGATGGAGTTGATGATCGCGCGGCGGAACTGGTCGTCCTCCCACACGGCGCGGTAGTTCTCCAAGCCGGCGAAGGAGTCCAGGGGCAGGAAGCCGGGGTCCGAGCCGTTGGAGACGGCCGACTGGCTCTTGAAGGACAACGACAGGATCCAGGCCACCGGCAGCAGGCACCACACCAGCACCAGCAGCACGCCGACGGTCAGACCGATCTTCTGCTTCAGGTCCGTCACGGGGTCCTCACTCTCCTCTGGCCTGGGCCAGGTCGACGCGGAAGAGCTTGACGATCACGTAGGCCACCAGGAGCACCGAGAGGAACAGCAGCACCGCCAGCGCCGAGCCCATCCCGAGCTGGAACTGCTCGATGCTCTGCCGGTAGGTCAGGAACGAGATCGACTCGGTGCCCTCGGCGCCGGCCGTCATCACGAAGATGTTGTCGAAGATGCGGTAGGCGTCCAGCGCCCGGAAGAGGACCGCCACCATGATGGCCGCCCGCATGTTGGGGATGACCACCTTCCACATCCGCTGCCACCACGTGGCGCCGTCGACCTTGGCGGCCTCGACGACGTCCTCGCTGACCTGTGCGAGCCCTGCGAGCAGGAGCAGCGACATGAACGGGGTGGTCTTCCAGATCTCCGAGACCATGATCGCGATCACCGCCGGCACCGTGTCGCCGAACCAGTTGAAGTCGGCCTCGATGAACGGCAGCCAGCCGTTGACGAAGCCGTTCTGGTAGGTGAAGGCGAACTGCCAGGCGAACCCGGAGACCACCGTGATGATGCCGTAGGGGATCAGGATCGAGGTGCGGATCAGGCCGCGGGCGAAGATCACCCGGTGCATGACCAGGGCGAAGGCGAAGCCGATCACCAGCTCGAAGGCGACGGTCACGACCATGTAGAGCACGGTCACGCCGATGTCGCGCCAGAAGAGCTGGTCGGTCAGGGCGGTGAGGTAGTTGGAGAAGCCGATGAACTCGCGCTCGTCGGGCGCGGTGAGCGAGTAGTTGTAGAAGGAGAGGTACAGGGCGCGCAGGATCGGGAACGCGGTCACGATCAGCATCACGACCACGGCGGGGGCGACCAGTCGCTGTCCCAGCCGGTTCTCGTGGCGGACCCGCTCGCTCACCTCGGGCGGGACGTCCCCGGCGTTGGTCTCGGGTGTGGCGACGACGGTGGTCACAGCAGGGCCTTCCCCTCGAGCACGGCCTGGAGGTACTCCGCCGACTCCTCGGGCGTGGACCGGGGGTCCACCTCGTCGGGGGAGTGCCAGGTGGCCTGGATGGCGCCGGAGACGGTGGCGTAGAACGCGCTCTTGGGGCGCGGGCCGCCCTCGTCGACGCTCGTGCGGAACAGCTCCAGCAGGTCGGGCGGGTAGGCGTCGGTCAGCCGCGGTGCGTCGTACGCCGACTGCGTGGCCGGCATGAGCCCGTCGGTGACGGCGAGCTCGACCTGGTGCTCGGCGCTGGTGATGCAGGCGACCGCCTCCCGTGCCAGGTCGGGGTGCTCGGTGAACGCACCGACCCCCACGTCGATGCCGCCGACCGGCGGGGCCGAGGCGCGGTCGGGGACGGTGCGCGGGTAGCGGGCCCACGCCAGGTCCTCGAACTGCTCCTCGGTGTAGTCGTTGGCGTCGGACGGCTCGTAGTTCTTGTAGACGAACGTCCAGTTCGTCATGAACTGACCGGGGGTGTCGGGCCCGAACATGTAGGCGAGCGCGGTGCCCTCGTTGGAGACCGACAGGTCGCTCTGCGCGGCCTCCGAGCCGGCCAGGCGCTCGATGACGCGCGCCGCCTCCTCCGCTGCCCGGCTGTCCAGGGTGACGTCGGCGTCGCGCCCCTCCTGGGGGTTCTCGATCACCTGTCCGCCGGCGCCGAGGATCAGCGCGTTGATCCACACGACGTACGCCTCGTACTTGTTGGCCTGGACCCCGACGGTCGCGCCGTCCACGGAGGCCGCCGCGTCGATGACCTGCTCCCAGGTCACCGGACGGCTCATGTCGAGCCCGGCCTCCTCCGCCAGCGAGGTGCGGTACCAGAGCACCTGGGTGTTGGCCCACAGCGGAGCGGCGTAGATGCCGTCGTCCCACCGCACCGTCTCCGCGATCCCCTCCAGGGTGTCGTCGGTGACGGTGTCCTGCGGCAGCTCCAGCAGCCACCCGGCGTTGGCGAACTCCGGCACGAAGACCGGGTCGAGGTTCATCAGGTCGGTCTGACCGTCCTCGGCGGCCAGGCGCCGCGCCAGCTGCACCCGCTGGTCGGTCGCGCTGGTGGGCAGCAGCCGGGTGCGGATGTCGTACTCGTCGGTGCTGCACTCCTCGGCGATCGCCGCCAGCGTCTCCTGGCCGTCGGGGTTGAGGTACCACGTCAGCGTCGGGGTCCCGGAGGACCCGCAGGCCGCCAGGGTGGCGGCGAGTCCCAGGGCGACCCCGCCTCCCAGGGTCGCGGTGACCAGTCGTCGTGACCTCGTGCCGGCTCGCATGCCCCCGGTCTAGGCCATCGGTCCGGTCCGGCGCCTCACCCCTCGGCGCGTGCCGCCCTGTCCGCGGTACGCCGGATGGCGGCCGTGAAGGTGTCGAAGAGCTCCTCGGGCAGGTCGTGGCCCATGCCGTCGACCAGCACCAGCTCGGCACCGGGGATCGCGGCGGCGGTGGCCCGGCCGCCGGACACGTGCACCATCTTGTCGGCCAGGCCGTGCACGACCAGGCTCGGCACCCGCAGCCCGCGCAGCCGCGGCTCGCGGTCGGGCTGGGTGAGGATCGCGACCATCTGCCGCAGCGTACCGGCGGCGCTGACCCCGTGGTCCCACGTCTCCGCGGCGCGGACCCGGTTGTCCTCCTCGGTGACCGGGTAGGCCGGGGAGCCCAGCAGCGACCACATCCGCGTGCTCTGGGCGACGTACGCCTCCTTGCCGGTGCGGCCCCCGGTGAGCAGCGGCGGCAGCAGCGAGGGGTGCTGCCAGCCGACGGTGCGGCGGCCGGTCGTCGACATGATCGAGGTCATCGAGCGCACTCGGGCGGGGGCTGCGAGGGCCATCGTCTGGACGATCATGCCGCCCATCGAGATGCCCGCGACGTGCGCAGACTCGATGCCGAGGTGGTCGAGCAGCCCGAAGCCGTCGGCGGCCATGTCGTCGAGGGAGTACGGCGCGCGCACCGGGAGCCCGGCGAAGGCACGCACCAGCGTGGCCCGGGTGACCTTCCCGCGCATCCGGCTGGACCGGCCGGCGTCGCGGTTGTCGAATCGGATGACGTGGAAGCCCTCGTCGGCCAGCCGCAGGCACAGCGCGTCGTCCCACCAGGTCAGCGGACCGCCGAGGCCCATGACGAGCAGGAGAGGCTCGCCGTCGGGGTCGCCGAAGGTCTGGTAGCACAGCTCGACGCCGGTGCTGACGGGCGCGCGGAGCAGGTCGGTGACCAGATGGGTCATGCGGCCAGTAGACCGTACGGGCCATCTGTGGACCACCGGCGTCCGTTTCTTCGTGTCTCACCTCACAGGAGGTGTTACGTCGTCGTAATGTTGAAGGGTGAACAAGAACCCGGTCGCGTCCTTCCTGCTGCCCGACGAGTTCCGTCGTCCGCCGCTGGTGCGGATGCTGCACGAGGGACGCCTGGTGGGGGAGGCCTCGCGCCACGCGGTCCGTGGGCTCTCCGGGGCCCGCACGCGCACGCCGTACGCCGGCAGCGCCCCGGCCCGTGACGCCGACCCGGTCCTGCTCGTGCCCGGCTTCATGGCCGGCGACTACACCATGGCCGGGTTGTCGCGGCAGCTGCGCCGCGAGGGTCACCGCACCTACCGCGCCGGCATCCCCGTGGCCAACATGGGCTGCACCCTCGACACCGCCGAGATGATCGAGTCGCGGCTGGAGGCGATCGTGGCCCGCCGCGAGCAGCGCGTGCAGATCGTCGGGCACAGCCTCGGCGGCATGCTCGCCCGCGGCATCGCCGCCCGCCGCCCCGACCTGGTCAGCGGCATCGTCACCATGGGCAGCCCGGTGCTGGCCCCCGGCGCCCACCACCGCTCGCTCACGATGTTCGTGCTCGGCCTGGTCGCGATGTCCAAGGTCGGCGTCAGCGGCGTCATGAACGAGACCTGCGTCGGCGGCGAGTGCGCGCTGGAGTCCTTCCAGGAGAGCCAGGTCCCGCTGCCCTCCGACGTCTCGTTCACCGCGATCTACTCCCGCAACGACGGCATCGTCGACTGGCGCGCCTGCCTCGACCCCGCCGCCACCCACGTCGAGGTGAGGGCCTCCCACATCGGGATGGCCGTCGACCCGCGCGTCAGCGACGAGGTCCTCTCCGCGCTGCGCACCCACCGCGAGGGCGCGGCCGCTGCTGCCTCCTCGCTCCGGGTCGCCACCGCCTGACACCGAGCCGGCCGAGCCGGGTTGTCGTCCAGCTCCGGGGTCTGTCGGCCAGCCGACGAACCCGGCCGTGGCTGGCGTGAAGCTCCGGGGGAGCGGGTCAGCGGTCGAAGTCGACCGCGGAGTACGCGCGCAGCTTGGAGAGCTTGTGCTCGGAGCGGATGGTGCGGATCGTGCCGCTGCGCGAGCGCATCACCAGGCTGTGGGTGCTGACGGAGTTGGCGCTGTAGCGCACGCCCTCGAGCAGCTCGCCGTCGGTGATGCCGGTGGCGACGAAGAAGCAGTCGTCGCCGGTGACCAGGGTGTCGGTGTCGAGCACGGCGTCGAGGTCGTGGCCGGCGTCGATGGCGCGCTGGCGCTCCTCGTCGTCGGTGGGCCACAGGCGACCCTGGATGACGCCGCCCATGGACTTCATCGCGCAGGCGGTGATGATGCCCTCGGGGGTGCCGCCGATGCCGAGCAGCAGGTCGACGCCGGTGTCGGGGCGGGCGGCCATGATGGCGCCGGCGACGTCACCGTCGGTGATGAACTTGATCATCGCGCCGGTCTCGCGGATCTCCTCGGCCAGCTGCTCGTGGCGGGGACGGTCGAGCAGGACGACCTTGACGTCCTCGGGGCGCTTGCCCTTGGCCTTGGCCACGGCGGAGATGTTCTCGGCGACCGAGGCGCGGATGTCGACCACGTCGGCGGCCTCGGGGCCGGTGACGAGCTTCTCCATGTAGAACACGGCCGAGGGGTCGTACATCGAGCCCCGCGGCGAGACCGCCAGCACCGAGACGGCGTTGGTCATGCCCTTGGCGGTCAGGGTGGTCCCGTCGATGGGGTCGACGGCGACGTCGCACTCGGGACCGGTGCCGTCACCGACCTCCTCGCCGTTGTAGAGCATCGGGGCGTTGTCCTTCTCGCCCTCGCCGATGACCACGGTGCCGCGCATGCCGATGGTGGAGATGAGCACCCGCATCGCGTTGACGGCCACGCCGTCGGCGCCGTTCTTGTCGCCGCGGCCGACCCACCGCCCGGCGGCCATGGCGGCTGCTTCGGTGACGCGCACCAGCTCCAGCGCGAGGTTGCGGTCAGGGGACTGCGGGGCGACCTGGAGGCCGTCGGGCTCGCTCATGGGCGCATGCTATCGGTCGTCGTCGCGGTCGCCTTCACGGTCAGCCAGACCTCTCGACCCGCGGTCAGTCCGAGGTCCACGGCCGCGGCGGGCGTGACGTCGGCCAGCAGCTCGGGCCCGTCCTCGGTGGTGACCAGCAGGCGCAGCGCGTCGCCGTGCGGGGTCGTGCCGGCCACCCGGCCGCGCCAGGTCAGCCGCGCCGAGCCCTCCGGGCGGGCCAGGGAGACGGTGACGGCGCTGGGCGGGAAGCTGCGGCGTACGTCGCCGTCGGGCACGACGTTGAGGCCGACCAGCCGGGCCACGTGCTCGGTGCGCGGGCGGGCCGCGACCTCGTGCGGGGTGCCGGTCTGGGCGATGCGCCCCTCGTCGACCACCACGACCCGGTCGGCGAGGGTGAGGGCGTCGAGGGCGTCGTGGGTGACCAGCAGCGTCACCCCGGAGTACGACGCCAGGTGCTCGGCCAGCGCGATCCGCAACGAGGTCGCCACGCCCACGTCGAGCCCCGCGAACGGCTCGTCCAGCAGCAGCACGGCGGGGTCGGTGACGAGCGCGCGGGCGAGGGCGACCCGCTGCGCCTGTCCGCCGGAGAGCGCGTGGGGCCGTCGGCGGCCGAGGTCGCCGACCCCGAGCCGGTCCAGCCACTCCTGGGCGCGGACCCGTGCGGTGGCGGGGCGCTCGCCGCGGGCGCGGAGGCCGAAGGCGACGTTCTCGAGGGCGGTGAGGTGCGGGAAGAGCGAGCGGTCCTGAGGGACCAGCCCGACACCGCGGTCGCGGACGGGCAGCGGGGGAGCGTTCCAGTCGCGGCCGGCGACCTCGACGCGACCGGCGACCGGCAGCAGGCCGGCGACCGCGGAGAGCAGCGTGCTCTTGCCGGCGCCGTTGGGCCCGATGACGGCCACGACGTCACCGGCTGCGGCGTCGAGGGCGGCGCTCAGCCGGCCCGGGACCTCGACGTCGAGGGACAGGCCGGTCACGACGTCACCAGCCAGCGACGGCGCAGCCCGACGAGCACCCCGATCGAGACGACCAGCAGGAGCATCGACAGGGTGCGGGCGGCCGCCGGGTCGGCCTGCAGCGTGGTGTAGATCAGCGACGGCATCGTCTGCGTGGTGCCGGGGAAGTTGCCGGCGAAGGTGATGGTCGCGCCGAACTCGCCCAGGCTGCGCGCCCACGCCAGCACGCAGCCCGCGGCCACCCCGGGCAGTGCGAGCGGCAGCGTCACCCGGCTGAACGTCGTCCAGCGGTCGGCGCCCAGGGTGGCGGCGACGACGTCGAACCGCTCCCCGGCGGTCCGCAGCGCCCCCTCGACGCTGAGCACGAAGAACGGCAGCGACACGAACGTGTGCGCCAGCACCACGGCGGTGGTCGTGTAGGGGATGGTCCATCCGGTCACGTCGTGCAGCGGGCCGCCGAGCAGGCCGTTGCGCCCGAGCGCGGCGACCAGCGCGACGCCCGCGACCACGGGGGGCAGCACCAGCGGCACGGCGACCAGCCCGCGAAGCAGGCGGCGCCCGGGGAAGTCCACCCGGGCCAGCAGCCACGCCAGCGGTGTCCCGAGCAGCACGCACAGTGCGACGGTCAACGCGGAGGTCAGCCCCGAGAGCCACAGCGCGTCGCGCACCGCGGGGTCGGCCAGCTGGGCACCGAGGTCGGACCACGGGGTGTCCAGCAGCAGGGCGACCAGCGGCACCACGAGCAGCGCCGCGCCGACTGACCCCGGGACCAGGAGGAGGAGCGGTGGCCTGCCGAGGGAGGGTGCGCGCGCCGGCGTACGGGCGGGTGACGGTGCGGAGGTCACGGCAGCGAGAACCCCGCGGCGTCGAGGACGTCCCGTCCGGCCCTGGACAGCACGAGCTCGACGAACTCCTGCGCCAGGTCGGGCTCGCGGGCCTGCTCCAGGACCGCGATCGGGTAGGTCGTGGTGAGGGCGTCCGCCCCGGGGATCGGGAAGGTCGCGACGTCCTCGCCGGCGCTCACCGCGTCGGTGGCGTAGACGATGCCGGCGTCGGCCTCGTCGGCCACGACCCTGGCGAGCACCGCCTTGACGTCGACCTCGAGGCTGACCGGCTCGGCCTCGACCTGCTGCTCGTCGGCCAGCGCCGACCAGAGGGCGCCGCAGGGGGCGGTCTCGACGCAGGCGACGTACGCCGCCCGGCCGCTGGCCACGTCGTCGAACCCGTCGACCCCGGCCCGACCGTCGGCGGGCGCGACGAGGACCAGGCTGTTGCTCGCGAACGTCCGGGGGTCGCCCGACACCGCGTCGGAGGCGAGCTCCATGGTGCGGGCGTCGGCCGTGGCCAGCACGTCGGCGGGCGCACCCTCGAGCGCCTGCTGAGCCAGGGTCGCCGAGGAGTCGAAGGCCAGCCGCACCCGCACGCCGGGGTGCTCGGCCTCGAACTCGTCGGCGAGCTCGGTGAACGTCTCGGTCAGCGACGCCGCCGCCAGCACGGTGAGCGTCTCCTCGTCGCCCCCGGCCCCGGCCGAGCAGCCGGTCAGGGCCAGCGCTCCGACGATTGCCACCGCCACCACCCGCCGGCCGAGGTGCGAGCGCAGCGAGCCACGAGACCTCACGGCAGCTCCACCACGACGTTGGTCGACTTCACCGACGCCACGACCCGCGACCCCGGCTCGAGCCCGAGCTCCTCGGCGGCCTCGGCGGACATCAGCGACACCAGTCGGTAGGGGCCGCAGACCATGTCGACCTGCGCCATCACGGTGTCCTTCTTGACCGCGGTGACGATGCCGACGAGCCGGTTGCGGGCGCTGACGGCCGCGGACCGGCCGGGGTCGGGCGTGCCGGCGAGGTCCGCGGCGAAGGCGGCCAGCGCCGCGCCAGGCACGACGGTGCGCCCGTCCTCCTGCTCGGCCGGGAGCCGCCCGGCGTCGACCCAGCGGCGCAGGGTGTCGTCGCTGACCCCGAGGAGCTCGGCGGCCTCCGCGATCCGGTACGTCGTCACGCGTCAAGCATGCCGCATCCGCGGATGGATCTGCCAGAAGTCACCCGCATCTGCGGCAACGCCATGGCTGGCTGACCGTGCCTACCGGCCACCTGTGATCATGGCGGCGTGAGCCAGACGAGTCCCGCCGCCAACCGTCCCGGTGGCTACAACCGCTCCTTCGGTGGCCTGGTGGGCGCCATGATCGTCATGGTCGTGGCCGTCGTGCTGGTCTGGCTGGCCCTGGGGCTCTTCCGCGACGACGCGGAGTTCGAGCCCACCCCGATCGACTACGACGCCTCCATGGCAGCCCTGGCCGACAGCGGTGCGGCGCTGGCCTACCCCGAGACCCTCCCGGAGGGCTGGCGCGTCAACAACCTCGCCTACGACCCCGCCGACCCGTCCTTCTCGCTGGCGATGCTCACCGACGACGAGCGGTTCGTGGGCGTCTACCACGGTCGCGAGGACCTCGAGGAGGTGCTCGCGCGGCTCGTCGACGACGCCGCGACCGAGGAGGGCTCCGTCGAGCTGACCGACGGCGACGGTGGGTCGGCGACGTGGCAGGTGTTCGGCGACGAGGGCGGCGACACGGCGTACGTCCGCGTCGGCGACCAGCGGCGCGACCCGGTCATCACGCTCGTCTACGGCTCGGCCTCCGACGACCAGCTGCGCGAGGTCGTCGGCTCGCTGCTCACCGTCGGCTGACCCTCGCCCGCGGTCTCCGTGCGGGCGGCGGACCCCGCCCGGTCCACGGCGGCTGCGCCGTGAGCGAAACCGGTGGCCCGGGGGCAGGTCGCACGCCTAGGTTGCCCCGGTGACCACCTCCCGGACCGCCCCGCTGCGCGTCCCGGCATTCCGGTGGTTCTTCCTCGGCCAGCTGGTCAACTCCGCCGGGAGCTCGATGTCCGGCATCGCGCTGGCCTTCGCGGTGCTGGCGATCAGCGACTCCCCGGCGGCGCTGGGCGCGGTGATGGCCGGGTGGACCGTGCCCATGGTCGCGTTCATGCTGCTGGGTGGCGCGCTCGCGGACCGGATGCCGCGCGGGCTGGTGCTGCGCGGCTGCAACCTGGTCGAGGCGGTGGCGCAGACGGCCACCGCGGCGCTGGTGCTCACCGGGTACGCCGAGATCTGGCACCTCGTGGTGCTCCAGCTGGTCAGCGGCACGGCGTCGGCCGTGAGCTACCCGGCCGAGCACGGGATGGTGCCGGTGCTGCTGCCGCGCGAGCTGCGGCAGGCGGGCTACCTGTTGATGTCGCAGTCGCGCAGCGCCACCACGATCGGCGGCCCCGCCCTGGCCGGTCTGCTGGTCGCCACCGCAGGACCGGGCTACGCCCTGGCGATCGACGCGGCGACGTTCTTCGTCGCGGCCGGCTTCCTGACGCTGATGCGGCTGCCGCCGGGGGAGCGCCCCGATCGGCAGGACAGCGTCCTCGGCGACCTGCGGGCCGGGTGGTCCTTCGCCCGGGAGCTGGGCTGGGTCATCCCTGCCTCGAGCTGTGCGCTGGTCTTCAACGCTCTCTTCGCAGGCGCGGTAGGCGTGCTCGGCCCGACGATCGCCGAGGACACGATCGGCAGCGAGGGCTGGGGCCTGGCGCAGTCGGCGCAGGCCGTGGGCGTCTTCCTCACCGCCCTGGGCCTCTCACGTGTCGTGATCCGGCGCCCGATGGTGGTGATCATGGTGGCGTTCGCGGCGATGGGGCTGCCGATGCTGGTGCTCGGGACCTCGGTCGACCTGCTGCTGCTCTCGATCGCCTTCGCCGGCACGGGTGCGGCGCTGAGCGTGCTGGACCTCGCCTGGAACATGACGGTGCAGGAGAAGGTGCCCGAGGAGATGCTCTCGCGCATCCAGTCGATCGACGGGTTCTTCTCCTTCGTCGGGATGCCGGTGGGGCAGCTGCTCGTGGGGCCGCTGGCCCTGGCGCTCGGCACCCGCAGCGTCGAGCTCGCCTGCGCCGGGCTGTGCGTGGTGGTCGCCGTGGTCGCGCTGAGCCGACCGGTCATCGCCGGGGTGCGGCTGGAGTCTCCCTCGGCGGCCGCGGCGGGCTGATCGGCCCGGTCAGCGGGCCCCGTAGGTGGGGCCCGTCGGTGGGCCCAGTCAGTCGGCGTCGGCCTCGAGGACCTTGTCGAGCCGCTCCCGGGCGCCGTCGAGCCAGCGCTGGCAGACCTGCGCCAGGTGCTCGCCGCGCTCCCAGAGCGCCAGCGACTCCTCCAGCGTGGTGCCGCCGGCCTCGAGGCGGCGCACCACGTCGACCAGCTCCTCGCGTGCCTCCTCGTACGAGGTGGACTCCTGCCCCGCCTGTGCCTCGCTCGCGGTCTGCTCAGCCATCGGTCTCCTCGGTGCTCTTCTCATCGGGCTGGTCGGGCTCGGTGGCCTCGGCGGTGGCGCGGACGCGGCCGTCGGCGACCCGGACGCTGAGCGCGGCGCCGGCCTCGACGCCGGCCACCGAGGTGAGCACGTGCCCCTGGTCGTCCTGGAGGACGGCGTACCCCCGCCGCAGCGTCTCCAGCGGCGACAGGGCGCGGGCCCGGGCGCGCTGGTGGGCGACGTCGTCGGCGGCGCGGTCGAGGCGGTGGCCGAAGGTACGCCGCGCGCGCTCGCGCAGGAGTCGCAGCTCGTCGACGCGCTGGGCCACGAGGCTGCGCGGGTCGGCGAGGGCGGGGCGCGAGCGGAGGCCGTCGAGGAGGTGCTGCTCGCGGTCGAGGTGGGAGCGGACCAGGGTGCGCAGCCGCTCCTGGGCCCACTCGACGCCGCGGAGCTCCTCGGCGACGTCGGGCACGACCAGCTTGGCGGCGTCGGTGGGGGTGGAGGCGCGCACGTCGGCGACCAGGTCGAGCAGCGGGGCGTCCTGCTCGTGGCCGATCGCGGAGACGACGGGGGTGGTCATCGCGAACACGACGCGCACCAGGCCCTCGTCGGAGAAGGGGAGCAGGTCCTCCACCGAGCCACCGCCGCGGGCCACGACGACGACGTCGACCTCGGGGTGGCGGTCCAGCCGCTCGAGGGCCTCGATGACCTCCCCGGCGCAGCGGGGGCCCTGCATGGAGGCACCGACGACCTCGAACTCGACCGCGGGCCAGCGGCGGCGTGCGTTTTCCAGGACGTCGCGCTCGGCGGCGCTGCCCGGCGAGGTGACCAGCCCGACCCGCTGGGGGAGGAACGGCAGGTCGCGCTTGCGGTCGGCGGCGAAGAGGCCCTCCGCGGCGAGCAGCTGGCGGCGCTGCTCGAGACGGGCCAGCAGCTCGCCGAGCCCGACCATCCGGATCTCGCGGGCCTGCAGCGAGAGGGTGCCGCGGTTGGCGTAGTAGGACGGCTTGGCGTGCACCACGATGCTCGCGCCCTCGACCAGCGGGGTGGGCAGGGAGTCGACGTAGGTGCGGGCGACGGTCACGGTCACCGAGATGTCGGCGACGGTGTCGCGCAGGGTGAGGAACACCGTGGCCATGCCGGGGCGGCGGTTGAGCTGGGCCACCTGGCCCTCGACCCAGACCGCTCCCAGGCGGTCGATCCACCCGCCGATGGCGTTGGCGACCGTGCGCACCGCGACCGGCGCGGTGGGGGAGGTCTCCAGTGCCATGCCGCGAGGTTAGAGGAGTGCGCCGACGCCCGTACGATGGCAGGCATGACGACCGACATGGGCATGCCCCCGGTGCTGACCCCCGACGAGGCCGACAAGGCCGTGCTGCTGGCCGCCCCGCGCGGCTACTGCGCCGGTGTCGACCGCGCCGTGGTGACCGTCGAGCAGGCGCTGGACCTCTACGGCGCCCCGGTCTACGTCCGCAAGCAGATCGTCCACAACAAGCACGTCGTGGCCGACCTCGAGGCGCGGGGCGCGATCTTCGTCGAGGAGCTCGACGAGGTGCCGGCCGGTGAGACGGTCGTGTTCTCCGCCCACGGCGTCAGCCCGGCCGTCCACGCCCAGGCCGCCGAGCGCGAGCTGAAGACCATCGACGCCACGTGCCCGCTGGTGACCAAGGTCCACCACGAGGCGAAGCGGTTCGCCAACGACGACTACGACATCCTGCTGATCGGCCACGCCGGGCACGAGGAGGTCGAGGGCACCGCGGGCGAGGCCCCCGAGCACATCCAGCTCGTCGAGGGCCCGTGGGACGTCGACAAGATCGAGGTCCGCGACCCCGCGAAGGTCGCCTGGCTCTCCCAGACCACGCTGTCGGTCGACGGGACGCTGGAGACGGTCGCGGCGATCCGCGAGCGGTTCCCGCTGCTGCTCGACCCGCCGAGCGACGACATCTGCTACGCCACCCAGAACCGTCAGCTGGCGGTCAAGGAGATCGCCCAGGACGCCGACCTGGTGATCGTCGTCGGCTCCGGCAACTCCTCCAACTCCGTGCGCCTGGTCGAGGTCGCCCTCGAGGCGGGCGCGAAGTCGTCCTACCGCGTCGACGACGCCTCCGAGATCGACGAGGCCTGGCTCGACGGTGTGCGCACCGTGTCGGTGACCTCGGGTGCGAGCGTGCCGGAGGCGCTGGTCCAGGGTGTGCTGGAGTTCCTCGCCGAGCGCGGCTACCCCGACGCCAAGGCGGTGCAGAGCGCCGAGGAGTCGCTGATCTTCGCCCTGCCCAAGGAGCTGCGCCGAGACCTGAAGGCCGCCGCCGCGGCCGCCCAGGGCTGAGCGCCCACCGGAGCCCAGGACGCCTCATGGCCCGCTACCTCGACCTCCACCCCGTCGACCCGCAGCCCCGCTTGGTCGGTCAGGTCGTGGCGGCGTTGCGCGATGACGACGCCCTGATCGCCTACCCGACCGACTCCGGCTACGCGCTGGGGTGTCGGGTCGGCAACCGCGACGGCCGCGACCGGATCCTGAGGATCCGCGGCCTCGACGACCGGCACCACTTCACCCTGGTCTGCGCCGACTTCGGTCAGCTCGGCCAGCTGGTGCACGTCGACAACGCGGCCTTCCGCACGATCCGTTCGTGCACGCCGGGTCCCTACACGTTCATCCTGCCCGGCACGCCCGAGGTGCCGCGGCGGCTGCTGCACCCGAAGAAGAAGACCGTCGGCGTGCGCATCCCCGACCACCGCGTCGTGTCCGCGATCCTCGCCGAGCTCGGCGAGCCGCTGCTGTCGAGCTCGCTGATCCTGCCCGGGGAGACCGAGCCCCGCACGATGGGCTGGGAGATCAAGGAGGACCTCGAGCACCAGGTCGACATCGTCATCGAGGCCGGCGAGACCCCCGCCGAGCCGACGACGGTCGTCGACTTCTCCGACGGTGCTCCCGAGGTGCTGCGGCACGGAGCCGGGGACACCTCGCGATTCGAGTGAGCAGCCGCCCGCGAGGGACGCGCTCTCCGCTGGTCGAGGTGTGAGGAGCGCCAGCGACGAACCTCGAGACCCGGCGAGGTGGACGCCGACCTGACTCAGCCCGTCGACCGGTCCCGCTCGACCGCCTGGTCCTCGCGCTCCACGGACCGCTCGACGGCCCGCAGCTCGACGGTCCGCGGAGCGGGCAGGTCCTCGTCGGTGACCGACAGCTCGCTGAAGCGGCGTGCCGAGACCAGCACCCGAGACTCCAGGGAGCCCATCGCCTGGTTGTAGTGGCCGACGGCGGCGTTGAGCGAGCGGCCGACGTTGTCGAGGTGCCGGTCGAGGACCTGCAGTCGCTGGTGGAGATCGACACCCAGCCGGTGGATCGCGCGCGCCTGCTCGGCCAGCGCCTCGTGCTGCCAGCCCTGCGCCACGGTGCGCAGCAGCGCGATGAGGGTGGTGGGGGAGGCGAGCACGACCTGGCGGGTCGCGGCGTGCTCGAGCAGTGTGGGGTCGGCCTCGAGCGCGGCGGAGAGGAAGGACTCGGCCGGCACGAAGAGCACCACGAACTCCGGTGCTCCCTCCAGCGCCTTCCAGTAGGCCTTCGACCCGAGCTGGTCGACGTGGGTGCGCACCTGGCGGGCGTGCCGGGCGAGGTGGTGGTCGCGCTCGGCGTCGTCGGCGGCCGCGGCCGCGTCGAGGAACGCGTCGAGCGGCACCTTCGCGTCGACCACGACGTCGCGGCCCCCGGCCAGGTGCACGACCAGGTCGGGGCGCTGGGCGCCGTCGTCGAGGCGCACCTGCTCGGAGAAGTCGCAGCGGTCGACCAGCCCGGCCAGCTCGACGGTGCGTCGCAGGTGCAGCTCGCCCCAGCGGCCGCGCACCTGCGGGCGGCGCAGCGCGGTCGTCAGCTGGTGGGTCTCGCGGCGCAGGCCGTCGGCCGAGCGGCGTACGTCGTCGACCTGCTGGTGCAGCTGGCCCTGCCAGGAGACCCGGGCGTGCTCGAGGTCGCGCAGGGTGTCGTGGAGACGGTCGAGCCCCTCGAGCACCTCGGTGTCCCGCGCCTCGCCGCCGGCGCCGGGCCCCAGGGTGGGACGGCGCAGCACACCGAGGGCCAGGCCGAGCGCGAGACCGAGGCCGAGGCCGACGAGCAGCACCAGCAGCAGCGCGAGGGTGGTGGAGAGGCTCATGTGACCAGGGTGACGGCGAGCACCGACAGTGGACTCCCGACGCGCGGGTCAGGCGAGGTCGAGCCAGTCCGCCAGCCATCGGCGGATCGAGGCGAGGCAGTGGTCGTCCACGACACCGATCGGGTAGTCGAGACGGGACCGGCTGATCGTGCGCGGCTGCTCGGTCATCGCGACGCCGGCAGGGAGGCCGTCCCCGCTCAGAGGGACGTGGTTGGGCCAGCCGCGGTCAGTGCGTGACACGGGGACCACGATGACGAGGGTGTCGACGGTGTCGAGGTGGCCTGCGGACGAGACGACCACGACCGGTCGTCGCCCCGCCTGCTCACGCCCCACCGATGGGTCCAGCCACGCCCAGACGACGGAGCCGGGCCTCAGGTCAGGCACCGAGGTCGGCGTCCAGCCACTCGCGGGTCTCCTCCTCATAGCTGCGCATGTCTGCGTCGGAGGTGCGTGCCATCGCCTCGCGCACCGCCTGGAATCGGAGCTCGCGGTCGCCGGCGTCGGCGAGCCGGGCCAGGTGCTCGCCGAGGGTGCGGTGGTGGCGCGCCGCCTGTGCCTTGAGTCGGTCGCGCGTCTCGCGTGAGACCTTGATCGTCGTGGCGGTCATACCCGGAGTATACCGACGCCGACTCGCCGCACCCGTGCGCTCAGGCCAGGTCGACCACGACCGGGGCGTGGTCCGAGGGGGCGCCCGTGCCCTGGGCGGGGTCGCGCTCGTCGCGGTCGATGAAGGCGCCGGTGACGCGCTGCGCCAGGGCGGGGGAGCCGAGCACGAAGTCGATCTTCAAGCCGCGGTCGCGCTCGAAGCGCTGGCGGTAGTAGTCCCAGTAGGTGTAGCCGGGGGCGTGCTCGCGGGTGACCTCTGCCCAGCCGTCGTCGAGGAAGCCCTGGAAGGCCGCTCGCTCGGGCGGGGTGACGTGGGTGCTGGTGCGGAACTGCTTGACGTCGAAGACGTCGTCGTCGGTGGGGCAGATGTTCCAGTCGCCCACGAGCGCGGCGGGTGCGTCGAGCCAGCCGGCCGCCGCCGTACGCAACCGGGCGAGCCAGTCGAGCTTGTAGACGTAGTGCGGGTCGTCGGGCTTGCGGCCGTTGGGGACGTAGAGGCTCCAGATGCGTACGCCGCCGCAGGTCGCCCCGAGGGCACGCGCCTCCTCGGCGACGGGGTCGCCGAAGCCGGGCATGTCCGGGAAGCCGACGGTGACGTCCTCGAGGCCGACGCGGCTGATCAGCGCGACGCCGTTCCACTGGTTGTAGCCGACGGCGGCGACGTCGTACCCCCGTGACTGCAGCCCCATCAGCGGCAGCTGCTCCTCGCGGGCCTTGGTCTCCTGCACGGCAAGCACGTCGATGTCGTGCCGGTCGAGGAAGGCCTCGACGCGGTCGATGCGAGTGCGGAGGGAGTTGACGTTCCAGGTGGCGATGCGCACCGCGCCATCCTGGCTCATCTTCTCGCAGTGCAAGAACCTGACCCGTCCCAGCTCTGGTCGGCCCGGGGGGATCGCGGGTTCACTCGCTCGCACCCATCCACCACTCGGGAGGAAGCACCCCATGTCGCACCGCACCACCGGCGCCCTGGCGGCCACCGCCGCCCTCGCCGTCTCGCTCGGCTGCTCGATGCTCGGCGCCACCACCGCCACCGCCGCCACCGAGGACTCCTCGTCCGTGCCGACCTACCAGCAGTTCCGCGACTCCACCTTCGTCGACACCGACGGTCAGTACGTCGTCAACGGCGACGAGCCGGTGTCCGACAACGGCAAGCTGCGGCAGTTCTACGACGACATGGTGGGCGACAAGCACACCGGCCGGACGATGGAGGACGGCCTCATCGTCAACACCGTCTCCGGCAAGGACGACAAGTGGAGCGCCTCCCAGGTCGGGAACCTCACCTACTGCGTCTCGACGAAGTTCGGCTCGGACTACTCCGCCATGGTGAGCGCGATGGCCAGCGGCGCCGGCCAGTGGGAGGCTGCCTCGTCGGCGATCGACTTCGTGCACGTGCCCAACCAGGACTCCAGCTGCAACACCCGCAACAACAGCGTGCTGTTCTCCGTGGAGCCGGTGAACACCACGCAGTACATCGCCCGGGCGTTCTTCCCCAGCACCCCCAAGCGCTCGCGCAACGTGCTGGTCGACGACTCGATCTGGACCTCGGGGTCCTGGAGCCCGTCCAACATCGTGGCCCACGAGCTCGGGCACACTCTCGGCTTCCGGCACGAGCACACCCGCCCGGAGTCGGGCACCTGCTTCGAGGACAACAACTGGCGGGCACTGACGCCCTACGACTCGGCCTCGATCATGCACTACCCGCAGTGCAACGGGTCGTCCTCCGACCTGAGCATGACCACCGCCGACCGCCAGGGTGCGGCCGCGCTCTACGGCTCCTGAGCCTCGCCTGCTGATTGGGGAGGGCCACGGGCGCGGGCCTAGACTCGCGGCCCGTGGCTCTCACCATCGGCATCGTCGGACTGCCCAACGCCGGCAAGTCCACCCTCTTCAACGCCCTGACCAAGAACGACGTGCTCGCGGCGAACTACCCGTTCGCCACCATCGAGCCCAACGTCGGCGTGGTCGGGGTCCCCGACTCGCGGCTGCCGCGGCTCGCCGAGATCTTCGGCTCCGAGCGGATCCTCCCGGCCACCGTCGAGTTCGTCGACATCGCCGGCATCGTGCGTGGTGCCTCGCAGGGCGAGGGCCTGGGCAACAAGTTCCTCTCCCACATCCGTGAGTCCGCGGCGATCTGCCAGGTGACCCGCGTCTTCCGCGACGAGGACGTGACCCACGTCGACGGCGAGGTCAACCCCGGCAACGACATCTCCACCATCCAGACCGAGCTGATCCTCGCCGACCTCGAGACCGTCGAGCGCGCGATCGTGCGGCTGGAGAAGGAGTCGCGCAAGGTCAAGGACCTGGTCGCGAACCTCGAGGCGACCAAGGCCGCCAAGGAGGCGCTGGAGGCCGGTACGCCGGTGATCGACCTGATCTCCGCGGGCAAGCTCGACGGCGCGCTGCTGCGTGAGCTGTCGCTGCTCACCGCGAAGCCGTTCATCTACGTCTTCAACTGCGACTCCGACGAGCTGGCCGACGAGGAGCTCAAGGCCAAGATGCGTGACCTGGTCGCGCCGGCCGAGGCGATCTTCCTCGACGCGAAGTTCGAGTCCGAGCTGGTCGAGCTGGACGAGGAGGAGGCCGCGGAGTTCCTCGCCGAGGCCGGCATCACCGAGCCCGGCCTGGAGGTCCTGGCCCGCGTCGGCTTCGACACCCTCGGCCTGCAGACCTACCTCACCGCCGGCCCCAAGGAGTCGCGCGCCTGGACGATCCGCAAGGGCGACACCGCCCCGCAGGCCGCCGGCGTGATCCACACCGACTTCGAGAAGGGCTTCATCAAGGCCGAGATCGTCTCCTTCGACGACCTCGTCGCCGCGGGCTCGATGGCCAAGGCCAAGGAGGCCGGCAAGGTCCGCATGGAGGGCAAGGACTACGTCATGGCCGACGGCGACGTGGTGGAGTTCCGCTTCAACGTCTGAGCAGGGCGTGCCCTGTCCGCTGTTGAGGGGGAGCTCCGGATGGTTGTTGTGGGCTCAGCCTACTTCGGGGCTCCGACAGTGCCTGTCCGTCACACGTCCGCGTAGCGGTGCCTCACTCGTGGTCTCTCATCGCCAACGCTGTGTGGGCTTTCCGGCCCGCAGAATGTGAGAACTGCGGCCAGACGCTTGATACGCGT
>Ga0208331_100155_pt1 | contig 21489 bp, 18 predicted proteins | sample DeeseametaMP1648_FD_184184 | JGI IMG/M metagenome (GOLD analysis project Ga0208331, IMG submission 184184) | Marine microbial communities from the Deep Pacific Ocean - MP1648 (SPAdes) | ecosystem: Environmental > Aquatic > Marine > Oceanic | place: North of Tokelau, South Pacific Ocean... | reverse complement strand
AGCGGCCCGAGCCGGTCCTGTGACACCGGCCCGCCGCTGGGAGGCGTGCTAGGAGACGTCCTGGCGGCGGACGTAGACCTCGCGCAGCAGCATGAGGATGCCCGCGGCCGTGGGGATGGCCAGCAGTGCGCCGACGACACCGAGCAGCGCGGCGCCGACGAGCGCGGCGATGACGATGACGGCCCCGGGCAGGTCCACGGAGCGCGACATCACGCGCGGGTAGATCAGGTAGTTCTCGACCTGCTGGTAGACCACGTAGAAGACGATGCAGGCGATGCCGGTCTGCACGTCGGTGGCGAAGCCGATGGCCGTGACGGCGATGGCGCCCAGGGTGGCACCGATCATCGGGATCACGCCCAGCAGCGCCACCACGGTGGCCAGCGCGACGGCGTACTCGCCCAGGCCGATGACGAACAGGAACACCAGCGAGGAGATCCCCGAGACCAGGGCCACGATGAAGGCGCCGGACACGTAGCCGCCGACGCTGGCGAGGATCCGGTCGCCGAGCCGGCTGACGCGGTCACGGCGCGAGGCGGGGGCCAGGCGGTAGAGCGCGCCCTTGGTGGTCTCCATCGACGCCAGGAAGTACAGCGTCAGGACGAGCACGATGAAGGCGTTGAAGAACGCGCCGACCAGGGCGAGTCCGAAGCCGAGGACCCCGCCGAAGAGCCCGGAGAGGAAGTCGCCGTTGCTGACGTAGTCGCGGGCGCGGTCGAGGAGCTGGTACTCCTCGTCGAGCGCGCGCACCCGTTCGTTGCGCTGGAGCTGGTCGAACCAGCCGGGGGCGTTGTCGGTGATGGCGCGGACCTGGTCGGCGATGACCGGCACGATCGCGACCACGAAGAGCGTGAGGGCCCCGAGCGCGGCGATGATGACGGCCAGGACCGCGAAGCCGCGCCGCAGCCCGCGCCGCTCCAGGAACAGCACCGCCGGGTGCAGCCCCGCGGCCAGGAACAGCGAGACCACGATCAGCAGCAGCGTCGAACCGATGGCGAGGATCGTGGTGCCCAGCCACCAGGCGGTCAGCGCCCCCAGGCCGCCGAAGAATCCGAGGTAGAACGGCGAGCGCCGGTCCAGCGGGGGACCGGGGGTGCCGAGGTGCTCCGGGCCGCCCACGAGCCCCACGTGGGCGTCGTCCTCGGCGGCCTCCTGCTCGTGCTCCTCGACCATCGCGACGGTGTCGCGGGGGTCACGGGTGTCGCGGGGGTCACGGGTGTCGCGGGGGTCACGGGTGTCGCGGGGGGCGGTCGAGTCCTGCGGCCCGGCGGACCGCTGGTCGTCGGACCCGCCGGGCTCGCTCGTCACGACTCGTCGTTCTGCGGTGCGTCGGCAGCGGTCTCGGGCTCGTCGTTGCCGAAGCCGGACACGATGTCGGCCAGCGAGGAGAGCTGGGCGGTGATGCCGTCGCGGCGCTTCTGCAGCCGCTCCACCTCCGCGCGCACCGCGGCCAGCTCGCGCTCGGCCTCGGCGGTGCCGGTCGAGGAGATCGACTCGGCCTGCTTCTGCGCCGAGGACACGATCTGCTCGGCCTCGCGCCGGGCCCGCTGGAGCAGGGCGTCGGCCTCGGCCTGGGACTGCTCGCGGTACTGGGTCGCCGAGGCGGTGGCCTGGCGGCCGCGCTCCTCCGCGGACGCGGCGCGCTGCTCGGCCTCGGTGACCAGGCGCTGCGTCTCGGCCATCGCGCTCTCGTGGTGCTCGGAGGCCTCGCGGGCCAGCCGCTCCTTCTCCACCGCGAGGGTGCGGCGGGCCTCGGTGACCTCGCGGTCGGCCGCGGCCCGGGCCTTCTCCACCTCGCGCTGGGCGGAGGTGCGCATCTCGGTCGCCTCCTGCTGGGCGGCGAGCTTGACCTGGTCGGCCTCGCGCTTCGCGGAGGCGCGCAGGTCCTCGGCCTCGCTGCGGGCCAGCGACCGCTCCTGCTCGGCGTCGGTCAGCAGCCGGGTGCGGTGCTCCTCGAGCTCCTGCAGCTGGACCATCCGCATGTCCTCGGCCTCGCGGGCGGCGTCGGCCTTGATGGCCTTGGCGTCGCGCTCGGCCTGGTTGAGGATCTCGTCGGCGTCGCGGCGCGCGGCGGCGCGCACGTCGGCGGCCTCCTCCTCGGCCAGCCGGAGCATGGCGCTGGCCCGACCGCCCAGACCGGCGTACGACGGTCGCTCCATCTCCGCGACCTCGGTCCGGACCCGCTCCAGCTCGGCCTCGAGCTCGACGACCCGCTGCTCGGACTCGGTCAGGCTCTGCGCCAGGCCGGACTTCTCGCCCAGCAGCTGGCGGACCTTGGTGTCGACGCTGGCGGTGTCGTAGCCGCCGCGACGCACCACGGGGAAGCCGGGGGCCGCGGCGGGAGCCGATGGAGCGCCGCCGGGCCGTGCCGCGGGCGGCACGACAGGGCGCTGAGGGGCGTTGCCGGAGGCGCCGGACGGCTGGCCGCCCTGGCTGCTCTTGTCGCCCTGGGCGACGGGGATCACCTGGGTCTTGTCGTCGGGAGAGCCCTTGCCGGTCTGGCCGGACTGCTCGTCGAAGATGGACAGGCCCTGGTCGCTCATGCGGGACAACCTACTTCCAGTCGTGGGAGGTCGACGTGAGACCCCATTGTCGAGGATCGCCCGCCGCAGTCCCACCCGTCGACACCTGAATCTTTGCCCAGATTCCAGGCGTCCCCGGCGGGGGAGAGGCCAGGACGCCAGGAGGCCAGGGACGTCAGGGAGGCCAGGGAGGCCAGGGACGCCGCGAGGGCCGTCGGTGCGACCGACGGCCCTCGCGGGTGGTGCAGGTGCCGGACCCTGGGCCCGGCGGGGGATCAGACGCCGCGGAAGCGGTTGATCGCGTCGAGGTGCTTCGCGCGCTTCTCCTCGTCGCGCACGCCCAGGCCCTCCTCGGGCGCCAGGCACAGCACGCCGACCTTGCCCTGGTGCTTGTTGTGGTGCACGTCCAGCGCAGCCTGGCCGACCTCGTCGAGCGTGTAGGTCTTGGACAGGGTGGGGTGGATCTTGCCCTGGTCGATGAGGCGGTTGGCCTCGTAGGCCTCGCGGTAGTTGGCGAAGTGGCTGGAGACGATGCGCTTGAGGTTCATCCACAGGTAGCGGTTGTCGTACTCGTGCATGAAGCCCGTGGTCGAGGCGCACGTGGTGATGGTGCCGCCCTTGCGGGTCACGTAGACCGACGCACCGAAGGTCTCGCGGCCGGGGTGCTCGAAGACGATGTCGATGTCCTCGCCGCCGGTGAGCTCGCGGATCTTCTTGCCCAGGCGCTGCCACTCCTTGGGGTTCTGCGCGGTGTTGTCGTCGTTCCAGAACTTCCAGTTCTCCTCGGAGCGGTTGATGATCATCTCCGCGCCCATGGAGCGGCAGATCTTGGCCTTCTCCTCGTTGGAGACCACGCAGATGGGGTTGGCGCCACCGTTGAGGGCGTACTGCGTGGCGAAGCCGCCGAGGCCGCCCGAGGCGCCCCAGATCAGCACGTTGTCGCCCTGCTTCATCTGGCCGGCGTTCTTGGAGACCAGCTGGCGGTAGGCGGTGGCGTTGACCAGACCCGGGGACGCGGCCTCCTCCCAGGTGAGGTGGGCCGGCTTGGGCAGCAACTGGTTGGACTTGACCAGGGCGATGTGGGCCAGGCCGCCGAAGTTGGTCTCGAAGCCCCAGATGCGCTGCTGCGGGTCCATCATCGTGTCGTCGTGACCGGCCGGGTCCTCGAGCTCGACCGAGAGGCAGTGGGCCACGACCTCGGCGCCGGGCTGCCACTGGGTGACGCCGGGGCCGGTCTTGAGCACGACGCCGGCGAGGTCGGAGCCGACCACGTGGTAGGGCAGGTCGTGGCGCTTGGTGAGCTCGGAGAGCCGGCCGTAGCGCTCGAGGAAGCCGAAGGTGGAGACGGGCTCGAAGATCGAGGTCCACACGGTGTTGTAGTTGATCGCCGAGGCCATGACCGCGACGAACGCCTCGCCCGGGCCGAGCTCGGGGAGGGCGACGTCCTCGACGTGGAGGGACTTGCGGGGGTCCTTGTCGCGAGAGGCCACGCCCTCGAACATGTCGACCTCGTCCTTGTGCACCGTCACGGCGCGGTAGGACTCGGGGAGGGCGAGGCTCGCGAAGTCCTCCGAGGTCGCGTCGCCGGTCTGGCCGGCCTGGATCGCATCGAGGATGTGCTGCACGGGTGGCTCCTGGTCTGGTCGGGAGTCAGTCGGGGCGGACGCCCCGCGCGGAAGATTACTGGTGGGTAACAGTGCCGTGAAGAGTCATCTCGCGACCACCCCCTGTGATGCACGGCACGATCCGTGCCGCGGCGGGCGGTCGACCGGGCACGGGATCAGTGCGCGGCGGCCGGGTTCGGCTCGACGATCTCCACCAGGATGCCGCCGGCGTCCTTGGGGTGCACGAAGTTGATGCGGCTGTCGGACGTGCCGCGCTTGGGGGCGTCGTACAGCATCCGCAGCCCGCGCTCGCGCAGGATCGCGGCGACCTGCTCCACGTCGGTGACGCGGTAGGCGATCTGCTGGCAGCCGGGGCCGTTGCGGTCGATGAACTTGGCGATCGTGGACGACTCCGAGAGCGGCGCGAGCAGCTGGACGCAGGAGCCGGAGTCGCCGACGGCCATCATCGCCTCGCGCACGCCCTGCTCCTCGTTGGTCTCCTCGTGGGCCAGCGTCATCCCGAAGGTGTCGCGGTAGAAGGCGATCGCCTCGTCGAGGTCCGGCACGGCCATCCCGACGTGGTCGATGGCGGTGAACAGGTGGCTGGGGATGTCGAGGGGAGTGCTCATGGCCGCATCGTCGTACGCCGGACGTTGCAGCCACAACGCACCCGCCCAGGTTGTGACATGTGCCTCACGGCCGGCAGGACGGACGCCCCTCGCCGCGGAGGTGACTCGTGGGTAGCCTGACCGGGTCCCGGCTCGGCGCCCGCGGCCCTCGTCCCGCGCCGGCCCACCCAGCACTGGAGGAGAACCCCATGTCCGGAACCGTCATCGTCGCCGGGGCGCGCACCCCGATCGGCCGCCTGCTCGGCGGGCTCAAGAGCTTCTCGGCCGCCGACCTCGGTGGGATCGCCATCAAGGGCGCGCTGGAGAAGGCGGGCGTCACCGGCGAGCAGGTCGACTACCTGATCATGGGCCAGGTCATCCTCGCCGGCGCCGGCCAGAACCCCGCCCGCGCCGCCGGCCTCGCCGGTGGGCTGCCGGCCTCGGTCCCCTCCATCACCGTCAACAAGGTGTGCCTCTCCGGCCTCAACGCCATCGCCACCGCCGACCAGATGATCCGCGCCGGCGAGGCCGACATCATCGTCGCGGGCGGCATGGAGTCGATGACCAACGCCCCGCACCTGCTGCCGAAGTCGCGTGAGGGCTTCAAGTACGGCGACACCGCGCTGGTCGACTCCATGGCTTACGACGCGCTGTTCGACCAGGCCACCCAGCAGGCCATGGGCGGGCTGACCGAGGCGTGCAACGCCGCGACCGACAAGTTCACCCGTGAGGAGCAGGACGCCTTCGCCGCGGCCTCGCACCAGAAGGCCGCCGAGGCCTGGAAGAACGGTGTCTTCGACGACGAGGTCGTCCCCGTCTCGATCCCGCAGCGCAAGGGCGACCCGGTCGTCGTCTCCTCCGACGAGGGCGTGCGCGGCGACACCACCGCCGAGAGCCTCGGCGGGCTGCGCCCCGCCTTCGCCAAGGACGGCACCATCACCGCCGGCACCTCCTCGCAGATCTCCGACGGTGCCTGCGCCGTCGTGGTGATGAGCAAGGCCAAGGCCGAGGAGCTGGGCCTGGAGTGGCTGGCCGAGATCGGCGCGCACGGCATGGTCGCCGGCCCCGACTCCACCCTGCAGCTGCAGCCGGCCAACGCCACCGCGAAGGCCTGCGCGAAGGAGGGCATCGAGCCCTCGTCGCTGGACCTGGTGGAGTTCAACGAGGCCTTCGCCGCGGTCGGCATCGCCTCCGCGCGGGCCCTCGGCCTGCCCGACGAGAAGGTCAACGTCAACGGCGGCGCGATCGCCCTGGGTCACCCGGTCGGCATGTCCGGCGCCCGCGTGGTCCTGCACCTCGCGCTCGAGCTCAAGCGCCGCGGCGGCGGCACCGGTGCGGCCGCGCTGTGCGGTGGCGGTGGCCAGGGCGACGCCCTGATCGTGCGTGTCCCGTCGAGCTGACCCCGCGGCGGTCCCGGACCTGGTCGAGCGCGCACGCGCCGGCCAGGCCCGGGCCGTCGCCCGGCTCGTCTCGCTCGTCGAGGACGAGTCACCCCTGCTGCGGCCGGTGATGGCGGCGCTCGCGCCGCACACCGGCCGTGCGCACGTGGTCGGCCTGACCGGTGCCCCCGGTGTCGGCAAGTCCACCTCGACCAACGCGCTCATCGGCGCCCTGCGCGCGGCCGGCCGCACGGTCGGCGTGCTCGCGGTCGACCCGTCCTCGCCGTTCTCCGGCGGCGCGCTGCTCGGTGACCGCATCCGGATGCAGGACCACGCCGCCGACGAGGGGGTCTTCATCCGTTCGATGGCCTCCCGGGGGCACCTGGGCGGGCTCTCGTTCACCACGCCCCAGGCCGTGCGCGTCCTCGACGCAGCCGGCTTCGACGTGGTGCTGGTGGAGACCGTCGGCGTCGGCCAGAGCGAGGTCGAGGTCGCCGGGCTCGCCGACACCACGATGGTCCTGCTGGCGCCCGGGATGGGCGACGGCATCCAGGCCGCGAAGGCCGGCATCCTCGAGGTCGGCGACCTCTACGTCGTCAACAAGGCCGACCGCGACGGGGCCGACCGGCTGCGACGTGACCTGCGGTCCGGCCTGGCGCTGACCGAACGGGCCTCCGACGCCTGGCAGCCCCCGATCCTGGCGACCGTCGCCCAGACCGGACAGGGCGTCGACGACGTCGTCGAGGGCCTGGAGCAGCACCGTGCCTGGCTCGAGGAGACCGGTCAGCTCGCCGCGCGGCGCGCGCGGCGCGCGCGGGCCGAGGTCGAGGCGGTGGCCGTCGCGGCGCTCCGCGCGCGCTGGGAGCTGGGTGACCACTCCGCGCTGGACCAGCTGGCCGAGGCGGTCGCCGCCGGCGAGCAGGACCCGTACGCCGCGGCCGACGCGCTCCTGGGGGAGTGAGTCCCCCCGCAGAGGGGGAGGCTGGCGCCATGACCGCGTCCACTGACTGGTGGCTGCCCCTGCTGATCCTGGTGGCCCTCGTGGTCGCAGCGGTGCTGTTCTACCGCGAGGACCGTCGGGTCGCCCGCGAGCTGGCCCGGCGGCCGCTGCGTGAGTTCCAGGTGGCCGGGCTGGACCGGGACGTCGTCGTCTCCCGGCACGCCACGTTCGGGCCCCTGCCGCTGGTGAGCCGTCGCGAGCTGCGCCGTCTGGACCGGGCCCGGGACACGATCGCGCGCTGGGAGGCCGAGCAGGCCCGCGGGAACGACTGAGCGCACCGCCCGCGGTCTGCTGGAATGGCCCCGTGCCCGAGCCTCCTGCGCCGACCTCGTTGCGAGCGGTCCTGGACAGCCTCCCCGCGGATCCCCGCGTGGTCGCGACCGGCAACCATGCCACCCCGTGGACGCTGCTCGGCCTGGTGGACCAGTGGCTGGCGTCGTACCGGCTGTGGGTGCTGAACGCCCAGCGCGGGGTTCCGGACCGTGACGGCGTCACCTACGAGACGCCGTTCGTCGGGCCGGGCATGCGACGCAGCCCGCGGTTGCGCTACACGCCCTCGAGGCTGTCGCTGGTGCCGCGGCTGTTCACCACGACGCAGCCGCCGGACCTCGTGCTGCTCCACACCACCCGGCCCCGCGACGGCAGGGTGTCGCTGGGCACCGAGGTCAACGTGCTGCCGGCCGCGATCGAGGCGGCGCGCGCCCGCGGTGGACGGGTGGTGGCGCAGGTGAGTGACCGAGTGCCCTGGACGTACGGCGACGCGGAGCTCGACCTGGCGTCGATCGACCTGCTCGTGGAGGCCGAGGAGCCCCCGGTCCCGACCGCGCCCGGGGGAGGCGGGATCGACGCCGAGGCCGCCGCGATCGGCGCGCAGGTGGCGGCCCGGGTCGGCGACGGCGCCACGCTGCAGGCGGGCATCGGCGCGGTGCCCGACGCGGCGCTGCGGGGCCTGACCGGCCGGCGCGGGCTGCGGGTGTGGACCGAGATGTTCTCCGACTCGGTGCTGGCGCTGGAGCAGGCGGGCGCGCTGGACCAGGACGTGCCGGTGCGGGCGTCGTTCCTCTTCGGCTCCCCGGAGCTGCTGGCCTGGGTCGACCGCAACCCGCGGGTGCGGATGATGCGCACCGAGACCGCGAACGACCCCGGCCGGATCGCGAGCAACCCGGGGATGACGAGCATCAACACCGCGCTGCAGGTCGACCTGTTCGGCCAGGCCAACGCCTCGCGGATCAACGCCCGGATCCACTCCGGCTTCGGCGGGCAGACCGACTTCATCGTCGGTGCCCTGCACAGCCGGGGCGGCCAGGCGCTGATGGCGCTGCGCTCGTGGCACCCCAAGGCCGACTGCTCCACGATCGTCCCGATGGTCGACGAGCCGGTCACCTCCTTCCAGGTCACGGCCGTGCTCACCGAGCAGGGGGCCGCCGAGCTCGCCGGTCACGACGAGCGCACCCAGGCCCGGCACCTCATCGAGCACGCCGCCCACCCCCGGGTGCGCGAGGAGCTGTGGGAGGAGGCGGTGGCGCTCGGGCTCGCGTGAGCCCGACGAGCCCGGCCGTCCCGCGCCGCAGGCCCCCACCCGCCGGGCCGGTGCCGGTTTCCTAGGATTGGCGCCATGACGCAGCAGCCGTTCTCCCGCCCCGGTGCCATCGACCTCTCGGCGCTGAAGAAGCCGGCCCCGGCAGCGCCGTCCTCCGGCGGTCAGGCCTCGTCCGCGGGCGGCGGTGGCGGCTCGGCGTACTCCCTCACCGTCACCGAGGAGAACTTCCAGCAGGTCATCGAGTCCTCGATGACCGCTCCGGTCCTGCTGGCGTTCTACTCCGCCAGCCGGCTGCCCGAGAGCGAGCAGATGGCCCGGGACCTCGCCTCGGCGGTCGACGCCCACGAGGGCCGTTTCCTCGCCGCACTGGTCGACGTCGACGCCACGCCCGCGATCGCGCAGGCCGTTCAGCTGCAGTCGATCCCCTACCTGATGGCGGTCCTCGACGGTCGCCCCCAGCCGATCGCCCAGGACGTGCTCGGGCCCGAGGAGATCAGCGGCCTGCTCGACCAGCTGGCCCAGCAGCTCACCGCCGGTGGCGTCACCGGCCGGCACCAGCCGCGCGCTGCGGCACCCGCGACCGAGGAGGGCGAGGAGCCCGGGCTGGACCCGCGCTACGCCCCCGCCCAGGACGCGCTCGCCGCGGGCGACATCGACCGCGCGGTCGAGGAGTACCAGAAGCTGGTCTCGGCCAACCCCGCCGACAGCGAGGCGGTCGCCGGCCTGGCGATGGCCAAGGTCCTCCAGCGCACCCAGGGCGTCGACCTGCAGGCGGCCCGCGCCGCCGCGGCCGCGGACCCCGACGACATCGACGCCCAGACCCTCTGCGCCGACCTCGACATGCTCGGCGGTCACGTCGAGGACGCCTTCGTGCGGCTGGTGGAGCTCGTGCGGCGTACGTCGGACAAGGAGCGCGAGCGCGCCCGCGACCACCTGCTGGGCCTCTTCGCCGCGGTCGGCAACGACGACCCGCGGGTCCTCAACGGTCGTCGGGCGCTCGCCTCGGCACTGTTCTGAGCCCAGGCCCTGCTTGCTGGCCCCGGCGGGTCAGGTGACCAGCACGACCACGGCGACGACGAGGACGAGGGTCCCCACGGCCATCCAGAGGGTGAGCCCCGTGGCGGCCAGCACGCGGCCGGCACGCCGCTGCGCCAGGGGGAGCGCCAGCAGGCTCAGCGCGCCCGCGAGCAGCAGCGGCCCGGCGAGGAAGGGCCACCAGAAGCGCGTGAGGTCGTACGGTGCCACCGTGAGCGCCACCAGCAGGAGGGCCGTGACGACCACCGACGTGAGGGCGGCGGTGCCGGCGGCGGGCCGCGCCGAGGACAGGGACACCCGGTGAGCATAGGCGCGGTGGGCATGGGCATGGTTGGCGGCGCCGGGTTCCTGCTGCGCGGCGCGGCCCAGTGGCGGGTCCGACCTCGGCTGATGCTGCTCGGGGTGCTGCCGGCGCTGCTGGTGGCCGCCGTCGTGCTCGCAGCGCTGGTGGGGCTGCTGCTCACGGTGGGTGACCTCGTCACCTGGGCCACTCCCTTCGCCGACGACTGGGCCGAGGCGCTGCGCGGGCTGCTGCGGCTCGGGCTCGCGGTCGTGGTGGTGCTGGCGTTCGTGGTGCTGGCCTCGGTCACCTTCACCGGGCTCACGCTCGCGGTGGGCGACCCGTTCTACGCCCGGATCTGGTCGGAGATCGAGCGGATGCTGGGCGGCGAGGTGCCGGAGGACGGTCCGGGCTTCTGGCGCTCGGCCGTCGACGGTCTGGTGCTGGCCGGGACCGGCGTGGCGCTGGGCCTGGGGGTGGTGGTGCTCGGACTGCTCCCGGTGGTGGGGGCGGTCGTCGGTGTCGTGCTCGGCGTGGTCGTGTCGGGGTGGTTGCTGGCCGGTGAGCTGCTCTCGCGACCGCTGGAGGCGCGTGGGATGGACCGAGCGGCCCGCGCGGAGGTGCTGCGTCGCGACCGAGGCGCGGTGCTCGGCTTCGGTGTCGCCACCCAGCTGTGCTTCCTGGTGCCGCTGGGCGCTGTCGCGGTGATGCCCGCGGCCGTCGCCGGCGCGACGATGCTCGCCCGCGACCTGCTCGACCGACCGGGTCGTGCCCCTCAGCGGGCGGGATAGCGCCCGCTCAGGGGCACGACTCCGATCGGGTCGGTCGATCGGATCAGTCGGTCAGGGCGGCCAGCACCGCCTGGAGGGCGGGGGACGCGGCCATCGAGCGGCGGTGGACCGCGACGACCTCGCGGGTCGGGACGGGGTCGGCGGCGAGGACGGTGGTGAGCGGCGGCTCGATCGGCCCGCGGCCCAGACGGGGGACCAGCGCGATCCCGAGACCGGCGCGGACGAGCGCGAGGTGGGAGGCGTACTCGAGGGACTCGTGCGCGATCCGCGGGCTGCGGCCGGTCCCGACGTACATCCGGTGCAGCCACTGACGGCAGATCGTGCCGTCGGGGGTGGCGATCCAGCCCTCGTCGACGAGGTCGGCCGGCGTCACCCGGTCCCGGCCGGCGAGCGGGTGGTCCTCGCGGACGACGACGTCGGCGACGTCCCGCGCCACGACGGTGCGCTCGAGGTGGTCAGGGACGTGCAGCGGCACGTCGCCCCAGGAGTGCACGACCCCGATGTCGAGCCGGCCGGCGGCGACGATCTCGACGGTGTCCCAGGGCTCGGTCTCGGTCAGGGAGAAGGTCAGGTCGGGATGCCGCCCGCGCAGCTCGCCCAGCCGGGGTGCGACGAGCCCGCGCATGGCCGTGGAGAAGGCGGCCAGCCGCACGTGCCCCGTCACGTCGCCCGAGAGCCGGTGCAGGCCGCTCTCGAGGCGCTCGAGGTCGGTCAGCAGACGGCCGCCCTCGTCGACCAGGTGTCGCCCGGCGCCGGTGAGGATGACACCGCGCCCGACCCGCTCGAGCAGCGCGACACCGGTCTGCTTCTCGAGCCGCTTGACCTGCTGGCTGATCGCACTGGGCGTGAAGCCCAGCGCGGCGGCAGCGGCACTGACCGAGCCGTGGTCGGCGACGGCTCGGAGCGAGGACAGGGCGTCGAGGTCGAGCATGGGGTCATCATCGCAGAACCATGCAGCAACGCTTCACGGTATGGCCCAGCAATAGTCGCTGGTGCTGCACGATCCCGTGCCCCAGGCTGGAGCCGTGAGCCGCCGAGACAACGCCCTGGCCGCCCTCGTGGCGACCCTGTGGGGCCTGAACTTCCTGGCCATCGATCTCGGGATGGGCGACGTGCCGCCGCTGGTCTTCCTGGCGCTGCGCTTCGTCGCCGTGGTGCTCCCGGCGGTCTTCCTGGTGCCGCGCCCGCAGGTGTCGTGGCGGGTGCTGGCGGCGGTCGGGCTGTTCATGTCCGTGGGCCAGTTCGGCTTCCTGTACGTCGCGATGGGGGTCGGCCTGCCGCCCGGCATCGCCGCGCTGGTGCTGCAGGCGCAGGTCGTCTTCACCATCGTGATCGCCGCCGGCGTCCTGCGGGAGCGGCCGACCGTGACCCAGGGCATCGGCGTCGGCCTCGGTGTCGTGGGACTTCTCGTCGTCGCGCTCGGCAGGGGAGGCGACGTGCCGCTGGTGGGGCTGGGCCTGTGCCTGATGGGCGCGCTGTCCTGGGGCATCGGCAACGTGGTCTCCCGCGCGGCGAAGGTACCGGGCGGACTGTCGCTGACGGTGTGGTCGGGCCTGGTGGTCCCGGTCCCCGTGATGGCCCTCGCTCTGGTGGTCGACGGCCCGACCGCCGTCCTGGAGGGGCTCGCCGCGGTGGACGGGGCGGCGGTGCTCGCCACGCTCTACACCGCCGGGATCGCCTCCCTGCTGGGCTACGGCATCTTCAACACGCTGCTGGCGCGCAACCCCTCGGCCGCGGTCGTGCCGTGGGTGCTGCTGGCGCCGGTCGTCGCGATGACGGCTGCCTGGGCCCTGCTCGGCGACGTGCCGACCGTCGGCGAGGCCGGCGGCGGGCTGCTGCTCGTGGTGGGCGTGCTGGTGGCGCTCCGCGCGCCGCGTCGACGACGGTCAGCGGCCGCTCTCGGTGTAGGCCGACCCCTCGCCGGCGAGGGTCGCGAGCGCGGCGCGGACCCGACGGGCGGTGAAGTCGGCACAGAGCTCGTCGACCTCGTCGAGGGTGCAGAAGCGCGCTGAGCGGATCTCGCGGGCCTGCTTGACCACCCGGTCCAGGATCGCCGGCTCGTGCTCGCCGCCGTCGAAGACCAGGCACAGGGCGTCGTCCCAGCCGCCCCACGGCGGCAGCCAGTCGGTCAGGAGGAGGCGACCGGCCGGGATCTGCAGCGCCAGCTCCTCCTCGACCTCACGCGCCACCGCGACCATCGGCGACTCACCGACCTCGACCACGCCTCCGGGCAGGTCCCAGTCGGTCTTGTAGGTCAGCTGGCACAGCAGCACCCGCTGGTCGGTGTCGCGCACCAGCATCTGGCTGATGGCGCGCTTGCGGGGCAGGAAGGAGTTGAGCAGCGCCCGGAACGAGCCGGGCTCGTCGACCGGACGGTCGGTCGCCAACCGTGCGTAGACGATGCGGTCCACCGGCGTACCGTCCACCGTGACGCCGCGCATCACGCCCTCGCGCTGCATGCCCGCCCAGGTCGCAATCCGCTGGCCCTCGGTGTCGTCGGGGTCGACGTGGGCCTCGACCCGGGCATGGGTGACCAGGGCCCGCGCCAGCTCGCGGCGCACGTTGTCGATCGGCTCGCCGGGCGGCCACACCAGGCGGGCCACCCCGTCGGCGACGGTGCTGCGCGTCGTCGTCGGCTGCTGGGTCATGCGGCCACCCTAGGGGGCGGCCCTGAACCACACGGTGCCCAACGGCGGCAGGCTGAGCTCGGCGTGGGCCGGGTGGCCGTGGTGCTCGCCCTCGCCCGCGGTCACGGCGCCGAAGTTGCCGACGCCGGAGCCGGTGTAGGCCTCGGCGTCGGTGTTGAGCACCTCCGCCCACTCACCCGACGCGGGGAAGCCGACTTGCACCCCGTGGTGCGGGACCGCGGAGAAGTTGGCCACGCACACCACGTCGGGGTGCCCGGGCGCGCGGCGCACGAAGGAGAAGACGTTGCGTCCCGCGTCGTTGGCGTCGATCCAGGCGAAGCCGTCGGGGGAGTGGTCCTGCGCCCACAGCGCGCCGGACTCGCCGTAGACCCGGTTGAGGTCGCGCACCAGCCGGTGCACGCCGGCGTGCTCGGGGTGGTCGAGCAGCCACCAGTCGAGCTCGCGGGACTCCGCCCACTCCGACTCCTGGCCGAGCTCGGCGCCCATGAACAGCAGCTGCTTGCCGGGGTGGCCCCACATGAAGGCCAGGTAGGCGCGCAGGTTGGCCAGCTGCTGCCACCGGTCACCGGGCATCTTGCGCAGCAGCGAGCCCTTGCCGTGGACGACCTCGTCGTGGCTGATCGGCAGCACGAAGTTCTCCGACCAGGCGTAGACCAGGGAGAAGGTCATCTCGCCGTGGTGGTAGGCGCGGTGCACAGGCTCGTGGGCCATGTAGGTCAGCGAGTCGTGCATCCAGCCCATGTTCCACTTGAAGCCGAAGCCCAGGCCGTCGGCGTCGGTGGGCTTGGTGACGCCGGGCCAGGAGGTGGACTCCTCGGCGATCGTCACGACGCCGGGGACCCGGCGGTAGACGGTCGCGTTCATCTCCTGGAGGAACTGCACGGCCTCGAGGTTCTCCCGGCCGCCGTGCTTGTTCGGCGACCACTCGCCGTCCTTGCGGGAGTAGTCGAGGTAGAGCATCGAGGCGACGCCGTCGACGCGCAGGCCGTCGACGTGGAACTCCTCGCACCAGTAGATCGCGTTGGCGAAGAGGAAGTTGCGCACCTCGGGGCGGCCGAAGTTGAAGATGTGGCTGCCCCACTCCTGGTGCCAGCCGCGCTGGGGGTTGGGGTCCTCGTAGAGCGGGGTGCCGTCGAAGCGGGCCAGCGCCCACTCGTCGGTGGCGAAGTGGCCGGGCACCCAGTCCAGGATGACGCCGATGCCGGCCTGGTGCAGGCGGTCCACGAGGAGCCGGAAGCCGTCGGGGTCGCCGAAGCGGCTGTCGGGCGCGAAGTACGACGTCACGTGGTAGCCCCACGAGCCGCCGAAGGGGTGCTGCATCACCGGCATCAGCTCCACGTGCGTGAAGCCGAGGTCCTGCACGTAGGCGACCAGGTCGGTGGCCAGCTGGTCCCACGACCAGGTGCTGCCGTCGTAGTTGCGGCGCCACGACGCCAAGTGCAGCTCGTAGACGCTCATCGGGGCGCTCACCGGCGGGGTGTCGGCGCGGGAGGTCATCCACTCCTGGTCGCCCCAGGTGTAGTCGGAGGCGAAGACCTTCGAGGCGGTGCTCGCGGGCGGCTCGGCCCACTGCGCCAGGGGGTCGGCCTTCTCGCGCCAGTGGCCGTCCTGGCCCAGGATCGCGAACTTGTACGCCGTCCCCGACCCGACGCCGGGCACGAACAGCTCCCACACGCCCGACGTCCCGAGCTGCCGCATCGGGTGCGCCCGACCGTCCCAGGAGTTGGCGTCGCAGGTGAGCCGGACCCCGCGGGCCGAGGGCGCCCACACCGCGAACGAGGTGCCCTCGATCGCCCGGCCGTCCGCGCCCTCGTAGGTGCGGACGTGAGCGCCCAGGACGGTCCACAGCTGCTCGTGTCGTCCCTCGTTGACCAGGTGCAGGTCGACCTCGCCGAGGGTGGGCAGGAAACGGTAGGGGTCCTCCAGGACGAGCGGCTCGCCGTCGTAGGCGACTGCGAGGAGGTAGTCGGGGACCTCGGCGACCGGGAGGACACCGACCCAGACGCCCTCGTGCTCGTGGGTGAGCGCCACCTCGCCGAAGTCCCCGGTGACGCTGACCCGGGACGCGAGCGGGCGCAGGACCCGGACCGTGACGGCGCCGTCGTGCAGGTGCGGACCCAGGACGGCGTGCGGGTGGCCGTGCTCGCCGCGGACGAGCTGGTCGAGCTCCTCGACGGGGACCGGGCGGGGAGCCGGGTCGTGGCCGGACGGGGGAGTGCTGGAGGTGGTCATGCGGCTCCGATCTCGGCCACGGCCTGCAGCGGGATCTCCACCCAGGTCGGCCGGTTGCGGGTCTCGTAGACGGTCTCGTAGACGGCCTTGTCAGCGACGTAGGCCTCCACGAGCGTGCGCTGCTCGGGGCTGATGTCGCCGCCGGCGTACGCGACGAGGAAGTGGTTCTTGGCGCGGTTGGCCCACTCCTGGGCCTTGGCGGCACGCACCTCGGCGCCGTCGGGGTCGTCCTCGGCCCAGGTGCGCTCGACGACCCGCGGGGCGTAGTCGAAGGAACGCAGCATGCCTGCGACGTCGCGCCAGGGGCAGTCGGGCAGCAGGCGCTCGGCCAGCGGCTTGGCCGGCTCGCCCTCGAAGTCGACGATCTTCCAGCCCAGCGAGGTGCGCAGGGTCTGGCCGAGGTGCAGGTCGCCGTGGACCCGGTGGACCGAGACCTCCCCGAGCGCGGCGACCCGGTCGAAGAGCCGTTCGAGCGCCTCGCGGTGGGGTGCCAGGGTCGGGGCTGCGGCCACGGCCGGCGGGAGACGGTCGCCCATCCGCTCGGCGATCTCGCGGGCGGGCACGGTCTCCTCCCCGAAGTGCTCGACGAGCAGGTCGTGCACGGCACGCAGCGTCAGACCGAGCCGGGTGGCCTCGCCGGCGAAGTCGCCGCCCGCGGCCGAGGCATGCAGCTCTGGGTCGGAGAAGAGGTTGCGGACGCTGGCCAGTGCGAGGTCCCACCCGTCGGAGGCGGTCCGGAGGAACTGCTGCAGCATCGCGAGCTGCACCACCTCGCCGGACTCCGGGTCGTCGGGGTCCACGGAGTCGGGGTCGACCCAGTCGACCCAGCCGAAGAGATGCGCGACGTCGGGGGACTCCGCACGGCTGAGGACCTCGTGGACCTGCACGTCCGGGTTCACCCCGGCCGTCACCTTGCGGAACACCTTGAGGAGCGCGTCCTCGCCGAAGGCGACCGAGGAGTTGGACTGCTCGCCGGAGAAGAGCGTCGAGTGCGCGGTGAGGTCGAGGTCGTGACCGGGCAGCCGGTGGAAGGCCAGCGAGCTGTCGTGGTCGACGAGGTTGCCGCCCGGCTCGGCGGCCGCGGCGTGGAAGGCGCGCTGCCAGCGGGCCATCGCCTCCCGGTCGTGCAGGGCGTCGTAGGCGTGCACCCACCCGAGGCCCGGCTCCTCCCACCACCCGACGAAGGCGTGGTCGAGGCGGGACTCGGCCTCGGCGTAGAGCGACAACGGCACCTGGTAGCGCTCGACCTCGTCGGGGGCGCCCGCGGGCACGTCGGAGTAGGTCAGCTCGACCAGGTGCAGCGCCACGCGGGGCTCGACGGTCGGGTCACCGGGGACCTCCCCGATCCGGCGTACGCCGGTGACGGTGAAGGGGCGGCCCTTCCCCCCGAACCAGCGGGTCCGGACGAGGTAGTCGGCCAGCACCTGGCGGTCGAGGTGGTCCGCGGCCAGGCTCAGGCCCGGGCCGGTGGTCTCCGGCGTGGTCTCTGGGGTGTGCTCGGAGGAGGTCACAGCAGCTGGTCCTCCTCGAGGTGCTCGGGCGCCGTCAGCCGGAACCAGTAGAAGCCGTAGCCGGCCAGGGTCAGCAGGTAGGGCAGCTCACCGATCGTGGGGAACGGGACGTTGCCGAGCAGCTCCACCGGGCGCCGGCCCTCGAAGCGGCGCAGGTCGAGCTCGACGGGCTGGGGGAACCGGGAGAGGTTGTTGACGCAGAGGATCACGTCCTCCTCGCCGGTCTCCGGGTCGGTCCACTCCCGCACGTAGGACAGCACGCAGGAGTTGGAGCCGCCGAGGTCGTGGAACTCCCCGAGCCCGAAGGCTGGGTGGTGGCGGCGCGCCGCGAGCATCCGGCGCGTCCAGTGCAGCAGCGAGGAGGGGTTCTCCATCTGCGCCTCGACGTTGACCGACTCGTAGCCGTAGATCGCGTCCTGCACGACCGGCAGGTCCAGGCGACCCGGGTTGGCCGAGGAGAAGCCGGCGTTGCGGTCGCCGGTCCACTGCATCGGGGTGCGGACGCCGTCGCGGTCACCGAGCCAGATGTTGTCGCCCATCCCGATCTCGTCGCCGTAGTAGAGGACCGGGGAGCCGGGCAGGGAGAGCAGCAGCGCGTTGAAGAGCTCGATCTGGTTGGTGTCGTTGTCCAGGAGCGGGGCGAGTCGCCGGCGGATGCCGATGTTGGCCTTCATCCGCGGGTCCTTGGCGTACTCCTGCCACATGTAGTCGCGGTCCTCGTCGGTGACCATCTCCAGGGTCAGCTCGTCGTGGTTGCGCAGGAAGATGCCCCACTGGCAGTTGTCGGGGATGCGCGGGGTCTGCTCGAGGATCTCCGAGATCGGGTAGCGCGACTCCCGGCGCACCGCCATGAAGATGCGCGGCATGACGGGGAAGTGGAAGGCCATGTGGCACTCGTCGCCACCGGACGCGAAGTCGCCGAAGTACTCCACGACGTCCTGCGGCCACTGGTTGGCCTCGCACAGCAGCACCCGGCCGGGGTACTCCTCGTCGACGACCCGGCGGACCTTCTTGAGGAAGTCGTGGGTCTCGGGGAGGTTCTCCCCGTTGGTCCCGGGGCGCTCGTAGAGGTAGGGCACGGCGTCGAGCCGGAAGCCGTCCAGCCCCATGTCCAGCCAGAAGCGCAGCGCGTCGATCATCGCGTCGTGGACGGCCGGGTTGTCGAAGTTGAGGTCGGGCTGGTGGTGGAAGAAGCGGTGCCAGTAGTACTGCTGGCGCACCGGGTCCCACGTCCAGTTCGACGGCTCGGTGTCGACGAAGATGATCCGGGCTTCCTGGTAGAGCTCGTCGGTGTCGGACCACACGTAGAAGTCGCCGTACGGCCCGTCCGGGTCGCTGCGGCTGGCCTGGAACCACGGGTGCTGGTCGCTGGTGTGGTTCATGACGAAGTCGATGATCACGCGGATGCCGCGGGCGTGCGCCTCGTCGAGGAAGGTCTGGAAGTCCTCGATCGTGCCGACCGCGGGCAGGACCCCGTTGTAGTCGGCGACGTCGTACCCGCCGTCGCGCAGCGGCGAGGGGAAGAACGGCGGCACCCACAGGCAGTCGACGCCGAGCCACTCGAGGTAGTCGAGCTTCTCGATGAGCCCGGCGAAGTCTCCGGTGCCGTCGGCGTTGGAGTCGCGGAAGGACCGGACGAGGACCTCGTAGAACACCGCGGTCTTGAACCAGTCCGGCTGCGGACGGTTGGCCTCCTCGACGTCGACCCCGGAGGCGGTCGTCTCGTGGACGGTGACGTGCTCGCTCATGCGCCCCTCCTGACCGTCAGCACGTGGGCCGGCTCGTGGTGGGGGTCCAGGCGCACGTAGTCGTGCTGGCCCCAGGACCAGTCCTGGTGGGTGATCTCGTCGTGGACCACGAAGCGCTCGCCCCAGTCCATGCCCAGGGCGGGCAGGTCGAGGTGGACGGTGGTCTCCCGGGTGGCGTGCGGGTCGAGGTTGATGACCACGACGACGGTGTCGCTGTCGGGGTCGCCGACGACCGCCTGCTTGGCGAAGACCAGGATGTTCTCGTCGTCGCTGGAGTGGATGGTCAGGTTGCGCAGCAGCTGGAGCGAGCGGTGCTCGCGGCGCAGCTCGTTGAGCCGGGTGAGGTACGGCGTGAGGGTGCGCCCCTCGGCCTCGGCGGCGTCCCAGTCGCGGATGCGGATCTGGTACTTCTCGGAGTCGAGGTACTCCTCGGAGCCCGGCTTGACCGCCACGTGCTCGAACAGCTCGTAGCCGGCGTACACGCCCCAGCTCGGCGAGCTGGTCGCCGCCAGCGCGGCGCGGACCTTGAAGGCGGCCGGTCCGCCGTACTGCAGGTAGGCGTGGAGGATGTCGGGGGTGTTGACGAAGAAGTTCGGCCGCATCAGGTGGTCGGACTCCGTCGAGAGCTCGCGGAGGTACTCCTCGATCTCCCACTTGGCGGTGCGCCAGGTGAAGTAGGTGTAGCTCTGGTGGAAGCCGACCGCGCCCAGGCCGTGCATCATCGCCGGACGGGTGAAGGCCTCGGACAGGAACAGCACGTCGGGGTCGGTGCGCCGCCCCTCCCGCAGCAGCCACTCCCAGAACGCGACCGGCTTGGTGTGCGGGTTGTCGACGCGGAAGATCCGCACGCCGTGGGACATCCACAGCTTCACCACGCGCAGCACCTCGCGGCAGATGCCCGTGGGGTCGTTGTCGAAGTTGAGCGGGTAGATGTCCTGGTACTTCTTGGGCGGGTTCTCCGCGTAGGCGATCGAGCCGTCGGCCCGGGTGGTGAAGAACTGCGGGTGGGTGGTGACCCACGGGTGGTCCGGGGCGGCCTGGAGCGCCAGGTCCAGGGCCACCTCGAGGCCGAGCTCGCCGGCGCGGGCCACGAAGGCGTCGAAGTCGTCCATCGTCCCGAGGTCGGGGTGGATCGCGTCGTGGCCGCCGTCCTTGGACCCGATGGCCCACGGCGAGCCGGTGTCGTCGGGGCCGGGGGTGAGGGTGTTGTTGGGCCCCTTGCGGTTGACCTCGCCGATGGGGTGGATCGGCGGCAGGTAGATGACGTCGAAGCCGGCCGCAGCCACCGCGTCGAGCCGCTCCGCGGCGGTGCGGAAGGTGCCGGAGGTGATCTTCCCGGTCTTCGGGTCCTTGGCCGCGCCCTCGCTGCGGGGGAAGAACTCGTACCAGCTGCCGAAGAGCGCGCGCTGCCGGTCGGCGTACGCCGGGTAGGGGCCCTCGACGGTGACCAGCTCGCGCAGCGGGTGCTCGAGCAGCACCTGTCCCAGCTCGGGGTCGCGGAGCGCGGCGAGGCGGGCCGCCGCGGGGCGCTCGGTGTCCTGTGCGGCGAGCACGGCGCCCTCGAGGACCTCGCGGGCCTTCGTCTCCGTGGGGTCCAGGGAGCCGAGGACGCGCTCGAAGAGCAGCCGGCCCTCGAGGAACATCAGCTCCACGTCGACGCCGGCGGGGATCTTGATGCCGGCGTCGTGCTGCCAGGTCGCCAGCGGGTCGGACCACGCCTGCACCTCGAAGCTCCAGGCCCCCTCGACGTCGGGGGTCACCCAGGCCTCGTGGAGGTCGGGCACCTCGGCGTGCTTGACCATCCGCACCGGCGCCCGACGGGCCCCGGACGGGTCGGTCAGCACCACCTCGGCGGAGAGCTTGTCGTGCCCCTCCCTGAAGACCGTCGCGGAGACCTTGAAGGGCTCGCCGACGGTCGCCTTCGCGGGCTGCCGACCGAGGTCCACCAGCGGCATCACGTTCATGACGGGGATGCGTCCGACCATGCCCACTAGCCAAGCGGCTGCGCCCCCCTCACGCAAACACCCTCCCGGACGGTGCGCTCCGGTGGTCGAGCAGCGAGCGCCAGCGAGCGGGCGTCGAGACCACGGTGGGTCAGGTGGTCGAGCAGCGAGCGCCAGCGAGCGGGCGTCGAGACCACCTCACTTCGGAGGCAGGTCGCGGCCCCGTGCCAATCCGGGCAGATCGCCCCAGCGCCCGTCGATCAGAGCCTGCCGTTTGGCGCGTCCCCACCGCTGGACCTGCTTCTCGAAGCCGAACGCCTCGTCGATCCGCTGGAACTCACCGGCCCAGGCCAGCCGCACGGGTCGTCGACTCCGTGTGTACGCAGCGCCCTCGCCGCGCTGGTGCTGACTGACGCGTATCTCCAGGTGGGTCGTGCTGCCCACGTAGTAGCTTCCGTCGGCGCACTCGAGGATGTAGGTCCAGGCCATGGTGAGGGCCTGCCCGTTCGGGCGAGCGCCAACCGCGGCAGGCACGCAACCTGTGGACAACGGGCGCGCCGACAGGTGGTCGAGCAGCGAGCGCCAGCGAGCGGGCGTCGAGACCACCGGTTGCGCGTCGGTGTTCTCGACGCTCGCTCGTCGCTGGCGCTC
>Ga0208331_100148_pt1 | contig 22035 bp, 24 predicted proteins | sample DeeseametaMP1648_FD_184184 | JGI IMG/M metagenome (GOLD analysis project Ga0208331, IMG submission 184184) | Marine microbial communities from the Deep Pacific Ocean - MP1648 (SPAdes) | ecosystem: Environmental > Aquatic > Marine > Oceanic | place: North of Tokelau, South Pacific Ocean... | reverse complement strand
TGTATTGCACTGGCCGGAGCCGCACGAGACGTAGCCGTCGCTCCAGCTGGAGTAGGAATGATAATCGTGGGGAATGGAGCCGAGATAACGGCTCTGTAGGCGTTCTTTCTCCCACGAAACGGTGACGTCCAGGTCTTTACCGGGCTCTTTGGGAATGTCTTTTTGCGGAGTTTCCTTGATAGGTGTCTGAGCAGCTTCGGGGGCCTCCTCCCCTTTGTAGCGGAGTACCCGGGGAGTCTTGTAAGTGCCGATGGTCTTGGTATCGATATCGGCCAGATAACGGTGGAAGTGGCCTTCCGTCTCACCTTGGCGGCCGGGGCCAACCAGCTCGCGGTATCCCACCATTTTGTGGTCTTGAATATCGTGCTCGTCCCATACCAGCTTGGTTTTCTCCCCGTAGACCGTCCAAGCGCCGATGCCTCCGGCTATTCCACCCACGGCCAGACCGCCGACAGCAGCCCCCACGCCGGGATGGATGCCTGTGGCTCCGGACAAGAGTGCTCCCGCTCCGGCTCCCACCAGAGCACCAACTCCACCCGCGATTCCACCGTACTTCCAGGCGCTGCGGGGGGCCAGATCGACGGTCTCTTGCACGTTTTGCATCACCGGAGTTCCGTCGGAATTCTTGTCGGGAATGTTGGCCCAGACAGTTTGCTTTCCAGCGTTTGCGAAGGGGTCTTGAGTCGCCACGTAGGCTTCTTTGGGCTCCGAGTTTTGATCGAAGTGATGGACCGGCTTCTTCCCGATCTCCGTGCGACGGATGATGGGCTTAGGGAAAGTCAGCGTTTTCTTCTGCTGGGTGCTCGCTATCTTCACGAATAACTCCTAGGCGTTCTGTTGATGAGCGAGCACTTCATACTCTATACCATAGCGATTAGTGCGCATTTTTTTGCAAGCACCATGTTACAAAGACGATAGGCTACGCCGGTTTGAGGTAGTCCGGGTCTTTCTTCTCCCTTTCGACTCCGGCGATCTTCCCGGCAATCCGGCCACCAAGAGCGGCCCCACCGGTGAACCCCACGAGACCTCCGGCCACCAGACCGATGGTGCCTCCGAGGCAACCTGCCAAATGGTACCCCCCGATGACTCCGAGATAGGGACCCACGAGAGAGCCTGCCGCGCCACCGATAGCCCCGCCGGCCGCCACGGCCATAACTTTGCCGGGACGATGGCCCTCCTCAATCTTCGCCGTTTCCCGGCCGAACAGAGCTTCCAGGGGCCTGACCGGCAAGGTCACCGTGGATTCGACTTCTTCAGCGCTCAAGCGTCCTTTGCGCACGGCACCGTGGAGAGCTTGGTTGGCCCCTTGCAAGCCCATTCCAAGGAGCGGATTCAGTCCTGAAGCAAAGGCGATCCCGGTGGCGGTATTGAGCACCCCCGAAGCGTGTCCGAGAGAATCGCCGGTAGAGGCCGACCGCACCCACTGAGAGACACCGTGCACACCTTGCAAAACGGAACTCGCCATCAAGGCACCGGAGGTGATGTGTCGAGAAAGCTCGGACTTGCCGAACGCCTCCGACATGTACTTGCCGGTCTCTCGGAACTCTTTGCGGTCGATCAGTTTTTCCATCAGACTCGGTTTGTCCAGTTCTTCGATGGCTTTGTACTTATCAGGTGCCTTGTCTTTGAGGTTTTCCGGGTTCATGTGAAATTCTTCGTAAGATTCGGCGAAGTCTTCTCGGTGATTCGTTTTGGCGTACTCGCTGATGTGAGGGCCCTCTCCGAAAGGCTCTCTGGTCGATCGCTCCCCCCACAGACGAAACTTCTGAGTCTCGTAGTCCACGGTGTGACCGACTTCGTGGATAAGGACTTCTTGAAACTTTTCGGGATTGGATAGGGAGTTGCGAGACAGCCGAATGCGATTGGTCACGTCCAGATCGTTGGCGCGACCGTGAACGATCCAGCCCGGGCGATGACTTTCCAATTGAGGAACCATCCTGATAGACCTGACATCGGCTACCTGATGGAGCGGAAGCTGGTCTAAGGTCTGGAGAATCTGCGTCTTCTCCGTACCCTGAGCTCCATAGATGGTGGGGTAAACAAAGTTCGGGAAGGCGTCCACTGTTCGAACGGTGGCGCCGAGCGCTGCCAGGCCCTTCGAGAGCAGGGGCCGCTCATCGACGGCAGCCGAGGCCGTGTCGACCTTCTGGGCGGCTGCGACTCCGACAGTCTTGAGCTTCTGGACGCTAGGGTTGGCGGCTAGTCGTGCTATTCGAGTGGACGCTATGTTCATGTTACCACGGTACGCCTAGCGGCTGGGGTCATGGTTGAGAGGCGCCCCGAAGATGTTAACTGGGGAGGGTTGTTTGTTGCCGTTTGGTCAAGTTCGCGGGTCTCTGGCGAGGGCGAGGTAGAGCCGAGCGTGAGTTCTAAAGTCGAGGAGTTCCATGTTCCGGACAGAAATGCCCTGCATGGACCTCCGGCTTCTGGTACTTATACCGTTCATTTTTGTCCAGGTTTCATGCGTTGGTGACACCGTGAGACCGGAGGCAAGTCCCGATGTGACGATAAGTGAGCCGAAGACGGAGAGTTCCTCAGAAGTCCAGATTCCCAGCGACCAAGAGCTTCGCGCCATCGGTGAACGCTTGAGCCAGGCACTGGAGAATTCTAATGTGGATGAGTTGGAAGAAATCTGGGATGAGACGTCTTTCCGGAAAAAAGTGATCGCGAGGACACCTAGCGGTTCTTTCTATTTGCCTCAGATGGTCAGTGGGCTTCTGTCAGGAGGTGAGTCGTCGGGTCCCTTCTACAGCTACCTTCAGATGCAAACACGGTTCCTTGGGACTCGACATAAGTCGGGCGAGAGTCGAGTTCTGGTTCGAGGGGATAGTGAATCGGGCGCCACTGTCTACCTGGAGTGCGTTATTGAGAGGGTCGGAGGCGAAACAAAGGTCGTTGACGTCTACTTCGATTTCGGTGAAGAATCCATGAGCGAAACAACTGTTGAAATGGCAGAGATTCTGAAATCTGACAAATCAGGAGCATCGAGCGAACTTTTCAACCTCATGGTCAAATTTGCAGAAGCAGAAGACCGGGAGAAAGCTCTTGCCGTCTATAGCGATCTCCCTGACAAGCTTAAGAGCATGGATTTCCTCAAACGGCACCAACTTGGGATACTCACTCAGCTGGGTCGCGCCGAGTATGTGGAGGGCCTTCGAGATTATTTGAAGTCCCAACCGCCGGATCGGACTCCTACTCAAACGCACCTCAATGCCTACTACTATACGGAAGACTATGACCGTCTTCTCATCGCTGTCCGAGAACTCAAAGATCGATTCAAAATGGAAAACGCAGCCCTGGACGGATTGGAGGCGATCGCACTGTCGCGGACAGGGCAGCCCAGCGAAGGGATTAAGGCTTGCCGCGACGCACTCAGGAAGGAGCCCGAATATGAGGCGATCTATTGGGTCGCTGTTGATGTTGCGGTTCGGGCCAAGGATTTCCGTTTAGTCGCTCAGTCTCTGGACTACCTGTCACAGAAATATCCGGAGGTCTCAAAGGAAGTAGAGCGGCGCGAAGAGTTGAATGATTTCCGAAACTCGGCGATTGGGAAGGAGTGGCTTGCGAAAGCACGCCCGTAAGAACTACCAACGACTGGTCGGCCAAACCTTATAAGACAGGGGATCCGGCTCATCCACGTACACCGCTCTCCAGCCTTGCCCACGAAGGGTCCCTTCCATGGTCCGGTTGGAGCCGTCGTTCCAGACGATGAACGCCTTGTAGCGGGAGCCTGGTGTGAGGTTCTTGAGGTACACGTCGTACTCTCGGAGGGCGCCCAGATTTTCGAAGGTGCGGTATCGGATGCCGCCCTCTTCAGGGTAGATCGTGACCTCGACTCGGTCGACGATACGGTATTGGTCGTAGTCGTACCACTGGGAGACAACCAGGTTGAGATGGGCCTTGGGTGCGAAGAGCGCGGAGTTCGGCTGTTTTGTTCGCAGTTCACGAGGAGTAGGGAAAGCGGCGAGGTTGCTCTCGGCCGGCTTTTCGATCGGTTTAGGCTCGACGTATAGAGAGACGGATGATTCGGTGTCGAGCCAATCCAGCGTGTAGTCGTCGGCTTCTTTGACCGTGGTGTGAATGTCGTTCCAGTCGAGTTCGTAGTCCTGAGCTACGGCGCCGGAAGGGAATAGGAGGACCAGGATGGCGATGAGTACGAGTACGTTGTTGGACATAAAGACAGTCCTCCTCGTATCCCATTATGGCACATGAAACTTAAGCTAGCCTTAAGATAAGATTAAAATCCTGAGACCGAATGTTAACGGCGTCGGTTTTAGGCTCTCCATTCGGTCAGGAGTTCGACCGCGTCGGTCAACTTGCCGGCCCGTGTCGGATTGTCGCTATCCCAGGTGCGAAACGGCACTTCTAGCTTGAGGTTGCCGGCGCCGGGAGGGGAGGCCTCGAAAGGTCCGTCCTTCAAGAGAATGTCGGCGTCGAGATCGGCGAATTCGAAATTGTTGGCTGCAGCCAGGGCGGAGGCGGCCGAGACACTGATCTCACTTTCCCCCACCATCCCACCGACCATCAACTGACATCGATAGGAGCGGGCCAGGTGCACCACTCTCAAAGCGGGCAGAAGACCCCCGGTCTTCATCAGCTTGAGGTTGAGGATGTCCACGCAGCGCCCTTCCAAAAGACGGAGAGCGTCCTCGGCGTTCTGTACCGATTCGTCGGCGGCGATGGGATAGGGCGAGCGTTCTCGAATGACCCGCAATCCTTGAAAGTCTTCTCGGGCGACGGGTTGCTCCACGAACTCGATGCGGCATTCGGCCTTCTCGCAGCCTCGCAAGACTTGCAAGGCTTGGTGACGGGTCCAGCCGCAGTTGGCGTCGAGCCGCAGCAGGACATCGGGCCGGAGGGTTTCGTTGAGCTTCAGAATGCGTTCCAGGTCGTAGTCGGGGTCGATGCCGACCTTGAGCTTGATGCGAGTATAGCCGGCTTTCTGAAACTCCAAAGCCAATTCTTGAGTCTCCTCCAGGTCACAGATCCCGATGCTATAGTTGGTTTCGAACCTGGCTTTGGATGTGCCCAGGAGACGAGAGAGGGGAATGCCGAGGTGCTGGGCTTGAAGATTGAAAAGAGCAATATCGATGGCGCAGCGTGCGCTCTTGGCGCGAGTCAGGGCCAACATCTCTCGATGAATATCCTTGAGGCAAAAGGGGTCCCGTCCGCGCAACAGGGGCAGAAGTTGCTCCTGCAGTGTCCATTCACAGCCGACCAGGCTCTCGTCAGTCAGCAGCGGGATCGGAACGGCCTCACCGTACCCTCGGCAGCCGCCTTCTTCTTCTAATTCCACCAGGAGCGTCTCGCAGGCAGTTCGGAGGCCGGTGGCGATCTTGAAGGGACGAATGCAGTTGAGGGTCATCCGGTAAAGGCGGTATGCGGTAATTTTCATACCGTCAGATTTTTCTCATACGTGCCGTTTCCTGGCGAGAGCGCCTCTATCCCATGGTGCTTTTTAAAAGGTAGGTGGGGTAGGCCGAGCCTCCGGGCATCTTCTCCATCTTGCGCAGACGTCGCGCTACCCGCCGCATGGTGGCTACAGCGGCGAAGACCACAATCAAGAGGAAGACGGCCAATTGCGTTTCGGGAGCGTGGACGACGCCCACGAAGCCCACCAGCAAAAGGCAAGCCATCGACATTATTATTACAAGTCGGTTTGTCATACTTTTATGATAAGGAGAAACGAGCGCGAGCCTCACATACCGAGGCTTCCGGAGGAACTATACGAAGGTGTGCTCGGAGCCGTCAGCAGGGGCAATTGCCCCCTTATGCCGGTGGGCCTGGTATGCTAGAGTTCTCAAAGTGTTCATTTCTCTGAGAACCAGCTTTTTGAGTCTGTGCGTCTTACTGCTCGTTTTCACTTCTCCGACCCTCGGGCAAGAGGAAACACCCGACGGCGGCTTCGCGGTGGGCGACCGCTGGGTGACTTTCAGTTTGCCGGCTATCTTCCCTCGCTACGGCAGTCCTAGCCGGGGTTATCGGGCGGACCGAGATGTCCTGAAGCTGCAGGTTTACCCTCTCCAGATGCCGGCCGACCTTGAGGTGACCCGAACCGGAGCCAAGCTAGACGATGAGACGGAGCACTTTCTGGCCGGATTGCTGAGACGGAGTCAGCTCGAGGGCACGGAGTATAAGCTGGGCGAGTTGACCAGCCATCACGAAGCCTGGGATGAACGCTCCGTTGTCAGGGTTGAGAACGTGCTGCCGGCTCGAGTTGAACAGATCGTCTTTACCACACTGGACGGAGAGGCCTACGCCTTCGTTTTCCGGCCCGAGAGGGAGATGGACCTGAAGAAGATCATGAAGACGGTGGTGACCTCTTCGCGGCATAGCGAGACTAAGCCGAGTTTCAGTCGAGCGAATCGGGCCGGAGGGCGAGAGGTCTCGTGGACTATCGAACTGGCGCTGATTTGGTCTTTCGGATGGCTTATCGTCCTTCTCGTACCCCTCAGCACGGCCACAAAAGCTTCGGAAAAAGCCTACGACGTTTGTCGGGCGAGACGGAGACTTAGCGTGAGGGAAAGCTTTCGCATCTTTTGGTCTACCTTTTGGGTGCTTGTCGTGGTGTCGCTAGCCTACCTGGCGATGGTTCATGGTCAATGGTCCTTGACCGATGGCTTCCTCAAGTCGGAGGACCTATCAGTGAGCTTGCTCGGACCGGGCTTACTTCTGGTGGTGATGTGCTCGGCCTTTACTCTTATCGGAGCGCGGCTCGGATTTCATCGGTCAAAGCAGGTGAGTCAACTGGGAGCGATAGTCGGTATGGGCGTGGGTCTCTTCACGGCCTACCAAGCTCTGTCGTATGTGTTGTTGAGGTAGGTGACGTGAAGACGAAGTTCAGTGAATACTTAGAAGGCCTGAGTTCAGGGGGCAAGATCGTTGAGACGGGACAGAACTTTGTCGTCCACCTGGCCAAGTCGCGCGAGAAGATGGCCACTTTCCAGGTCCAGGAGCCCGCCTACTGCTTTTTGAAATGGTATCAAGCTGCCGTGGCCGGCGGGGCCCGCGACGTCTACTTCGAGATGGACCTCGATTCTTATGTGATGATCATCCCTTTCCCGGAAGAGATAGAGCTGGGCGGTATCTGTTCGGCTTACGAAGGTGAGCAAGCGGAGCTTTGCCGGCGGGATAGGCTCTTTCTTGAGGGGCTGCTGGCCTCAACCTCGGCGGAGATGGAGACGTCCATCAGCACCGATCGAGAGTCTCATGTTCTGTCTGCGGCCGGGCTCAAGAAACCGGGGTGGTGGTCCCGACTCTCGGCCTTTCGCCAGGTCTACAAGGAGAAGAGTGTCCGGCTCACTTTGAGGGTGAAATACTCCGCGACGGTGCGGACCAGGATCATAAGAACCATTCAGGACCGGACCCGCTTCGGTCCGATCGTGCCCTATTTCGTGATGAATCCGGCTCGTCGAACCTTTATCGAGGAAAGGGAGGTGCCGCTCTTCAGTCCGTTGCTCTCGCGCTCGGGTTGGTATGCCCAATACTCTCGGAACCATGAGCTTCTGGAAGCCTGGCAAGGAAACGACGATGGAGCTCTTTGTCGCGAGAGGAGTTTAAAACGTTCGCGAATTGATGCCAAGCGATATCCGAAAGGACTGCTCTCCGAGACCCGGGAGCGAGGAGATTTGGCCGCCCTTTTTTCCCTCCGACTGGAAGGTCTGGCTCACCTCATTCCGGTTCAGGAGGGTGTCACTCTTGAGCCCATCAGGGCAGACCTCGGGTGTCCGGGCCTTACCTTAGCTTTCACGGCTGATGGAATGAAGACGGACCTTTCCGGTTTCAAGTTGGCCGAGAATGAGGAGCTCACCGCTCGACTTGCGGAGCTGAGAGAAAGCACCGCTGAAATAGTGGAGAGGCACCGAGGTGATGTGGAGACTCTGGAAGCGAGAGAACTGTATGGACCGAACCCTGCCGGTGTCTTGGCCGGTTCCATAGTCGGCTTCCTGTACGGAATGAGCTTCGCTTCCGGGGCGATCCTACTGTGCATCATTCTGGCCGCCGGCCTGGGTTGGACAGTGGAACAGATTTATCGGCTGAAAGAGCGACGAGAAGCGCGAATGGAGCGTTCTCGTGTCTTTCAAGAAGAAGTGTTGAAGCGGCTCACTTCTCCGTAGGGCCGTGGTTGACATAGTCCTTCAGCTTGCCCGCTCGAGACAGTTCGTCGACCTGGTCGGCGGGCGGCAGGTGGAGCCCTCGCATCCTCTCGGCCAGACTCTGCCCTCTTTTGAGGGTCTCTTCTTCGGCGGGAGATCGCTCGGTAGGAGGTTTCTCGTAAATGGTTCTCAGGGCCGTGTCGAACTCGGTGAAGAGCAAGCGCGACACGCCGCTGGGCGAGTTTCCGTCCTCCCTATCCAACGATTTGTAGTAGCTATTGAATCCGAACTCGTCGAGACCGCCTGACTCGAGACTGAAAGGCATCTGGGAGAGTGTGTCGGCATCGGTGTGGTCGAACGCTCCCACGTCGAGAAGCTGTTTGGGTTTGAGCTCCGTGATTCGCTCTTGGGGAAGCTTGGAGGCGATTTCTTTGGCGATCATACGGCCGTTGATGGCGAGACCGGGAATGGTCGTGTGCATCTGGTGGGTGGTTGATCCGGTGGTGTTGACAAAGAAGCTATCCTTGGCCTCGGTCGGCAAGTTCAGCTGTCTCGCCATGTCCAATTTGTCGATGGGAGGCGGTTGAAACCCTATGGCCTGAACGACCGCGTCGTACTCGAACGGAGCGCCGTCGGGTGCACGGAGACCGGACTTCGTAAAGCCCTCCCGACTCTGTTTCAGATTTGCGAGGGCTTCGTCGGACGTGATTTCGACTGAAATCTTGGAGTCTTCGGTGGTGCCGAGCCGAACCGACTCCGCGTTGAATCGCTCCCCTAATTCCAAGAGTCGCGCTCGGCCTTGCTGCTGAAGCTCGAAGAAGAGCTGCAAGGAGCGTGGGGTGAGCGGAGTGCCGAACCGCTTCGACTCGGAACGTGCTCTGGCGTCGCTGTCGGGTGTGGCCAGAATGGCGTCGCTAAACTGGAAGTACTCAGGAGGGATCTGGACCTGGGCTGATTCGATCGGACCTTTGACGAAAAGGTCTACGGAAAGATTGGGGTTCAGGTGAAGCATTTCCAGAGCGCCCTTGAGAGCCGACTCGCCGCTGCCCACCACGGCCGCTCGCGACCCTTCAGGCAGTCCGGCCAGAGACTGGCGAACAGCCTGGTTGCCGAGGCTCCGTTCCTGAAGGAGCATCGGCTGCTCGGAGTTCGCGGGAAGCTTGGAGAGATCACTGAGATTTTCGAAAACCTCCGGGTTGTTAGAAGCGTACTCATTCAGCAACGGAAGCTGTCGGGCATGCTCTCCGCTCTTGCCTGTCAACCCGGTGGCCATGATGAGATTCTTCGCTTTGACCTTGTGGCCTCGGGCCGTCTCCACGGTGTAGAGGCCGTCCTGATAGCTGACTTTGCTCACCGGTGAGCGTTCACAGAGAAAAGAGTTCTCGTGATCTTCGGCCACCGATTGAGCGACCCGCGACATGTGAGCAAAGAAGATCGACCGGAGAGCAGGCTCGGATGTGCCGCCGTAGCCATACGGATATTTAGGTATGTCGTGAACGTTGATGCCCGTGAGTTCCTGAAGGCCTTTTCGCCCGGCCTCGGCCAGATGACCATACTCGTCGAGTCGAGGGAAGAGGCTAGCCGGGTGCTCCAATTCGTCATAGTCGATTCCGGAGTTGCCCAGATTGTAGTCGAAGCCGTCCCGGACCAGGTTGCTCAGATAGCCGGACGTCCGCAAATGGTGAACCGGCTTCGCGCCCGCATCGGAGAAGGAGTGACCGGCTGTTTCCGACTCGAAAGTCACGACCCGGGCGCCTCGTCGGGCGAGTTGGAAAGCCGAGGAGAGGCCACCCGGGCCCGCGCCGACCACGACGGCATCGGCGACCGGAACGTCGTTGCCCGATTGATCCTTCTCCAGATCCCATCCCAGGCTTTCCGCCTTCTTCACCAGGTGGCGCGGTGAGACGTAGAAATCCGTCGTCCGGTAGAGGCCGTCGGCGACTCCTTGAGGGTGGGTCAAAAGAGAGAAGGCGCTCTGCTCGACTGACGAGAGTTCTTTGGCTGCTTCCGACTTGGTCACGCCAAAAACCGGACGGCCAAACTTCTCGCTCCTCAGTGCGGACTCTTGTGAAGATATCTCTCCGTTCTTCTCGAGCCGGTTGAGCAGTTCCGTGTGCCGGCTCCTAAGTTGTCTGACCTGGTCGGCGAAACTCTCTGCTTGCCCGGCCGGTCGGTAGTAGTTTCGCTGGATCAGTTCGGGGTCGCCCACGGTTGTCTCGGAGCAGAAAAAATCGGAAACGGGGCGGCACAGGACATCGGGGGTCGGTTTTTCCGTGGTGACTCGGGGCGCCTCGGATCGGGTGATTCGCCCCCTGCCGTCGCGTTCAAGAATCTCTCTATCGTAGTGAACCTTGTATCCGGCTTCTTCGCGAAGGGAGGTTTCTATGATGCTGCCTTCGGACCCGTCCTGCGGAAACCTCAGCTTCTGAGAAAGGCCGCTCTCAGGGAGAAGCAGTAGCTCCAGTTCAGCCGTCAAAGACCAACCTTCACCCATAGCTCCAAGAGCGTCCCAAAGCTTTTCCTGGGAATCTTCCGCTACTGCTTCTCGAAACTTCGTGCCGGCTAATGCGACTCTCTCGTCTTTGTGGGAAAGCAGGGCTTTCTCGCCAAACGCAGCGGTCAGCTTCGAAGCATACTTGCTGGTTCTGGCTTCCGGGGCTTTGGAGGCGGCTGTCACGCCGGAGTTTGCGCGAATTAACACTTTGGGGTCCCTATCCAGTGAGCGCGAACGAGTGAGGACTTTCCGAAGTTTGCCACGGACGAGACTGGTCCGATTAACAAGAATGTTAACCGCCGGCGACAACCTGCTCGATTTACACCGCTGTAAACCGTGGTTACGCGATGTTCATAAAAGAAACAGTTCTGTTACAAAATCTGCACCAAATGCCATTTGTTTTCTGAGATACTATCTCCAATAGATCTAAGACCGTGGGCGAATAGACTCTTTTTTCAGGGGAGTCGGCTCCTCCGGCTCTTAAGAAAGCGAGATATACCGATGCATGGTATGAACATCAATATCAACTTCGGCAACCAGTTTCCCCAAGCTGGCGGGATAGGCGGCCCCATGGGTGGTTTCCCCGGTGCCGGAATGATGGGTTCCAACCCTATGCTGCAGATGATGCAAATGCTCTTACAGATCATGATGAGCATCGTGGGCGGCGGACAGATGGGCAACGGGGCGCACCCGATGCCTTTCGGAAACCCTGGCTTTGGTCAGGGTGGCGGCATGCCGATGGGCGGCGGCTGCGGTTGCGGCGGAGGGAGCCCCATGGGCAACTTCCTCGGAGGCGCACCCGGATTTGGCGGAGGAGCACCCGGCTTCGGCGGTGCTCCCGGCTTCGGTGGACCGGGCGGCGTGGGTGGTGGATTCATTCCTCCCAACAGCCAGGGTGGACAGAGAGCCGTGGACACGGCACGACAGTTTCTGGGACAGCGCTCCTACGATATCAAGGGCCGGATGCCGCACTTTCGCGCGGCCGGCGGCTTGACCAACAACTGCGCCGACTTCGTGAGTTCGGCTTTGCGATCAGCCGGGATGCTGGGTGGCCACGAAGTCAACTGTCGTCGAATGGAGCAAAGGCTCCTGAGAGAAGGCTGGAGACGTATCCCTGCTCAGCAAGCCGGACCTGGCGACGTGGCTTTCAACCAGTCCCGCGGGCACGTCGTGCTCTGTCAGGGCAACGGTATGATGATCGGTTCCAACAACGTCAGACAGGGTCTCCAATACGTCACCGAAAAACGACTTCCTCAGAACTGGGTCGTTTACCGCAAAGGGTAAGACTAGTTCGCACAACTGCCAAAAAGGCCGTGAAACACGGCCTTTTTGCTTTCCCTAGGCTTTTTGAATCCCGTCTTTTCCAGGCTGAAAATCGATCAGCTCTCGTTTGAGGTGTCCCTCTCGAAGAGATAGGACCTCGGCTTTGCCGTTGGGGAAGCTCTCAATCCAGTCCGCCTCCACCGACTCTTCTCCCAGGGTTGCCCACTCGAACTTTCCGTCTCCCACCGCAAGAAGAGCCCTCTTCTTGAGAAACAGCAAGTCTTCGCCCGTCCATCGAAAGATTCGAAACAGAGGCGGGGAAAGGTCGCCTTTAGGGAGTGGGGCCAGCAGCTCGGGCTTGCCGTCGGCATCGATGTCGCCCCAAAACACAGGCAGCCCCGGGCCGTCCATCCAAACGCCGAAAGCGAACGCATCGAAGTTGTCGGTCACGGAGTTGGCGTGCCATTCTTCGGCGGAGCGGCTTCCGGTGAGCTGCAGTTCAGCCCAGTATTCGCCCTCCTCGACCTTGCTGACGGTGGCCGTTACCGTGATCTCTTCGTGTTGGGCGGTGTAGACGACATCGCCCACCTTGACCGCATCTAAATCAGGCATGCCGCGGTGTTCGTGGGGGGGTCTCTGTTGCCCTACAGTTCTTGAAAGAAGGCCTCTATCAGAGGGGCGCCTCTCTCGGCGGAGAGGTCACGGGCCGACTTCCCATCGTCAGATGAGATCTGAAAGTCCGCACCGGCTTGATGGAGCTTTGTCAGTAGCTCCACGGTGTCTTGCTCCGATTCGGAAGGGAAGTGTCCGGCACGATACTGAAGCAAGTTGAAAGCCGGAGTCCGGCCTAGATTGTCCTGGCGATTCGGGTCGGCGCCGTGATCGAGAAGCCAGACTACACTGTCGCGGGGGAAGTAGATGCAGGCGCTGGTGAGGAGAGGGGTCTCAAATTCGCCCGAGACCCGATTGACGTCGGCCCCGCCGTTCAGAAGTGCCTCGGCCATTTCCAGCCGACCGTTGCGAAGAGCCTGATACAGGTGAGAGCCGAGGTCGTCTTGGGAATACTCGGATTCTGCCAAGAGGGCGCTGACCTTCCCGACGTCGTCGCTCTCCACCGCGACTCCCAAGGCTCCACCGGCCAGGTTGTAGAGCCCGGCGGCAGCGCTGCCGACAACCAGGATAAGGACGGCCGCGAAGGGTAGGGGGTGGGCTTTGATCTTCGACAAAACCAGGCGAAAGTTGGCCGCCAGTTCGATGAGACCCGCCAAGATGAGGAGGGCTGCGGCCACCGCCATGGTACCCACGAAATCTTGAGGGAGGTCGATGTCGAACCCGCCGATGCCGAGTCCGAGGTTCCAGTCGAAGAGTTTGTTGAGCACGCCGATCACAAAGGTGAGCCCGGAAGTGAGCGCCGTGAGGAGTGCCACGAGTTGTAAAAACGGTTTCATGATTTTGGCTTTGTAGCGGAAAGCTGAGATTTATTTCCGCAAATGTCAGAATGTTTCCGTTTCCTTAATCAGTTCTGTTTTGGAGAGGGGCTAAGCTAGGGGCACCTATGAGAATCTCTACGCCTCCAAAGTTACAGCAAGCCCCTCGGAAGCCTGTTATGGTGGCCGTCGGCGACAGTTTGACGGCGGGGATGCAAGATGCCACTCTCGATTTGGAGTTGCAGAACAAAGCGTTTTCCTCCCTGATTGCGCGCCAAGCCGGACTCGACTTCCAGATGCCGGAGATTCACGGTGGGGCGATCCCGCCTAAGCTCTTTGAACCCGGTGAAGTGCCGATCTGGCGAACCCTCTGGAACTACTCTCAAGTGGGTCTGGCTAGTGCCGCTCCGGTGGCGCTGACCGCACTTGGACTCCAGCCCCCCTCGCTCTCTCTCTTCCCACTTTATCACGTTGCCGGTATGGGAAAGCAGAAGGGCAGTGACGATACGGACAACTTCGCCGTTCCCGGCTTTGAACTGAGGCATCTTAACGAAGTCGCGAACGTTTCAGATTACACGGCGGCTGCGGCCCGGGCCGAAGAGAGTCCGCTTTTTGTGCCGGTGGAAGCGCCGCTGGTGAAGGCGATTCTCCAGAAAGGCGGCTCGGAGAAACGCGGCAAATCAGAGATTGACCTGGCAGTGGAGAAGAAGCCTGACCTGGTGACGCTCTGGGCTGGAAACAACGATATCCTCTTTACCGCTCTGATGGGCAATGTGGACGATCAATCGCTGACCCCGATCGAAGACCGGAAATGGCTTTTGAATCCGGGTGATAGTAATCCGAAATATACCGAACGCGTCGTCCCCGGGCTGGAAAGCTCCATGGTTGGTGCGAACGGGGCTCTGACCAGGCTGCTCAAGGAAACGGACGCCGAAGTGATGCTGCTGAACGTGCCCGATGTGACGACGATACCCCACCTCCTGACCGTGGGAGAGAAGGTCGGTCGTCTGCCCTTTGAAGTCGTCTTGCCTGACGGGACCGATGTCACCAAGAAGCTGGAAGAGTTTCGGATACCGACCGGGGTTCGCGGTGCCGGTCAGGGCCAGAGAGAAGAGTTTCCCGAGGGCACGAGGGTCGGGCTGGGATACTTACTGACTACTCTTTATCGCCTGATCGGTAAGGACGGTGGCGAGGAGACGTTCTCCATGCAGTCCGGCACGGCTCTGCTTTCTGAGAATGAAGTTTTGGACCCCGACGAGGTCGCGCAGATTCAAGAGCACACCGAGAGATTCAATGGAATCCTTAAGAAGGCCGCGGAGAACCCTCGGGTCCACCTGGTCGACGTCAATGCTGCTCTCGGTCAGGCCAAGTCGGGGGGATACGCTCTTCGTGGGGAGGGACCCGAGGCGAAGGTGGGAGCCCAGTTTACGGGGGTTGCGGGTCCGGGTGAAATGGAGGGTCTGTTCAGTCATGACGGAGTCCACCCGAGCGATGTGGGACAGGCCGTTGTGGCCAACTTGATTCTCGATGTCGCCAAGGCAGAGTTGGCCGACGATGCCAGGTTTGAGGCCGTGGTGAACGCACCCCTGGTCGATGAGAAAGCAGCGCTGAAGGACGACCCGAAAAGCGGCGCAAGGCGGCCGCGACTGGTGTTGGCAGACTGGGTCCCCGGATTGCTGGGGGGCTTCGGAGCAAGCTAAGTCTTCAGCTGTTCCTGAAGACTTGCAGACGAGAGACTCGACAGTTTTCCTTGAGAGCGCAACCGGCTTGGGGAATGTCTAACACTGAGTTGAAGCTATCCCCGTGGAACAGGTTGGTTTTGGAATGGGTGCTCCCCGTGGCGGTCAGTCGTGGATGAGGACTGAGGACGGCCATATAGTTGTCGGGTAGGTTGAGCGATTCGTTGTAGTGGATGAGGTACATCCCGTGCCGCAGCTCCCACCAGCCGTATTTGTCGTCGTCGGCGCGCCTGTGAGCTTTGAGCGGAACGGTTTCCGCGGGGCAGTACTCGCTTCCGCCGAAGTCCAGGGAACCCCGTTTGGTCAGACGATGAATCTCTTTTACGGTGAGATCCACCCACAGTGACCCGACCTGGGTCTTGGCATGAATGATCCCGTTCAGGAAAGTTTCGACATCTTCGCCGGTCAGTAGATTCACGCTTTCAAGTTTGTCGCTGGTGGTTGAAAACCTGTGAGTCTCACTTGTCTGTAAAGAGGAGAAGACTTTCCGCTCTAGAGACAGAACCTGCCACCATGTCGAAGTCCAAGAAGAAGAAAAAGAGCAACGACGCCGAGTCCGCTCCCACCGAAGAAGCAGCCGCGCCGGCGAAAAAACGCAAAGGAAGGAAGCCTTCGGGAGAAGCAAAGCAGAATGTGCTCCTTCGAAAGCATGTGCGAAAACTCCGTCGAGAGTTGGAAGCCAAGAACGCCGTCCTGGAGCTCTATGCCGATCATCGAAACTGGGTGAAGCCCGAGGACCTGCGCGATCGCCTGCATATTCCTGAAGCCGACCGCAGCGGCAAGAAGATCGAGAGTCCTACCCAGTGCTTCGTGGGCGCGCGGTATCCGTGGGAGCCGGCCCTAAAAATCCTTATCGGGATGCCGGGCGAGTCGAAGAACGAAGAAATGCCGGACCTTGAGGCAGACGACGAGGACTCATAGTCTGAAAGGTGTCTTTTTCTTCTGCCTATTCTTGGTCCTAGCCGCTTCCGGCTCTGCCCAATCTGGTCTGCTTCAAGGGGAGTGGAGTTCTCCTGATGGCGGGAGACTTATCGTCGGTGAGACGGGGTCGGACGGCACTTTCCCCATCGGAGTGTATTCGCCGGACGGCAAGCACTATCACAAAAGAGTCGCCCGGTGGGATGAGGAGAGCGAGAACCGCTTTCATTACCGGATCGAGAACGAGGAAGTCTTCGGTACCTACTTTCCGGAGGACGGTAGACTAGAGTTGAGCGATGCTGCCGGGACCTGGACGACTCTTTGGCTTCGAAGTTCGGAATAGAAAAGGCCCCGCGCATTTGCATGCGCAGGGCCAACCGCCAGCCATGGCTTATCCCACTTTAGCCAGATCTCCGTTGTTGAAAGAGCGGATACGGTCCACCTCTCCACTGAGAGTCCGACCACCCACCACGTCGAAATCGAGCGTGGTAATCGGGAACGGGATGGTAATTCCGGCTTCGTCGAAGGCGTTCTTTAGGGCCACGATGGCCAGACTTCTCGCCTTCATGAAGTCGCTTTGCTTGGCGAAATCAATCCAAAATCTTAGTTTAAAATCGATAGAGCTCCCACCAAATCCGGTGTAGTAGAACTCGGGGGCTTTCTCTTGTTTCACGAAGTCGAGTCCGTCGAGGGCCTCCAGTGCGACCTTCTCTGCCTTCTCTAAGGAATCTCCGTAGGCTACGCCACATTCGAGGTCGACTCGGCGAACGGGTTTATTGTTGTAATTTTCAATGGGGTTCTGGACAACGCTTGAGTTGGGGATGATGATGCGCTGACCCTGGGGCGTCTCTAGTAGTGTGGAGCGGAGGTTGATCTCTCGAACAGTGCCGAAAAAGTCGTTGCTCTCGATCAAGTCCCCCACCTGGAACGGTCGACGGACCGCCAGCAAGACACCGGACATAAAGTTTCCAGCGATGTCTTGGAAAGCGAAGGCCAAGGCCAAACCGACGACACCCGCACCGGCAAGGAGCGACGTGACGGTTTTGTCGAGGCCCAGTATACCGAGTGCGAGGAATGCACCAACGGCCACAATCACTATTCGAGTGACGGTGGCGGCCAGGCTGTTCAATGCATGGTAGCTCGAAGCCCGAGCCATCGCTTTTCTCACCACCCCTCCTACGATGCGGGCGACTAATATAAAGGCCAGAAGAGTGACGATAGCCATCACGAGGTTCGGCAGCATCAGCACCAGACCGTTCAGCCACTCCTGGAGTTTGTCGGAGAGAGCGGTAAGAGCCTCTCCTAGATCGATGGCAGATAAGTTCATTCGGTGTCCTTTCCCCTTTAAAGTCTTGTCTCCATGCTATGGAGTCAACACAGTAGGAACATACCGCCAATCGAATCCTGTAGCCTATACGGAAGTATAAAGAGAGTGACGGGGCGTTCTCTTCTCTTCCTGTTGACATATCCCCGAGGAGAACCGGGGGAACTGCGTGGTTGCTGGTCTACGGGATGATTCGTCTAACGGGCGAGGTAGTACGAATTAGTACGGGTTTCCGCGTTGTGCTCATGCCACGCCGCATCTTAAACTTAACCTTGAAAGGTTGACTATGACGCAACTCAAGGATTCAAAACGCACACACTGGGCTTACTGGGCAAGCGGCACCCTACTTTCTCTCTCCACCATCGGTATCGCTCCCTTGAGTGTGGAGCATTCCGCAGCACTGGGTGCCGTTGTGTTTCTGTTTCTACTGGGGACGGTCGAGGCGGAACGCGCGTGAGGTGGTTGGCCCGGTCGGCCTTTCGGTGACGGGAGAGGACTTGTTTCGGTAATGGGGTAGGCTCTTTCTGCCGATGGTTCCCCTTACAAATGTGTCCGTTTGCTTCGAGTCCGTGCACAAGAGCTTTGGACAACGAATAGCTCTCGACGATTTCAACCTGACTGTTGAGCGTGGCCAAGTGTTCGGCCTGCTTGGTCCGAACGGTGCCGGCAAGACCACCACATTGAGGCTTCTCCTGGGTCTCTTGAAGGCTGACAGCGGGCAGCTTCACGCCCTGGGTCGGCCCTGCTGGGAGCAGAGTGTCGAACTCAAGAAAAGAATAGGGTACCTGAGTGCCGACACCCAGATCTATCCCTGGCTAACACCACTCGAAGCACTCAAGCTTTTCTCCGAGATTCGGGGCGACGACCTCACGGCTCCGGGTCTCATACTCTGCGAGCGACTGTCTCTTGAGCCCGGACTTCGGGTGAGGCACATGTCTCGCGGCAACCGCCAGAAACTGGGTCTCGTTCTGGCCCTGGTTCACCGTCCAGAGCTTCTGGTTTTGGACGAACCGACGTCGGGATTCGACCCTCTGGTGCAAAGCGTCTTTGCCGAGTTGGTCCAAGAACGAACGATCGAGGGTGCGACGGTGCTCCTTTCCAGCCACACCTTCGAAGAGGTCAACAGACTTTGCCAAACGGTGGCCATCGTCAAAGCCGGGAAGGTGATCGTTCAAGATGCTTTGGAGGAGTTGAGAGGCCGCGCGGCTCGGAGAGTCACTATCGTCTTTCAGGGCGACGTGCCTGAGGACTATCCGGCCGGACTGGAAACGACGACGCTGAGCGAGCACAAGCTTGGAGGGCAATGGCGTGGCGACACGGGTCCACTGGTGGAATGGTGCGGAGAGAAAAGCGTCAGGGACCTTGAGATCTCGCCTCCGCTGCTTGATGACGCCTTCTTGGAGTTTTATAGATGAGAGGTCTGGCACGACTGGCTTGGCTGCAAAACCGGGTGCTGACAGGCTATCTCGGCGTAGGGCTGGCCCTTCTCTCCTTCCTGCTCGCGGCTCCGATCGGACCTATCAAGGATGGTGTCCTGCAGTTCGTTCAGGATTCCCCATTCTTGCAGAAGATGATTGCCGCTCTGATGGGGATGGATCTGGGGGGCGCCTTGACTGTGAAGCTCCTGGTAGGTGGGACCTGGGGCCATCCCTTTCTTCTTGCCTGTATGCTCGGATTTGCCATCGTAAGTGCCGCTCGATTTCCGGCCCAGGAAGTAGAGCAGGGGCATATCGATCTGCTTCTGAGTGCCCCTGTCGGTCGGTCCCGAGTGCTCTTGGCGCATGTGATAGTAGCGTGGGCTTGTCTCGGGTTGCTCCATCTCATCACTTTGGGGGCTTTCTGGCTGGGATGTGTTCCACTTGGCGCAGACGCCCCTCGGGTAACGGAAATGTTTCCCCTGGCGGGTTCCCTTTTCATCACGGCGATATGGATGCACTCCGCCGCCACTTTGCTCTCTTGTCGTGGCTCGACCCGGGCCGCCGTCGCGGGGCCGCTCATCGCCTTTGGCCTCTGGAGCATGGTGGTCGGATACCTGAGGCCCTTCGTGCACGCGGCCGAGGTGGTGGCGCCGCTGGGACTCCTGCACTACTATCGTCCAGGCACGATTATGCAGTCCGGGTTGGAGTGGTGGGGCCCGACGGTGCTTTTGGGTTGCTCTGCGATGTTTTATGGATTGGCGTTCCGGGTGGTTCGGGAGCGGGACCTTGTTTGAGAAGGGCGGTTCGGGGTTTCCCACGTGGGAGAGCGTTTGTCGACTCCAGGGATGCGGCAGCGGTGTTGACGGATTGAGTGTCGTGGTGGCAACCTGGGGCGTCGAGTTGGAGAGTAGGTGTTGCGGTGTGGACGGATTGGGTGCCGCGGCGGCACCTGAGCCGTCGAGATGGACGGCAGGTGTCGCTGTGAAACTCTTGTGACGGGGTAAGTTTTCCGGCATCGTTACGGGGGAACGTTTGACGGTCCCCGAAATAGCTCTCGTGAACGACAGAATTCGCAACAGGCTTATCCTCTTAACGGTCGTGCTTCTGTTGGGCCTGTGTACGCCTTGGCGTTTGGAGATTCATAAACCTGTGATAGATAGGGTCGCGCTGGGAGCGAGCTCGGAGGCGGTCGTTAAAGCTTGGGGGGAGCCTCATGTTAAAGAAGACGACGAGAAATTCTGGTCTTATAGCGTTACTAAGTCAGTGAAGATGAACGGTGTCGGGGAGGTTGTTGCGGTAAGTGGAAGCACCCTCACTTTAGACGACACAAGGATCCCTTGTAAAACAGCGTGGATAACCAAGCTGATATTAGGGCCGCCGACTCGCGTTTCCTATGGTGATTCGCTAGGGGATGCCTGGATCTATGAAACGTCGGACCTGGCGCTAGTTTTCACCGTGATGGATCGCTACACGCACAACGAGATCATTTCGGTAAGCTTGCGGCACTTGGATTAAGTAGCACTGCGAGCACTGCAGCAGTCTGAAGAGAGGATTTGACCGAAGGTTTCCCACGTGGGAGAGTCCCTTTCGATTTCAGCGGCGGATAGGCGTGAAGTTGCCGGGGTATTCGTCGTCACGCTGACATCTAACTGACATCCGAAGCGCGTACAATCCGAGTGTGCGAGTGACGGCGACCATATTTATTCTGTCCTGGCTGGTCTGGACGCTACTACTTGTCCTGATGAATGTCAGATTTCTACCTCTCCCTCTGGACTTTCCTTGGTCCTATTTGAGAAACACCGAAATAGGGATAACCATATCCGGTGTGAGCTTGAGTACTCCCGAGATTTGAACAATAGACCGAGGTGGGTTTGGGTTCCGTTTGACGGATGGGAGAAGACGTGGTCGGGCACCTGTGGGATCCCTGAGGCCGGGTATTCCGCGGGTGAGTGGGTTGGGATTCCCACGTGGGAAGAAACCGCGCGGGCCGCCGAAGAAGTCGCGGCAACTGCGGCGGCGTTCAGCTTCCTGGCTCTTTGAGATCGGACGCCCTCAAGCAATTCCGGTGTCCATTCCATACGGACGACTACGTGACGGGAGTTTAGGGAGCCGGCTTTGGCTAAGGGCTCGTGAATCGAAGAGCGGCTCGACGGGCAGGGCCGGGTTGCTCTCCCCACAGCAATTCTGCCCTCCAGAGCAGTAGTTGAAAGTCTCGCCCTTCAACCTCGTTGTAGGCCTGAAGAGCTTCGACCAGTGACCTCGTCAGGAGGTCCAGTTGGGGGCGAATCTCTCCTTTCAGGTCCGGAGAAACTTCAAAGGCCGCTCTGCGGTCGGCGCGCCAAGCTGCGAAGAGTTCCGTTTGGACGATCTTGCTTGCCACGATTTGAGCCTCGATGAAACTCCGAGCAAGTTCGCCGGAAATTCCTTTGTCTTGAGCAAGCTCGTCAAAGTTGGCGATTACGACCGATTCGCGACCTGAGGCTTCAATGGGTAGGTCGTTGTTCCACTTTGCTCGGGCCACGAGAGCCGAAATCTTCAATCGCTGGTCGATCAAGTGTAAGATTCTGTCGGCACGGGATATTTCGTCTATCGTGTAGGCTTGAGCTGCGATTCCGAGCCAGACCAGGAGTATCGCTATGGTTACTGAGCAGTGTTTCATTCTTGGAAGGGAGTAGGTTCAGCGGTCTGCGCAACCGGACCTTGCACCCCCGACGGAGCCTGTGCTGCCATCAAGGTGAGGGCAATGTGCGACACGGAGCCGACACAGAAACTCCCTAAACTTGAAGTATGAATGTGAAAGAAATCGCTCTCCTCGTCTGTTTGGTGGTCTCCGGAGTGTTAGTCAAGGCGATACCGCTGCCGTTCCCTGCTGGAGCGACCTTGCCCGCCATTCTTGATAGCCGGGTGGAGTTTGACAACCTGGACCCGCGTATCGAACTCGAAATGTCTCCCGGTCGTGGTTATCAAGTGTGGGTTTGGCGACCGTTCATGGGATGGAAGAACGAGACGAGATGCGGCTGCTGAGGCGTTTGGCGGCTCTCTTCCTTTACCGTCGGGCCCGATGGCCCACAATGAGGTTCGAGTTGGGGGAGTTGGCTGAGATTCCCACGTGGGATTCACGTCTCATTCCCCAGGGCCCAGCAAGGCCGTCGGGGTCTTACCGCGGCCTCCTCTCGTCGGTCTCCGCGGACCAGGCTCGGACCGTGACAGCTAGCCTCCTCCACGGGCGTCCAAAGTTTATGGAATTCGGTACACGGACTCACACGTGCTGATATGCTGGCCTCAGGCGAACGGGAAAACCGCAGTAGAAGTCTCCTGATCCCACTGGTTTAAAAAGAAACCGTACACGTGTTTGA
>Ga0208331_100145_pt1 | contig 22125 bp, 22 predicted proteins | sample DeeseametaMP1648_FD_184184 | JGI IMG/M metagenome (GOLD analysis project Ga0208331, IMG submission 184184) | Marine microbial communities from the Deep Pacific Ocean - MP1648 (SPAdes) | ecosystem: Environmental > Aquatic > Marine > Oceanic | place: North of Tokelau, South Pacific Ocean... | reverse complement strand
CCACTCAGGATATTCGGACCGAACGGGAGTTAGGACCAAGACATTCCTCTGGAGTTTCCATCCTCGGTCCACATAGATTCCGTCGAGAGCGTCTGCGACCGTCATATCTGAAAGAGAAAAATCGTAACGATAGTGCTCGTCTCCTCGAAAGGTCCCCACCACCTCCAGATCAGCTTGCTCCACGATATTCTCGAAAGCATGATTTTGAGTGACACCCTTGGCAGTAAAGTCGATCCGCACCTCTGAGCTGCCCGCTTGGTGCCCGGATAGGACGGCTGCCAAGAGCAGTACCAAAACCAGCACTCCCACGTCTGATAGCCGCCTCGCCATCAGAGGAATTTCGGTGAAGCGACCTGGAGTCCCCCGCTCCGTACCAAATGTCATAGAACCCCCAAACCCGAACGCCTATCCTGAACCCAGCAACAACAAAGGAGCGACCCCATGAGCACTCCCTACCTGGCCATCCTCATAGAACGACATTCCGGCTTTCTCGGCCGCACCGGTCTCGCTGGCCGAGACACCGTTTTCAGCCCAAAGCCGCGCCTTCGGTCCGCCACCCGAGTGAATCTCTAGAAGCCTGGGGCGTGTCCTAGTGCTCTCTCAGAGGAGAGCCCCGGTCCGGCATTCAAGCAGCCGGGATGATAAAGAGACTTCTTCTGCTCATCGCGATGCTTGTAGCGACCACTCAGGCCCAGGACTACAGACTGGAGCCTGTGGCTGACGACCTCTATCGCTTCGAGTCGGGGGGCTATCGTTCGATGGTCTGGGTCACCGACGAAGGGATCGCGGTTCTGGACCCTCTCAGCACGGAAGCCGCGACCTGGCTCAAAAGGGAGCTTAGCCGTCGGTTCCCTCAGAAAGTGAGATATCTGGTCTACAGTCACAACCACTTTGACCACTCCTACGGAGGTGAGGTGTTTGAGCATCCTGAGGTGACGCTGGTGAGCCACGAACGAGCCCGTCGAGCCTTGGTGAACACAAACGCCCGCACGCCACTCCCTGAGATCGTATTTTCCGACCGACTAACCATCCATATGGGTGGTCAGGTGCTGGAACTCCGTTATCACGGCGACAACAACGGCGAGGGTTCGGTGAGTTTTCTCTTTCCCGGCCAAAAACTGCTTTACGTGGTGGACTGGGTCGTGGTGGGGAGGCTCCCGTACAAGGACTTCCAGGGTTATGATATCGACGGCTCGATTCGGTCTACGGAAGAAGTTTTAGAGCTGGATTGGGACATCTTCGTGGGCGGACACGCGGATGTGGGGGACCGGCAGGGTGTGGAACGCTATCTTCGATATATGACCGAACTGAGGCAAGCCGTGCTTGAGGGGATGCAGGACGGTAGGTCTTTGGCGGACTTACAGCAAGAGATCAAGATGGAGAGTTACGCCGATCTGAAGATGTACGATGAATGGCTTGCCGGCAATATCAAGGGGATGTACGAACAGTTGAGAGACAAGCACTATCTTCTCAACCGGCCGCAAAACTAATCGGATTCTTTGTACCTGACTACCACCGGCTTGAAGTACTCCCCGTGCTTGGTGGTCTCCACGATCGGTTTAAAGATATGTTCGTAGTCGCTGTCGCAGCGGCGATCGTCGCCGAATCCGGTGCAGTCTTCATCCTCCCGGACTCGGTAGGTGTAGCCGGTGAGGTTGTGTTCCGTCACGTCGGTTTTCTGCCACTCTAGCTTCACTCTTTCGGAGGCGGCGTCTTTATAGGCTCCGAGACCGCCAATCAGACCTCCCGCCAGGGCTCCGCCAACGCCGCCAATCACCATCGCGGCACCGTTGCCGGTGAAGATAGCGGCCACTGTGCCACCCCAGAGGCCGAAGAAGCCCGCCAGACCGGCGCCGACCAAACCTTTTCCGATGCCCTCGGCCAGAGGGTTGCGGTATTCCACGGTGACAGGCTCCGACACCTGGCTCATCTTGACTTGACCGTCTTCACCGAAGACCGGCTGGGGACGCCAAACTTCTCGGCTTCCGCCGTATCTGTTGGTGGCTTCTCTCTCACCGTTTTCAAAGAGAATGCTGCGGGTGGAGCGGCTGCTGCCCGTGCCGGTCTCGTAGTCCTTGGGGATGCTACCGAGGCGGGTTTCGACGGTGTCCGGAGCGAGGTAGTCGATCGGCTCCGTGACGTGAGTGCCGGTGCCCGTTTTCGGGATCTCCGGCAGTTTGGGCAGTGAGATAGGACGGGTTGATTGGATATTCATCATCGCGCTCCTAGATAAGTGTCGTCGACAGCTTACCTCCGGACGCGGGGCAGAAGTTGTCCAAGATGTTTCCGCCGCTCCATCACCAGGAGTTAACATCCTGTTTGAAACTGACGGCTGTCTGGAGAATAGACTCTCTCACGTCTCATCACACGATTATCAACATCGGAGCAAGAGATGAGAATAGCACCCGCCCCCCTGGCCTACCCTAATACCGACAGTCGCCCCACTTGGAGCCCGGACAGTCGGAGAGTGATCGCCGAAGTCGGTTCGAACACCGTGGTGGCCACCCGCAACGCGCCGTCGGACACCGAGAGTTTCGGAGAGAATCCGACCTGGGTGAACTACCCCGACTGGAGTCCTCAAGGAGACAGCGTGGCCTTCTCAGCCCACGCTTCCAGAGCAGAAGGGGAGAAGGCTTCTTGGGGTATCTACACTTGCGACGCCGAAGGCAAGAACTATAACCGCATCCTGAACGACGCTAAGGTTCCGGAGTACAATCCGCAGGGCGACAAGCTCGTCTATCAACTGCTGAAGAGCGGCACTCCGGATCGTCTCGCGGTGGCCGATGCCGACGGAGAGAACTCCGTCATCGTGGGCGGCGGCGGCGTTCTTCAGGCGGACTACTCCTGGGACCCTCAGGGTCACCAGATCGCCTACGATACTTACAAGGACGGTCGCTACCAACTTCGCATCACCGACATAACCGGCCGAAAAGATCGAACTATCACCGACGGTCAGGGCGGACTGTACAAAGACCGCACACCCGAGTGGTCGCCGGACGGCAAGACGATTCTGTTCGAGCGCCACAACAGAGTGGTGCCCCAGTCCGACCTCTGGACCCTGGATCTCCAGACCGGCCAGGAAAAACAGCTGACCAGCTATCCGGGACGAGTGTACGACGCCGCCTGGGCGCCTGACGGCAGCCGCATCGCTTTCTTGTCCAGTATGGAGGGTGGCGACGAGATGGACCTTTATCTGATGGACTCGGACGGAAAGAACATGAAGCAGTTGAGCGGTCTGCCCGGAGACGAGTACGCGCCGAGTTGGTCTCCCGACGGCAAAGCTATCGCCTTCACCCGGCTGGACTGGAGCCGTCGTCGAAACGATCCCGAGCGTTACAACCTGCACATCATTGAGGTGTAGTTTTTTCCGAGAAGGCGGAAGCCAGCTGCCGAAGCATGCTGGTGATCGGCTCCAGTAGCGCCGGCTCTTGACCCCAGAAATTCAGCTTGGCACCGGCCAACATCCCGGCTAGCGCCTGGGCAATTTCGGGGGCCTGTTTGACGGCGAGCAGTTCCTTTTCGAGCTCTTGTCGCTGACGGGCTATCTCCAGTTCATACTCCGATTTACGTCGTTCGGTTTCACCCTGGGCCTCGGCAAGCTTGCGTTCTTCTTCGGCGAGTTCCATTCGAGAAGCGATCTCCTGCAGCCTGAGAGGAGTCTCTCTCTGGAGTGCCTCCTCTCGCAAGAGGTGGGAACTCTCATCCTTTTTTCGCTGCAGTTGGAGGGCAAACTCTTGCTCTTCACGTTCTATTCGAGCTTTCTCTCGCGAGAGTCCCAGTGCGTGTTCTAAAGCTAGCCGTTCCGATTCGGCTCGGGCTTCTTGCAGTTGTCGGTCGGCTCGCAACGCCGAGAGTTGAGACTTGCTCCGAATATCGTCTCGGGCTTCGGCTTCCAGCTGCGCTCGCAGTTCGGGATCGGTGACGAAGACCTGCGCCACTTGGACCACCTCAATCTGAAGTCCCCAGTCGCTCTCCTCGGTCTTGTCGACGGTCCTGCGAAGCACCTTTTGAAGCGCCTCGGTAAGGGTGGTCTTTCGCTCTTCCACGCAACGCTGCATCGTCATGCCGGCCACACAAGCCCTCAATTCTCCCAAGCAGAGGTGAGACAGCATCCGTCGTATCTGTTCCGACCCCGTTCCGGAGTCGAAGTCGAACATCAGGGCTGCCGCCTGGGGGCGCACAATTCGAAAGATGACGAGCCCTTTGAACCGAAGTGGAATTCCATCCGCGCTTTCCTGAGTCATCTCAAAGCAACACTCTTCCTGTGAGCTGGGGACTTTCAAGAAACTGACGCCCGGCCATCGAAAGCTTCCGGCTGCGAGACCTAGATTGAGGACCCGGCCACGGCGACCGGAGACGAGGTACTGGTTTGGACTGGCTTTTACGTAGAACATGCAATAAGTATGCCGGTGGTGGTAAGCATTTTCGGTGACAAAGTAACGGAACAATCACAAAGAGTATGATGTGTATTACTGAGTGTGTGAACCGGTCTGTTTTTTAGGGGACGGGAAAGGGAATCTATCCTGATTTCGGAAGCGTGGTTGATGAATTTACGCCTCTCAATTATCCTTTTTCTTCTCTTGCTTTCAGGCACGGCTCTATCTCACCCAAACCCCGCAATCGTGGAGGAGGGGGTCGACCAGACCCTCCCGACAAACCCCAAACCCGAGGAACCAAAACGACAGCATCGCACCGACAATCCTGTCACGATTTTCACCGCTAAAAAGGTTCTGACCATGAACCCCATGCAGCCGGAGGCGACGGCCGTCGCTGTTCAAGACGGAAAGATTCTGGCCGTCGGCAGTCTCGAGGAGATGAAGGCGGCTGCTCTCAAGGCCCCGGTCGAGGTCGATAGCACCTGGTCGGAGAGCATTATTTTGCCCGGCTTTATCGAAGCGCACATGCACCCCCAAATCACAGGTATCCTGTGGGAGGGAATCTATGTCGGCCGCTTCGACCGCTACACTCCGGATGGAAAGTTCGAGAAGGGGCTTACCACCAAGCAAGAGGTCCTGGACAAGATCGCCGCAGCAGCCAAGGCGGCGGGAAACAACGAGAATTGGCTGGTGGCTTGGGGCTATCAGCCCGAGTTCTACAACGACGAACCGCTCACTGTCACGGACCTCGACCCTATCACCGGCAAGCATCCGATCATGATCGAGAACGCTAGCATGCACATCTACTATGTGAATACGAGAGCGCTTGAAATCGGAAAGGTCACTGTGGAAGAGGGCATCCCCGGTGTCATGGTGGAGAACGGCAAACTGACCGGTGAATTTCAGGAACTGGACGCCGTGAAGAAGCTTCTTCCCTTCCTGCCGAAGGTCGATGATAAGTTTCTTCTCAAAGCGACTTGGAGCGCCGGAAAGCTCGCCCATCAAACCGGTGTGACCTCCATTGCCGACGCCTCGTTCGGCTCTATTCCGGGCGGTTATCAAGCTTACAAGACCGCCAGCGAAGACCCTGACTTTCCCGTTCGAGTCACGCTCTACCCGGTGATCGATGCCATCGAATCTCCCAAAGTTCAGGCCCTCGGCGGCTTGGACTATGTGAAGAAGCTCATGAAATCGAACAACGATCGCTTGGCCGTCGGCGCGGTGAAGTTCGTGGTCGACGGCTCGACCCAGGGTCGGACCGCGAATTTGCTCTGGCCCTACTATTACGATACCGGAGAGAACGGGGTCGCCAACCTCTCCCAGGAGCAGATGAACGAGTGGGTCGGTGAGGTGAATCGTGCCAATCTGCAGTGTATGATTCACACCAACGCCGACGGGGCCACCGAATCGGCGTTGATCGCTTTGCAGAAAGCTTTGGATGAACATCCGCGTTTCGATCATCGTCACCGACTCGAACACGCGCAACTCCTCAACGATAATCAGATGCAGAGAATGGCGGCACTTGGGGTGGCAGCCAACATCTTTATCTATCACATACACTACTGGGGAGACTTGCACCGGGAGAAGTTTCTCGGCCCGGACAGGGCTCCTCAAATGAACGCACTGGCGAGCGCGAAGCGCAACGGATTGAAATACACCGTCCACTCCGACTCTTCGGTCACTCGTTTGGATCCGCTTTTCGCCATCTGGGTAGCCGCGACTCGAAAGACGATGTCCGGAAAAGTGCTCGGGCCCGCGGAGAGAATATCGGTGGAGGACGGACTGAGAATGGTGACTGAATCAGCGGCCTACTTTATGCACCAGGACGATATCAAAGGGACTATCGCTCAGGGTAAGCTGGCCGATTTCACCATCCTGGCCGAGAATCCGCTGGAAGTCCCCGTCGACCACGTGAAAGATATCAAGGTTCAAGCCACTGTGGTGGGCGGCAAGACCTTCCCTGTTAACTACAAATAGCCCGGCGGGCCGAGCATCGAGGTTGGTCGATGAGAACGCACATCGTTGCCACGTGCACGGCTCGAGTCGCGAGTAACCGACTAGTGCATAGTCAATGTTCGGAGTTCGGGTTGAGCGTGACCAGACGCAATTCTAATGAATTTGATTCGATGACGCATATCGGGCATATGTAACTGAGAATCGGGTTCATTAGAAATGATGGCTGGTTGCGCTCGGACCGAATTCTGAATGTTGACTGTGCACTAGGCCCTCGGGTAGTCGGTATACTCCACGTCTTCACCAGTACTTTGACCTGTTTTGCTCCTTTGAGCTATCCGCCCTCCGCGTTTGACGTCGGCCTTAGCAAACGGCTCAATAAATCAGGCAGCCCGGCTAGTTCAACCTGACGAGCAATCCCAGCCTCTAAGACAGCCTTCGGCATTCCCCAGACGACACAACCCTCTTGGCCTTGAGCAAAAACCTCTCCGCCCGCATCGACCACACTCCGAGCTCCCTCCAGGCCGTCCTGACCCATCCCGGTGAGTACCAGGCCAAGACAGCTCCGACCGTAGCAACGGGCGGCCGAGCGGAAAAGTACATCGGCAGAGGGTCGGCAATGCTTGACCCTTGGGGCCTGATCCAAGGTCACGACCAGGTGATTCTCCTGGCGACAGATCCGCAAATGGTGATTGCCGGGAGCGAGATAGGTGGTGCTCGGCTGCACCCGCTCTCCGTGCTCAGCCTCCTTGACCCGGTTGACGCCGCACGCATCTAGCTGTGAAGCAAGAGCGCGGGTAAAATCTTCCGGCATATGTTGAGCGATAAAAATCGGCTGATGGACATCCGGAAGAGCCTTGAAAACCTGTTCGAGAACCTTCGGGCCACCGGTGGATGCCGCCACAACCAGAGCTTGGAAGTTCCGAGCTGACGAGATCGATGCTTTCGCCGCCGCAGCTGGAAAAATGGAGGAGGTGACGGTGGGGCGTGTCAGGTGTGGAGCAAGCTTTTCTCTCAGCTCGTGCTCGCTGTATTTCGAATGGGAAGGCTTGACAAGGAAATCTTCGGCCCCTAAGAGCAACGCTGCAACCGTGTTGTCCACCGTTCGTGGAGAATGTCCGCTCAAGACAATAACACGGGCCCGATTTCCCCTTTCCTTCAAGCGCTCAAGAGTCTGGAGGCCGTCCATGTCGGGCATCTTGATGTCGAGGAGAACCAGATCCACCTCAAGGTTCTCCAGCTTTTCTAGAGCCTCCCGCCCATTGCCCGCAACGCCGACGACCTTCGAGCAAGGTAAAGACTCAATACAACGGATCACAACTCGACGAAAGACCGACGAATCATCAACGACCAGGACTCTCAATCTGGAATCGGTCATGGAGCGAAATTCGCGGAGAGATCCCTCAACCCGTCCGCCAAATTCGCCAGTCCTCGGGCAGCTTCCGACAGAAACTTGGTCAGCGCTTCGGTGTCACGCACGACCAGAGCTACGAACGGGTCCGGGAACCATGTGCTACACAACAACAATCTTATTAGTCCGCCCCTCCTGCGGTTACTAACACCCGATAACACCTTCTTGGTATCGGGTGCTATTCCCGCTTGGTTAAGAAACGATCTGACTCCCAGAAGACTTGGGCTCTGTGGTACGGAAGGACTAGAGCCGACAAGGGCCACGCAAACTCCGTGGCCAATGAGACCACGGCCATACTTATCCTGTGAGTCTATCGCAGACAGGCGTATGGTAGGCCTTCCACGCCGGCAAAAGCCCCGCCGTCGCCCCTAGTAGCGTCATGGAGATCGGTCCCCATACAAACACGGGGTGAAAACTGAGCAAGCTGATAACAACGCCGGTCTGCTCTCGAACGAGAAAGGCCGCTGCCCACAGTACCAGGCCATAAACGACGAAACCGGCCAGGCTACCGAGTAGGGCTAGGAGTCCCGACTCGACGACCATAAGCCAGATCAGGTTCTTGCGCGGCATACCCATGGCTCGGAGTATGGCGAACTCTCTCGACCGTAGGGAGATGGTCTGCACCAAACTGGTGAGAATGGAGAAAGCCGCGATGACCATGACCAGAATGGAGATCAGGCTGAGAAGACGATGCGCCCATCCCATCTTCTCGAAAATTTCGCCGACGACCCGCCCGATGGGAAAAGCCAGAGTAGCGACCTTGCCTTCGCGATTCACCTGTTGGAGGAGGGAGAAGCCGACCTGGGGGTTGGCCAGGTCTATCAGGACGGCGCTGACCTCCCGATGCTCCTCCGGAATAGATTGACCGGCTGCCGGCACATACTCCTGCCCACTCCCGCGCAAGACGTGTCCGTCCATTCGGAAGATCCCTTCAATGGGGATGAAGATGACCTTGTCGAGCGGAGTATTGGTCGGTTCGAGAATGCCGACGACGACGTACTCCTCCTGGTGGACGTGGTCGGAATCCTCGCTCAGTCCGTGGGATGGTTGGAAGGTGGACCCGACCCTCAACCCTGTCTGGTCGGCGGCAAAGCTGCCTACTACAGCCTCACGGTAGGCCTCTTGAAAACCGCGTCCTCCCGGCTGCCAGACGAAAGTGGTCGAGTCTTCGGGTGGGTCCTCAAAAAACTGCTGACTGGTCCCCACGACCCGGAAGCCGTGGTAGTTGTCGCCCATGGCGAGAGGCACCGCGCGAACGACTCCGGGATGTTCGGCGATCGATCGGTAGAGGGTCCAGGGGATGTTGCCCGGCGAGGTCTCGAGATGGAAGACCGCGTTCAAGACCAGCTGAAGTTGACTGCCCCTCGCTCCCAGAACGGCATCGTAACCACCACCGCCGCCTACGAAAGCGGCTCGGGCTTGTGCGTTGATAGCAAAAACAGAGAAAGCGAGCCCGACAGCCAAGGCCGTCGTGAAAATCGTGACCGCATTGGCTAGCCGGTGACGGCGTATGCTTCGCCAAACCAGGTGGAGAAGGGACCCGCTCTTCAAAGGGCCTCCTGAAAGTGAGCCTGATAGTCCAGAATTCGATCAAACTCTTTCAGAGTTTCCGGAGCGTGGCTGACGACCAGGAGAGCAGCCCCGGACGCCTCGCAGCTTTCGGTGATCAGAGCGAGGACTTCTTCGGCACGAACCCGGTCGAGATTTGCGGTTGGTTCGTCGGCAAGAATCAGAGGAGGACTGTTGACTACCGCTCGAGCCACCGCCACCCGCTGGCGCTGACCCACGGACAGCTGGGCTGGAAAATGGTCGAGTCGGTCGTCGAGTCCCATTTTGCAGAGTAACTCACGGGCTCTATCATAATGAGTGGCACCGGCGAAGGTGACGGCCGCCTCCACGTTTTCCAGCACGGTCAAGCCTTCCAGCAGATAGAAGCTTTGGAAGATATAGCCGATGTTGCGGGCTCGAAAACTGTCCAGTGCGGCTTCCTTAAGTTCGTTCAACTCCTGCCCTCGGAAGACGATCGAGCCCTGGTCCGGACGGAGAATCCCGGAAATGAGGTGAAGCAGAGTCGACTTGCCGATCCCGCTTGGGCCGATCAGCGCGACTCGCTCCCCTTCCTCGAGTTCGAAGGAGCCCTGGACGACCGGACGATCGTACGATTTCTTCAGATTCTTCAGGGAGAGAAGTGTTTTGGGACTTGCAGCTTGCATGATGGAGTTAATGAGATTGGGTTATCAAAAAGATGGTATTCTCCTTCTTATTGGGGGCTGTCGCCGGGTTGAGATTCAGAAACGGCTTCTCTCGCTACTGTCGATACCGACCAAAAACTCGGCCACACGTTCTGCAACCTGACGCCGTCCGTAGTCGATCGGGACGGCGTGTCCGGCTTTTTCAGACTTCAGCACCGTGACGGTTGCGTTGCCGGCTTGTCGCGAAATGAAGTCGGCGTGGGAGTCGGTGACCACTTTGCTTCGACCGCCCTGGACCAGGGAGATGGGGCATCGAATATCCGAGAGCTGACCGGCGGCCGCTGTCACGGTGTCTTGATAGCTCAGGAAGAATCGTCGGGTGACCTTCTGATGGCAACTCGCCATTCTCCAACGGCGCGCCGTACCACTGAGACAGTCGGTGATGAAAGGTTCGGTGGAAAGAAGGTCGTCTCGTTCACCTTGAGTCTCGGGGAAAAACTTTTCATTCAGGCGCTCGATCGGGGCGGAAAGGCAAACGACGCCTCTAGGGTTGAGCTCCCGCGCTCCGGCCAGGGCCAGGGTGCCCCCGAGGCAGTAACCTACCAGCGCTACCGGGCTACCGTCGCGGTGGAGCGATTGGAAGGTGAGGCGCAAAGCCTCCAGCCAGTCCTCCGGACGGCAAGAGTTCATGCCTGGATAGCGTTCCCCGTGGCCTGGTAGAAGGGGGGCCATGACTTCGAATCCGTGGCTTGCAAGAGTCAGGCCGAGCGGGCGCAGCTCGCGAGGAGAGCTCGCGAAACCGTGCAGCAAAAGAATTCGCAGACTACGCGCCTCAGCCGGTTTGAGCCGCCATGGTCCCCATCTCGCTGTTCGGGCCGGATGGGAGGTCTGTTGGGTGCTTTCGCTCAGGCCTTTGCTCTCAGATCGACGTCTCTGAGGATGGTGCGATAAAGCTCGCGGGCTGTTTCGAAAGCGGGCCCTCTGGAGTAGCCTTCCTCAGAAAACGTTTCCGGAGTGGGGAGTGGAATCTGTCGACTCGCGAATGTGCTGAGCGGCCCTTTGACGGAGGGTACTTCCGGCTCGGCCTCCGTGGTTTCCCAAGTACGGTAGTCGGCCATTCTCTCCACCGTCACCCGCCACAGCTTGTGGGCGCTTCGGTCTTCCAGCCACCATGAATGGAGCCGGATGGAGTCCGGAAAGAGCAATCGAGCCAGCAGAAGTGAGCGAGTGTCGTGGGTGTGGACGATGGCTGGATGAACCACCTTGGATAGATAGCGTAGATCCAGGTAGTCGGCCAAAAAAACCAGGGCCTGATCCTTGGCCCCGTGGACCGAGACCTTTTCGATTCGGTGCAACTTGACTCCGGGGAAGCGTTCCGCTAATGTTGCTCCGCCGTCGTCTTCTTTAAAGGCGTCGTCGGAGTAAAAGAGGTGAACCTTGAATCCCTGTTCGCGGTATAGGAAGTCCAACCAGTCCTGGAGAAACTCCGGCGCCACTACCGGTTTAGTAACAATGTGTACGATATCTAGCGAGGGTAACACGGCAAAGGCCGTTCATCTCGCCAACCACAAGGTCCTTCTATGACATTTGCAACAAGACAAAGATTACTGCTGGGAATCGCCGTGCTCTTAATGCTCACGCCCACCATCCTCTACAGCGCAGGCCTTCTCGGGCGAGCGCCTCTCTATGAGGGAGACGTCCGCAAAGAGATGACCTGCATCACCTGCAACGGCCTTGGTCGTACCGGTGAGGATACTTGCGGAACCTGCCGAGGTAGGGGAGTGGCGGAGTTTATCCTTCCCGGCTCCAATCGCCCCATACAGCTCGTGGGCACGGTCTACAACTCCTCCGGCGAAACGGTGGAGGGGGCCGATGTCGCCGTCCGCCAGTCCGACCAGACGCCGGGTCAGGACGGGGCCAAGGAGATCCTTTTCAATACCAACGGAGACGGCCAGTTCGGAGTGAAGCTTCCCCCCGGCCGGTATGTGTTGAAGGTTTCCAAAGAGCAAAGCGGTCCGGTCGAGGAGACGATTACGGTAGAGCAAAACCCTGCTCCGCTGCCGGCCACCAAGCTGGAGACTCTCCACAAGTTGGAAAAAGAATTTCGCCTGCCTTAGACGCGCTCTTCTTGTTGGGTTCCAAATCCCTATTTCGCCCCCGTTTTGGAGGCATCAGTAAGACCGAGGCGAAGCCTTCCGTATGACAGGTACAATTGTAGCTCTTTTATTGTACTTTGCGGTAGCTTTCGCACCCAAAGTACCCTGGTATGTGAAGGTGGTCGTGCAGATCATCATGGGGTTGGTCATCTACTTTGTGTTCAAAGAGCACTCGTTCGAGCTGCCCATGGGTGATAAGCTACCCATGTCGAGCTTGTTCGGTGGTGACGCCTACGACTTGAACGGTGGGTTTAATAAGTTCGCCTTCGGCATCCTTGGCACGGTGCTCGGACTGCTGGCTACCGTTGTGGCCACCGTCATCTATGCCGTAGTGGGCAAGAAGTCCGAAGATTGATTGGAGTAGACAGATCCGAATGCAGCCAAACGTAAGGAAGAAGATACGACAGCGTCGTCAGAGCAAGGTGACAGCCTGGCACTGGCTGGCTTTGGGTCTGGGAACGGCGTTTGTACTCACAGCTTCCATGACGACCGCCTATCGGTGGCTCCAGACCGAGGATGAGGAAGAGTCTGATCCCCGGGCCGAGCAAGTGCAAGAGTTGCTGAAAGAGGCAGAGCGGTTGCTAGCTCAGGGTCGAGGTTCTAGCGGCGAGTGAACATTCTGGTCACCAATGACGACGGCATTGAGACCGAAGGCATTCGAGTGCTCAGTAGCGCCCTGACCGAACTGGGCGATGTGACGGTGGTGGCCCCGCGCAACGAGCAAAGCGCGGTCGGCAGAAGCATCACCTTCCGTTCTCCCTTGCGAGTAGAGAAGAAAGACTACCCGCTACCGGACTCTTACGCCGTCACGGGCACACCCTCGGACTGCGTCTTTATCGCCCTTCACCATCTCTTGGACGAACCGCCCGATCTCCTCGTTTCCGGTATCAACACGGGACCGAATATGGGTGACGATATCCTTTACAGCGGGACCGTGGCCGGCGCTCTGGAAGGGGCCCTGAACGGTGTGAGGTCAGTCGCTGTCTCCGCCGGTGCGCACCACGGCCAACGCTACGATACGGCCGCCTCCTGGTTGGTGAAATTCTTGAAGGAGCACAGTCTGGACCTTCCTCCCAAGACGTGCCTCAATGTGAACGTGCCCTGTCTGAACGTGGAGCACCTGAAGGGTTGGAAATACACTCTTCAGGGCCACACCCACTACGCCCAGGAAGTTCTCAAACGGGAAGATCCGTGGGGTCGCGAGTACTATTGGCTGGGCGGGAAGATATCAAAAGGGGTTCCCATGGAAGGGAGCGACATCGAAGCTGTCTCGCAAGGCTATGTGTCGGTCACTCCGTTGGGTTTGGACCTCACCAACCATAGCTATTTAACCGAAGGAGTGAAAAGCTGATGGAACAGGAACTGGCCATCCCTTTTATCCCCGATATTCTAGACAAAGTGGCTTCCGAACTGAAGGCTCGGCATCAAGCCGGGTTTCTCTACTTCGACGTGGTCGATTTCCTCTCCATCCGAGACAAGTACGGAAAAGAGAAGTCCGAGCAGATTCTGCAAGCGATTCGTTCCACACTGCTGGGGCAAAAGGGCAGACTTTTTCGAGACGAAGACCTGGTGGCAAGCGGCGGGGCCTCGTCTGATTTTTTTGTCGTCTTTCTCTTCGCACCACCCCGTCGAAAAGAAGCTTTCGCCACTTCCGACCTCAAATTGATCGCGACTCGGGTCACACAGAAGCTTCACAACGTGATGAACGATCGCGCCGTGGAGCTTTCGATCAATGAAAGACTGGATATGCGTAGCGGATATACGGTCATCGACCACGACCCCGAACTGCCGATCAGCAGACTGGTGTATGAAGCGCGTAAAGAAGCCGCTCTGAAAAGCCGTCTGGATGAGATCATGGTCACCTTTGTGGCCAACGTGAGCCATGAATTACGCACCCCGTTGACTTGCATCAAGGGCTACACGGAGACCCTACTCGAAGGGGCCATGGAAGATCCCGAACTCACCAAACGCTGGCTGGGAACGATCTACACCGAGGCGCAGCGCTTGGAGCGACTCATCAAAGACCTCCTCGATATCTCCATGATGGAAGCTGATCAGGTCGACCTCAGTCTGAGCAAGTGCGACCTGAAGGCTCTCGTGCAGCATACCGTCTCGGTCCTGACGCCGCGAGCCGAAAGCCAGAATATCAAGATTCACGTCGAGTTGCCGGAGTCGGCCCCAGACTGGATACTCGACCACGACCGAATCTCTCAAGTTCTTCTGAATTTGATCGACAACGCCATCAAATACTCCGACACCGATACGAATGTGCATGTCCGGCTCTACTTCAGTGCCGAACGAGCCACCATCGAGGTTCAGGACGAAGGCTCCGGAATCAAAGAGGCTGAGTTGGCCAAGATCTTCGACCGCTTTTACCGGGTGGAGGAATCCAGAGCTACCAGGTTCGGTGGGCGCGGCTTGGGTCTCGCTATCGCAAAACATTTGGTAGATGCGCACGGCGGCGATTTGAGCGTCTCCAGCGTCTTTGGGGAAGGTAGCAAGTTTACCATGACGCTTCCTCGCCAACTCGATTGGGACGGGGACGATGAGTAGTGCGGCCTGTTCGGTGTCGACGGCCCTGCCGCGGTATCGTGTTTTCGATGTCCCTTTCAATCCCATCACTCGGGGTGCCGCTCGCGAGCAGTGTTTGAGCGTGGTCCGCTCGGAACGTTTTCATCTGATGGTGACACTGGGCACCGAGATGGTGATGAGTGCTCAGGAGAACGAAGACTTCCGCTCCATCGTCGAGAGCGCGGACCTGGTCGTGCCTGACGGTATCGGCGTCGTGATGGCCTCTCGCTTGGCTGGTCTGGAAGCACCCGAACGAGTGACCGGAGTGGAGTTGTTGCACGATCTTGTCGAAGCTTGCGGCGACGATGTTCGGTTCTTTTTCTACGGGTCGGCTCCCGGAGTGGCCGAGCAAGCGGTCTCCAATCTGCAAGACAAGGTAAAGCCTTTCCAATGTGCGGGGATTTTGGACGGCTACGTTCAGGACCACGAGGAGGTCCTGCAGGCGATTGAGGAGGCTCGTCCTCATGTCCTTTTCGTGGCCCTCGGCTCTCCGCGCCAGGAAGCTTTCTTGTCGCAGCACCGAGAGCGTCTCGAACAGGCCGGCGTGAGATTGGGTGTCGGTGTGGGAGGTAGCTTCGACGTGTACGCGGGCACGGTGGAGCGGGCGCCGGTGTGGGTCCAGCGAGTCCATATGGAATGGCTCTATCGGTTGCTGAAGCAGCCCAGTCGCTGGAGGCGAATGTTAGCTTTGCCTCGTTTCGCGGTTCGAGTCCTGATGGCTCCGAAGAAAGCCGTTAGGAGCGTCTCTTGAAGGCGATGGTCCTGGCCGCTGGAGCGGCCACAGGTCTATATCCTCTCACCTACACGCTGCCCACGGCCCTGGTGCCGGTCCTGAATCGACCCTCTATCGAACACATTTTAGATTGGCTGGGTGCTCATCAGGTCGAAGAGGTCGTCATCAATCTTCACTACCTTCACGCCTCCGTGCGCCAGGCGCTTCAGCCGCGTGTGGAGGCGGGCGCCAAGCCGAAACTCCATTTGACGGTGGAAGCGGAGCTTTCCGGTACGGCGGGCGGCGTGGCACTGGCACAAGACCACTTCGACGATACCTTTTGTGTGGTCAGCGCCGACTGCGTTACCGATCTCGACCTTCAAAAAATGTTGGAGTTTCATCGGGCCAAAAGGGCGCTTTGTACGATCGCGGGGGTTCCGCGCCAGGAAGAAAGACATTTTGGGCTGATGGAAGTTTCGGACGCGGGACGAGTGCTGAGATTCTGCGAGAAACCGTCCAAGGCCGACTCCGGGCTGAACTGGGTGAACACGGGGATCTACATTATCGAACCCGATATCTTCGGCCGCATTCCCGACGTCAGGCCGTTCGATTTTGGAGAACATCTCTTTCCCACCATGGTGGGCAAAAGGGGAGGAGTGTTCTGTTATAAAGCGCCGGAAGGCACGTTTTGGAACGACATCGACGAGCCGTTGGCCTATCGCGAGACCCACCGGGAAGTGCTTCACAGCCAGGGACCGCTCCTGGTGGTAGGAGAAGAGACCCGGCCTCAAGTGTTCGCCGGTGAGGACTGTCAGATCAGTCCGGAGGCGATCATCGTCCCCCCCGTGCAGTTTGGAGATCAGGTTGTCATTCGAAAAGGTGCCCGTATCGAAGGGCCGGTCGTTCTTGGTCGCGGCGTGGTCGTGGGAGAGGACGCGCAGATCTCCGATAGCGTTATCTGGCAGAACACGATGATAGAAGACGGGGCCAAGGTGCACTCGAGTCTGATCGGGTCTTCGTGTCATCTTTACCGAAACATGACGTACGAAGGAGTGCTACTTGCCAGCGGCGCCCGTTTTGAGAGAAAGGGAATCTCATCGGACTAGGGGGACTCTTTGGGTCGGTTTTGTTTCCGGCAGTTTGTTTGGGGTGCCAGTCGGAAGGCGGGTATCTCTGCGAGTCGTGCCGAGCGGGGGCGTTTTCGGTGAGTCAGTCAAGCCTTGGGGAGCGAACCCTTTGGACCCTTGGAAGTTACGAAGGTCTCCTACAGAGCTGCATTGCCACTATCAAGAATCGAGGTCATCGAGCTTTGGCTGAAGAGCTCTCGCAGGTCGCCGCCCTGCGCTTTCTGGAGTTGTTTCCTCATCGAGCCGAAGTCAGCGCGGTGATGGCGGTACCCGCCTCCAGGCAAGGCCAACGATTCCGAGGGTTTTCCTTACCTCAAATGATGGAGGATGCCTTGCGAGCGCAGTCGGGATGGCCGACTTTGCCGTCCGACATTCGCCGGTGCTATCGCTCCGCTGCCAAGAGCAGCAAGGGCATGGGAGGTGCCGAACGATTGGCCCGAATGCATGGCGACCGGCTGGAGGCTCATCCCGAAGCGAAAGGGAAAGGGCTGCTGCTCGTGGACGACGTGGTCACAACGGGCGCGACTCTCAACCGTTGCCTCACCCAAGCAAGGCAACAAGGCTTTGAGCCGATCTACTGTTTTGCTCTGGCCGAACACCGGCCTATCTCTTCAGCAGAAAATTGACGACGTCCGTACAGACGGTCTCGCCTTCCACATCGCAGAGCATTTCGTGGTAGGATTTCTTGTAGACGTGCTTCCGGCTGGGGCCGGAACCGAGTTTTTTGTCCAGTAGCTTGAGAACCTTGGGGTGCACGACAGGGTCTCTCTTGGCGTAAAAGGCTCCCACCGGACAGTTGATCGACTTGAGAAGATCTTCGGCTACTCGGGTCAGGGCGATGGTCTGTTCCATCGACTCGATGGGGAAGCTCGGATAGTTGTTGATGGAGCCGAGCAAAGCGGGGTCCGCGAATTCCGGATTGCCGCCCCAGCTACTGTAGACTTTCTTAATCAGAGGGATAGCGTGGATCAACCTGGAGCGGAAACGGAATGCGGGAGCTATCAGGGCGAGCCTTCGAACGTTGCGAGGGAATTCGGCCGCCAGAATGCAGGATACCAGAGCACCCATCGACAGCCCCGCTACCACGACGGGTTCGTCGCTGCCGGGAGCCAACCGCACGAGAGCTTCTCGGGCATCGGCCACCCAGTCGCGCCAGTGGACTCGGAAGAGATGCTCGGGAGAGGTGCCGTGGCCCCGCAAAATCGGCATGGACACGGTGCAACCCGCTTCTTTCAGCATCGCGCCCAAAGGGGCGACGGTTTGCAACGAGCCGGTAAATCCGTGAAGGACCAATGCTTTCATATCCGCCCCTTCGCAATGAGTGTCAGATCTCTTACCAGGTTCCGAAGGTCGGCTTTCTCTTTCTGATTTTCGCGTTGAAGCCGCTCTTTTTGAAGAGTGCCGAAGGATAATTTGTTAACAAAATGTAAAAATGCTCGGAGAGGCTTTACCAGAGCTACTTTTGCGTGACAACTATAATGAGATTTACGTTCAGAGGAGACTTACAGTATGGCGATCATTCACGGAAATGCATTCTTTCACGCCAATATTTCCCAGGGAGGATGGGGCTCCGGCTTCGGCGGCTGCTGTAATCGCATCCTTGGTCCGCGAAATCGAGGCCTGATCGGAGGACTCGCGGGAGGCCTGATCGGCACGATCCTCGGCGGTGGCAATCCGCTTATGGGCCTTGTCGGAGCGGGAGTCGGGGCTTTGCTCGGCAACGCCATGGGTCACAACCACTCCCACTACGGAAACCATCACCATCCCCATCACAGCCACGCTCCCTGCTACCCTCCTTCCCACGGCCATCACTTCGGCGGTCCCCACATGGGTGGCTACAACTGTCCTCCCCGTCCGGGCTCCCATCACGGCATGCCTCACTGGTGTCCCCCGGGCCAAAACAACATGAACATGAACTTCAACTTCGGCCATCACTGTCCGCCGAGCCGTTGCTGCCATCCCCCCGGATGCCACGGTCGCGGTCAGGGTCAGCTGAGCCAGGAAGGCAAAGGCAAACCGATTTCCTACACCACCAGCGGTGGTTACCAGGTGACGGTGGACAAGCATACGATCAGTGTGAAGGACCCTTCCGGAAAGAACGTTCTAAAGCACTGGGGCGATCCCCACGAAAACCTGAACGGCAAACACCTGAAGGACTGGCAGAGCAAACAACGCACGGTCGTCCTCGGCGACGGTACCAAGCTCACGATGAGTGCCGATGGTCCGAAAGGTGTGACTCTGAACACCTCTATCTACGACGGCAACCAAAACGTTCAGATCAACAACAAGGACAACCAGGTTTATCACCACAGCTTCAACCCGTACGACACGATGTATCGCGAGATGAATCAGTACGACGGCGAAACCGCTCTGTTCCAAACCAATCGGTTCGGCGCGGGAGTCTACAACAACATTTACAACGAAGACAAGAACTTCAACGTGTCCAGCCTGTATCAGCAGATCGGTCGCACGGGAGGCTTCTTCAACCCGGGCAAGGTCTACGACTTCTACGAAGACCCCACCCACGCTAATACCTAGTGTTAATTACCTTAGCAGGTAGGGAAATCGGGTCGCGGCATACGCCGCGGCCCTTTTTACGTGTTGGGTTTTCCCACGTGGGAAGAGTGGGGAGCGCTCGGGGTGGTTGGGAGCAACGATTTTGAACCACCATGGAGGTGATGCGTTGAAGTCGATCGCTGCTGAAGAGTTCAGTACCACCGAGGACGCCGAGGTCACCGAGGGGGTCGGAGGTACCCGCGGAGATTGACCGGGTTGGGGTGGATCGGCGGGTTTGATCGATCGGGTCGGGGTGGATCGATCGATCAGGTTGAATGGATCGGCGGGGTTCGATCGGGTCGGGGTGGTTCGATCGATCGGATTGAAATGGATCGGCGGAAGGTCCAACTCGGCCGGCTCCGCGGAATCAATCCAGGAGAGCCACGAACCGGGTGACCCAGCCTACCAAGACACAAAAGGCCCGCGACCGATTCAGTCGCGGGCCCTTTGCAGTCTGGTTTTTACGGCTAGTTGCTAACAGCCTGATAAATCAGATACCCGGCTCCGGCAGCGATACCCGCAGTGACAACACCGGCGATGACGGGGTTCTCTTTGGCGAAGTCGGTCACACTGTCGAGTCCGTTGCCGGCCACATCGAGAGCTACTCCGGCGAACTGGGCTACGTGCTCAGGCACTCCGGCTTGGCTCAATAGAACTCCGGTGGCGACTCCGGCACCTGCCACCAGTGAAGTGGCTACGATCGGATGGTCGTAAGACCAGGCCATCACGTCGTTCTTCACTTCCACGGCGCTACGACCGGTCGCTTTCGCGTAGTCTTTGATCTTCTGAGTTAGCGTGCGGCTGACTTCGGCGGCTTTCTCTTGAGGGCTGCCTTCATGCTCTTGGAGCTGCTTCTCGAGGTCTTCGAAAGTCTTCTCCATCGCTTCGGCATGCTCGCCGGTGGGCTTTTCCGGAACTTCGGCCATCGGCTTGATCAGCTTATTGTAGACGAGGTATCCCGCTCCAGCCACGGCCACTCCGATGGCCACGGACTTGATGGGGTTGTCTTTCACCCACTGGACGACATCTCCGGCCGTCTCCACGGCCGCGTCGGTCACACCCAATTGGTCGAGGCCGATACCCACCGCCGAACCGGCGGCGAAAGCCAGGCTAGCGGCCAGTACCGGACGCTTCCGGATAGTGCCGGCCAGGTTGTCCATCAACTCTTCGCCTTTTTCGCCGGTCGATCGGCTGTAATCGGCGATGGCGTTGAGCATCTGCCCGGCTACCGTTTCGTGGCTCTGGTCGGAATTATCTTTCATCGATTTCTCGATGCTGTCAAAGGTCGTGTTGAGGTGCTTCATCGCCTCGGTGTCGGTGGAGGTGGAGCTTCCGGTTCCGCCGTTGTTGGTACAACCGGTGAGGGCGCCAAGCGCGAGGACGCCGGTCATGCCCACAAGCACGGCGCGGCTCAATCCGCCGATGCCATCGGACTCGGGGTTGTCGGTCAGTTCGGCGGGTTTAGGGGCCGAAGACGCTTTGGCAAAGTTTGGTTTGGTAGGGAGGTCGGACTGAGGCTGTCCGGGAGAGAAGCTGTCGGAATTTTCGTTGGTCTGTTCTTCAGCGGGCGCATTCTTAGGCTGTTGGGCTTTGATAGGCGCTCTCAAGGCGAAGTCTTTATTGATCTGCATAACGGTCTCCGAGGTTATTGAACCCTTAGTGGGTCTTGTATGCAGAGATATTAAACGGTCTGGCTCAAAAAAAGCTTAACAACTCATGAACATCAGGCAGTGAGGGTCGATAAGGTGAGAAAATCCTTGAAAAGTCCGCCGGCCACGCTCTTGTTGATGTGAGATATCGACTCTCCGAACAGGTCGAAAGCCTGCAGTTTGAACTCGACTTCCGGATCTCTCTGAGCCAGGCTTTGCCATCCGACGCCGACTCGCAAGCTTTCCATCATTTCCAGATGTTCGCTCCAGTTGTCGTCGATCACATCCAACAGCATCGGGCGCACCGATTCTTCCGCTCGTCCGGTCATCTTTTCGAAAGAGCGCATGATCTTAGCGGTTTGCCGATTGATCAGATCGCCCACTTCCAAATGAAAGTCTTCCGTTCGCATCTCTTCTTTGTCGGAGTGCTCGGGACCGAGAAAGGCCAGCGGAAGAGGAATCTTGAGCTCCTCTTCAGCTCGGGAAACAGCCTCTCGGAGTTGGCCATAGTTTAAGCGCTTGTTGTCGGGTAAGGCCATGGAGTCTAGGACCGCCTCGGTCACCATATGTTCCAAACGCTGACGTAAGGGAAGTCCGCCCTGCAGAATCTCGTCCCTCATCGAGAAGAAGGCGTCGCGCTGTACGTTGAGGACTTCGTCGCTCTTATTGGTCGATTCCCGAGCCGAGAAGTGGTCGCCCTCCACGGAAGCCTGCGCTTGAGCTATCAGGGTGTCTAAGACGGCACCGCTCTGGCCTTCGCCGGGTTCGGTGAAATGAGAGAGCACCGGATCAAGCTTGGAGCCGGCGAAGATACGAAGAAGATCGTCCTCGAGAGAGAGATAGAAACGGCTTCGACCGGGGGCACCTTGGCGTCCCGAGCGTCCGATCAACTGGTCGTCGATACGCCTGGAAGTGGAGCGCTCCGTCCCGTAAACAGTCAGCCCGCCGGTGGGGAAATCTTCCCCCTTGAGTTGGACCGTGTCTTCGGCCCAACGCGGCTCGGAGGCAGCCTTCTCGACATCCTTGGTAAATCGTACCTGGACTTTACCGGCGACCGGCCCCTGGGGATGGTTCGCCGGTACGACTTCACATTCCACACCGGCCAACCACGACTTCATCCACTCGGCCTCGGAGTCTTTGCGCACCGTTACGACGACAGGCTTACCCTGCTCGAGTTGGCCGAGAGTCTTACCGACCAGTTGTCGAAAGTTAATAAGATCGGGCTTGATGTTGGCGCCCCGGCCGGCCAGGTTGGTAGCCACCGTGATGACCCCGGAGCGTCCGGCCTGTCCGATCATCAGATTTTCGCCTTCTTTATCGCCTCGAACTGTTTCGGCGTTGAGCACTTGCATGCTTTCGCGAGGAATTCCGCGCTCTAAAAGAAGTTTGGCGATATACTCGTTGTGCTCCACCGAGAGAGTC
>Ga0208331_100144_pt1 | contig 22365 bp, 15 predicted proteins | sample DeeseametaMP1648_FD_184184 | JGI IMG/M metagenome (GOLD analysis project Ga0208331, IMG submission 184184) | Marine microbial communities from the Deep Pacific Ocean - MP1648 (SPAdes) | ecosystem: Environmental > Aquatic > Marine > Oceanic | place: North of Tokelau, South Pacific Ocean... | reverse complement strand
GCTGATGCTCGGCTGCCTGGCTCTTGCCGGAGTGGTGGCGCCGGTGGTCGGCGGGCAACTCGCCTTCCTGCTCGGCGGTATCCTCGGGCTAGCTCTCGTCTTTTCCGAATTTCGGTTTCGCCATCGCAAGCGGTATGCGCTGGGTCAGAGCCTTAAAGAGCTTGCCGAGACGCTGGAATCGAAGAGCGGGCGTCTCTGGAGCGAGGAGCGCCTCTCTGTCGATGGGACTGTTTTAGAGCAAAAGGACTAGTCGTAGCTCCCTAGCTGAGACTCTCCTTGAGTTCCTCCAGCTCAGCCCACCTCTCCATACCGCTCTCCAAGAGCTCTTCCAACTTCTGTTTCTGTTCGAAGAGCTCTTTCACTTTTCCGTACTGACCGGCGACTTCGGCCATCTCCCGTTCGAGCTCCTGAATTTCGCTCTCCCATCGCGGAATAGAGACCTCCAGCTCTTCGAGTTGCTTTTGCTCCTTGTAGGAGAGCTTCTTTTTGGCGGTGACTGCCACAGTGGTAACCGGTTCGGCCGTGGGAACGGCGGACGAGGAGGGTTGAAGAGTGAAGAAGTCGGGGCCGACTTCGTCCAACACCGAAGGTATGGCTTCTTCTACGTATCCGTCCCGGAAGATCAGGATTCGGTCGCACAGCCTCTGGAGCAGGAAGCGGTCGTGGCTGGCCACACAGAGACAGCCCGGAAAGCTGTCCAGGAAGAATTCGAGGCGGGAGAGGGTGTCGATGTCCAGATCGTTGGTGGGTTCGTCCGCCAGCACCAGGTTTGGTCTGGTCATCAGAATTCTCAGCAGTTCGAGTCGTTTCCGCTCGCCGCCGGAGAGCCGGTGAATGGGGGTGGCGTGCTGAGAGCCTGTAAAGAGGAACATCTCCAGAAGGCGAGCGGCGGTGAGTTCCTTGCCGTTGGAGAGTGGCACGTAGTGGGCCACATCCTTCAGGGCGTCCAACACCCGGGTGTCCGGGTCCAGATGGGAGAGCCGGTCGGTGTGCTGGTCGAAGTAGCCTAGCTGCACGGTTTCTCCCCTCTCGATGATGCCGTTTTCGGGTTCGCAACGACCTGCCAAAAGATCCAGGAAGGTGGTTTTCCCCGAGCCGTTGGCCCCGACCAGCCCGACTCTCTCACCAGGCTCAAGACGAAAATCGAACGGTTTTAAGATCCGGTGGCTCTGGAGCTTGAGCTCAATAACCTTCTTACCCATACGTCGAGTCCCCAGGTCCCAAGCCTGGTCTTCTGTCTGACCCGGTTCGGCAATCACGCCGGAACCTTGATCGAGCATGGTCTGAACCCGCTGGAGACGGGCTTTCTGTTTGGTGGAACGGGCTTTGGGACCCTGGTGGAGCCAGGCTTTCTCCTGGCGGAGGATATTGTCGAAGCGCTCCTGCTGTCGGGCTTTGGTGGCTTCGCGTTCGGCCTTGAGTTCCAGATACTGCGAATAGTTGCCGCTGTAGGTATGAAGGGTGAAATCGGCCACCTCCACGATGCGCTGACAGACACGATCTAGAAAGAATCGATCGTGGGTGACCATGAGCACGGTGAAGTTGGCCCCTATTAAAAAGCTCTCCAGCCAGGAAATGGTGGCGATATCGAGGTGGTTGGTGGGTTCGTCCAGGAGTAGGATGTCGGGCGGCACCAGAAGGGTCTGGGCCAGAGCAACCCTTTTGATCTCTCCTCCACTGAGGCCGGCCAGCGGTCGGCCCGGGTCGCTGAAGCCTACCGTTGTTAGGAGAGTGTCGGCACGGGTCTCAAGATCCCAAGCGTCGTGGAGGGTGAGTTGGTCGGTGAGTCGATTCATCTCGGCTGAAAGCTCCGACTGGCGCTCGGGCTCTTCTTCAAGCTCCTGGCAAAGCTCGTTGTAGCGACGGCGCATTCCGGTGAGTTCGGGACAGCCCAGGCAAACGATCTCGCGAAGCGAGAGTTCGGTGTCGAACGTGAGTTCGGGAAGTTGCTCGAGATAGCGCATTCGAATGCCGTTGCGGATGGTGAGTTGGCCGGCATCCGGCTTTAATTTTTCGCAAAGAATTTTTAACAAGGTCGATTTTCCCGCCCCGTTTCGGCCTACCAGGCCGACTTTTTCGCTCTGAGAGAGTGAGAGGTCGACCTCCTGGAGAAGGCTTCTGCCGGGCAGAGAATACTCGATTTTATGGGCGTTGAGGAGGATCATGACGGATGTTTTGAGCCTCGTTCGGGGACACCTTTGCAAGGGGACTCGAGGCGCCTATCCCGTGGGGTAATTCGCCCCATGGCGGGAGGACTCTGGTGGGAGATTTGGTATTGGTACCCAAGGCGCTGCGCTTATGCAGCCCAAAATGTCTATGGAGGACGAGAATTTTGAAAAAATTCCAAAGCAGAAGCGCACTGCTGACCCTACTCGTCGTAGGGTTCGTGTCGCTTTTTGCCGTCGGTTGTGGAGACAGTGAAAACTTTGTTTTTACTGGTACTAATAATACTCCCATAACCGGAGACACCGGCAATTTAGTATTTAGATTTACCCAAGCTCAGACTGTCGATACCGTGCCCACCGGCACCACCAGCCTGAGATTCGACTTTTTTTCCAGCCGTACCCCCAGCCTGGCCACGTTTCTCTTCACTGAGACTCGCTCTTACGCCGAGCTGATCATCATCGAAGACGTACCGGTAGAAACCCAGTCCGTGGTCGTGACCGCTTTCGGTGCCAACGGCCAGCCTCTGGCCGTGCTCACCGGAGACACGAACGTCATCATCAACGGCGACTCGGAAGTCGACCTTGTTTTCAACAGCAACCCGACTTTCAACTCGATTACGCTGAGCCCGAACCCCGCGATCATCTTGACTCCCGGATCGAACACTCAGCAGGTCTCTGTCACCGGAAACTTTGACACCGCTCAGGTGCTCGGTCAACAGACCAACTACAATGTGAACATCGATCCTTCGCTGTGCACTTTCGTATTCACTGAAGCCGACCCGAACCAGGAAGACACCGCGAACATCACCACCACCGGACTGGTCACCCTGCTGTCCGATCTGCAGAACTCGACTTTGACTGCCAGTTTCACCGCTTTCGGTGTCACTCGTAGCGATTCGACTCTGGTTCGTACCGTTGATTTCGACCTGGACCCTGAGTTCCCGTCGGACATCAACAACATGGGCACGACCGACTTCTACGATGGTGGCTGGGATACCCGGTTCTTCGATTCCGATGGTGTCACTCAGATCAACGTCACTTCGAACTCCACCTTCGCGCTGCGCACGCAGCCTACAAGTGGTACCATTACGGTAGACCCCAACACTGGTGCGGTGAGAACCACCGGCGCCGCTACGGGCACCTACTTCATCGATGTCACCTGGGCTGACGGACGTACGCAAAACGCGGACGGCTCCGGCGGAACAGGCACGACCTTCACCGATAGTTACAGCTTCACCGTAGGCGACAACTAAGGTATCAACTAAGAGAAAGGCCCCGGTTCGCCGGGGCTTTTTTTTTTGCATGAGTTTGGTGGATTGGGAACTAAAGCCAGAGGTCGGTATGCTTATCCTGAGCAGCAAATGCGCACCGAAGGCGATCTACCGGCGCACTGGAGGCTTTGTAACCTGAGGTGAGGCCCCGCGGCCTTCTCTTTAGCTCTATTTTTCAGGAGCAGGCGGTGTGTTGGGCGTGAAGACAGGAAAGCTCTCCAAAGGAATCCGTTCCCCGGACTGAATCTGCTCTTCGGTGAGCTTCACCTCGTAGACCTTGCCGTTGCACTCCACTCGATACGGTCCATTGACCACGATGGAGCCTTCCACGTCGTAAAGCGGACCGTCCGTGGGGTAGGGTAGACGCAGGTCGAAGTAGCCGAAGTTGTCGGAAAGCAAGCTCCAGGCGATGATGTAGGGGCTTTCGGCATAGGGCGATGAGACACTGAGATAGGCACCCACTTGCCCGTGCTGAAAATTTGTCTTGCCGGTCAGAACTGCGCCGGGGACCCGTTCAAAAACCCGCACATCGGGGCTGAGGCGAGGGTTGACAAGAAGGCCGCGGGAGGTCGGATGGACCCTGTTCTTAAGACGAAAAAGCTGTTTGAGAGAAGTGGCTTCTTCATCCGTCACGGCCATGGACATGAAGGTGAAACCCTTGAGGTCGTCACTGAGCTTGACGGCCCGAACCATCTTTTGGGGAGACTCATAGACCAGCCGGAACTGCCCCATATTGCTGGCCATTTTGTCGAACAACCGAACAATAAAAAGATGCCCGAACCGTTCGTTCCAGGCCGGCACCGCGATAAGGTTGCCGTTCCATTCTATTTTCGCAGCTTCTTTCATCAGTTCGGCCGGATTGCGACCAATGAGAGTGTAGTCGGTTCCGAGCTTCTGTTCGATATTGCGGGTAGGTACCAGCACGAACCTTAAACCCCGTTTCTCCATCTCTTGATGGGCGAGTTCGGGCGAGTCGGCGTAAAAGATTCCCGAGAGTTCGGCAGAGTGGGTCTGGCTGTAAGCTACCCCGGTTTTGGATGTGTAGGCTAAGACGTTGCCGAGGTCCCAGGGAGCCAGCAGACCGTAGTTTTTGTCTTCGCTCTGCTCCTTGACCTCGGCCAGGAAGCGTCCTGCTTGTTCGACGCCGTTGCTGTTGACGAAGAGTTCACGTGTGATTTTGGGTGTGAGCCAGGGACGAGCCTGATGTGGAATCGGGAGCAACGAGACGGATGATACTAGCACGACGACCGCCGGTGTCCAGGTACGCCACGGTAGCCGGCGGAGACAGTAAGCCGCCGATGCAGCGATCGGGTACGGAGCGTAGTAGTTGAAGTCTCGCGAGTACATCCAGAAGAGGGATATTCCAATTCCGTAAACCAGCGGAACGCAGTATTCCTGTAGCCGGCCTCTTCTCCACATTAGGAACGGGGCGATTAGGAGGCCCAACCAGGTCAAGCCGTACCAGGCGAAGAGACTGGCCGGGGTGACCACCGCTTGCTCGGAAATTTTGGAGCTTCGCGGTGTAATAAACTCGGCGAAACCCGCCCAGAGATCGGGGGAAAGCTTCAACAGAAAGACGCTTCCTACCAGGATGAGGGGGGCCACGAAGATTCGTGATTTGGCAGGGAACTTTTGGGCGAACAGGATCAGCAGCGGGTACCCCACGGTAAGGGCCGCACCGGCCGCCGTGAAAGCTTTCAGAGCCTGATACCAGATGATCAGGTCGGGAGCCGTCTGCTTGATGAGCAGAGGTACGAAAAGCCACATCGCTCCCATGATCACTCCTTTTTTGATCAGAGCGGAACGCTCGGAAGGCTGGTGGCTGACGAAGGCCCAGGCGAAGAGACAGAGTCCGGCAAAAAAGAGATGCAGAGGCGAGCCGGGCCAACTAAGAAAAATCAGGAGAAGCAGACCTGACGGCACCAATGAGTACCGAACCGGCGTGCCGCTCCGCAAGGCCCAGGTTAGGGAGAACATGAGAAGAGTCTGAAGAAAGAGCTCCCAGCCGTGGTGATCGCCGTTGCCCACGTTGGCTATCTGCGTTATCGGGCCGGGGTAGAAAAATATCAGCACCAGGAAAATGAGTCCGCACCATGCCGACTCTTTCCGCCCCAGAAAGTAGGCCCAGATGAGCGCCGAAAGTCCGGTGAGGGTGGCGGCAAGCCAGGTGAGCACCTGCTGAGGACTCACGGTCTCCAAAGTCATCTTGCTCAGGGTCGCCACCAGAATATCGTAGAGCCCCTGGTTCAAGCCTCGCTCGGTTGTCGGAAAGTACGACATGTTGTCGAAGCGTGTGAGAAGGGGATAGTTCTGCATCACCGCCTCGGCGTGCCGCAAATGGTAGTAGCTGTCGGCGCCGGAAAGTCTGGGGTGCTCGGGATCGGAATGGATAAGCGGCCAGACGGCATAGGCTCTGGCCGCCAGCCATACTATCATGAAGAGAAAAGCCACCCCGAGGTAGACTCGCTTGTTTTCCGGTGCCTTGGGCCAGTTCCCGTCCATAACAGAGCCGTGCTCTTCCCGTCTCCGCAGTCAAATCCTCGTCAGCGGCTCGGGCTCAACCCGACGGCCGGGGCAATCTCGGGAAACTGCTCCACCGAAATCCTGGTCTCCGCCTGGACCTGCTCCTCCGTGACCTCGACTTCGTAAGTCTTGCCGTCGCACTCCACTCGGTAGTTGCTGTTGACCACCACGGAGCCTTCCAGATCGTAAACCGCCCGTTTGGTGGCGTACGGCAACCTCAATTCGAAGTTGCCCAAACTGTCCGATAGCCCCCGCCAGGTGAGGATGTAGGGCTTGTCCGAGGCGGGCGAGGAGAGACTGATGTAGGCTCCGACGGGAGCTTGGGGGCGACTGGTCTTACCCACAATCAAAGCTCCTGGAACCCGTTCGAAGACTCTCACTTCGGGGCCCAGATGAGCGTTCACCAAAAGACCTCGAGAGGTGGGGTAGACGGTGTTTTTTGTTTTGAAGAGAGGACCCAGGGCTTCGGCTTCCTGAGGGGAGACTTCCAGTGCCATGAAAGAGAAGTTCTCCAGGTCGTCGGTGAGACGCTGAGCCCGAACAACTTGTTGGGGAGACTCGAAGACCAGCCGGAAATGACCGAGGTCTTTGGCCAAACCGTCAAACAGTTGGACGATGAAGAGTCTTTGGACACTCTCGTTGTAGTCCGGCAGGTTGAAAGTTCGGCCCTCCCAGGTGATATCCGAGCCCTTTTTCATCAGTTCGACCGGGTTTCTTCCGGTGAGGCTGTAGTCGGTGGCCAGCTTCTGCTCGATATTTCGAGCCGGGATCAAGATAAATCGGAGCTTTCTGCGCTTCATCCATCTGTAGACCTGATCCGGCGCTTTCAGATAGAAGAGCTTGGCCTGGGAGGGGGAATGGGTCTGGCTATACGCGACGCCTGTCTTGGTGGTGTAAGCGAGAACGTTACCGAGGTCCCAGGGGGCCAGCAGACCATATTCTCCAGGATTCTGGTCTTTCACGGAGGCCAGAAATCGGGAGGCCTGCTCGATTCCGTTGCTGTGCAGAACCAACTCTCTGGCCCCCGACGGCAGCAGCCAGGGTCGAGCTTGATTGGGAAGCGGGAGGACGCTGATACCCGCCACCAGGATGAGCGCCGCCGGAGTCCAGCCGCGCCACGGCAGCCGGGAGAGGCAGTAGGCGCTCGCCCCGGCTACGATCAGGGGCGCATAGTAGTTGAAGTCGCGGGTGTAGATCCAGAAAAACGTGATTCCAAAACCGTAGACGAGGGGAATCAAATAGGGCCTGATTCTCCCCTCGCGCCACAGTAAGACGGGGCTGAGTAGAAGGCTGAACGGAGTGAGGCCGTACCACGCGAACAGCACGCCCGGGGTGACGGCCACATGCTCGGCGATGGTGGAGGAGCGGCGAGAGATCAGGGCCTCAAACTCTCCCCAGAGGATCGGCACGAGCCGGATGGTGAGAACGACCGCCACCAACAGAATCAGGGACGCTGCGACTCGCCTCTTGAACGGAAGTCTTTGAGAGAGCAAGACCAGCGGCGGAAACCCCACCATCAGCGCTCCACCGCCCAGGAGGTAGATCTGCAGAGCGCGATCCCAGATGATCAGGGGGTCGGCGAAATGATCCACAGCTACCGGGATAAGGACCAGCATGGCTCCGACGAAGAGGCCTTTTTTCACCAAGCCGGGCCGGGCTTCGGGTTCGTGGTCGACGAGCGCCCAGGCGAAGAAGCAAGCGCCCGTGAAGAAAAGATGAAGCGGCGAACCGGCCCAACTGAAGAAAAAGAGAAGAAGAACGAGGGCCGGCAAGACGCTGTATCGGACAGGACATCGGTCTTGCAGGGCCCAGGTGAGCGAAAGCAGGAGGAGCGTCTGCAAAAAGACTTCCCAGCCGTGGTGGTCGCCATTGCCTAGAGAGGCTATCTGAGACAAAGGCCCGGGAAAGCAAAGCACCAGGAGCAGAAAAAGCAGTCCGCACCAGAGCGATTCCCGTTTGACCAGGGCGACTGCCAGCATCAGCGCACTGAGACCGGTGAGGAGCGGGGCCAGCCAGGTCAGAATCTGTCTTGGGCTGAGGACGCCGAAGGTGAGTTTCCCGAGAGTGGCCACGAGGACGTCGTAACCTCCCTGGTTGAGCCCGCGTTCAGGATAGGGAAAATTCGACATTCGGTCGATTCTGGAAACCAGAGGATAGTTTCGGGCAACATCTTCGGAGTGTCGCAAGTGGAAGTAGCTGTCGGCTCCCGACAGTCGGGGTCGGTCAGGGTCGGAATAGAGCAAAGGGTAGATCGCGTAGGCACGCGCCGCCAACCAGAGAAGAAGAAAGAGCAGGCCCACCCCCACGAAGACCCCCTTGCCGCGAGGGAGTTCCGGCCAATTCGCGCTCATTGGGGCCTGTTGACAGTCAGCCTTCGGTCGCCGAACTTGTTCATTTTCCATCTCCCAGAAGAAACCAGGGCTTCCCATCACGCGGGCAAACTCCTGGTCGTGCGATTGTTGTTCCTATCACCGTTTCCGCCCCGTCCTCTCTATGGAGGAGCCGTTGTTCGAAACCATTACCTGGCTCGTCACCTTTGTGAGCGGCACGAGGTGTGGGGAAGCTTCGTGGGCACGGACGGGGGCGAACAGTTTGCCGGTGAGGTGCCTCTGAGAAGAGAGGGGCTTCCAGCTCTTTTCGATCCTCATTTTCTGTGGCAGGCCTATCGACGGATCCGAGAACAGCGTCTGGAGGCTATCGTTTCGACAAGCTTAATTGCCGGTCTCCACGGGGCTCTGCTCAAGCTCCTGACCGGACTTCCCTTCTGGATGGATGAGCACAACGTGGAATGGCACTGCGCCAAGAGATACGGCCACCGTTTCTGGTGGGTGATCTACCTCCTGGAAGGCTTCATTCTTAAACTGGCCGACCACGTGACCTGCGTGAGCGAGGCCGACAGAGAGCGTCTGATCTCCAACTTTCGGCTGAGCCCCGAACGAGTCGCAGTGGCTCCCAACGGCGTGGACTACCCGCGTTTGGCCGAAGGCGACAAGGCTGAGAGAAGCGGTGGAAAACGCGTGCTGTTTTTCGGGGTGTTGGACTACCCGCCCAACGCCGAAGCGGTGAAGGTGCTGGCTACCCAGATAGCTCCCAAAGTGAAGAATGAGATTCAGATTGTGGTGGCCGGTCGAGGAGGCGATTCCCTTCGAGACCTCTATCCTCGACTTGAGTTTCACGGTTTTGTGGACGATATCCATCAACTTGTTCGAGAGTGTGATGGCTTGGTCGTTCCGATTTTGGCCGGTGGCGGCACCCGCATGAAGATTCTGGAAACCCTGGCCTGCGAACGGCCTGTCGTCAGCACCACCTGCGGCGCCGAAGGGATCGACAGGGAGGCGGCCGGTAGGGCGTTGACGATCACCGATAGCTTTGATGAGATGGCCGAATGGGTCAACAGTTTGCCGCTTGGAGCCCGGGCAAAACCGGGTCCGGGTTTCGCCGAGCTTTACGATTGGGAAAAGATTTGGCAGAATAAGGCCCCGTTATGACCCTGGTAACCGTGATAGTCCCCACCCACAACGACGGACAGACACTGGAGAAGTGTGTCCGTTCGCTGTTTCAACAGACATGGTCCGAGCTGGAGGTGATCGTGGTCAACGATGCCTCCACCGACCGGACTTTGGACCTTCTGGAGGCTCTGGGTCGCGAGTATCCGGAGCTACGGTTTGACTCTCTGGGAGTCAAGAGTGGGGCCGCTCGGGCTCGGAACCGCGGTTTCACTCTGGCGCGGGGGGAGGTCATCGCCCTGATCGACGGCGATATGTGGGCTCCCGCCGAATGGGTGGAGCAGTTGCTGGAGCCGATCACATCGGGTCAGGCCGATGTCACCGGCGGGCCTGACAAGGTGCCGGTCACGGCTCCGTTGGAAAGTCGATGCATCGGATACTCCATGGATTCGGTGCTGACAAACGGCGGATTGCGGCTCGGCGATACCAAACTCGTGACCTATCTCCCCGGCACCGGAAACATGGCCATCCGAAGGTCGTTTCTCGACAAGGCCGGCACTTTCGACGAAGAGTTTCACGATACCGGCGAGGATAAAGAGTGGCTTTATCGGGTGAAGGAAGCGGGTGCCCGATTTCTTTATCTGCCCGAGGCGCTGGCCTGGCACGAGCGTCGGGCCGATGTCATGCTGCACGCCAAGAAACAGTTTCTAAGCGGCCGGCGTCGGTTTGATATCTGGGAGAAAGACCCGTCTTCCTTTGAATGGCCCCATCTGGCGCCGTCGGCCTTGATCCTTTTCCTGTTGACGGCCTGGTGTCATCCGTTGAGTCGAATCCTCTGGTGGGCCGTTCTCTGTCTTGGGGGCGCTCTGGTATTTCTTGATTGTTATCGAGGCGCAAGAGAGATCGGCTCTCCGCGGGCCTTTCTGGTTTTGATCATCACCTCGTGCGTCATTCCTTTCGGCTACGGGGCCGGAATATTGTGGCGGTCGATAGAGCGTCTTGCTATGAAGATGCGGGGACGATGACCGGCAAGCTCTGGAAACTGGTCCAGAAGGACGCGCGTCCTACCTTCTTGATGCTGCTTGGGCTGGTTTGCGTCGGCGGCATCGTGGAACTCGGCGGTATCGCCACTACCGCCGAGATGATGGGACTGGTCGCTTCTCGAGGAGAAAAGCTGGCCAGGGGCCCCCTTACGGTGGCGTTTGGATTGATGGACGTCACCACCCCGCAAGAGCGACTGCGCTACGGATTGGTCTTCACCATCAGCGTGTTGGGAATGGTCCACCTGTACACCATGGCCAAGGTCTATTTGCGCTCCAAGTTTGTCTGGATTCAGGACAGGGAGATCAGCACCAAACTTTTCGAAAACTGTCTGGGTCGGCCCTACCGTTGGTTCTTGACCCAGAACTCGGGCGAGCTTCATCGGCTGGTGGGCTCCAGTCACGTCACCCAAAGCCTCATCAACGCCTTTTTGGCGGCCGCGGGCCATATCGCGGTCGCCGGCACCTTGAGTGTGGCTCTCTTCGTGGTGGACCCGCTGGTGGCGACAATCGGAGCTTTGCTCGTTGGCAGTGCTTACGGTCTGGTCAGGCTGTTCACCAGGAAGATGATTCACGAGCGGGGCGGCAAGGCGCACAGCTCCGAGTCGGCTCGCCGAGTGGCGGCCCACGAAGCCATCACCAGCATCCGCTTCGTGAAGACGACGGCCAGGGAGAAGTTTTTCGTCGATCGCTACTCTCGTCATGCCGACGAAGCGTCCAGAGGGATGGTTTTTCACGGAATCTACATCGAAACGGTTCGAGCCTTCTTGGAATGGATGACGTTCGCGGGCATCTTATCGCTTTCCGTCTATCTCATTATGGGGACTGAGGACTTCGACTCGCTGTTGCCCAAGCTCACCCTCTATACTATGGCCGGCTATCGCATCGTGCCCGCTATTCAGGAGCTATTCGGTTTGTGGTCTCGCCTCAAATTCGATGCCTCTCTGGTGGGACAGATCGAGGAGCTCCTCCATGCCGAGCCCGAGGTGCCGGAAGTCGGCGAGGAGGTCGAAGGTATCTCCGGCTGTGAAAATCTGGTCGTTCTCAAGAACGTCTCCTTTGCCTACGAAGAAGCCGAGCGACAGGCGCTCAAGGGCGTCGACCTGGAAATACCGCGAGGCGCTTGGTACGGTGTGGTCGGCACGACGGGCGCGGGTAAGACGACTCTGCTCGATATCATCTCCGGTTTGATCAAGCCGTCTCAAGGGGAGGTCGTGGTAGGCCGGACCCAGCTCGACCTCTCGGTCGTCCGAAGCTGGCAGTCTCACATCGGTGTCGTTCCTCAGGAGGTCATCCTGTTGGACGACGATATCACTAGAAACGTCGCCTTCGGCCTGGAGAACGACCAGATCGACGAGGATTTGGTGAGGAAAGTCTGCGAGATGGCGGGTCTGGGTGAGTTTCTCAAAGAGCTTCCGGCCGGCTTAAAGACTCGACTCGGAGAGCGCGGCACCCGGCTTTCCGGTGGAGAACGCCAGCGGGTCGGTTTGGCTCGGGCTCTTTATCGTAAGCCGTCTTTGCTGTTGCTGGACGAGGCCACCAGCGCTCTCGACCAGGCGACCGAACGACGGATCATCGAGACTCTGGAAGAGTTGACCGCGGATTGTACTATGATCACAGTGGCTCACCGATTGTCTTCGGTGAAGCCCTGCGACAAGATCGTGGTGATGGAAGACGGAGAGATCGTCAGTCGCGGCACTTTCGACGAGCTACTGGAGAGCAGCCCTAACTTTCAAAAGTTGGCGCTGCACAGAGCGACGGTCTAATACGAAGGCCCCCGGAATTTCTCCCGGGGGCCTCCTCATTCGCGGGAAGACTTACCGGGCGATGGTGAACGTCCAGTTCGCTTCGGACTGATTGCCGTTTCGATCGGAAATAGTGATGCGAACGTTGTGCTGGCCGTAGTCCAGGTTGTAGTTCGGAGTCCATTCCACCCTTTGGGTGGCGATATTGGCTGAGGCCGTTACGTCGACTCCGTCGACGGTCATGGTGACTTTGCTTCGTTGGATGGATTCGGCGAAATTGGCCGAGATGGTGGGGCGAAAAACGGTCAGAACTTCACCCGGCGCTGGGGAGTAGCCGTCAACTTTGGCCGCTGCGGCGGCGGCGTTGAAGGTCCAGCTGTCCGAGTAGTGGCGGCCGCTGGCACCGACTCCGGTGACTGCCACGGAGTGCTGGCGAGGCTCGAGATCGTAGTTCGGAGTCCAGTTGGCTTTGTTGCCCCAGATCGTGAGATCCCGACTGTGGTCTCGCCCGTCGAGCAGAAGGGTCACGTTTTGGACGTTCTCGGGAAAGACGGCTCCGATCTCCGGGCGCGGCTTGGAGGCGGTGGAGTTTGGTGCCGGCATGAGCTGCTGAGAATGGGAATCGGGCCAGGCTCTTCCAGCCGGAGCGATGGTGAAGTTCCAGTTTGCCGTTTCTTGTCGACCGTTGCCGCGACCGATGATCATGACTCGGTGGACGCTGTGGTCCAGATCGTAGTTCGGGGTCCAGCTCACGCTGTTTCCTGAGAGCCGGGATTGCTGAGTGAGTTCGAGCCCGTCGACAAAGACGCTAAAGCTGTCGACTCGGAACGGGAAGTTGGCTGTGATTTGCGGCCGGGCGTTGGAGATCTGGCTGTTCGGGCTCGGTTGCATCGAGAGGGGCTGCTGGAAAGAGTAGTTGGTCATGGTGCCGTAGGAGATGACCTGATTGGCGATGGTGTTTCCGTTGTCCAGGGTCACCCCGTTGACCTGGACGTGATCTCCGGGACGCAGATCCTGGAGCTTGCCGGGACGGCCGTTGATGAGAACGGTTGCATTGATAAGGACAGAGACCTGGCGCTGCCCTTGCGGAGTGTTCATCCAAAATGTACTCAAAGGGGTATCAACCCTGTTGACGGTGCCTTCGATGTGGTTTTGTCGTGCGAGAGTTGGCGAGCCCAGTATGAGCAAGAGTAAACCCGCCAAAACGATGAGACGAGACATGAATTTCTCACTTTCCAATGTATATGAGGGGCGTCCCCTTCCCCAGTCTCTGTGTACGACTTGGTCTAGAGAGAGGCCTGCGAGCTGGATGTGGCGGCTCTGACTCGAAAGCGTTAAGGGGATTTCTGTTCGGCGAGAACAAAAGTTGTAAACAAGATGAATCGGACCATCCAAATCCTCAGCGTCCTTCTGCTTCTCTTTATTCACGCCCCGGCGCAGGAGCAGTTGGGCGATATCGATCCCGAGCAAACGGCCAAACTGAGGGCTGCCTTTCGCCAGGTCGAGGATCTGCAGAACGTGACTCTGGAAGTGCGTGGCGGGGTGGCTGTGCTGAGAGGCACGGTTCCCTCGCTCGAAGACAAGATCGCAGCCGAGGAGTTGGCCAAAAAGATCGAAGGTATCCTCACCGTGGATAACGGTATCGAGGTGGACACCGACATATCCAGTCGAGTGGGTCCGGCCATGTCCCGATTGTACGAGGAAGGCGCTTCTATCCTGGAGATGCTCCCACTCTTACTCTTTTCGGCGGCGGTGTTTTTCGTCATATTCTGGCTTGGCAAATTGGTGAGCGGCTGGGGCTGGCTCTTTTCTCGCTTCTCCTCCAACCAGTTTGGTCAGAATCTATTCAAGCAGCTCACCCAGCTAATTTTCTTCTTGGTCGGCGCCGTCGTAGCGCTGGAGATCCTGGACGCCACTCAACTGGTAGGAGCGGTTTTGGGCGCGGCCGGAGTATTTGGTATCGCCCTGGGATTCGCGTTTCGCGACGTGGCGGAAAACGCTCTGGCAAGCTTTCTGTTGGGCCTCCGACAGCCGTTTGAGCCCAACGATCTGGTCAATGTGAACGGACACGAGGGTCGGGTCATCCGGTTGACTTCGCGGGCCACCATTCTGTTGACTCTGGACGGCAACCACGTCCGACTTCCCAACGCGGAAGTTTTTAAAGCTACTATCATCAACTATACTCGCAATCCGGCGCGAAGGTTTTCCTTCGGGGTCAGGGTCGACGCGGCCGAGAGCATACCCCGAGTGCAGGCGCTGGCTTTGAGCCTACTGGGAGACGCTCCGGGTGTCCTGAAGGAGCCGGCTCCGCAGTGCCGAGTGGATTCGCTGGGCGATTTCGGCACGGAGTTGAAGATTTACGCTTGGGTTGATCAGAAAAACTTCGACTACTTTAAAGTATGGAGCGAGGCCATCCGGATTATCAAAGAGGGCTACGATGCGGCAGGCGTGGGAATGCCCGGTCCTTCTTACACCATCATCAAGCCCGCTCCGGAAGAGCAGGCCAAATCAGAGCCGGAGGCGGTGAAAGAGATGGAGTCTGTCCCCGATGTCAGCGTGGACCGGCATTTGGACGAGTTGGTGGAAGACGAGCGCAAACGGGCTGCTCATTCTGATCTGTTGAATGAGGACGGTAAGATTGAGTAGCTATTTACAGAGAAAAAAGAACTCGCAACGCCTCGTCCACGGCTCTTAAATTGTCCTCCTCTAACTCGCCGCGGATCCCGACTAATCGGAATCGTCTATCGATGGGTCTGGTTTGAAGACAGTCCGCCACCGACTTCTTGCTGAGGCCGTTACGTTTGGAAGGTGCGACCACAACATTGGTGATAATAGCGGCTTTCTTTTTGGAATAGGCGGTTAGCGGGACCACCTGGAGGATGGGGACCCGGAGGTTGTAACGGTTATTCGTCACCACGATCGCTGGTCGAGTCTTGCCCGTCTCAGATCCCCTCGTCGGTTCAAGGTTGACATCGACAATCGTTCCTCGGGCGATCGTCATTCGGGCCAGCCCCGAGCGGCGTCGTCTACCCAACCCTGCTCTTCTTCGTTGCCGGCGTAAAGCTCCGTGTAAAGTTCGGCAGAACGATCAAGTTCTGTATTCAACAGCCGCTCTCTGAGAGTTTCGATGGCCGCACGGACGACCTCACTCTTGTCTTTGAAGCCGTGCTCTCGATAGGCTTCGAGAAATGCGATCTGCTCCTCGGTTATGCTAAACTTGGCCTGTTTCATGGGTCGCTTCCTGGGTCGTATTTTAGGACCCGGGCGCTTTGGCTGTCAACAAATCCCCGCTACTGAGTAAACCCGGGGTACATCTGCAGTTCGCCGTTGTGGCGGAGCAACCCGGACCCGTTGTCTGAAAAGACCTCCGTGCCGTCGGGCAGCTTGTTGAGGTCCACGCCGCCGATGGAGCCGTCGGGATGCTTGGCTTCGATTCTGTGAATGGGGTCTCCGTCGCGGGCGAAGGTCTCGATCAGCAGGGGTCCACTGGGGTCTTCGACCACCACTTGCTCCTCGTTGAGACAGGTGCCGCCGAGAGCCTGGGCCTGCTCGCAAAGAGAGGTACCTTCCCTGGTTCGGACGGCGATGTCGGCACCACCGTCCTGCCGAATGGCGGCCCCGGCGGCTAGCACGTAGGCGTCGTCGTTTTGAAGATCGGCAGAGAGGGCCACGGTGCCGTCCTTCATTCGCATGAGCTCGAAGGGGTTGGACGGGGTCACCTTTTCCAACACAACAGGCTCGCTGACTTGCTGACCCACCGTTGCTGCCGCGCCCGAACTCGCTCCGCAACCGGCCAGGGCGGCGGTGGCCATGCCTAAAGTCAGGAGCTTTCCGAAGAGCCCTAAGCCAGGAGTGCTCCTCTTCTCAACGGCCGCTGCGATTTGGGCCGTATCTAGAGGAGGGGTCCTCTGCCGCTTCGCGGCATCCGGAGCGCCTTCGGCTTGCGACTCCGAGACTTCCCTGCTCTGAATAGGAGTGCGCTTCGGCGGTGATGTCTTGCGGGCTGAGAACTTAAGTCCCACGTTCTTGAGCGGAGTCATGATCCGTAGGATATCAGAAACGAGTTCCGCGGGGAAGCTTGCTTAAGCAAACCAAGGGATGGCCGCCTCGGTCCGGAAGGGCGGCTGCATGCGACGGATATTGCCCTGGATACTGTTTCTTTTCCTGGCTGCGTCGGGTCTGGCTCAACCCCCTGAAGTCACTCCTACTCCGCAAGCCACGATCTCACCGACCCCCGAGGTCACACCGGAGGCCCCGGCGACTCCGACGGAATCCGCCACGCCCGTAGCGACGGCAACACCCGATGCCGAGGTGAGCCCCACTCCCGACGCGCCGGCCACCCCCACGCCCGCAGCCTCTCCCGCCGTACCCGATAGTGAGCAGCCGATTCCGGTCGAGTTCTCCTCGCCGGAGCTTTCCCTGGAGAATTTTCTCGCCACCATGGCTCTGGCCGGCCCGCTAAGGCCGGACCTGTATATCCAGGCAAACCGCCATCTCGATCTGTCGCAGATTCCCACTGTTGTGAGGGAAGAGCAGGGAGTGTCGCTGTCCAAACAGCTCTACTCCATCTTGGAGATAGCCGACCTGAATCTGGCCCCTCTTGAGGATATCGGTGATGCCCGTAGCGTGGTCATCTATCGCCAACCGTCCGGAGACCACGTCGAGCTTGTCTTGGACGATGAAAATCACTGGGTTTTCAGCGCCCGGACCGTGGGCGCCATCCCGAGAATGTACAAGGTCCTGACGAAAAAGGGCAAGATCGAGAAACTCGGATTCGAAGCTCTTAACTTCGACGTCCTTGGGATGAACGGAAACCTCTGGGTCGCCCTCCTCCTTCTACCGATCGTCGCGTACGGTTTGGGGAGTCTGGTCTTGATGTGCCTCAGGATCCCTCTGCGTCCGATATTGGAGAAGAAAGCCGGTCTGGATGAGGACTACCAGAAGAATCTGCTGAAGCCCTGGGCCTGGATCGCGGCCAGTCTCTTTGCCTGGTTGGGGCTATCCCTTTTGGACTTTCCTCCGAACCTTTTGGTGATCCTCACCGTCCTCGTCAAAGTGACGATTTGCGTATCCCTTGTGGTGGCTGCTTTCAGAGCAAGCGACGCCATCTCTATCTATGCTGCGAAGTTCACAGCCGGCACGTCCACCAAGTTCGATGATATGCTGATCCCGCTTATCCGGCGCACGGTCAAGACTCTGGTAGCCATTATCGGACTTCTCTTTATGGCTCAGAATCTAGATATTCAAGTCTGGAGTCTCTTTGCCGGCTTTTCTATCTTCGGCGCTATGGTGGCCCTGGCCGGCCAGGATATGGTCAAGAATTTTTTCGGTTCTTTAACGATCTTGACGGACCAGCCGTTTGCCGTCGGCGACTGGATTATTGTGGGTAGCATCGAGGGAGTCGTGGAGGAGGTCGGTTTCCGGTCCACCAGGATTCGCACTTTCGCCGACTCTCTGATCACGCTTCCGAACTCCAACCTCATCACCGCGTCGGTGGAAAACTACGGGCGGCGTAACTACAGGCGCTACAGCAAGAAGCTGCCGATCCGCTGGAACACCTCGCCCGACAAGCTGGAGGCGTTCTGCGAAGGCATTCGAGAGATTATCAGGCGTCATCCCTACACCAGAAAAGACTCCTATCAGGTCTGGGTTAACGATTTTAACGATTTTGCCCATCAGATTATGCTTTACGTCTTTTGGGCGACCCCCGATTGGAATACTGAACTTCGAGAGAAGCACCGGTTTCTGTTGGACATTCATCGTCTAGCCTCGGAAATGGGTGTCGAGATCGCGTATCCCAGTCAGCGCTTGATTCTAGACCGGCGAGAAGACGGTTTCGACCCGAATTTTGAGCTTGAGATGCAAGAGTCCGCTCGACAGCAGGGCAAGGAGAAGTCAAGGAAGTTGCTGGACCCGTCGCTCCCTGATGAGATTCCGCCACCTTACATCATCGAATGAGTCTTAACGCAACACCAGTCGGCCCTCAAAAAATCTGGTCTGGAATAACTTCCCGATTTCGACCGCCGATCCACCGGGTACCCTTTGGGTGCTGACAGCGTCGTCTCGACTTTATTTGTGCCCGACAAACCGCAGCCGAGCCAACGCCGTCAGGCGGGCGCCTCGACGCCCAAAACCAGAAAGTTATTCCAGACCAGATTTTTAAACCCTGAATAGGCCCTGAAATTTCAGTGAAATTTAAGCCGTCTCAAAGAGGTCGTCAAAAAACGTTAAATGACTCTAGAACGGCTTGAATACGGAGTTTTCGGCTCTTCGTGAAAGGCATTTTGGACCCGTTCGTGTTCACATTTTGTCAATATCTCCCTGGCTCGTTTAACAGAATTTTGATGGGCCGGTATTAGGTTGTGTTCAGGAGATGATTCGCAAATGAAATACACAATGAACTATCAAGACATCGGATATAACTCTAGCTCGGCAGAGGTTGAAGCTCTGCGCCGGGCCGTCGAGATCCGCTCACTCAGCAAAGAGATGGGTCGCCTGACCCAGGACGAGAACGGCATCGAGACCCACGTATGGGAAACACCCCTGCGATGCGGCAAGATGGAAATCGAAACCGTCACTGTCTGTGAACGCTCTGGTCGAGTCACTTACGCTCGTCACGAAATAGCTAAAGCTTCCTAACTCGCTAACTTACTTGCTCACACACTAAATGCAGACCCGTGAGGGGGTTCATCGCTTGTCTCTCTCACAACTAAACAGCCGCCTAGCTCACGGGCGGCTGTTTTCTTTGCGTTCCTAAACGAAGATGAAGGAAGAAGAAGATCTTACTTTCTTACTTCGGCTTTTTGAGATTGGGAAACTCGCTGTTGGACATAGCGAGATGCGAAACCCGAGGCTTTCCGGGTCCTTTGTGATAGCGATAGGCCAGGTCCGAAAGCTCGCTCTCGGTACGAGAGATGCGCTGGTGTTGGCGCAAGTGGGCTGCCCACGACTCTTCCAAATAGACTTCTTTATAGAGGTTGGGGTCTTCCAGCTCTACGAAGAGGTTCCACCACACCACGCCGTTGCGGTATCGGATACCCCGGATCTCTTCCATGGCTTCACGGAAGGCCGCGGCATCACTCGGCGCGATGCGGTACTCGACCGTCACTAAGATCGGACCGTGGCTCAACGGAACCTGCAACCGCGGCTCCGGATCGGGCCAGCAGTGAGCCGGCTCGTGGTCCAGGTGCTCGCCGGTTTTTAACGGTGCGAATAAGGTCGTGAAGAGACCCTGGAAGAGTAGGACGGCACCTAGCAGTAGGCTGTTGTGCATCCCGATTTCGCGCGCCAGATGTCCCCAGAACATACTGCCGCAGAAGGTTGCTCCAAAAAAGACCAGCAAATAGACGGCCATGGCTCTCGCTCGCACCCAATCGGGTGCCACCGATTGGGCGGCCAGGTGAAAACTGCTGAGAATACAGAGGTTGCAGATGCCGCCCCAAAACATGGCGCCGAACAGCACCACCGGGTGACCGGCCGAGTACAGCACCAGAAGGGTCGGAATGTAGCCGAGCCATGCTGTCCCCACGATCTGGTTGACGTTCATGTGCTGTCGAAGTCGGGGCAGGATGACGGTGGCTCCAAAAATGGCTCCCAATCCGTTGGCCACCAGCATCATACCGTAGCCGCGAGCCCCAAATCCGAAGACTTCCTTACACAGGAGAGGCAGAAGAGCCCAGACTACGCTGGAAGAGAAAACGAGGATACCGGTGCGGGCCACAACCACTCTCATAAGAGGGGAGTGACGCACGTGCTGCAGACCCACTCGCATGGCCGAGAAGAACGGCTCGGTGGGTGTCACCTCCTCGGGAGTGTCTCTTCTCCATCGGTAGAGGACGAAAACCACGGCCAAAAAGGACAACGCGTTGAGCAGGAAGGCGGCACCGGCTCCCAGGTTGACCACCACCAGACCGCCGATAGCGGGGCCGATGGCCCGAGCGCAGTTGATGACCACTCCGTTGAGGGTGACGGCCACCTGCAGGGATTCCTTGGGAACGATCTCCGGTGTGACGGAGTGCCAACCCGGAGAGTTCAAAGCGGTGCCCACAGAGAGGCAGAAGCTTCCCATAAGGAGGAGCCAAGGGTTCATCACGCCGCCTAGAGTGACAACGGCCATCACGGCGGCTGACAAGAGCATCCAGGTCTGGGTGGCGATCAGCCACTTGCGGCGGTCGACCATATCGGCCAGAGCGCCTGCCGGGAGACCCAGCAGAAACATGGGAAGGGCCGTGGCGGCTTGCACCAGGGATACCATCACCGGGTCCGGTGCCATTTCGGTCATCAACCAGGAAGAGGCGACCTCTTGGGTCCAGGTGCCGACGTTGGAGACCAGAGTGGCGATCCAGAGCATCCGGAAAATACGGATAGACAACACACTGCGTGGCGTAGGCGTTTCAACATGCCGGGAAGAGGCTTGGGCGCTTTGCGGCTGCAGTCTGGACGGTCGGTCGGGGCGGCTATTTTGCAGGCCGTTAGCCTGGCTGAGTATCCGCATTGTGTGTCCTGCTGTCTGTCATTTGATCTACTTTAGCGTCGAGCGCGGTACGATTCGTTACAAAAATATAAACAGAATCGTCAATATCTACTAAAGGCCAAGGCTGAAGAGTTTACCCTGGTTTCTTCTCGCCCATGACTTCCAAAGGAAGCTCTCGCTGGGAGCCTTCGGCATCTCTCACTTCGATGCGATGAGGGCCGGTCTTGAGTTCCCACCACAGAGAGGTGGATTCGGTGGTCGACACGTTCTTACCGTCGATGCTCCAGGTGTAGGGTGGGCTGCCTCCGGCAATCCTGAGCTTCACTCTTTGGTAGTCCAGGCAGAGATCGGGATCGGTGAGAAAAACATCGTGGGCCAGAGGAAAGACGAAACGCAGGCCATCTTCTCCTCCGCTCGGATGGGAAAGGGGGAGCGGTAGGCCCCTTTCGGTGGCCCAGGGGCGATAGAGGCTGGGCATATCGTGGACCAGTTTTCCCTCTTCCTCGATGCAGACCTCACAATTCTCCAGCGGTTTCTCCTCGAAGACGGGTTCGATCGAAGTCGATGGACAACGCCCGTTGGCCCGAAGACCGGAGAGGTTGCATAGCTCCACTCTGGACAAACCCTCCGGCACCGAAAATTCACCGCCGTCCCCCATTTGCAGCATGATGTCTCGAAACAGAGGACCCGCTCCGGTGATACCCGAGACGTCTTGCATCGGAGAGCCGTCGGAGTTTCCGACCCAGACCCCCACGATGTATCGAGGGGTGTAGCCGATACACCAGTTGTCGCGATAGCCTTTCGAAGTCCCCGTTTTCACAGCCACGGGGAAGGGGAACTCCAGCACGTTGGGAGTGCCGAAACTGGCGATTCGAGCTTGGCGGTCGGAAAGCACGTCGGAGATGAGATAGCAGGCACGTTCGGACAGGACGCTGTCGCCGTGAACAGGCGAGGAGTTGGGCAGCAGGGTTAGGGGCGAGTATACTCCACCTTTTGCAAGAGCGCGGTAGGCCGCCACAAGCTGAAGTAAGCTGGTGGAGCCGTCGCCGAGAGTGAGGCCGAGTCCATAATGCTCGGGGGTTTCCTTCAGGTCGTTCAGGCCCGATTTGCGAAGCGTGTCCAGCAGAGCAGTTGTGCCGACGCGTTCGAGCGCCCGCACGGCGGGCACGTTGTAGGAGCACCCGAGTGCGGTCCGGACGCTGACCGGACCGTGGAAATGTTTGTCGTAGTTGACCGGCACGAAGCTCTCCAGGTCGGAGTCTTCGTAGATATCCAGATCGGGGAGAATCGTTCCGGCGTTGCCGACGCTCTCCACCAAGAGGGCATAGGTGAAAGGCTTGATGGTGGAGCCGGGCTGTCGCAGCGAAACCGCGGCGTTGTGCTGTCCGTCTTGACGGCGGTGATAGTCCTTGGAGCCCGCCATCGCCAAGATCTCTCCGCTTTCCACGTCGGCCACAATGACGGCGGCGTTGCCCACTCTGTGTTGGGCGAGAAGCTCCAGATGGGCTCGAACGCTACCTTCCACGAATTTCTGGAGTTCCAGGTCCAGGGTGGTGGCCACCTGTCCGCGCAGACCGAGCGCCTCCCGCTGGGCCAGATCGCAAAAGTGGGGAGCCAGAAACGGCGGTGGGTCGGGATTAAGCTCTAACGTTTGAGCCGTGGCTCGTTCCGCGGCATCGGGGGTGAGACGGCCGTTCGATTC
>Ga0208331_100135_pt1 | contig 23003 bp, 13 predicted proteins | sample DeeseametaMP1648_FD_184184 | JGI IMG/M metagenome (GOLD analysis project Ga0208331, IMG submission 184184) | Marine microbial communities from the Deep Pacific Ocean - MP1648 (SPAdes) | ecosystem: Environmental > Aquatic > Marine > Oceanic | place: North of Tokelau, South Pacific Ocean... | reverse complement strand
GAGGCTGAGTTCGACTCAGGCTGATCGGGGTCGGGGTGGAGCTAAGGCCGAAGAGGGAATGCGCGACATGATGGCGGCCGTGGTGATTCTGCAAAGTTATCTGAACAGGAAGCCGTAGCATCGAAGCGAAACGCCGCACCTGTGAGAATTCTGCTTAATTTGTTCTGGATCGGCGTCGTGGCTGCCATCGTTCTGGGTCTCGGCTTGGGATGGTTTGCCATGGAGGTCTCGGAGCCCGCCTCGACTATCGAGGAGCCCGTCGTCTATCACGTGCCTACGGGGGCCACGGGTCGTTCCGTTTCGACCGATCTGGAAGAGAAGAATCTCATCGTCAACGGTCTAGCCTTTCGGCTTCTGCTGTCGTATTACGAAAAGCGCAACGGGGTTTCGCTGCAGGCCGGTTACTTTCAGGTCGATCCGAAAAAGGATATCCGTGGAGTCTTGGATGAGTTGCTGTACGGTGAGCCCCTGACCAGGAAGGCGACCATACCGGAGGGCTACGTCAAGGCTCAGGTGGCGACCAGTCTCGAAGAGCAAGGCGTCGTGTCTTCCAATGAGTTCGGCGCGGCGCTGGAGTCGGCTGACTTGGGGTGGCAATTTCCCAGCAATCTCGAGGGCTATCTCTTTCCCAGTACCTACGAGTTCCCTTACGAGTGCACGGGCGAGGCCGCTGTTCGCCAGATGACCGACCAGTTCAGGTCCGTGGTTGAGCCGATGATAGAAAAGTATCCAAACAAGCCTTTGAGCCTGAAAGAGACCGTGATTCTCGCCTCCTTGGTGGAACGGGAGGCGCAGGTGGCGTCGGAGAGGCCCCTGATTGCCGGCGTCTATATCAATCGGATCAACAAGGGGATGAAGCTAGAGTGCGATGCAACCGTTCAGTTCGCCCTCGGAAAACAAAAGGCCGTCCTGTTGTACAGCGATTTGGAAATAGCTTCGCCTTACAACACTTATCGCTATCCCGGCCTCCCCCCCGGCCCGATCTGTTCTCCGGGAGCGGCCAGTTTGGAAGCGGCCTTCAATCCCAAAAAGTCCGATTATCTTTTTTACGTGAGAAACGATGTCAAGAATGATGGAAGTCATGTCTTTGGCCGAGACTTTGGCGAGCATCAAGCCAATATCCAAAAATATCAAAGATGAGGACTAGGGGTTCGTTGTGAAATCACCTTTCGTGGTTGGTGTGGCCGGAGGGACCGGTTCCGGTAAGACGACGGTTGCGCGGAAGCTTGTCGGGCAATTCAAAGAGCAGCCTGTGCGCCTGATTCCTCAAGATGCATATTACAAAGACTTGAGCGGCATGACATTGGAAGAGCGGGCTCACGTTAATTTTGACCACCCCCTGGCTTTCGATAACGACCTCCTCGTGAAGCATCTCGACGAATTGATCGGCGGGAGATCTATTCAGCTACCGGTCTACAACTACATCACTCACTCTCGAAACGAGGAGTCGGTCAAGGTTCAACCCGCCCCGATTCTCATAGTGGAGGGAATCATGGTGTTGGAGGATGCGAAGCTTCGGGAGAGGATGGACATCAAGGTATACGTGGATACCGATGCCGACGAACGTTTTATCCGTCGAATGCAGAGGGACCTCATCGAGAGAGGACGGTCCATCGATTCCATTGTGGATCAGTACCTGTCTTCGGTCAGGCCGATGCATCTCCAGTTTGTGGAGCCCACCAAGCGGTATGCGGATGTGATAGTGCCGGAAGGTGGTGCCAATCACGTCGCGATCGATCTTCTGGCTGCCAAGATCAAGGCTATCCTTGATGTGGCAAACCTGCACTGATGCTGTCAGAGGTGCTTTTCTACTAGTTTGAAACAAAGGAAATCGATCTTCACCTATGGAACAAATTTGTGGAGGAATCATGCGCGCCACCTTTGTGGCGCTTGTTTCTCTGCCCGGAAGGTGTATACGCCCGGAGAATCATCAAGACGGAGTGATTAGATGCTCGCAAGCTCAAAAGAAGAGTTAGGTTCCCTACTCGTAGAGGAAGGCTTCATTACAGCCCGCCAGTTGGACAAGGCCATGGAAAAGGCCGAGAGTTCTGGGGACAATCTTCAAAAGGTCCTCATCGCCATGGGTTTCGTTACCGAGAAGGACGTGGTGGAAACACTGGGTGCCAAAATGGGGGTCGACTTCGTCGACTTGGAAAACATGAACCTCGACCCGGAACTGGCCAGGCTTATTCCGGAGGACCTGGCACGGCGTTACAAGGTCGTCCCCATCGCTCAAGACGACGCCAATAAACTCACTCTGGCGATGATGGACCCGCGAGACGTTATCGCCACCGATGACATCAGTCTCATCACCGGCTTTAATATCAACCCGGTCATCGCCACCGAAGAGGCGATTATGAAGTCCATCAACCAGCAGTACGGCGTAACCGACCTGGTCGAGGTTGAAGAGACGGTAAAAGACATCTCTGCTCAAGACTTCGGTAATATGGATTTCGAAGACGATATGGACGAAGAGATCGCTCTGGACAAGCTGAAAGAGATGGTCGACGAGGCGCCGATCGTCCGGGTTGTAAACCTTATTATTTCCCAGGCCATCAACGACAAGGCTTCCGATATTCACATCGAGCCCGAGGCTAAGTCGGTGCGGGTGCGCTACCGGGTCGACGGCGTACTGCACGACGTCATGAGTCCGCCGAAGCACATTCAGGCTCCGATGGTTTCTCGTATCAAGATTATGGCGAACATGGACATCGCCGAACGCCGGGTTCCTCAGGACGGCAAGATCCACTTGACCCACGACGGCCGCGAGTTTGACCTTCGTGTCTCGACGGTGCCTACCGTGCACGGCGAGAAGACGGTTATGCGGATTCTCGACAAGAGTTCCGTTATGCTCGGTTTGAATAAGCTCGGCTTCGCTCAGGATAACCTTGAGTTATGGGAGAGCATCGTAGAGAAGCCTTACGGAATGTTGCTGGTTACCGGACCGACCGGTTCCGGTAAATCGACGACGCTGTACTCCTGTCTCAACAAGTTGAACGCCGGTGACAAAAATATCACCACTTGTGAAGACCCGGTGGAGTATCAGATTCAGGGTATCAATCAGGTTCAAACCAACAATAAAGCGGGTCTGACCTTCGCTTCGGCCCTGAAGTCGTTCTTGCGTCAAGACCCGGACATCATCATGGTGGGTGAGATTCGTGACGGCGAAACGGCCAAGATTGCGGTAGAGGCCGCACTGACCGGTCACTTGGTACTCTCCACCCTTCACACCAACGACTCTACCGGCGCCATTTCTCGTCTGGTGGAAATGAAGGTAGAGCCATTTCTGGTCGCCTCCTCGTTGATCGGGGTCTTGGCTCAGCGACTGGCGCGTTGTATTTGTCCCAACTGTAAAGAGAGTTTCACTCCTCCGGTAGAGGCGGTGCGAAAATTCGGTATGGCCATGTTCGGTGATACCGATATTCAGTTTTATAAAGGACGGGGTTGCGATCACTGTAAGATGACCGGTTATCGAGGACGAAGCGGAATTCACGAAGTATTCCAGCCCTCCGACCGTACCCGACAGTTGATCCTGAACCGTTCCTCGGCCACCGAAATCAGGCAGGCCGCGATCGAAGAAGGAATGAAAACGATGCAGGACGATGGTCTGAGAAAGACGCTAAACGGCGTCACGACTATGGAAGAGTGTCTGCGCGTCGTTTACATCGAGGGCGGAGAGTAGTAGGCTGAAGGGAACAGGTGTTCGAAAAGCATTTCCTTCCGAAGGAGAAAATTCGAGTTCGGAGGCGAAGACGGCTTTTCGGCACCCCTGCGGCGGGCACCTGACTGATAGGTCTCTGTCTCGGCTTACGTTAGAAAAGGAAACAGGGTTTTATGGCACTAGCGCAATCTCTTAGATTTACGATGGACGACCTTTTGCGGTTGTCCGTAGAGAAAGGGGCGTCTGACCTGCATCTGACGGTGGGTCTGCCGCCGGTGTTTCGGATTAACGGCAAGTTGGTGCCGACCGAGTACGCTCGTCTTTCTCCCGAGGAGACCAAGCGACTGGTTTACTCTATTCTCAATGACAAGCAGAAAGAGAAGTTCGAAAAGACCTGGGAGCTCGATTGCTCTCACGGTGTTCGCGGTTTCGGTCGTTTTCGTGTGAACGTCTTCCGTCAGCGCGGTGCTGTCGGCGCTTGTCTGCGGGCTATCTCGAGCCGGGTGATGCAGCGCGAAGAGTTGATGTTGCCTCCAATCGTGGAGTCGATCGTTCATCAGCCGAACGGTTTGATTTTGGTGACCGGTGCTACGGGGGCTGGTAAGTCGACGACCCTGGCTTGTATGCTCGACACGATCAATCGTGAAAAAAAGTATCACATCATCACTATTGAAGACCCTATCGAGTACATGCACCCGCACAAAATGTCTATGATCAACCAACGAGAGGTTGGCCAGGACACACAGAGTTGGGCCAATGCGCTTCGGGCGACTCTTCGTGAAGATCCCGACGTGATTCTGGTGGGCGAGATGCGCGACCAGGACACGATTGCGGGCACCTTGACGGCGGCTGAAACGGGCCACCTTGTGTTCTCGACTCTCCATACTTCCGATGCGGCTCAGACCGTGGACCGGATCGTCGACGTATTCCCGCCCCATCACCAGCATCAGATCAGGGTGCAGTTGTCCAGTGTTTTGACGGCGGTCTTCTCGCAGCAGTTGGTGACGAGGGCTCGAGAAGACGGTCGAGTGCCGGCTATCGAGGTTTTGATTGCCACGCCCGCGATGAAGAACTTGATTCGAGAAGGTAAGACCCACCAGATCTATAACGCAATCCAGACCGGTGGGTCGGCCGGGATGCAGACGATGGAGCAGTCGCTCTTTGAGATGGTGAAGAAGCGTCTCATTACAGCCGAAGAGGCGCTTGACTGTACAATGCATCCCGAAGACTTAAAAAGAATGTTGGACTCAAATCGTTGAGGCAAAAGTATCCGGGCCAGAGGAATGGTCCGTTTTGCTTAGAACTTAATCCAAATAGAAGGGTTCCGAGCGGGGTTTCTCGCTCGGGTGAGGAAGGAGACAGTTATGAGTGTTATTTGGTGGGTTGTTCCGCTAGCGATACTGATCACGGGTCACTTGACCCAGATCTAGTCGGTCGGAACAAGAATTTTTTTGATATACCTAGGGAGGTAGGCTCTAATGCCAGTATTTGTATATGAGGCAAGAGACGCCACTGGCGAAAAAGTAAGCGGCAAGGTTGAAGCTTCCAACCGTAAGGCGGCCACCCAGCGACTGCAAGAGCAGCGCATGGCCATCATCTCGCTGAAAGAGGTTTCCGGTGGTGTTGGAGGCGGTGACGTCGGTGCCTTTCTTGACAAGTTCAAGAGAGTCAACGAACAGGCGCTCACTGTTTTTAGTCGTCAGTTCGCCACGATGATCAATGCTGGTCTGGCCATGGTGCGCTGCTTGGACATCTTGTCGGAGCAAACCGAGGACAAGAAGCTTCAATCGACGTTGGACCAGGTTCGGCGTGACGTTGAGGCCGGTCAAACTCTCTCGGCTGCGTTGGCCCGCCATCCCCAGGTTTTTTCTACTCTTTACATCAGTATGGTGAAGGCCGGTGAGATGGGCGGTGTGCTCGACGAAGTGCTCGAGCGTCTGGCCGGCTTTATGGAAAAAGACTTCGCCTTGAAAAAGAAGGTGAAGTCCGCCTTGACTTACCCGGTTGTCATCTTGGTAATGGCGCTTGGTATCGTGTTCTTCCTTGTGACGTACATCTTGCCGACCTTCGTTGAGTTGTTCAAAGGAATGAACTTGACCCTGCCGCTACCGACGAAGATTCTCATCGGGATAACGGAGGCGGCTCGGCAGCCGATGATAGTCATTCCGACGATTGTTCTGATGGTCGGTGTCGGTATCGGTATTGGGAAGTACGTCCAGACCCCGGTTGGTCGTAAGCAGTATGACTTGCTCAAGTTGAACATTCCGGTTTTTGGGATTCTGACCAAGAAGGTCGCTATCTCACGTTTCTGTCGAACTCTCGGAACCTTGCTCTCCTCCGGTGTGCCGATTATGCAGGCTCTGGAGATTGTAGGTAAGGCGTCGGGCAACGAAATCATCGCCATGACGGTGACCAAAGTGCGTGAGAGTATCCGCGAGGGTGAATCTATCGCTTCTCCTCTGGGTGCCAGCGGCTTGTTTCCTCCAATGGTGACTCAGATGGTCGCAGTTGGTGAAGAGACCGGTAACTTGGATGCGATGCTCGGCAAGATTGCCGACTTCTACGACACTGAGGTGGAGTATCTGCTGGCGTCGCTTACGTCGATGCTGGAGCCGATCATGATTGTAGGGATGGGTGGAATCGTGGGATTTATCGTAATCTCGGTGTTCCTGCCTCTCTATCAGCTTATCGGAAACCTCGGCTAGCAAAACTCGGTCGACGAGAAGAAAGAGCGGATCTGTCCGTTCTTTTTTTTTTGCGCGAGTGAAGAGCTTGTTTCGGCGAGTTGTGTTTTGAGAAAGCCGATGTGCTTGGATTTGAAAGAAAGGCGTCAAGATAGCTTTCGGCGTAAGAGCTTTGAGTTGGATGACAGAAGAGGCCGAAGACGATAGTTCAGCTGACGACATTGCCCTTTTTGAGAGTTATCGAGCGAAGGGTGAGGTCGCCGACCGGGACCAGATATTCAGTCGCTATTCAGGGGTGGTGGATATCGTTGTAAGAAAGTTTCTGCGTTCCGGTGAGCGCGAAGAGCTTATTCAGGTTGGCTATATCGGATTGCTCAATGCTATCGAGCGATTTGATGCTTCGAAGGGCTATAAATTTTCGACCTACGCGAGTCACTGTGTCGAAGGAGAGATTCGACATTTTCTTCGGGATAAGTCGGAGACGATTCGTCGCCCTCGTTGGGTCCGTAAGCTCTCTAGTCAGGTGGCCGGGTTTTTGGAGAGGTTTCTTCAGCAGAACGAGAGGCTCCCGACGTTAACTGAGATTTCGGACGCTCTCAATATAGAGGAGAGCGGTGTTCACGCTATTCTGCGAGCCAAGCAGCCCGCGTCTCTCGATGAACCGGAAGCGGGGCAGACGACGGCGCTTCGGGATACGATAAAGAGTGCTCGGATGGTTTCTTTTCAATTGCCTTTGGAGGATAGGATTTCTATCAGCCAGGCGTTCGAGACTCTTCTCGACTTGGAGCAGAAGGTGGTCTATCTATTCTTCGTTCAGGACTTCACTCAAAAGGAGATAGCAAACAAGCTGGCGCTCTCCCCCAGGAAGGTATCCCGTTTGATGCAGAAGGCTTTGGACGGTCTTCGCGGACACCTGACCGGTGGGGATAAATCGCCTGATTTAAAAGGAAAGGAAAAAAAATCTTAGAAAGACTGTCTCAATCTCTGACAACTGGGTATAACAGAGATCGCGAGTGGAAGTCCGCTCGCAAATCGAAAGGAGGAAGCAACAATATGCTTTCACAAAAACGCAGACGTGGCGGTTTTACCCTCATCGAGCTGATGATTGTAATCGCAATCATCGCAATTCTTGCAGCAATTCTCGTACCTAACTTCATTCGAGCTCGTGCGCAGGGTCAGTTAACCGCTTGTAAGTCTAACCTCAAGAACATCGGTACCGCGATGGAGATGTACTCCACCGACTGGAGCGGTAAGTACCCCACCGGAGCCGGGCTCGCGGGTCTCGCTCCCAACTACCTGAAGACCATTCCTGAGTGTCCTGCCGCCGGTTCCGCGACCTACACTGCTCTTTTCAGTGCTGCTCTGAACACCGCCGGTTTCCAAGACTACTACTACATTTCTTGCAACGGTGGTAACCACACTGCGGTTTCCGTATCTGGTAACTACCCTGCTTACGACGGTATCCAAGGCCTCATCGAGCGCCCCTAGATTCTGTCTCAACCGAAGAAGCTCGCTCCGGCGGGCTTTTTTTATTTCCAGGGGAAGCGTTTCGGGCCGCTTCGATGCCGTGACGCGGGAAAAGGAGTTGGGGAGTCGAAGTTTCGGCTCAAGACATGGTGTCGCCGGAGACTATACAATTCCTGAAGGGTCTAGAGTCAGGAGAGGTCGGCTTTATTTTCACGGTCTGGGTGTTCGTGCTTGGCCTGTTGGTGGGCAGCTTTCTGAACGTCGTGATTTACCGCGTGCCGCTCGGTCGCTCTATCGTGCTCCCGCCCTCGGCTTGCACGACCTGCAATACTCCGCTCCACTGGAGTCAGAACGTACCTGTGCTTTCCTATCTTCTTTTGGGTGGGCGTTGCCGCTTCTGCGGTTCATCTTATTCTTTTCGGTACGCTGCGCTAGAGTTGGTGACCGGCCTGTTTTTTCTTTACAGCCAGATGAAATTTGGCTTCTTTAGCCTCGTGTTTTTTAAGGTTGTCATTCTGTTCTGTTTCTGTCTGGTGGTCTTTTTTATAGATCTCGACCACTGGATTATTCCTGACGGAGTCAATCTCGCCGGTACGCTTGTCGGTCTCGTCTTTAGCTTGATTCTTCCCTTCTCAGCGGATTCGATCTACGGGATTCAGTTGGGCGGCCTGGCGGACTCTTTTCTTTGGAGTTTCTCGGGGGCCGTCCTCGGTGTGGCTTTTTTCTGGAGTATTCAGGTCGTAGGTTTGGTCCTCGTTAAGCAAGAGGCGATGGGCGGCGGTGATGTCAAGTTTGCGGCCCTCATAGGCGCGTTTCTAGGTCCATTGGCTGCCTTTTGGGCGTTCTTGGCGTCGTTCTTTTTGGGGGCTGTCTTCGCCGTCCCGCTCCTACTTGCTAGAAAGGGCGGAGGGAAGGATCCGATACCGTTCGGCACCTTCATGGCGGTCGCCGCGGTTCTGTTTTCGTTGTATGACTACACCGTGGTGTTGGACTGGCTCGAGTTGCCGTTCGGAGGCTCTTCTTACTACTACTATTGAGGGCCGTAGGGGCATTTTTACTAACCATTTCTCATAACTCTTGCCATGTCTTACGCAGGATGCTAGTCTCTTACGAATCTCGTCACCGACTGCGGGGGGTCAAAGGGACACGTAGAGGAAATCGGATCGGTGGCGAGAAACTGCTCAGCCGAAACGGCAAGATTTAAAGCAGTTAGGAAACCTGGGCTGGTTGGTCCAGGTAGGGGTTATAAGTAGTGGATTTTTTTAAACGACTCTTTCAAAAAGCGCCTGATCTAGGGGCTATCGACATCGGCAGTAGCTTTGTTAAGTTTGCTGTCGTGGAGAAGAAAAAGTCGGGCCAGCCTGATCTTCTGTATTTTGCTCAGGCACCTACTCCGCCCATGACTATTAAAGACGGATCGATTCTCGACGCCCAGACCCTGGGAGATACAATTGCCGGGCTTCTCCGTTCTAACAATATTAACGCGCAGAAGTTTAAGCTGGTTAGCGCCGTGGCCGGGCAGCAGGTCGTCATTCGGCCTATCCCCATGACGAAGATGAAGCCGGAAGAAGTTCGCCAAGCGATTCGCTTTGAAGCAGAACGGTATCTTCCTTATCCGGTGGCGGATGCCACTGTTTCCGGGACGATTCTGTCCGAGGATGTGGGCGACGGGCGCCAGATGGAAGTACTTCTCGTTGCTGTTCCCAACGAGATTGTCGAGGCTGCTCGGGAAGTTATAAAGATGGCGGAGGTCGAGCCGGCCGGAATTACTCTGGAGCCACTCGCTTTGCAAAAGTCTTTGCAGTTTTGCCTGAGCGAGGCGCAGTTAAACGGCACCGTGGTGCTGGTGAATGTCGGAGCGTCGTTCTCGTCTATCAACATTTTTAGTGCTCAGCGACTGAAGCACAATCGTACAATCTCGATCGCGGGAAACTCTTTCACCAAGGCGATCGGCCAGAGCCTCAATGTGTCCTTCGACGAGGCCGAGAAGATCAAGAAGGAAAAGGGCGTCATCAAAGTTGACGGCGGTGGGGGAGAAGATGTCGCTCCCACGACACAAAAAATCTTTAATCTCGTTGAGCCTGTTCTTAAGGATTTTGTAACAGAAGTTCAGCGATCCATTGACTACTATCGTTCAAGAAACAAGGACGAAGGAATCGATCTCGTTGTTTTGTCGGGGGGGACCGCGGCATTCAAGAATATCGAGACCTATCTGTCTAAGGAGTTCGGGGTGGACTGTATGGTTGCCAACCCGTTCGCCAATCTCAACCTCTCTAAAGTTAAGGGGATGACGAGCAGCGAGTTGCGTGAAAGTGCGCCTGCATCCATGGTGGTGCTTGGCCTCGCTTTGCAATAGCTGTTTTGAGGTTGTGGTTTTTGCATGGAGGAATCCCAATCATGCTTGAGAACTGTTAGCGCTCATGGTGGAGGTTGTCTCCGGACGTCTCTGTCGAACCGGACCCGAATAGGGAAAGGGAAAATAGAGCGCTGATGAGATTTTGCGACACCGGCTTCGGCTGGGTCGCTGAATAGAAATGAAGAGATTACTTCTGTTCGATTTTATAAGGGAGGTGGGTTTGGCAAATGCCAAATGTTAGGTACGTTGGCTTTCGCGCCGCGACGGTTTGGGTTCTAACCCTTTTGCTAACTGGTCTCGCCTGGTCACAACCAATGTCGTCTGTGACTGGCGTGAAGGTTTCGCAAGATGGTCAGATGCTCAACGTTGAGGTTGGAGCGTCTGGACGAGTTCAGCACCGTTCCAAAGTGCTGACAAGTCCACAAAAAATTATTGTAGTAGATGTATTTCCCGCGAAACTTAAAGATGGAGTTCCTGCCTCGACAGATGTCAATCAGGGTCTCGTTGAAAAAGTTCGCGTGAAACAGTATGCGGAGAATACTGTACGGATATACGTTGACGTTATTTCTCCGCCCGAGTTTAAGGTTGTAACCGCATCGGATTCCAAGGGTCTTACGTTGGCTATCAACGCGAACAAGATGGCTGCGGGGGAAACGAAGAGTGCCCCGGAGCCTGTCGCGAAGACAGAGCCCGCCAAGGCCCCGGTGAAGACTGCGCCCGCGCAGCCTGCTCGGCAAACCGCGCAAGCACCTGTTAGGAAGCAGCCCGCTATCACGGTTGCTCCCGCGAGGTCGATGGCATACGAGGGTCAGGGTAAGGCCCCCGTATCGGCTCTGAGAGCCAGGCCGGCACCGCGTCGCCCCAAAGCGCCGCCGCAGAAGCTGGTCACGCTCGACTTCGTGAACGCAGACCTGGTCTATGTTCTCAAAGTGCTTGCTAAAGAAATGAATCGCAACATCTATGTTGGTCCTACCGTAGCCGGTTCGGTTACCGTGACGTTGAAAAACGTGCCGGTCGAAGGTGCTATGGCTCTGATTCTGCAGATGCAGGAAAATGAGTACGACTACAAGATGGTCGGTTCGAACACCATCGTCGTCGCGGCGCCGGAAAAGCTGGCTGAAGTCGCAGGCGATATCCTCGACCCGAACCAGGCAGCTAAGGAATATGTTCCTTCGCCTGATGACGTTCGAATGGAATACTTGTTGGAAGAAGCGTCTTCTGCCAAGGTGGTGGATTTCCTCAAGAATGAATACCCTCGGGTGAAGTTTACTCCTCACCCTACAATGAACGGGTTCTTTGCAAACGGTTCCAAAGAGGACTTGCTGCAGATTAAGCGTGAGTTGGCTAACCTCGACAGAGTTCCGCCGCCTCCCGCACCGCCTTTGCGCGAGTTCTTACCCGTCAAATACGCCGACATCAGCGAAGTTCGCGGCCTGCTGGGAACCATGGTTCCCGACGTGTCCTACAACGTTGATGTTCGCCAGAACCTCCTCATCGTAGAAGGTTCGCCCGGTGCGATCGACCAGGTGCGCGAGTTGCTCGCCGAACTGGATCGGCCGGCTGATCAAGTGATGATCGACCTGAAAGTCGTTGATATCAGCGACAACGGCACGAAGTCGCTCGGTACCACCCTGGGTGCTCCGAACGCTCCGTTCCAGTTGCAAACGACCTTCACGGAAGCTGCTGTAGGACAGCGCGTTGTGCGCACTCCCACCGGCCCCGTACTCGACCCCATCACTGCGCTCGCGGCTCCGGCAAACGTTCCGTTCGCCATCAGCTCTTTCGCAAGATCGCCGTTCCTCATCGATGCAACGATCAACTTCCTGGTAACCCAGAACGAAGCTAAAATCCTGGCCTCGCCTCGTGTAGCTTCCATCTCCGGCAAGCCTTCGTTGATTCACATCGGTGACAAATACCCGATTGTATACTTCGACCCTCGAGCTGGACAGTTCCAGGTGCAGTATGTAGACATCGGTATCAAGCTGGATGTTACCAGTAACGTTAAGTCCGACGGATACGTCCTCATCGAGGTTCGTCCCGAAGTCAGTACGCTGCTGGAACTCATTAACAACCAGTACCCTCGTACCGCGGTTCGTATCATTGAAACGAACATGCGTGTTAAAGACGGAGACACCATCATTATGGGTGGCCTGATTCGTGAAGAGGATATCCAGAACGTCTCGAAGATTCCGTTGCTCGGAGATCTTCCGCTTCTCGGTACTCTGTTCAGAAACGTATCGGTTACCAAGAACCGCAACGAAGTGGTCGTGATGATGACTCCTCACATTATGAGATAGTCCGTCACAGGGTAACTCGGAAAAAGGGGCTCGCAAGAGCCCCTTTTTCTGTTGTCGCCAAGGCTGTGACGGAGTCGGAATTTGATGTCGAACTTCAAGGGGGATGCCCGAGTGCGGCGCGAATCCCATGGATTATACGGTTCACGATGATTATGACGGCAGGAGCCACAACCTCCTCAGAGAAAACATTCGGGGCGACCGTAGTCAAAAGAGTCGATGAGGCTCGAATTTTTTTTTGAGCAGAAGTCCCCAAGGAGGTTTTGGGAGTGAGTCAAGCCACCGCTCTCCTGGCAGACGCAGAAAGCTCTATCTCTGCAGGCGCGTGGGATCAGGCCCTTGAGCAGCTTGAGAACATAAAGCAGAGTGAGCCACAGGAGCCAGATGTTTATAAGAAGCTAGCTCACGTACAGGCCGTTCGCGGGAAATTTCGATCCGTGGTCGCGACCTACGTGGAGCTAATTGGGGTCTTGGTAGGGGCCGGACAACTTCCGGAGGCCGAGAAGGCTATCCATAAAGTTCTCTCCCTGAACCCGGAATGCATTGAAGCTCGAGAAAAACGTATCGAGATCGAGAAGCACCGGGGACACACCGAGCGTGCCGTTTATCTTGCCCGCGAACTCGCTCGCCTTTGTATCGAGCAGGGCGACGGCGATCGCTCGATCCGTTTGCTTCAGGAAGCCCAGAAAGATCAGCCGGAGAATTTGGATATTTCTCTTGAGCTGGCTGAGATGTTTGTTTCGCACGGGCAGATTCAGGACGGGGCCAACCAATATCGCAAGGTTGCGAATGCGTTTCAGGAAGCCGGCAACATAGGGAAAGCCGCCGAGGCTTATCGGCGGATGAAGGTTGTGCAGTCCGACGATCCCGAGGTCTTATTGACTCTGGGACGTCTATACACGGAGCTGGGCAAGCTAGATGAGGCCGAACAGGAATTTCGGTCCGTATTGCGCCACGACTTGGAGCACCAAGATGCGTTGCTCGAACTCGGCCTTGTCTGTCAGCTGAAAGGTCGTTTTCGGAGCGGTCTGCTAGCCTTTAATAAAGTTCTCCAGAACAACCCGAAGTTGGCCAAGGCCATGCGGAAGTTGGGCGAGTTAAACCTTTCTATGGGTAAGCAAGACGAAGCTGTCCAGCATTTCCTGGAAGCCGCCCAAGCTTATCTGGAGGAAGACGCCAAAGACGAGGCGATCGAAGTGTTTCAGATCGTTCTTGGCGTGGAAGAGGGCAACGCTCAAGCGCAGCAAGGGTTGACAAATCTTGGCGCGCCGGTCGAACCCAAAGAATTTCAGCCGCCGCTTCCTCCAACTCCACCCGAAGACGAGCCGCCGACACCGGAAGCTAAGCCGATCTCGGCTGGAGATGTCGAAACTCTTCCTCCTCCTCCGCCATCCGCCGAGACGCCTGCTGCCGCGGTTGCTCCGGCCGCAGAGAAGAAGGATGAGAGCCCCGAACCGACGTCCAAGAAAAGTAGCAGCAGCGGACTCCAGTCGAATTCTTCGGCGGGGGCCAGTAAGAGCAAGGGACGTCGCAAAGGACTCGTTTCCGGAGGACTCCTTCGGAAAGGCCTGGTCGATCCCTCAGCCGGCGGCGGTAAACCGATGCTTGGCGGGAAGCCCACTTTAGGAGGGGGCGGAGGGTCGATGAGGGCTGGTTTGCGCCGGCCAGGCTTAGGAATGAAGGGCGGGGGAGCAGAAAAACCCATGCTTGGAATGGGCGGAGGCGGCGGTAAGCCCACTCTCCGTCGTCGCATGCCCGAGCCGGAGGCCGCGCCCGAGCCGGAAGTCGTGGAAGAAGAAGTGTTTGCGGCAGCGGAAGCGGATCTTTTTGACGATACCGACGGTGATTCAGGCGGTCTGGAAGCCGATTTCGAATCGGCGGCAGGCGATCTGTTCGGGGAGGAGACCGCAGAATCTCCCTTCGGCGAGGGTCTGGGAGACTCGCTTTTTAGCGACGACGAGCCCGAGGCTCCGGCTCCAAGTTCGTCTGCCGTTTCTCCTAGTTCGGATGCCGGTGAATCCGGGGTGTTTTCAACCAGTGGGGCCGTCCAGGATGGTGGGGGAGATCTTTTCGACATGTCCACCGCCGACGATCTCTTCGGCGACGACGATTCCTCGTCGGGCGGTAGCCTCTTTGACGACGATTCCGCGGGCGAAAGCCTCTTTGGTGATAGCGACGCGGGAGACGATCTTTTTGGCGACGAGGAGCCTGCTGTCGCGCGACAGTCCGAGGGCGGCGGAGACCTCTTTGGTGGTGAGCAGTTCGACAGTCTTTTTGAGGAAGGGGACGGTGGAGACCAGATCTCGTCCTCCGATACCATCGGTTCGTTCAATCGAGCCGCTGAGGCCGATCTGTTTTCCGAATCTGAGGCAGCCGAAAATGAGACCCCGGCCGTGCAGGACGACGGTGGATTCGACAACCTTTTCTCCGAGCCCGAAAATGAGGAGCCGTCGAAGAGCGAAGACTTGTTCTCCTTTGATGACGAGCCGGTAGCGGAAGCGGAGCCGGAATCTGGTGGTGGATTGTTTGATGACGACGCGGCCGGTGGGGCGGACCTTTTCGGGGAAGACCTTTTCGGGGACTCAGAGCCAGAGCCGGAGCCCCAGGCCAAAGAGCCCTCGGGAGAGTCTGACGATCTGTTCTCGGGGGGAGACCTTTTCTCCGACCCCGAGCCTGAGAAAGACGCTCCGGCGGTATCTCTTTTCGACGAGCCGGAGCCTCAAGCGCAGACGGCCGAGGAAGAGTTCGGGGGATTGTTTGATGAACCCGCGCCTGAAGAGCAAGGCGGCGGAGGACTCTTCGAAGAGGCTCCTTCGACTGACCTTTTCGGTGGAGATGACCTTTTCGGCGATATCGGCGATGAGCCGCAAGGTAGCGTCGAGGAGGACGCACCGGCCTCCGCGGAAGTCCCGGCACATCAGGAAGCGGAAGAGTTCGACCTCTTCTCTGAGCCCGATGAACAGTCGGAAGCGAGTTTTGGGGCCGAGTTTCCCAGCGAAGAGCCCGCCGCTCCGGCGGTAGAGGAGGCTGATGGAGGTCTGTTCGACGGGTTCGAAGATGACGGTGCCGCGAACGACGGCGGATTGTTCGGAGCGGCCGACCAGAGTTCGGGCGGGCTTTTCGACGAGCCTGCGTCCCAAGATCTGTTTGGTGATGATGACGGCGATTCTCCAGTCGATCTCTTTTCTGAACCCGAGGTGAATTCTTCGGCGATGGGTGAGACTTCTCTCGATATGGATATGGGGGGAAGCGCCGGAGACCTCTTCTCCGAGCCCGACGAAGGGCCGGCCGTCGACGACGGGGTTGGTCTGTTTGATATCCCCGACCCGAGTGATGAGCCGGCGAGCTTGTTCGAGGAGTCTGTTGAAGAATCACAAGCTGAGTCTGCGAGCGGCGAAGAAAGTGGCGGTAGCCTCTTCGACGCGTCCCAGGATGACGGGTTTGGATTCGGAGACGATGGGGGCGGAAGCCTTTTTGACGACCTTCCCGCGGAAGAGCCCGAACCGGCTACTCCGCTAGGACTGGACCTCCCCATGCCAGGCGACCCTCCGGCTAGTATGGAGCAGGAAGCACCCCAACCGGTGGAAGGGTCCGCAGTCGCGGTAGAGGATGCTCCGACCGATCTTTTCGGCGATGATCTCGAGGCGCTGGACGAAGATGCCCTGACGCTAGATAAGCTTAGAGCAGAGGAGATGGCGCGAGTGGCGAACGCGCCCACCCAGGAGCCGGCCGACTCGCCGGAGTTTATGCAGCTTCTCGAGGCCACGCTGCCCAAAGCTGAAGAGGAAGCTCCTCCCGAACCTGCTGAAGATGCTATTCCTGAGCCGGATGGAGGGCCGCTTTCTCCTATGGCCGACGGCGGGCTCTTCGACGAAGCGGTCGAAAGCAGCGCGGAGGGAGAGAGTTTATTTGACGAGCTCCCCGCGGAGCCGGAGCCGGAACCCGAGCCGGAGCCGGAGCCCGTGGACGAAGGTCCCCAGATTTTGGGTAAGCCCAAGGTTTCTCTTTCCATCGAGGATGAGAGCCCGGCCAGCGACATCGATCTGGCTGACAAACTGGATGCCAGCTTAGCGGGTGCCGATGTGGCAGCGAAGATTGGTGCCTATCGTAAGGCTCTCGAGGAATCGCAGAACAACCTCGTTATGAGGACTCGTCTGGCTGACATCCATTTGAAATACGGGATGCTGGAAGACGCCCTGGTTCAGTACCGTCAGGTGATTCGGCGAAACTCCGAGTCGATTTCTCTTCTCCACCGTGTTATTCAGGCGGAGTTTTGGAACGAGAATTACGCCGAGGCCGGGGAGTCGCTACTTGCGCTAGCTAAGCTTCATTTGAAACGTGGCGAGCATCACGACGCGCTAGATACGTTGCAGTCGGTTTTGTCCCTCGATTCCCACCACTTCGAGGCGCGCAAGGTGCTGGTTTCCGTTTTTACTTCTCTCGATGAGAGTAAGTTGGCGGCTCACCATCTGAGGCAGCTCGCTGAAACGGCGCTCACGAAGGGCGAAGTTGCCGAAGCCATTTCAGCCTTTCAACAACTTCTGGAGATATCGAACGACCCCGTATTTGAAGAGCGCTTGGCGCAAATCTACGAGACTCAGGGCGACATGGAAAGAGCTCTCAAGAGCTTCCAAAGCCTGGTGGTTCGATATCAAGAGGAGGAGCGCTGGGAAGAAGCGGCTCGCGTGACTGAGCGGATTGTCGAGTTGAATCCCGACCTGCTCGAGGACCGCGGCGGACTCGTCGAACTCTACAAGAAACTCGGAATGAACGAGAAGGCGATGGAACAGCAGTTTCGACTCGCTCATGCCTACCAAGAGCGAGGCGAACTGGAGCCTTCGGTCCGTCTCTATGAGGACGTCCTGGTTCACCAGCCTCACAACCAGAACGCTCGTCGTTTGTTGGTGGATGCCTACCTGGATTCCCAGAACGTATCGGCAGCCATGGAGCAGGCTGAAGCCCTCACCGAATACTACTTGAATACCAAGGACCATCAGACCGCCATCGAGCTTTACGCCAGACTCGTTGAAGCCGAGCCGGAGAACGTCGAGTTGCAAGAGCGGCTTGTCAAGTTTTACGGTCTGGCGGGAGATCCCGAGAACGCGAGACTGCGCTGGATCAGCTTGGCCGATCTCCACGAGAGCAAAGAGCGCTACGACAAAGCGGCCGAGGCCATTCAGAAGGCGCTGGAGTTGGACGAGAATCAGATTGAGTTGCAGAATCGCTTGGCCTTGCTCTACGCCGAAAGGCTGGACGACAAGGTGGCAGCCCTCACTCAGTTGAGGAAGCTTTTTCAGATGGCTCCCGACCGACTGGATGCCGTACGGATGTACATCGAGATTCTGCTCAAGGAAGAGCAAGTGTCCGAGGCCGGGCAAGTGCTTCAACAACTGGAGCAAGCGGGCGGAGAGAGCGCCGCGATCAAGAACGGCGTGATAGAATCGCTGAAGAATAAGGTCGAGGGCAACCCGACCGATTTGAAAGCGCGCTTCAACTACGGCGAACTTTGCTATCATCTGGGCGATTTGGACCACGCCATCGAGCAGTTCCAGCAAACTCGTCGCAGCCCGGAGTTCGAGCTCATGTCTTACAACATGTTGGGTATGTGTTTTGCCAAGAAGAAAGGCTTCAACATGTTGGACCTCGCTATCAAGCAGTTTAAGAAAGGGCTTGAAACGCGAGGGCACGGCGAGCAAGCCTACCTTGAGCTTCGTTACAACCTGGCCATGATTCAGTACCAGAACGGTCGTGTCGCGGAAGCTCTGAGTGACTTCAAAGAGTGCTATCGGGTAGATATCGCTTATCGCGATGTGCGCAGCTGGATCGAGAAGATAGAGACGGAGCTAGCCAGTTCCGGCTCGTAACTTGAAGATGCGGACATCGACCACCCCCAGGAGGATAAATTGACTGATCAAGGGCGAACCAATTCGCTTGAGATAGCGAACGCTTATGCCAATCAGGGAAGGCTTGACGAGGCCATTGAGGCCTACCAAGACGCTCTGAAGAGCGATCCGCACAATCTCGATGTGCGTGGATACATTATCGCTCTTTCTTTGAAGAGTGGGGCCTGGTCCGAGGTCATCCATCAGCACATGGAATGTGCCGAGATCTTTCGTCATCGGGGAGATCTTGATGCGGCAGTGGATCGCTACCGAGAAGTCCTTCGATTAGAAGAGACCGTTGAGAGTCAAGGCTCCTCCCTTCGTCCGGCGGACGAGATAGCGCAAGTCAAGGAAGCGGTCAAACGAGTTAAGCCCGAGGTCTGTTTGCAGATCGGTCGCTACTTCCTACAGCGCAACGAGGTGGATCAGGCGGTTCAGTACCTACGTAAGAGCATAGAGCTAGGGCCCGGACGTTGGGAAGCTCACATGTCGCTGGGCAAAGCTTATATGAATCTGGGCATGGACAAAGAAGCCATCGACCAGTTTCAGGAAGTGTCGCGTCTGGCACCCCAAGAGGCAGCCCAGGCCTACGAGATGTTGGGCGAGATTTTTGCTCGCAAGAAAGGCCGGAGTGTACAGAATACCAAGGTCTGGTTTCAGCACGCGGCCGACATGTACGTCAAAAAAGATCTCTCCGCGGACGCCACTCGTGCCTACCTGAGAATCCTGGACCTGGAGCCCGACAACAGGGATATTCTGCACGCTCTGGGTGACCTGTACGCCAAACAAGAACGACTTCAAGAGGCCGTCGAGACCTATCGCAAGTTGGCTGGTCTCTATGCCGACAACAAGCCGCTCGACAAAGTGATCAATATCTACGAGACGGTGGTCTCGTGGGATCCTAAAGCTCGGTGGGCGATCGACCAGCTGATCGATATTTACGAGTCCGTGTTGGAGCGCAACCCGACCAATATCAATATCCGAAAACGATTGGTCGATCATCTGCTCTCCGTTGGCAAGAACGAAGAAGTGACACCCCACTACCTCCAGCTTGCGAACGGCAACATCGAACGGGGCATGCTGGATGAGGCGGTTAAGTCTCTGCGGCGTCTTCTGGAGCTGGACCGCGGAAATATCCCGGCCCGTGAGCTTCTCGGAGAGATCTACCTTAAGAAGGATATGCAGTACGAGGCGCTGGAGACCTTTCAGCAGATCGTGAAGCTGCATCGAGCTCAGGGAGACGAGCAAGCGGCGCTGGAGGTCCAGCAACGCCTGGTGAATTTCTTTCCGCAGGCTCAAGACCTGGTCTATCAGGTAGCGCTCTCTCTTAAGGAGAAGGGTGAGTTGGAAGGAGCGCTTCAGGAGATCGAGCGGATCATCGCTCAGAAGCCGACCGACGACAAGGCGCTGGTTTATAAGGCTCAGATCCTCACCGACATGAAGCAGTTCGATCCGGCCATTCATACCTATGCCAGGATCCTGCAACTCGATCCGCAGCGAGTCGACATAAGAAAGCACGTGATCGACCTGCTGCTCCGAACCAACCGTTTGGATGAGAGCTCGCGCCAGATCGCGGTTTTGCCGGCGGACGACGAAGGAGTGCTGGAGCTCCGAGTTCGTCTCATTCTCCTGAACATGGAGCGCCGCCGAATGGAGCACGCCGAGGCCGAGCTCGAGCTGCTTCCGGAGGACAACGAGAAGCGTCTCTTATTTCGTAAAGAGTTGGTCAAGGCATATCTCGATGCGGGCCATCTGGAGAAGGCTTTTGAAGGACTTCCGCAGATCCCGAGATCAGATAGAGAGCGGAACTCCCTGGTCACACGACTGCTGGAGATTCCACTGGCCAAAGGAGACCTCAAACAAGCGGGTGAGACGATTCATCGACTTCCCGAAGACGACCCGCTCAGACTCTCCTTTCAAAGACGCCTGATCGCTTCTTACCTGGAAGCCGGACGACTGGATGAGGGAGCCGAGGAAGTGTCTCGCCTACCCGAAGACGACGAGTCGAAATCTGGTTTTGTCAGTCGTCTCATAGGAGCCTATCTTTCTCAGGGTGAGCTCGAAGGAGCGGGACGAGAGATCTATCGCCTCTCTGAAGGCGACCCGTTGCGAAACTCCTATATGGGTCAGCTGATTGAGGCTTACCTCTCCAGTGGAGATATCGATCGGGCGGCTCAGGAGGTACAGCAACTCGCCGAAGACGACGAGATCCGTCCTCGTTACCACCGCCGGATTATCCAGGCCTATCTCAACGCCAACCGTTTTGAAGAAGCGGAAAGAGACATAACAGCCCTCTCCGAGGACGACCCCGAGAAGCGGTCTTTCCTACGGCTTCTTATCCAGAAGTACCTCACTCTGGGTCAACTCGACCGGGTTCGCGACGTGGTCGATCTCATGCCCGACGATATGGAGGAGAAGAAGCAGTACCTCGATGGACTGGTTCACAACTATCTCGACTCCGGCGACCTGGCGCGGGCTCGCCAGCATATCTACAGCATGGCCGAATCCGCTTCCGCTCAAGGGGACCACGTGGAGGCCGAGCGACTCTATCGAGAGATCCTGGCCTACCAGCCGGCGGACTCGGAGATCAGACTTCGGCTCTCCCAAGAGATGGCGGCTCAGGGCCAAACGGAACGAGCGCGCGAAGGGATGCTTGTCCTGGCGGGACGTTTCAATCAGGAGCGTAACGTCACTTCCGCGGTCGACGTTTATAGTCGCATGGTGGATATGGATCCCACCGATTACAACGCTCGTTTCAAGCTGGGTCATCTCTGGGCCGAACAAGGACAGACAGCTCAGGCGTTGGAGCAGTTTGCTACCTTGGCCAAGGTCTATCTAGACGAGAATCTGCCCGACGTCGCCCATAAAGTGTTAGATCGGATCTTGGAGCTCGACCCGAAAGACGTTGAGCATCGGCGCCAAGCCATACGCTTACTGATCCGAAACCTGCGCTTCGAGGAAGCCACCGAGCATTATCGCTCTCTGATGTCCATTCATTTGGAGCGAGGCGAGGTTGAGGAAGCTCAGGAGTGTGTCAAGGAGATCATCAATCTCCAGCCTCTGAATTTGGAACTCAGGCAGAGCTTGGGCGGGCTCTTCTTGCGAGCCGGTTTCCTGGAGCAGGGCCAGGCTTTGCTGGAAGAACTTTTCCGCGATGCCGAGTCCAAAGGAGAGCAGGAGCGCATGTTGCGCATCCTCAACGAACTGAGCGATTCTTTCGAACACAACGAGCAATGGCAGACTTCGCTTGAGTACCGGGACCGGACCGCCGACCTCTTGAGCCGCCTCAACCGACGAGAGGAAGCCAACGAGCAGTACTACGAGATTACCAAGGCGTACCTGTTACACAGCAACGCCGAAGAAGCCACACTGACCCTCGACAAAATGGTACAGAGTCTGGTCTCCTCCGGTGATCTCAGTGCCGGACTCGACAGGCTCGAAGTGCTGGAAAACGAGTTGGTGCAAGCAGAGCGAGGCCGGATGGCGCTTATCGTCAAGCGAAAGCGAGCGCAGCTCTTGGAAGGCCTGGGACGTGTCGAAGACGCCGTCTGGCTGCACCAGGATATCGCTAAGAGCCTGGTCGCTCACGGCGAATTTGAAGAAGGTCTTCAGACCTATCGAGACGCCACCGAACGGGCTTCTCAGGCCAGTTTGGACGAACTCGCCGTCGATATTCTGTTTGAGTTAGCGAAGGCTTCCATCTCTCATAAAGGGTTGGAGCCGTCACGCGGGATCTTGGATGAGATTCTGGCCAAAGCAGGCGAGAGAGCGAAGTATCTGGAGCGACTCGGCGACGTGCTCTTCGAGCAGAACCTTTTTGAGGAAGCCAGGCCGTTTTACCGACGTGTTCTGGATCTGGAGCCCGGGCGTCCGGATTCGCTTTCCAGGATCGCCATTATTTATGCTCGCGAAGGCCGGCTGGAAGAGGCTGCCGATGTGGCCAAGCAGATCTTCAGCAAGGGGCTGGTCTCAAGAATTATCAACGAGTACAAGAAGGCGACTTCGTTTGCTCGTGGCGAAGCGAGCAGCCATATTCGACTTGGCCAGTTCTTCCGTCAGATGGGCTTTTTAGAGGAAGCCATTCGGGAATTTTTGATCGCTTCCATGGATAAGGCTAAGTTCTTGACGGCGTCCAATTGTTTGGCAGAGAGCTTTCGCCAAAAAGGTTACCCGCAGTTGGCGGTTAAACAGTTCCAGAGGGCACTGGAGCAGCCCGGTTTTAGAGACGAGGATTTCTTGGAGCTACGCTTTAACTTGGCATGTACACTGGAAGAGATGGGACAGATGCAACCGGCATTGGCTGCCTTCCAGGAGTGTTATGTGATCGACATCAGATATAGGGATGTCGCTTCTCGGATAGAAGTCCTCATGGAGAAGATGCAGGCAGAATCATAGAAATGAAAGATTTTAGAAAGCGAAATTGGATGAAAGAGTGCACGAGAGTGCTCTGGTCCGTCGGGCTATGGGCCTCCCTAGCGGGAACCGCTCACGCTCAGACCGGGCTGGCCAAAACCCTGGCACCCCACGAAGGAATGCTGACTGGAGGTGCTGTTGGCCTGCTGTTGGTATTTGTAGGCCTGATCGCCTGGGAAGTATTTGACCAAAAGAGAGAGTCTCGTTCTTCGCTGGATATTGCTAAGTTGGCAGCGGCGGCCGCCA
>Ga0208331_100134_pt1 | contig 23044 bp, 24 predicted proteins | sample DeeseametaMP1648_FD_184184 | JGI IMG/M metagenome (GOLD analysis project Ga0208331, IMG submission 184184) | Marine microbial communities from the Deep Pacific Ocean - MP1648 (SPAdes) | ecosystem: Environmental > Aquatic > Marine > Oceanic | place: North of Tokelau, South Pacific Ocean... | reverse complement strand
TTAGAACTTACAAAACTCAAGACGAAGTAAATTTAGATTTAGCAGCAGGTAGAATTGATGCAGCATTGGCTGCGGCTGTTGCTTTTACTGATTACGCTGAAAAATCTGGAAAAGATGTGGTTCTTGTTGGACCTACTTTTGCTGGTGGAGCATTTGGTAATGGAGTTGGAGTAGGCATTAGAAAAGATGATGCACAACTTTTAAAAGATTTTAACAAAGCCATTAATACCGCAAGAAAAAATGGAAAAATTAGCGAACTAGCGATTAAGTGGTTTGGCTTTGACGCTTCAATGTAATAATTTAATTTTTAAGGCGATAGAAATTTAATTCTGTCGCCTTAAAATCTATGGGACTTTTAGCATACGGCGATACAGGTTGGGGAGATGAGCTTTTTTTTGCTACTCTCATGACGATAGCCGTTGCCACTGCAGCTATATTCATCGGATTTTTATTAGCAGCAGTTTTTGCATCATTTAAACTATCAAAAATTAAAACACTAAATTTAATTGGAAGTTTTTACACAACAGTTTTTAGAGGAGTGCCTGAACTTTTAGTAATTTATTTATTTTTTTTTGGTGGTAGTGGCGCAATTATGTATGTAGCGAAAATATTTGGTTATGATGGATACATTGAAATTAATGCTTTTATAACTGGAGCCATATCAATAGGTATTATATCTGGAGCTTATTCTACAGAGGTGTTTAGAGGTGCTATCCAATCTATAGACCGTGGTCAATTTGAAGCATCGGAAGTTTTAGGTTTTAGAAAGAAAATTTATTATTACAAAATAATCATTCCTCAAATGTTGAGGTTAGCATTGCCTAATATAAGTAATGTTTGGCAAATTACTTTAAAAGACACTTCATTAATTTCTGTTACCGGTCTTGTTGAGATTATGAGAATGTCTTATATAGCTGCGGGCTCAACAAGAGATCCTCTATTTTTCTATTCTTTTGCAGCAGTGCTATATTTATTTTTAACTTTTTTGAGCATGCAATTATTTAACAAATTAGAAAAACATTATAGTAGGGGGTATTAAATGGATTTGATGATAGAAAGTTTACCCAGACTACTTATCGCAACGAAGCTAACAATTGAATTAACCTTATTATCATTATTTTTTGGCATTTTTGTTGGTGTTTTCTTTGCAATATTAAGAACGAGTAAAAATAAAATTTTTTATTTTATCGCATATTATTACTCATATATTTTTAGAGGAACTCCATTATTAGTTCAAATATTTATAATATATTTTGGTCTTGGTCAGGTTGAATGGATAAGAGAATCGTTTCTTTGGATAGTATTAAAAGAGCCTTATTCATGTGCAATTCTTGCGTTCACTTTAAATACAGGAGCATATTCCTCTGAAATTTTTAGGTCTGCTTTCGAAACTATCAATAAAGGAGTTTTAGAAGCTGCAGAGAGTTTGGGTTTAAATAAAATAAATACTTTCTTCAAAGTTAAACTACCAATAGCCATTAAACAATCTCTACCAGCTTACGGTAACGAGATGATATTAATGTTGAAGGGAACCTCTTTAGCAAGCACTGTAACTTTACTTGATCTTACTGGAGTAGCTAAACACATTATATCAACCACTTTTAGACCAGTAGAGGTATTTATTGTTGCTGGAAGTATATACTTATTAATGACTTTTATAATACACAATTTTGTAAAGTTTCTAGAAAAAAAATACGATTATAGCTAATAATTAGCGTATTGTTTTATTTCTCTAATGTTAGAGTCTAATATGTTATTGATCTCTAATTTAATTTTTGATCTCTTATCATTATTTAAATAAACGCCTCTTGCTAACTCAATAAAGGTTTGTCCAAAATCTTTATTTTTTTCACAGATTCTAAGCTTGTCTTCAATATTCCAAAGATTTAAGTTAACTTCTTTAATCTCTTTGAATAAAGTTTTCAATTTTTCTGTCACTTCTAGGCTTGAATTTTGAACTTCTTTTAAAATTTTGTATTCTTTGTTGATTTCCTCTTGGTCTGCTTTGTCTTTAATTTTTTCAAGCTTGATTTCTAAAATGCTTATTTTATCCAATAATTCACCGGCTGATATTTCTGACAGGATTTTTTTAGATTTAATAACCATGTTATATGTTAAAACTGATTTACTAAATTTAAATATCTGATGTCAAATATATTGATTATTAAACATGGTTCATTGGGTGATATTGCTCAAATTAGCGGGGTTATTCGAGATATTAGAGAAACATACAATAAGGAAAAAATTTTCATTTTAACCACGTTTCCATATGTTGAACTCTTAAGTAGATGTCCATATGTCGATGGTGTTTTGATTGATAAAAGACTTCCTAGATGGAATATTTTATATCTATTAAAATTAAAAAAAATGATAAATAAGTTTGATTTTTCATATGTTTATGATTTACAAAATTCGTCACGAACATCTTTTTACAGAAGATATTTATTTAATATTACAAACTGGAGTAGCACAAAAACAACACTAAAAAAGGGATCAAAAAAAAGTGATTTTAATCAGCATCCTGTTTTAGAGAGGTTTAAATTTCAATTAGATAATTCAAATATTAAAACTAAATATTCTTTAAAACCAGATTTTTCCTGGGCTTGCTTAGACGTAGATCAGATAATTAACAAGTTTTTTGGAAATAAATTCATTTTAATTTTTCCATTTAGTTCACCGCAACTATCTCATAAACAATGGCCATATTATAATGAATTGATAAAGATTATTAAATCAAAACATACCGATTTTGAAATTGTAATTGCTCCAGGACCAAATGAAATGGAAGATGCCAAAAAAATTAATGCAACATTAATTACAAACGACAAAAAAGCCTTAAACATTATGGAACTTGCTGGCTTAATAAAGAAGTCAAGTTTTGTTGTTGCTAACGATACTGGGCCTGCTCATATGGTAGCCCATCTTGGAAAGAACGGAATAGTTTTATTTGGGCATCATACAACTCCACAAAAAGTTTCAATTGAAACTGATAAATTTAAAGCTTTAACTGCAGACAAGTTAAAAAATCTTTCAGCTGAAAGCGTCTATTCTGAAATAAAAAGTAAATTAGAATTAATTACTCATTAATTAATTTCAAATAGTTTTTCACAATTTTATTCCAATGAAAATTTTCAGAGAACTTTTGGGCGGCTTTACCAAATTTATTAAACCTATCATTTGTCAAAAAATCAATAACAGCCTCATAAATTGAATTTAAGTCGTTACCGTCACAAATTAATCCTGTTTTATTATGTACTATAGCATCGGACGTGCCACCATCTTTGCCACCTATTGATCCAATACCATAAGATGCTGCCTCCATATAAGCTATTCCAAAACCTTCAACTGATTTTTTATCTATTCTAGACGGCATCAAAAATAAGTTGGAAGCAGCAATTAGTGCTAATTTTAAATTCTCATCAATGTTTTTTAAAAAAATTGCTTCTTTTTCTATAGATAATTCTTTCGATAATTTTTTTAAGTTATTTTCTTCTTCACCAAAACCAATGGATATATATTTAATATTAGGAAATTTAGTTTTTAAATTTTTTATTGTCATTAAAATTTTGTCATGACTCTTTCTTTTTTCAAGTCTTGCAACGGTTATAATTTTTGGGAAAGAATCTTTAAAAATCGACTCTGCTTCCATTTTACATTTATCATCTATAATTTTTGGTTTTTGGATTCCTGGAAAAATTACCCTAATTTTTGAAGAGTTAATTCCTACTTTAATAGCTAATTCTTTAGTAAAATTTGAGTTAGCAATAATGAAATTTGCTTTATTAGTGCTTTTAATTAGCCTCTTATTTAATGATGAACCTATTTGGTGGTTAATTTCTTTTGAGTGAAGTAGACAAATTGTTTTGGATTTATTTAAGTGTTCTTCTTTTAATAATTCTAAACTTTTCCAATGATCAGCTAATACAGATCTAATATTGGAGTTTTCATTTATAAAATTGTTAACTAAATTAGCTTTTCTGTATTTTCTAAAAAGCTTTATGCCTTTTATTCTCTCAATATTCATTGCAGATTTACTGTCGTAAAGGCTTGAATTTGGGAATTCATATGCAAAAACTTTAACTGGACCATGATCCAACAAACTTTCCGATAATCCGCCCATTAAAACTTGAATTCCGCCTATATCAGGAGGAAAGTTTCTTGTAACAACCAGAAACATTATTCAAACCATTTTATATTACAACCCATACTCGGAACTTGGTTGGCAGGACCTTTTCCAGAAGTTGCCACTAATTTCATAGCAATTCTAAGTTCACTATCTCCTGTTGTAACAGGCTTATGATCTTTTAATTCTCTAATTCTACCTCTGTATTGAAGTTCAAGGCTTTTATTATAACCAAAAAAATCAGGTGTGCAGACAGCACCATATTCTTTGGCTATTTTTTGTGTATCATCAATTAGATAAGGAAAGGAAAAATTATGCAGTTTTGTAAAAGATATCATGTTTTCGAAAGAGTCTTCAGGATAATTTTTTACATCATTAGACATTATAGCGGTAGATTTTATACCTTGACTTTCTAAAAATTTTACATCTTGAACAATTTCTTTGATAACAGCCTTTACGTATGGACAGTGATTGCAAATAAACATAATTAAAGTACCATTTTCTCCCTTAACTTCATCTAGAGATACTTTTTTATTTTCAGTAGATAACAAATTAAAATCTTTTGCTTTTTCCCCAAAATTGCAAATTGGTGTTTTAGTAAGTGTCATTTATAATGTATTAATAAACTATATCTATTACTTTAAGAATTAGCTATTTTTTTTTAACCAAGTTATTTTTTAATTAAAAAAAGTCCTTATTGTTATAAAAATCAGGTTTATCATCTTTTACTTAATTTTATTTTTTTCTAAATCTTCTTATTAAGCTCGACGTATCCCATCTATTACCACCCATTTTTTGAATCTCTTCGTAATAACCATCCACTATTTTAGTGATGGGCAGGGGTGAATTATTTTTTTTAGCCTCATCAAGAGCTATTCTTAAATCTTTTCTCATCCAGTCGACTGCAAATCCAAACTCGAATTTGTCGTCAATCATCGTTTTATGCCTGTTTTCCATTTGCCATGATTGAGCTGCACCTTTTGAAATTACTTCAATTACATCTTCCATTTTTAAACCTGCATTTGAACCAAAATTTATTGCTTCAGATAATCCTTGAACAAGACCAGCTATGCATATTTGGTTAACCATTTTAGCCAATTGTCCGCTTCCAGACGCTCCTAGTAATTTCACTTTCTTGCTATAACAATCAATAATAGGTCTGGCTTTATCAAAATCCTTTTTATCCCCTCCGATCATGACTGTAAGAGCACCGTTTTCTGCTCCAGCTTGTCCTCCTGAAACAGGAGCATCTAAAAAACCAAAATCGTGAGCTTTAGCATGTGCATAAAGTTCTTTAGCAATCTTAGCTGATGCTGTTGTGTTGTCGATGTATATAGAACCTTTTTTTATGGTATTAAAAATTCCTTTTTTACCAATAGCAACCTCTTTTAAATCATTATCATTACCAACGCATGTAAATACAAAATCGGAATCTTTGGCCGCTTCTTCCGGAGTTTCAGCCATTTTTCCTTTATGTTCTTTTATCCAATTTTCAGCTTTAGACTTGGTTCTATTATACACAGTTACATTGTGACCTGCTTTTGATATATATCCAGCCATGGGGTAACCCATTACGCCAAGACCAATAAAGGAAACTTTACAACTCATAATTAAACATGATTATAGATATAGTTAGATCTAATTTCAAAATAATAATTTTCGGTTTTGTTTTTACCTTTTTTTCATGTGTTGGGCAGAGTTTTTTTATAGGACTATTTAATTCGAGTATTAGAGAAGAATTAAATATTTCCCACGGAGAATTTGGCATTATTTATGGAATTGCTACTTTATCTAGCAGTTTAACTCTAATTTGGTTAGGAAAAAAAATTGATGATTTGAAGTTGGTTAATTATTCTTTTTTAGTTGTTATTTTTTTAGCTTTTTCAGCTCTCTTTTTTTCATTTATTAATGGAATAATTTTATTAGTTATAGGAATCTTTTTTCTAAGATTATCAGGTCAAGGTTTAATGGCTCATACTGCGTCAGTTGCGATTAGCAGATATTTTGATCAAAGTAGGGGTAAAGCATTAAGTTATGTTTGGGTAGGAATGTCACTTGGAGAGTTTTTACTACCTGTAATAATAGTTTATTTTTTGACATTTATCTATTGGAAAACTTTATGGCAAGGAGTTGCAGTTATAATTTTATTAGTGTTACCAATATTTACTTATCTTACTATCAAAAATATTAATATATCTTCTAGAGAAAAAGAGAATGGAGACCGTACTAATAACAATATTGATACAGTTAAAAGTTGGACAAGAAAAGAAGTATTAAAAGATTTAAAGTTTTATTCAATTTTACCAGCTATGCTAGCATCATCATTTATAATCACAGGCATAGTTATTAATCAAACATTTATTATAGAATCTAAGGATTGGGAAAAATTTGCAATTGCTAAATCATTTATGATTTATTCAATACTTACTGTAACTACTTTGTTCTTGTCAGGATTTTTGGTAGATAAATTTACTAGCAGAAAAATTTTTCCTCTACTTAACGTTCCACTATTATTAAGTTTAATTATATTAATTATTTTTGATCATCCTAATTCTGTCTTTGTTTTTATGGGATTAATGGGTATTTCAAACGGGTTAACAAATGTATTAATGTCTTCGTTTTGGGCTGAAATTTATGGGGTAAATTATTTAGGCTCTATTAAAGCCCTTACTGGCTCACTGATGGTCTTTTCGACGGCGTTGGCTACTGTAATTTTTGGCTCTTTAATTGATATAGGTTATTCCATTGAAAATATTGCTTTTCTGTGCGCTATTTACACCGCAATATCAATTATTATTGTTCTTATTTTTCAAAAAGCTTACAAACCAATTTTATTAAAAAATAAAACTTGATTTTGTCTATCTTTTTTACTATTTATTGCACACCTTATGGCGCGAATTACCGTAGAAGATTGCTTAAAAAAAATTGATAGTCAGTATGATTTAGTATTATTAGCAAAGGAAAGAACCTCTCAACTTAATGCTGGAGACCCACCTTTGGTGCCACCAGATAACGACAAAAATACTGTAATAGCATTAAGAGAAATTGGAGAAGGAAAAGTTTCTATAAAGGCATTAAGAGAATTAGCCATCAATAAACTGAGAAAGCATCAAAAAGAAACTACAGAATTAGAAGAGATAGATGATAAGCGTGATGATAACTTCGACAGAATATATAAAGGAGAAATTTCAAAAAGCGGAACGGCAATTTTGCCGTCTAAAAGAACAAAAAGAATTCTAGAAAAAGTTAATCTTAATTATAAAAAAGAAGAACCAAAACAACAAGAAGAGCCAAAATCATTACCTACTGACAATACATCTAAAGAATAATATAATTAACCTCAAATAAAATAAAAAAAATAAGAAATAGACTATGAGCAAATCAGTCTCTGTCGCTCCTATGATGGATTGTACAGATAAACATGATCGTTACTTTTTAAGATTAATAAGTAAAAATGTGCTGCTTTATACAGAGATGATAGTTGCAAATGCAATTATCAGAGGAGATAAAGATTTTCTTTTAAAATTTAATTTATTAGAAAAACCGCTTGCTCTACAAATTGGAGGTTCTGTTCCAAAAGAATTGGCTGAAGCAGTTAGGATTGGTGAAAATTACGGTTATGATGAAATAAATTTAAATCTTGGCTGTCCTAGCAAAAAAGTTCAAAAGAACAAATTTGGCGCGTGTTTAATGAAAGAGCCAAATTTAGTTGGTGATTGCATTAGTGAAATGAAAAATGCATGTAACCTGCCCATTACTGTTAAAACAAGAATTGGTTACGATAATTTAGAAGATTATGAATATTTGAAAAAATTTCTTACAATAATTAATAAAGCCGGTTCAAAAACTTTTATTATTCATGCTCGGAGAGCAATATTAGATAAATTAACACCTAAACAAAATTTAAACATACCACCTTTAAACTATAATTTTGTTTATGATATTAAAAAAGATTTTAATGATAATACTGTTATTTTAAATGGTGGTGTTGATTCAATTGATAAAATTAAAACTCATTTAAAGAAAGTCGATGGAGTTATGATTGGTAGAGCTGCATATCATTCTCCCTATTTTTTAGCAGAAGTTGAAAGAGAGATTTTTAATAATGACCAAATGTTAACGAGAGTCGAAGTTATGGAACACATGATGCCTTATATTAAACAAGAAACCAAAAAAGGAACTCGACTTAATCAAATTATGAGACATACCATTGGTTTATTTCATGGTCAAAAAGGATCAAGTTATTGGAAAAGATATTTAAGTGAGAATATGTGTATTAGAGAAGCTGATTTACAAAAAGTAAATCATATTATGGATCATATTAAAAATAATAATATTGTCACTTCTTTAGGAAGATAAGTTGTTAGAAACTTTAGATCAAAATCAAATAATATTTTTTGTTATTGTTATGGCCATTGCAGCAATACCCGTAGGTTTTGTAGCTGGATTGTTTGGAGTTGGTGGAGGGTTAATAACAGTACCTGTGCTTTTTTATATTTTTGATTCCGCAGGATTGGACAGGTTGTTTATTATGCATTTAGCTGTAGGTACTTCTTTTGCGATTATAATTCCTACCTCATTTATTTCAACTATGACGCATATGAAATTCAAAGCAGTTGATTTTGATATTGTTAAAAGTTTTGGAGTTTTTGTTGTGTTTGGAATTATTATAGGAACTATTTTTGCAGCAAACTTGAAAACTGCTTACTTAATTCTCTTTTTTTCAATTATAACAATGCTTTTTGCTATTTATTTTTTGATCTCGAAAGAAAAGATGAATCCCGTGCAGAATAAAATGAATATGATACATAAGATTATTTTAGGTTCTTTGTCAGGTTTTTTTGCTGCTCCCATGGGAATAGGAGGAGGTTTAATTAATGTGCCTATATTAAAAGTGTTCGGATACTCAATAAATCAAGCTATTGGAAGTTCTGCAGCAATAGGTTTTCTAGTTTCTGTAATAGGAACTTTGGGTTTTGCTATTTCAGGAACGTATCTTGATACTGAGGTACCGCTAAGTTTTGGATTTGTTAATATTCCGGCATTCTTAATTTTTATACCTATTACGATGTTAATGGCTAAAATTGGAGCTAAAGCAGTCCATCAAATCAATAAACAGACTATCAATAGATTGTTTGGTGTTTTTCTTTTGATTGTATCTTGCAGATTATTCTTTGAATATTTTTCTTTCTAAATTTTTTGATCGTATTCACCAACCTTTCCGGTTGCTTTTAGTAAATTATCAATAAAACTAAATATAGCTTTCATCTCATCAGTTGATTGGAAGCTCTCAGTTACTACTACTAACGAAGGTTTGTTTGAAGAAGCTCTAATAAGTCCCCAAGAACCATTTTCTAAAATAAATCTAACACCATTAATAGTTAAGATTTCACTTATAAGTATCCCTGCGATTCTAGTTTTTTTCTCAAAAAGTTCTCTAAACTTTTGTGTCATGACATCAACAATTTTATATTTTTCTGCATCATTACAATGAGGTGCCATAGTTGGACTCTGATATGTTTTAGGTATTTCGTCTAGTAAATCGGATATTTTTTTTGATGAATTTTTGTCAAGCAATTTACAAACTTGAATAGCTGATAATATTCCATCATCATAACCCAATCCAAGAGGTTTATTAAAAAAGAAATGGCCACTTTTTTCAAATCCAGCCAAAGCTTTCTCTTTATTAACTTTCCTTTTTATATATGAGTGTCCTGTTTTCCAATAAATTGTTTTACATGAGTTTTTTTTTAGCACTTCATCTGTTTTGAATAATCCGGTTGATTTGATATCAACGATGAATTTTGAATTTTTATGTTCAAAGGACAAATTTCTTGAAATGAGCAGACCTATTTTATCAGAAAATATTTCATTACCAATATCATCAACAACACCAAGCCTGTCACCATCGCCATCAAATGCAAAACCTATGTTTGCTTTATTTTTTTTAACCGAATTACTTAGTGCGCGAAGCATCTTTAAATCTTCTGGATTAGGGTTGTATTTGGGAAAATTGTAATCGAGATTACAATCTAGTTCGATGACTTCGCAACCAATACCCTTAAGAACTTTTGGGGCAAATATTCCTGCGGTACCATTTCCGCAAGCTACTACTGCCTTAATTTTATTTTTTATTTTATTTTTTATTAAGCTAGCAATATAAATATCTTTAAATTTTTTAATTTCTTTATAGGAACCTTTTCCATTTACAAATTTTTTTTTAAAAACGATATTTTTTAATTCTTTCATTTCAGTATCTGAGTGAGTTAGTCCTTTTTCTATCCCCATCTTTATACCAGTCCATCCATTTTCATTATGACTTGCTGTAACCATTGCGACAGCGTCAGCATTCAGGTGAAATTGAGCAAAATAAGCTGTTGGCGATAGAGCTAATCCTATATCTTCAATATTGCATCCAGTATCAATTAAACCCTCAATGAGTTTTTTTTTTACTTCTTCACTGTAAGACCTATAGTCGTGGCCAACTATTACTCTCGGTGATTGGTTTGTTTTGGAAACTATTTGAGAACCCAAACCTCGACCAATATTTTTTATTCCTTCTTGATTTATGTCTTTTGGATATAGCCAACGCGCGTCATACTCTCTAAATCCATTCGGGTTTATGTGGGCGGTCTCAGTTTTTGGCATTACAATTTATCTAATATTTTTAAGGCTTTAGCAGTATTTAATTTTTTTCTTGCTATTATATTAATGTTCTTATATTGTTCTATTGATTTGCTTAAATACGTAGTATATCAAGTAATTGTGTACACAACATATAGTTGTTATTACACAAAACATTAATAAAATAAGCATTTTATGAATAAAAATCTTTCATTGGCTATAGAGAAAGCTGTCGAAAAAATTAACCCCAAAGATAATTTTTCACGTTCTCAGGACAAGGGAGACAAGAAGCCTGACTTATTCTCGTTAACTTTCCAAACAGAACTTTTTCAAAATGATAAAGGAATAACAATTAAAATTGATAGATCTAAAGACGAAAAATTAACTAATTTTGGTAAGGCAACTTTAAGTGACAGGTATTTAGGCCAAAACGAATCCCATCAGGATCTATTTGCTCGTGTAGCAAGCACATATGCTGATAATAATTTACATGCGCAAAGAATTTACAATTATATAAGCAATTTATGGTTTATGCCAGCTACTCCAATTTTATCCAATGGTGGCAATGAGAGAGGATTACCAATTTCATGTTTTTTAAATGAAGCGGGAGATAGTTTAAGCAGTATTTTAGATTTGTGGAGTGAAAATGTTTGGCTTGCAGCAAGAGGTGGTGGCATTGGCAGTTACTGGGGAAATCTTAGATCCATAGGAGAAAAGATTGGAAAAGTTGGAAAAACATCTGGCATTATTCCATTTATTAAAGTAATGGACTCATTAACAATGGCGATCAGCCAAGGTTCGTTGCGAAGAGGTTCGGCAGCCTGTTACCTTCCAATTGATCATCCAGAAATAGAAGAGTTTATTGAGATGAGAAGATCTACAGGCGGTGATCCAAATAGAAAAGCTCTAAACCTACATCATGGCGTATTAGTTAGCGATGCTTTTATGAGAGCTGTTGAAACCAATTCTCAATGGGCTTTAAAAAGTCCTAAAGACGCTATTATCCAATCCACAGTCTCTGCAAGAAATTTATGGATCAGATTATTAACTGCTAGAATAGAAACAGGAGAACCGTATATTATTTATGTAGATACAGTTAATAGACTAATTCCACAGCATCACAAGTTGGCTGGACTTAATGTAAAGACATCTAATCTTTGTAGCGAAATAACTTTACCCACAGGAATAGACAAAGATGGAAATGATAGAACTGCTGTTTGTTGTTTATCTTCACTTAACTTAGAAACATACGATGAATGGAAAGACAAACCACAGTTCATTGAAGATATAATGAGATTTTTAGATAATGTCTTAACTGATTTTATTAATCACGCACCAGACTCTTTTAAGAATGCAAAATATTCCGCGATGAAAGAAAGAAGTGTTGGATTAGGTGTTATGGGTTTTCATTCATTTTTGCAAAAAAATTCAATACCATTAGAGTCGGTAATGAGCAAAGTTTGGAATAATAAAATTTTTAAACACATTCAAACAAAAGTCGATCAAGCATCAAAAATATTAGCGGAGGAGAGAGGAGCATGTCCGGATGCAGAGGAATACGGTTTTAAAGAAAGATTTTCTAATAAAACAGCAATTGCTCCAACAGCTTCTATTTCAATAATTTGTGGGGGAACATCACCAGGAGTTGAACCTGTTGCTGCTAATAGTTTTACACACAAAACTCTTTCAGGTTCTTACAGTGTCAGGAACAAATATGTACAAAAAGTCTTAGAAAAACATGGTAGAAATGACGAGGAAACTTGGTCAAGTATAACAACAAACCAAGGATCGGTTGCACACTTAGATTTTTTGAGCAGTCAGGAAAAGGATGTATTTAAAACAGCTTTCGAATTAGATCAAAAATGGATTGTTGAACTTGCTGCAGAAAGAACCCCTTACATTTCACAAGCACAATCAATCAACATCTTCCTGCCTGCTGATATTCATAAAAAAGATCTTCATCAAATACATTTTCAAGCGTGGAAAAAAGGCTTAAAGAGCCTTTATTATTGTAGATCAAAATCTATTCAAAGGGCTGAAAATATAAATACTGGATCTTCAACAGATATATTAAATAATGTTTATTCAAAAAATGAAATAGTAAATGAAACGAGTGACGAGGAGTGTTTATCATGTCAGTGATGAAAATAAACAAGGAGACGATACTACCTAAGAAAAATGGATTACTAGTTGGTAGCTTGGGTTATAAACCATTTAGATATCCGTGGTGTTATGATGCATGGTTAACACAACAAAGAATTCATTGGCTTCCCGAGGAAGTGCCATTAGGAGATGATGTGAGAGATTGGCAAAAAAACCTTAGCCAGCCGGAAAAAAATCTTTTAACCCAAATCTTTAGATTTTTTACTCAAGCGGATGTTGAAGTTAGTAATTGTTATATAAGACATTATATGAGTGTTTTTAAACCTACTGAAGTTTTAATGATGATGTCTTCGTTTGCTTCTATGGAAACAGTTCATATAGCGGCCTATTCACACCTTTTAGACACCATTGGTATGCCGGAGTCAGAGTATTCAGCTTTTTTGAAATATAAAGAAATGAAAGATAAATACGATTATATGCAAGGCTTTAATGTTAAATCAAATCACGATATAGCAAAGACGATTGCAGTTTTTAGTGCTTTTACCGAAGGTCTACAGTTGTTTGCAAGTTTTGCTATTCTCTTGAACTTTCCACGGCAAAACAAAATGAAAGGTATGGGTCAAATTGTAACTTGGTCAGTTAGAGACGAGACTTTGCATTGCAATTCAATGATTAGATTATTTAAAACATTTATCGATGAGAACCCAGACATCTGGACAGAAAAACTTAAGAAAGAAATTTACGAAGCATGTAGAACAATTGTTTCACATGAAGATGCTTTTATAAATTTGGCATTCGAGATGGGACCAATCAATGGTCTAACTGCTGATGAAATTAAACAATATATTCGTTGGATAGGTAATAGAAGATTAATTCAACTTGGACTAGAACCAATTTATCAAGTAGAAAAAAATCCTTTAACTTGGCTTGATACAATGTTGAATGCAGTAGAACATATGAATTTCTTCGAAGGAAGAGCTACTGAGTATTCAAAAGCTTCGACCCAAGGAACTTGGGCAGAAGCCTTCTCATAAAACTAAAAATAAATTCACTTTCTTAAATAGGGAACAATTAGTAAAATAATTTATTGAAAGGAGGGTTTATGGCAAAATTTTATCTTATGGGAAATTATACCGCAAAAGCATTTCAAGGTTTTATTGCAAATCCTGATACTGATAGAGGTGCTGCAATCAAAGCAGTTGCTAGTGCTGTAGGAGGCAAAGTATTAGATTATGATATTGTTAGAGGTTCTTATGATTTTATTGTTTCAATAGATGCACCAAACTTTGAAAGTATGGCAGCAGCGAAACTTGCTACTGAAGCAAGCGGTGCAGTAACTAACATTACCATAATGGAGCCTATAAACATTAATAGTGCGGCAAAACTTGCTGCAAAAGTGGCAGCTGGCTATAAAGCACCTGGAAAATAATTTTATCTTTGGTTGAGAAGCATTACTTTACGGTGCTTCTCACCACTGTATTTAGAAAGCGGTCTAATTAATTTATTGGATGCGTGCTGTTCCATTATGTGAGCAGACCAACCTGTGATGCGGGCCATGACAAATATTGGGGTAAAAAAATCAGTATCGAATTTCATTAGATGATAGGTTGGTCCAGAAGGATAATCTAAGTTAGGATGTATATTCTTTTTTTCAATCATAATAGTTTCTATTATTTGACTCATTTTAGGTAATTTTTTTTCTTTAAGTATTTCAGCAACTTTTAAATAATATTTCTTCATGGTAGGGACTCTAGAATCTCCTTTACTATAAACCCTATGTCCAAAGCCCATGATAAGTTTTTTCTTTTTTAAAGCGTCTAAAATCCATTTTTTTGCATTTTCAGGTTTTTTTATTTTCTTTAGCATATGCATCACTTCTTCATTAGCTCCGCCATGCAGAGGTCCTTTCAGACTAGCAACAGCTCCAGTAATAGCTCCATGTATATCTGACAGACTGCTTGTGATAGTTCTTGCAGTGAAAGTTGAGACGTTGAAACTGTGTTCTGCGTATAAAATTAGCGATACATCAAAAGCTTTCACAATTTCTTTTCTAGGAACTTTTCCAAAACACATATAAAAAAAATTTTCAGAAAATGACAGTTCTTTTTTAGGAGGTATTACTTTTTTACCTTTTCTCGCTCTAAAAAAGGCCGCGATAGCAGTTGGGGTTTTAGCAAAAATTCTCATAGCTTTTCTCATATTTGCTTCAGGAGAATTGTCACTTGTTTCTTTATCTTCTAATCCCATAACACTAACAACTGTTCTTACTACATCCATAGGATGAGATCTTTTGGGCATGTGTTTGATAATTTCTCTAAGATTTATTGTAATATTCCTATTTTCTCTTTCCTCTTTTTTAAATTTATTAAGTTGAATACTGTTTGGTAAATCTCCTTTAAGCACAAGATAAGCAACTTCTTCAAATTTGCATGTTTCACATAGGTCCTGGACTGCATAACCTCGATAAGTTAGTGCATTAATATCTGGCATCACTTGTGATATAGTTGTCTCGTCAACAACTATACCCAATAGTCCTTTTTTTATTTCATCACTCATAATTTACTCGTGTCCGTCTGTTTTAAAATCAGTAATTTTTTTATCTGCAGTATTATATTTTTCATATTCTACCAGCTCGTACAATCTTTTTCGTGTCTGCATTTTATCGATAATATTATTTTGATGTCCATCTTTAAAAATGACTTTTAGTCCATCTTCAACGTTTTTCATTGCTAATCTTTGCGTTGTTACGGGATAAATTACAATATTATAACCTAAATTTTCTAAAGTTTTTGCTGATAAAATTTTTGATTTACCAAATTCTGTCATGTTGGCTAACAAACTTACTTTTGAGCTTTTTCTTATTTGCTCGAATTCTTTTTCATCTCTCATAGCCTCCGGAAAAATAACATCAGCACCCGCATCTTCATAAGCTTTAACTCTATCAATAGTTTTTTTTATTCCCTCTACTGTATTCGAGTCAGTTCTAGCAATGATTAAAAAATTTTTATCTTTTTTAGCACCTACAGCTTTTTTTATTTTTTTTATCATATCTTCTACAGGGATGATTTCTTTATTGTCGAGATGACCACACCTTTTTTGTTCAATTTGGTCTTCGATATGACATCCGGACAGACCAAGCTTTTCAAATGTCTCAACGGATTTCTTACAATCACCAAATCCAGTGTCTGCATCAACTATTGTAGGTAGATCTGACACTCTTGAAATTTGATTTGCTCTATAACTAACTTCTTTTAAGGTAGTTAAGCCTATGTCCGGCACCCCTAAATCATTGGACAAAACTCCACCAGAAATATATACGCCATCAAAACCAATTTCAGCAATTAGCTTTGCGGTTAAAGGATTATAAGCACCTGGAAATCTTAGTATTTTTTGTTTTTTTAGTTTATTTATTAATTCTATTCTTTTTTCAGAGGAATTTTTTTTTGTAAAATGCATATCATTATTTGTTAATCTATAACAATTATAACAGCAGTAATTAATAACAATACAGCTAAAAAATATTCAACAATTTTCTTAATTTTAATATTTTTGATTATTAATTTTATCGATGATCCAAAAAATGCCCATAAACAAATCGAGGGAAAACAGATAAAAGGAGCTGTTATTGCTACAAATGAGGTAGCTACAATAAAATTTTCTTCGCTAGGGAAAAATGCAGTTGCTGCAGTTAATGCCACTACCCAAGCTTTAGGATTAACAAATTGAAAGAGTGCTGCCTCGTAAAGCTTTAGTGGTTTGCCAGTTTCTTTTTCATTATTTGAAAAGGATCCTACAATTTTCCACCCCAAGTAAAGCAGATACACAAAACATATCCATTTTAAGTAAAATTGAATAAGTGGATATTTTTGAAACAAACTACCTAAACCAAAACATACTAAGGAAATTTGGATAGTGTGACCAAATGGAATCCCAATTAGATGAGGTAAGGTTCTTTTAAAACCAAATTTAATACCAGAAGCAGTAAGCATTGCGTTGTTTGGTCCTGGCGTTACAAACATGACAAAATAATAACTAATTAGTGCAAAAAATAATTTAAATTCAATCATTAAGATATTTTTTAATAATTTTTTCCAAACCTACAAAATTTTTTACTAAATGATTATGGTATATCTGATTTACTTTTTTTTCTGTGTATCCTCCTTCAATTAATACAAAAGGTATATTGGCAGCTTGTGCCGCACCTGAATCTGTTTCACTATCACCAATCATGATAGTTTTTTTTAAGTTTCCTCCGATTATTTCAATTGTATCAGTTAGATGTTTAGGATCTGGTTTATTGTGATTAAAAGTATTACCACCTGCTACATAGTCGAAAAAATGATAAATCTTTATTTTTTTTAACAGATCTATTGATAAATGTTCTTGTTTATTTGTACAAACGGCCATGGAAATAGAATTATTTTTGCACCAGCTTAAAAATTCTAAAGCACCAGTTATTAACTTACTTTTTTTATTAATATTGTTGCTGTAGAAATTTATAAATTCTTTTGTCATTTCCTCTTCCATTTTTTCATCTGTTTTTTTTATTTTTCCACTTAATTCACCGATTTCATGCATTGATTTTCTGAGCATCACTTTTGATCCTCCGCCAGCAAGTTTTTTTATGTCAGATAATTCTCTTTCTTCATAACCAAATTTTTTCATCACATGATTATGTGCCAGCATCAAATCGGGTGCTGTGTCGATCAACGTTCCGTCAAGATCAAATAATACTGTAAATTTTTGACTCATTTTGTTAAGTAGTATAAAGAAATATTTTGTGAGTTATTTCAAAGTTTATATTAATGTAAAGATAAATCTTTATGGCATCAATAAATAAAAAAAAAATAGCTTTAATAGAAAAATATACTCAAGAAAAATTACGTAATAAAGCTATGAAACTAGGTGTCACTCTAAAGTCTCCCGAAACAGTTTTTTTATCGGCTGATACTAAATTTGGAAAAAACATTACCATTCATCCCTATGTTATGATTGGACAAAAAGTCAAAATTGGAAGCGATGTTGAGATTTTACCTTTTTCACATATTGAAAATGCTACATTAGAAAAAAATGTACGAGTTGGTCCTTTTTCAAGAATCAGACCCGGGTCTTTTCTATCTAAAGGTTCAAGAGTCGGTAATTTTGTAGAAGTTAAAAAAAGTAGGGTGGGGGAAAATTCAAAAATTCCACATCTATCATATGTGGGAGATACCTCTATTGGTAAAAATGCTAATATTGGTGCTGGCACAATCACCTGCAACTATGATGGAAAAAAGAAAAACAAAACTAAAATTTTAGATGGTGCTTTTATTGGTTCCAACACTGCCTTGGTTGCTCCAGTTAAAATTGGCAAAGGATCAATAGTTGGAGCAGGTTCAGTTATAACTAAAAATGTTAAAGATAAATCATTAGCTTTAACAAGAGCTAAGCAAATCGAAGTTAAAAATTATAAGAGAAAATAATGTGTGGAATAATAGGTATAGCAAGCAATAAACCAGTTTCTTCAAATATCATCCAGTCTTTAAAGAGGCTGGAATACAGAGGTTATGACTCTGCTGGAATCGCAACAATTGGCAATGGAGAAATTTATGAGAAAAAATGTATTGGAAGAGTTGATAATCTTGAAAAAGTTTTATTTAAAAATCCATCAAAAGGTATTTTAGGAATAGGTCATGTTAGATGGGCAACTCATGGAGTACCAAGCCAAGTAAATGCACATCCACATTCATCAGAACAGGTTTCGGTTGTACATAATGGTATTATTGAAAATTCAAATGATTTGAAAAAAGATTTAGAAAATAAAGGATATAAATTTAAATCACAAACCGATACTGAGGTTATAACATTTTTACTAACCGACTTACTAAAGGATTTCGACATTATAAATGCAATTCATAAAACATTAGAAAAACTTCATGGTAGTTTTGCCTTAGGTATTATTTTTAAGAAATTCAATAATATTGTAGTCGGGGCGAGAAGAGGAAGTCCACTAGCAGTAGGATATGGTCATGAGGAAAATTATCTTGGCTCAGACTCCTATGCGCTTAAGTCAATGACAAATAAAATTACTTATTTAGACGATGGAGATATATGTGTTTTATCGAACAATAAAGTAGAGTTTTATAATTCAAAAAATATTAAGATCAACAAAGAGGTTTTAACACTTTCTGATGATAAACATACTACAGATAAAGGGGATCATAAAGATTTCATGTCCAAAGAAATCAATGAGCAGCATGTTACGGTTCAAACCTGCATAAAAGAGTATGTTGATCAATTAAGACAAGATATAAATTTATATCACTTTCCAATCGAACCTAAAGATATTACTAAAATAATTTTAATAGGTTGTGGTACTGCATATCATGCTTGCGTGACTGCAAAATATTGGTTTGAAGAACTTACAAATATTCCTGTTGAAATTGATATAGCTTCAGAATTTCGATACAGAAAACTAAAGTTTGATAATAAAAATTTATATGTTTTTGTATCACAATCAGGAGAAACTGCCGATACATATGCTGCTCTTGATCTATGTAAAAAAAATAATGTTAAAACCTGTGCTATTGTTAATGTTGTTGAAAGCTCTATAGCTAGAAAGTCAGATTTTGTTTTGCCCATTCATGCGGGTCCTGAAATAGGAGTTGCATCAACCAAGGCATTTATAGGCCAAATGTTAGTTCTTTATCTTTTAGTTCTTAAAATGTCTGAAGTTAGAAAAGAAATATCCCAAACAGATTATGTTAATAAAATAAGTGAACTTAAAAAACTTCCTTCGTTGATAAAAGATGTTTTGAAATGTCAGGATCAAGTCCAAGTTATTGCGAAAGATTTTTTAAAGGTAAAAGGTGCAATGTTTTTAGGTCGTGGCTTATCTTTTCCAATAGCTTTAGAAGGAGCATTAAAACTTAAAGAATTATCCTACTTACATGCTGAAGGTTACCCGGCTGGGGAAATGAAACACGGTCCACTTGCTTTAATTGAAGAAGGTTTACCCGTTGTTGTTTTAGCGCCAAAGGATAAATATTTCGAGAAAACGATCTCAAATATGCAGGAGGTCATAGCAAGAGGAGGAAAGGTAATATTAATAACAAATGAAAGCACTAATATTATTAGTGAGAATGTGAGATTTACATTAGAAATACCAAAGACCGATGATTATTTAACGCCATTTCTGATGACAATTCCATTACAGTTATTAGCTTATCACGTAGCATCATTAAAAAATTGTGATATTGATAAACCAAGAAACTTAGCAAAATCAGTTACTGTGGAATAAGAAATTATTTTTTACTTTTAAAAAAGAAGCTGGATATAGGAACTCTTTGTCTAAGCATATTTTTTTTATAATATTTGATTTTATTTTACCAGGAGCCCACAAAAAAATTGACTTACTATTGTTCAAACATTTGAGAGTTAATGTAATTCTTGCAAAATCTTTTTTAATAATAAAATCAACGTTATTTTTGAATTTTTTATTTATATTATTTTTAAATAAAGATGCTATATGCCCATCTTGACCAAGTCCTAATAGAACCAGGTCAAAAACTACTTTTTTTTTTAAAAAGTATTTTTTAATTGTTTTTTCGTAATCTTGAGCATCTTTTTTAATAGATTTTTGATTAGTTGTTATTTTGTATATTTGCCGATTCGAAATTCTAATTTTACTGAGCAGATATTTTCTGCACATACGAATGTTTGAGTATTTAGAATTTTCTTTTACATATCTCTCGTCACCAATAAAAAAATCAATTTTTTTCCATGGTATGTTTTTATTTTTAGCAAGATGTCTATAAAGCTTAATTGGGCTCTTTCCACCAGTAAGCACAAAAGAAAATCTGCTTCTTCTTTTGAACCTTTTGTTTAATTTGCCGCAAAATAATCTTATGAATTTTTCTATTAAAAAATTTTCGTTATTTTCTTGAATTATTTTTGCAAATTTAGCCATTTTTTAACTAACAGGTACATTCAAACTTGGTTTTTTTACTTGTATACCTTATATAGACCTTAGGTTGAACATGAAAAAATGGACATTAAATAGTTGGAGAAATTATCCAGTTAAGCATATTCCCGAGTATGAGGACGAAAAGAAACTTAATATGGTTTTGAAAAAAGTAAGTTCTTTTCCACCATTGGTATTTGCTGGAGAAACTATATCTTTAAAAAAATCACTTGCACAAGTGGCTGAAGGTAAAGCTTTTCTTTTACAAGCTGGAGATTGTGCTGAAAGTTTTGCTGAGTTTCACCCTGATAATATTAGAGACACTTTTAAAGTTATTTTACAGATGGCTCTAATTTTAACTTTTTCTGCTGCTTTGCCGGTAGTCAAAGTAGGAAGAATAGCTGGACAATTTTCTAAACCAAGAAGCTCACCCATAGAAATTAAAGATGGAAAAGAACTTCCAGCATACTTAGGAGACAACATAAACGGAATTGAATTTAGTGAAAAAGCTAGAAAGCCTGATCCAATGAGGTTATTTAAAGCTTATTCACAATCAGCTTCAACTTTGAATTTGCTGCGAGCTTTTTCACAAGGAGGTTACGCTGATTTGAGGAAAGTTCATTTATGGAATTTAGGTTTTGTAAATAAAAGTCCTCAAGGAAAAAAATTTAAAGAGATTGAAGATAAAATAAGTGACGCACTATCTTTCATGGAAGCTTGCGGAATCAATCCAGAAAGTAATAGAAGGTTAAGAACGGTAAATTTTTATACTTCTCATGAAGCTTTACTCTTACCATTCGAGCAAGCTATGACTAGAATTGACTCTACTTCAGGAGAATATCATGACACTTCAGCACATTTTGTTTGGATTGGTGACCGAACAAGACAGACGAACGGTGGCCATGTTGAATTTTGCAAGGGGATCAAAAACCCGCTTGGTATAAAATGCGGACCAACTTTAAAAGATTCAGAATTAATTAAACTTTGCAATATTTTAAATTCTAATAATGAGCCAGGTAGAATAACTCTTATATCTAGATTTGGAGCAAATAATGTTGAAAAATTTTTACCTAAATTAATTAGGGCAATCAAGAAAGAAGGTCTAAATGTTGTTTGGTCATGTGATCCTATGCACGGAAATACAATTAAATCTGCCAATGGATTTAAAACCAGACCTTTTAATAATATTTTTAAAGAAGTAAAAAGAGTATTAGCTGTTCATCAAGCAGAAGGAAGTTACGCAGGTGGTTTACATATAGAGATGACAGGTCAAAACGTTACAGAATGCATTGGTGGTGCACAAAAAATATCCGAAAAGGATTTATCGCATAGATATCACACCCATTGTGATCCGAGACTTAATGCAAATCAAGCATTAGAACTAGCTTTCTTAATTTCGGACGAGATTAAGAAAAACTCTCAATATTCAAAGAATATTATTCAAGCAGCATCTTAATAATTGAATTTTAATTATTAAGATCTATTTTAACAAAAGGATATTAATATTATGCAAACATCAGAAATGGTTGAATACATAAAAAGCTGGATAAGCGATTATTGCAAATCTATGCCAAAAGAGCCCGATGCTTTAGTGATAGGTATTTCTGGAGGAATTGACTCTTCAGTAACAAGTACGCTTTGTGCACTTACTGGAAAAAAAACTATTGTACTTTCTATGCCTATAAAGCAAATAAAAGAACAGCACAATTTAAGTTTAAAACATCAAGAATGGCTTAAAAATAAATTTAAAAATGTAGAAAGTTATTTAATTAATTTAGATAATGTTTTTAAATCTTTTAAAACTTCATTGACTCAATTTGATAATGAGCATGGTATGGCAAATTCCAGAGCTAGACTAAGAATGACGGCACTTTATCAGACAGCTGCTTCAAACAATGGGATAGTAGTAGGCACAGGTAACAAAGTTGAAGATTTTGGTGTTGGCTTTTACACCAAATATGGAGATGGCGGTGTTGATATATCACCTATTGCAGATTGCACTAAATCCCAAATATGGGAATTGGGCAAATACTTAGGAGTACTAGAAGAAATTGTTAAAGCCCAACCCACTGATGGTTTGTGGGATGATGGAAGAACAGATGTTAGGCAACTAGGTATGACTTATGAAGAATTAGAAAAAGCAATGAAAAATCCAAACAGCTCTGGATATAAAAAGTACTTAGAAATTAGAAAAAAGAATTTGCATAAAATGAATCCTATTCCTATTTGCAAAATGAAAAATGACTAAAAAT
>Ga0208331_100122_pt1 | contig 24653 bp, 26 predicted proteins | sample DeeseametaMP1648_FD_184184 | JGI IMG/M metagenome (GOLD analysis project Ga0208331, IMG submission 184184) | Marine microbial communities from the Deep Pacific Ocean - MP1648 (SPAdes) | ecosystem: Environmental > Aquatic > Marine > Oceanic | place: North of Tokelau, South Pacific Ocean... | reverse complement strand
TCGCCACGCGATACGAGAAGCTAGCAAGTCGTTATGCTGCCTTCGTGCTGGTCGTGGCGGGATTCGTCTGGAGGGAATGCTGAATGTCCACACGCCCTAGTGCGACCTGGTGTCGGTCTCCGCCTGAGTTCGACACGGAGTAGAACTATAGTCCGACCTGGCGTCGGGTTTCCCCCAGCCAAGCAAAGGACTCTCTGTCAACCCCGCCAAACCGGCCTCAATGTTTCCAAAAGACGGAGTGGAATACGAATTTCACCACCTGGGCATCCCCACTGACGAGTCCCGTCCGAATGAGCGATATAGCCAATCCTACGGCATCTACACCAGCGACTCCGATTGCCGGCGAGTGCGAACCCAATGGCATCGATACGAGCCGGACAGTCGCCTTCCGCGTTTGATGCAGGCGCTTCCCCACGTGGCCTTCAAAGTGAGCAGTCTTGAGAGGGCGATAGAAAACTGCAGAGTGATACTCGGCCCTTACGAGCCGATCTCCGGTTACCGAGTGGCTGTCATCGAGGATGGAGGACACCCGATCGAGTTTGTGGAGACCCAACTGTCGGATGAAGAACTATGGGACGCGGCCAAATCGGGGAGGTCGGAGCTTTATCGGACCTCTTCAGAGATCACTCTCGTCGAGACCGAAGACCTGGAAGCGATTGCACGGCTTGAAACCCTTATTCCGGAGTTTCCCCAGAAGCTCGAACTGGAGACTCTCCAGGCGCGGCTGTCGGGCCGCCCGCATCTTTGCCTGCTGGCTCTCGAAGACGATCGACCTATCGCCTACAAGGTCGGCTACCAGGAGACTCCAAACCGCTTCTACAGTTGGATCGGTGCCGTTTTGCCCGAGTATCGAGGGTGCGGAATAGCTCGGAGGCTTTTGCATCGCCAGGAGGAGTGGGTGAGGGCTCAGGGTTATGGTGAGATCAATGTGTGGTCTGAGAACCGTTATCGCGGAATGTTGCTCTTCTTACTGAAAGAGGGCTACGACATCTTTGCGGTTGCCGGTGACGGGAAAGTTCTTTTTCGGAAGCGCCTCTGAGCAGAGCTGAAAAGAAAATTGAATTTTCTTCTCTTTCAGCAGCAAGAAGAACCCTGCCCTCGAACATTTCCGGATGCAAACCTACCGCTACATCCTACCCCTCTTATTGCTCTTCTTAATGTCCCCCCTCCACGCGCAAGAGCGTTTCTACGATAAAGCCAACGGCTTCAGCGTCGAGCTTCCTGCCGGCTGGACCAGTCAGCCGGTCGGAGAGGATCCCGTGGAGAAAGCTTCCTGGGTCTCTCCGGATGAGGAGGTGGAAGCTGCCGTTCTGATGATAGAGGCTGCGAACTACGACCTGGCCGGTCTGCGGGATGTCTATAAGGCTGATATGCGGCCCGAACAGATCATCTACGAAGCACCGATCGATGCATCGGGGACGCCGGGACATCAGCTGGTGACCGAGGATGTGAAAGGAGTGGCGACCATTCACACGATGGTGGTGCGCGGCGGCTTCCTTTACGATTTCGGCCTGTTTTGCGAGATGGATGTCTACAAAAGAGAGCCCGAAAAGCTTCATGCCATAGGCCTCACCTTCCGGACCGAAGAGGGCGAGTAAGCCTCGGCGAAAGCAGAAAGGGTGCCCTGTCTGCCATAACGAACAGCGGGCCCATGCGAAATTTACTGTCTCTTCTTCTGCTTTTGTTGCTCACCGCGCCTTCGTTGGCGCAGTCCGGTGCCGTTACCCTCGACCGCTTTACCGTGAACCAATCGGCGGTCCTGAACGCTTTTCAGTCTCCCACCTACCTTTACGGAAACGTGGAGTTCAGTTTCAGTCAAGCTGTCACCCTGGTGGAAGTGTCGGTTAAGATTCGCGATGGCAACGGGAAGCCTATAGACGGAGCGTCGGTTTCCAAGCAGTGGACCGCTGCCTCGGCTAACCAGCAACTCGAGTTTGACTACACCTACTACAATCCCAGCGCCATTCAAGAGTTTAAACCTGTTCTTGTGGTGACGGCTAAGGCCGCCGACGGGAGCCATATCCGGAGCGAGTTTCAGCCTAAGGGCGAGTCCGGTGGGGACGGCATCGGCTATTAACTAGCTAGACCTATTCCACGATAGGAAAATCCGAGTCCCCGTATTCGGCCCAGGAGCCGTCGTAGACTCGGATTTTTTTATATCCCAACTCTTTCAACACGAAGTAGCTGTGAGCTGCGCGGACTCCGCCCTGACAGTAGACGATGGTGTCCTCGTCGGGAGAGAGACCCAGGTCGTCCAATTTGCTCTCGATATCCGCCAGAGGCAGAAGCTTCTGTTTGTCGGACAAGACGGCTTGCCAGTCGAGATTCACCGCCCCGGGAATTCGGCCACGGTTCCATTCTAGCGCAGAGCGGTCGTCCCAAAGGCGGCTTCCCCCCGAAATCATATCCTCGATGCTTGCACAGTTAGTCGAGCGGCATTCTTCGAATGGGAAGGTACTCTCCGAAGCGTGGGCCGGCTCGGTTGACAGAGGAAGGCCTGTTTCATACCAGGCTGCGGGGCCTCCGTCCAAGATCGCGAAATTGGAGAAGCCGAATCGCTCCAGAGTCCATCCGAACCGAGCAGCGTTAAGACCCCCGGAATGGTCGTAGGCCACCAGCATTCGATCGTGTGTAATCCCCATTGGCGCGACCAATTCTGCAAACCGCCGGGGGTCTCGGAGTCCGAAAAGACCCTCATCGCTACCGTCCCCTTTCCAATATCGGCACGGCGCAACAGAAGCTCCAGGTAGGTGAAAACGGTTGTAGGCGGGCCCCAGATCGCAATCGACCAGAGTGACCTGGTCGAGCATGACGGCAAGCTTCTCGGCTGAAACGAAATAGCTGTGAGAGCCGTTCAATCCTTGTCGGTACCCATCTCCTTCATCAAACGGCGCGCCTCTTCAGGAATCTTGTGAGGGTTGTCTTTGGATAGGTCGTCGTCGGACGGCAGAGGTTGGCCGGTGAAGGCGTGGAGAAACGCTTCGCAGAGGAGTTCGGAGTTGGTAGCATGACGGAGGTTCTTGATCTGTCGCCGGGTGCGTTCGTCGGTCAGAATCTTCAGCACTTTGAGTGGCACGGAGACCGTCACTTTCTTGGTCTTCATGGCTTTCTTGCCGTGCTCTACGTAGGGGCTGATGTACTCCCCGTTCCACTCTACGCTCATACGGGGAAGTTTAGGACTCCTAAAACAGAGATCCTCTAATTTCTCATCAAACATAGTCGAACATGTTACAGAAATCTAAACGTATTGACGTATAGACGTCTAGACGGTAAGTTGGGAGAAATGAAATGAGCCGGTCGGCTACGGGGAAGAGGACCAATACCAATGAGCCAGCACAAATTCGCGACTATCGCAGCCCAACACGGAATCTGTAGCGACGACAGCCACGGCGCTGTCGTTCCACCCTTGTATCTCTCCACCAACTACACGTTCGAAGAGTTTGGCAAGCCTCGTCAGTACGACTACAGCCGTAGCGGAAACCCGACCCGCTCTTGCCTGGCCGATACCCTGGCCCAGCTCGAAGGCGGCGCCGGTGCCGTCGTCACCGCGACTGGAATGGCGGCCGCGACTCTGGTCACCGCCCTACTGACTCCCCAGGACCTGCTGGTCGTCCCTCACGATTGTTACGGCGGATGTTATCGACTCTTCACCTCCCTGGCCAAGAAAGGCTCGTTCCGGCTAGCCGTGGTGGATCAAAACGACTCGGTCGCACTCGACGCAGTGCTGGCGGAGAATCCAAAGATGATTTGGCTTGAGACACCCTCCAATCCGCTCCTTCGTCTGGTCGACATCGAAGCGATCGCCGAGAAGGCCCACGCTCAGGGCACCCTTGTTGTGGCCGACAACACGTTTCTATCCCCCGTCTTGCAACAGCCTCTCGCTCTGGGCGCCGATATCGTCATCCACTCCACCACCAAGTACGTCAACGGGCATAGCGACGTTGTGGCGGGTGCGGTGATCGCTAAAGACAAAGAGCTGGCCGATGAACTGGCCTGGTGGGCCAACTGTCTGGGCATCACCGGCGCACCTTTCGACGCCTACCTCACCCTCCGAGGACTTCGAACTCTGCCCCTTCGCATGAAGCAGCACCAACTCAATGCCGAGGCCGCCGTCGACCTGCTCTCCCAGCATCCGGTGGTGAAGAAAGTGAACTACCCCGGGCTCCCCGACCACCCCCAACACGAATTGGCCAAACGCCAGCAAAAGGGCTTCGGAGCTATGCTGAGCTTCGAACTCAAGGGCGATGAAAACACCGTGCGCGCGTTTCTTTCTCGGCTCAAGCTCTTCGCTCTGGCGGAAAGTCTGGGCGGAGTGGAGAGCCTGGTCGCCCACCCGGCTACGATGACTCATGCGTCGATGACTCCTGAGGCTCGAGAAGCAGCGGGGATCTCGGAGACGCTGATCAGGATTTCAGTGGGTGTCGAAGATCCCGAAGACCTGGTAGCAGACCTGAGTCAGGCGCTGGCTCACGCGGCTCAGTCGACTTTTGCTTCCGTCGGTCCGACATGGCAGTCCTACTGCCTACCCACCGAGGGGCTCGCCAAGGCTAGCAGCCGCTAGAAGAAAGGTTTCCACCTATAACCAAGCTCTTCAAACAGCCCGTTCCAGGCTGGTGGGAGAGCTTCGTTTTCTTTTCCGTCGACCCGAAAGGTGACGGCCCATCCAGTGTCCTGGGGCACGGCCTCTTTCAGGCTGTTGAGACTGGCGTCCAGGGCCTCTTTGCAAGGTGCGCTGAGATCTTCTTTGCCCAGGTTCTGGAGAAACGGTCTCAGGCCGGCGCGAGCACCGAAAAGGTCCGGGTTTCGACTCTTTGTTAAGGCTCGGTGAATTTGCTTTTTAGTGCCCGAGTCCAAACCTTTTTTCAACTGCTTGGCCAATTCATCCAGCGACGGCATGAGCTTGTCGACCAATTTTTTGTTGTCGACTAACGACAGGTGAGCGGTCGAACCTTTGCTCTCGGAGTAGGTGCTTTGGCCCAGCTTATCCGGGGAATCGAAGAGGCTTTCGATGGGAAACCCTCCGGCCGGAACGGGGTGCGAGGAACAGACGACGTCGCCCGCGCCGGCTCCCAACTTGGAGAGCACCTCAAGTTGAGCTGTGTTGCACGCGTCCAGGACGGTCAGGTCCACCGGGTTCTGATTTAAGATGGCTCCGAGTTGCTGGGGCTTGAAGTGAGCGATCTCTTTGTGTGAGCCATGACCGGAGATATAGGCGACTTGAGGACCTTCGGGGTTGCCGGACCTGGCTTTCTCCAGGGAATTGCTGAAACGTTCCGATAGGACTGATGGGTCTGCAGGTGGTCCGGGCTGGAAATCTTTTGAGGTGAAAGCGGATTGAAGTCGACGGGCTCCGATAAAAGCCGGTGGGACCGCGAAGAGCCCCACGCAGATGCCCGCTTCCGGCCCGAACTGAGCGCCTACGGCGGCTCCCAGTGCGGCGATCGCGCCGCTGCCGGCCAGAAAACCGGCGCCTTCCACGACTCCCTGAGAGAATTCGCGACGCTGTCCGGTGACGTGATAGTCGAGCGGTCGGTTTTGAGACGCTCTTTCAAACTGATCGTGGCCTCGCATGACGGGAGGTTCGATCATTCGAGCGTTGCCATCGAGGAAGGCGGTGACCGAGACGGGTCTGGTTGTGAGTGACGGTTTAGAACTACCTATAAGCATATATCCAGGATACGACCGAAGCGTCACAAGGACGTTAATCCACGCTCCTTTCAACTGTTCATTTTTCGTTCACACCAGAGATGCTTCGTTTCGAATATAAGAGAAGTGCTATGAACGTAACCGCCATGCAGGCCAATCGCCAATTGAGTCTCTTCCAGCTTCCCGCCCAGTCGGCGAAGCCGCAGCCGCCTTGTCAAGAGAAGCCAGGCGATGAGCCCTGTCCCGAACCTCCGAAGGACACGGCTCTGATCAGCATCGATGTGCCTGAGTACGACCCGCCTCCGCTGCCTGCCGCATCGATGAACTTCGACCTGAACACACTCAAAGTCAGACCCGGACAGAAAATCGACCTGACCAAGGTCGCGACCACTCCTCCGGAAGGCGTTCCGCATAAGAAGTCCGAGGCAGCCAGAGTCCTGGACACCATGATGGAGCGGATCATCGACCTGCAGCGCAAGCTCTATTCTGAGAACAAGCAGTCCTTGCTCGTGGTGCTCCAGGGAATGGACAACGCCGGAAAAGGCGGAACTTACAAAGACGTTTTCGCGCCGATGATTGCCAGCCACGAAGCCGGTATCGAGCGCAACACCTTCAAAGCGCCGTCGAGCGTGGAGCGCGACCACAACTTCTTGTGGCGTATCACCGATAAGATGCCGGCTACCGGGAACATCGGACTGTTCGACCGCAGCCACTACGAGGATATCGTGGAAGTACGAGTGTCCAACCTGGCTCCCGAAGAGGTCTGGCAAGCGAGACACCAGCACATCAACGACTTCGAAAAGCTCCAGGGCAATATGGGCACGAAGATCGTGAAGCTCTTTCTCCACATCGACAAAGCGGAGCAGAAAGAGCGCCTGGAAGACCGCCGCCAAACACCTCACAAACAGTATAAGTTCAGTGCCGACGACGTGGCCAGACGAGCCAAGTGGGGTGAGTATCAGGAAGCCTACAGCGACGTCATTTCGCGAACCAGCACCGAGGAAGCACCCTGGTACGTGATCCCCGCGGACGACAAAGATGCTCGCAACCTTATGGTGGCCGGCATCCTACTCAAGACTCTGGAAGCTATGGCTCCCGAGTATCCGCCGCTGCCTGAAGACCTAGTGAAGCTGCCGATTCCGGACTAGAGTTACCGCCAATTGAGGTTGGAAAATGAGATCCGCCCGGCGAGGCCCAATACCTCACCGTGCGCGAACATCTGACATCCGACCGTATCATCAAATCCGTGGTAGGCTTGCGTCCCTATCGCCGCGGTTCGCTGCGACTGGAAGAAGAAGTGCTCGGCGAACAGCGGTGGATTCACAACTACGGCCACGGCGGGAGCGGGATCACTCTTTGCTGGGGATGTGCCGAGTGGGTCTCCCGACAGCTATCGGATTTCCGGGAGTCGGTGGCCGTGCTAGGAGCGGGAGCCGTCGGTTTATCCTCTGCTCATCGACTCCTAGAGCAAGGCTTCGACGTCACGGTTTACGCCGGAAGTTTTCCACCGGACACGACGAGCAATGTGGCCGGTGGTTTGTGGGCTCCCACCCACCTCGCCTTGCCCGACGAAAACCTTCGTCACGATCTCCTAACCTGGTCATGGCAGGCGTTCCAAGAATTGGAAGGGGACGACCACGGAGTCTGGCCGGTCAAACTCTATCAAGGAGAGAGCCCTCATCCCCTGGAGCCCATGCCGGAATGGTTGGTCGGTGAAGGGAAGCGCGCTCGACTGCCGTTTGGACCGGAAGCGCCCGAAGGGATCATCTGGGACACCTATCTAATTCAGACCAGCACGTTCCTGGACCGACTTATGGTGGACATCGAGAGGGCCGGTGGAAATTTCCAGACTCGATTTTTTGAGACGTCCCAAGAAGTGCAAGAGTTGCCTCACAGAGTCGTGGTCAACTGTTTGGGGCTGGGCGCCGGGGCGCTACTCCAGGATGAAGCCATGGTTCCCATCAGAGGGCAACTCCTTTACTTAAAACCTTGTGAAGGGAAAAAGATGGTGGTCGATCACGCTGGAGGCTATGTGATCTCTCGGGAGGACGCGTTGATTCTGGGGGGCACTTTTGAGGAGGGGGTGAGTGACATGACCCCGAGCGAAGAGACCAGCAAGAACATTCTAGAGGGAAACCAGAGCTTTGATTGGGGGTAGATAGTGGAAGCCCAGTTTCGGTATGAGGTTGGAGAAGGGTCTTCTTGAAGAGTAAAAGCGAGACTGATGAAGCCGTTCGTGAACTGCTGGAGTTAAACTGCTCCCAAGGTTTCTCTCGGTCGGGGCTGCTGCTCCGTCGGGAGGGCAGCCGAAGGTTGCTCTGGGCGAGCCACTCGATGTCCGCAGAGCCGGCGGCGCCTCGGGACCCCGGCCTGCAAGCAATCGAAATATCGCCGTTTGACGGCTCTTGCAAGCAGGCTTACTACGTGGAGTTCAGCAAACAACCGTTTGGAGTCTACGAGCTTTTCTTCGAACCGAGCGGTTCGTTTCTATCCCCGCCCGGCATCGCTCTGCTGATGGATTTGGCCTCACTCGCCCAGAGTTGCTTTTGGACGAGTTGCTCCACGGCACTTTTTGAACTGCTTCAGGCTCAAAAGAGAATATTCTCTCAAACCTTGCATCGGGGACTGGCTCAAGATCTCACTATTGCGCGCCTGGAGTTTGGCTTGGCCGGTTCCGATCAGGATGCATCCGAGCGAATCGCTTCCGCCCTGGACCGCTGTGCCGAACAGCTTCGGAGTCTTCTTCACGACAGATTGAGGGGGGGTACCCCGCCCCAAGACCTGAAGCTAAGGCTGTTCGAGTTACTAAAGGTCTTATCAAATCTGGCAGTGTCCGGGTCGGAAGAAACCACAGGCCGGGAGGTCTCATTGGCGAAGCGGTTCGTGTGCTCTGAACTCATGTCGGTATGGTTTGAGCTGGATGGTACAATCAAGGAGAGGTACGAGGATAGCTATGAGTTCTGCTGGTGACCATCAATTGCGTCTCTTCTTAGTGGATGATCATGAAATGGTGCGGAGTGCGTTCTCCAGACTACTCAATTCGCAAACGGACATAGTCGTGGTTGGGGAAGCAGCTTCGTTGGCGGAGGCCGAGAAGTTGATGCCACAAGCGCAACCCGACCTCGTCTCCCTGGATTTAGACCTTCCGGGAGGTTCGGGTTGCAGCTCCGTGCTCTCCCTCGTTCGCAAGGCCAGTACGCCCCCCGTGGTCATCTGCTCCTACCGCGCCGTTCCTGAAGAAGTGGTCCTGTTAGTCAATGCCGGTGTCCGTGGTTATGTGACCAAGTCTTCCTCGGCCGGCGAACTGGTCGACGCGATCAGAGCTATCAGTCAGGGGCAGACATATTTTTGCTCCAATGCCCAGGCGGCTATCGACGAGGCGAAAGAGCGCAAGCGGAGTAACGAAGAGCTACTAACTCCGCGACAACTCGAAGTTCTCCTCTTGGCTGCTCAGGGTAACAGCACGAAGGAAATAGCTTCTCGGCTAGCGCTGAGCGCGAAAACCGTCGAGAATTACCGCTCCGCGATTCTCAAGAGACTTGACGCCAACAATCTGGCTCACGCTATAGCGCGGGCTCGTCATTTGAAGCTTCTCGAGTCTTGAGCGCGTCTCTGATAGCGTCTCTGGCGGTCAGCAGAGACGAGTATCGGTCGGTCGGTTCTTCACTCAGCATTTTCCATAGGGCGGCATGGAGAGGGTCATTCCGTTCTTCGGGGTTTGGATGTCGAGGCGGCGGTCCCCCACTGAGCGTTTCGTAAAGGACGACAGCCAGAGAATATTGGTCCGACAGAGGCGACAACTCTCGGCTTTTTAAGGTCTCCGGAGCGATGTAGCCCGGCGTACCACTGAATCGATGAGTTTGGGCCGAGCAGGTGAGTGAGGCTAGACCAAAGTCGGCTAACTTGGCTCGGCCGTGCCAGGGCAGAATGATATTCTCAGGCTTGATGTCTCCGTGGACCACACCGCAGTCGTGAGCGTTTATCACTCCGGAGATTACGGATTCAGCGATATCGGTCCAGCGGGGCAAGGCAAGAGGACCGTTTTGGAGTTCTTGCCGCAGGGTTCTGCCGGCGACGTACTCCATGACGATATACGGGAAACCGTCCTGAACACCCCAATCGTAGAGTGCGATCAGGGAAGGATGGTTTAGCTTGAGCAGAGGAACGACTTCACGAACGAGCCGGGACTCGGTTTCGGCACGGCTCAAGACTTTGATGGCGAGGTCGTCGTGTTTCCCCAAATCACTTTCTCGGCAAGCGCGATAGACCGTTGAAGTCGCACCTGTGCCCAGCGTGGCTAGGAGTCGATACTGACCGATCCGCGCTCCAATGAGATGGACGGGTGCGGCGGTACCCACCGAGAGTTGTTCTAGTTTGCGAGCCTTGTCTAGTAGAATCGACAATCCCCTCCAGTAACGGTTCGCGCTCACCAGGAACGCGAGTGTCGATAGAAGGAGGGCGATGATCAGAGTGGGGTACCTCTCGGTCCATGACCTGATGACGGCGAGAGAGCCTGAGCTTGGAGACAGGGAGTAGCTGCCCTGGGCCGGCCACCGATTTGACTTGCCTACTCCGAAAGAATATTCGGGAATGGGGATCTCAACACTCTCGTAGCCCGGTGCCGTGAGCTTAATGAGAAAAACTCCATCTCCCTTTTGACTAACCAGGGTGGCGAGATTGAGATAGACTTCCTGCCCGGTCTTTCCTAGATAGTTATCATTGCCGTCAGGTCGGGGAGACCAGACTTTCGCGCCCGCCGGCCGAGTGTGAAAGACGACTTTCACGGAGATCGGACGGAGCTGTAAAAACCTGTCCCTGGCCGGCGGCCAGTAAACCACCTCGTTGGAAGCTAGGCGGCTCACCGGCACGGTCACCGCGTACGATTCGTAGCCTTCCTTGAAGAGATGGAAGTCCACCTGTTGGACGCCTTGGGGTACCTCCACACGAATCCATCCAGGTCCGTTGTCAAGAGTTTGAGCGGACGGGCATGCCACCTTACAGTCGGGTGGTAGGGTGGCGAAACGTAGTTCGGCGGACTCGGCCTGGGACGGTGACAGCAGCAGGATCAGGAGCAGCATAACAAGCCTCATGGCGCGACCGCCTCTGAAGCTCTCAACGAGGCCACGGCCCTTGAAAGTTCGTCTGCCGCGAACGGCTTCCCAACGAAGGCAAAATTCTTGAGGGCGATATCTTCATCCAAGGTATTCCCAGGATAGCCGGACATCAGTAGCACCGGCCTGCTCAGCTCCTCTCGGGTGAACAGCTTGGCTATCTCCAGCCCGCTCAATCCCGGTAGATTCAGATCGGTCACAAGTAAGTCAAACTGGTGCTCCGCTTGCAAGAGCTTCTGAGCCTGATACCCATCGTGGGCGGTGGTGACCTGATAGCCTTCCCTCCTTAGAAGGCGTGATACAAGTCTCTGGACGCCGCTCATGTCCTCCACTAGAAGAACTCTGAATTGCCCCTCGCCCCCTGACTCGTTATCGGCGGGAAGCCTCTCCGAATCGTGTGGGCTGTCCGGCTTATGTTCATTTTTGCGTTTCGCGGGAAGGCGGATGATGAATTCCGCTCCGTGGCCTTCCTCGCTCTCGAGGCGGATAATCCCGCCGGCCTTTTCGATCACCGCCGAGACCGTTGCCAGTCCTAGCCCGGTCCCCTCGCCGATCCCCTTGGTGGTGAAGTAAGGTTCGAAGATCCTAGATTGGATGTCCTTGGGAACTCCGTGCCCGTCATCTTTTACCGTGACTTCGAGCATGTTGTCGGAAACGTCCCTTGTTTTCACCACCACCCGGCCTCCTTCAGGCATAGCGTCCCTAGCGTTGATGATGAGATTCATCACGATCTGGTCTAGCTGCCCCGGCTCTAGCGAGACTACGGAATGAGTGGCCGAAAGCTGGGTCGTCAGGGAAACCCTACCTTTGAGAATGGGGCGGGTCAGCTTCACCACTTCTTCGATCACCTGATTGCAGCAAACGTCCAGAGTCTGAGCGCACTGCTTGCGCGAATAGAGGAGCAGCTGATTTACCAGTGAGCAAGCTTTGTCGGCGGCGGCTCGGATATCGGCCAAGCATTCGGACTCCTCGGGCTTGTCAACCGCGCATTCCATGAATTCCAGATTGATGATCATACAAGCGAGCAGATTGTTGAAATCGTGAGCCACGCCACCCGCAAGACGTCCTAGCGCTTCCTCTCGTTGGGCTTGAAGGGTTCGTTCCCTGGAGATTCTCAGCTCTTCTTGAGTGCGCAAGCGGTCGGTGATGTCTCGAAAGACGCCCATGATGGTACCAGAGTGCTCATCATTAAGGAAATGGAAGCTGCCTTCCAGCGTTCTCTTCTCACCATTCACTTCAAGGGTCAAAATCGCTTCTCGAGTACTCTCGCCGGACAGAACTTCGTGAACCGTGTCCGAGACCTCAAGCCTTTGCTCCGGCGCGAGCAGATCCAGAAACTCGGCGGCCACCATTTCCTCTTCCGTCCGTCCCAGTAACGTACGGAGAGAGCGATTGGCGTAGACGACTTTGAGCGACTGGGAGACCACGAAAAACTGTTCGATGGCGTTCTCGCAGATGACCTCGTAGTGTCGGCGCAGGTGATGAAAGCGAACTCTCAATTCCTGCAGGTCGAGGCACTCCTCGGTGAGACTGACCACCACCCGATCGACTTGTCCATTCTGGTTTCGGATCGAGGTGGAGACGATAGTCGAATCGACTTGTCGCCCCGCGGCGTCGGTGAGGGTCCCGCCTTCGTGGCCATCTTGGGCTTCAAAGTGCCCCACGAAGTCAGCTACGTGACGTCCGAGCAGTTCATCCTTCCGGTACCCAAACTGGGTGACTCCGGAGCCCACTGCGCGGATATGAAGCTCCTTGTCCAACTCCATGACCAACGCTCGTCCGTTGACGAGAGGCTGCGCTGTGACATCGCTTTCCGTGGGACTCTCAGGCGAGCTCTTCGGGTCCGCTCTTTTCAACCCCGTCATTCCCCAGAAGATTAGTAAAAGAGCAGAGGTTGTTATAGGGAAAGCAGTCGTCAGAGGTTCCCATCCCGGTAAATTGGCCCACATCCGGACCGACCCGCTGCTGTTTGGCACCTCGCGAGTTCCCACCCAGTCGCCGGCGTTGTCATTTCGAACCAAACTCCGCAGAACGCTCCCGTCACCCCCGACGATTTCCAATTTGGTCAACTGCGGATAGTTGTCGAGGAAGACAAGATCGGCTTCGCTCAGGTCGGCGACGGTGCCTCGGGCCTCCCAGGCCACGCTCGAAAGCAATCTCTCAAGGTCGGCTCGGGCGCGCTCGCGGGTGTCTAGATTCCAGCTTAGACAGAGTAGAAAGACGATCCCTGTTAAGACTAAGGCGACGGATAGTTTGCGTTTGGAACTCACGAAGCCATGCCTTTCAGAAGTTCAAGCATCGGGGAGGCGGTTGCCAGAATACAGAATCCAACCACTCCGCCCATCAAGGTAAGTAGGATAGGTTCAAGCAAACTCAACAACCGATCGATCTGATTCCTCATCGACTCCTCGAGGAGGGTGACGAACGAGGACAGGACCTGCTCTAACGTCCCCGTACCGTATCCGAGGGAGATCGAGGTCAAGAGAACGGGATGAAGACTGGAGAAATGTTTCCAACACTGTTCGTCCTCTCCATTGATAAGAGCGCGACAGACGACTCGGGCCTCTCGACGGACGGTTTCACTGCCGGTGCACTTCGCGGCGAGTCCTATCGAGGAGACCAGCGGGTAGCCCGCGCGATGGCAGGCGAGGAGAGCCCTTCCGAGACGGGCCGAATACAGCACCTGAAGAAGCCTTCCCACGACCGGGATACTCATCAGAAGATTCTCCGGTAGGAGACTGCCCCGGCGCAAACGAGAGGGCAGCCAGGAAACTAAAAATACGGCAAGAGCCACGGCGCCGAATGTAAAAGCCGGACCGGTTACGGTGTCGATAAAGCTCTGCAGCGCGGATGTAAAGAAGGAAGGCTCCTGACCGGACTGGGCCAGCAGATGGAGCATAGGGCGAGCGAGATAGACCGGCCCGACACAGACGAGCACGCAACAGGTCGCGGAGAGGATCAACGGATAGGTCAGTTTGGACACCAATTCTTTGTTCAGTCTGTCTCGAGATTCATAAAGATCCGCGAGCGAAGCGAGGGAACGGTCAAGTCGTCCTGTTTTTTCACCCAGAAGTAGCAAGCTGAGGATGACAACATCTGTCAGGCCCGCTTGTCGGAAGGCGTCGTGGACGGGGTGCCCGTTTCTGAGATGGGCGGTCACGCTCGCCAAACGGAGAAACGGGGGCTTGGAGGCCAGAGAGTGGATGGCGACCTCGATCGGCACACCGGCTTGATAGAGTGTCTCTAGCATTCGGAAGAGACGCGCCGCGTCATGACTTTTGAGCGTCCAGGGCGACGCTTCCAGATTGTTGGGAACGGCCAGGCGATTCATATCAAAGTCAATCTCCCGGCGAAGGTTCTCTGAAAAGTTCGAGTCTCACCTCGCGAACTCTTGAGGACGGTTTCCACTTCGAGCGGAAAGCCGGGGGAAGACTGATCTTCCCACTTGATTTCGAACGATTCGACCCAGGGCATAATCAACGACGGCGTTGTGGAACCGGCAATTATTCGCAACTCTTCGCGAGATATAGGGCTGGGGCCGGACGTACTGAGAAGCGCTCTTTCGTCTTCCCAGATGGAGCGAGTCAACCTGCGATTGCTCGCATCCCAGCGGTAAATGACCAATTCAGAGGCCCAAATAACCTCACCGTTAGACTGCACATCCGAAGGCACTTGGATGGCAAGGAGTCGTTCGTTCTCAAATTCACCGTAGGTGAGCGCTTGGGGAGTCGTGGAGGCAATATCGTGTCGCAACATTTCCATAAGACGCTCGGACCTCTGTTGCATCTCAACCCTCTCGCTGGTGCGTGATTGGATGTGTAGCATCGGTATGAGAAAGCGCAGCCCCATGCTCACCACGATGGAGATGACCATCAAGGCAACCAGTGTTTCGATGAGTAGGAAACCACGATTATCTAAGCAGCGGGGTGACATAGCCTGTTAACTCAATGTTCTCCTTTCCAGTGTTTCCGTTCCACGATACTCTCGCGTGAATCGACTTCAGGTGTGCGGGCGAATGACCGGAGACCTGACTTGCGCGGATTGCGATCCGGTAATGTGTTCCTTCAAACTTTTGCAGGAGAGTTTCGGAGTCGTTCTCATTCAGGGTTCCAAAAGGGCGGCTTCGAGTTTTCTCCAACATGGACAGGGCTATGCTCTCGGCGACCAGACGCTTTTCCGCCGCGGAAGTTCCGCGGACCGAGGTCGCGACCAGATTGAGAAGAACAATCATGATCACAAACAGAATCCCGGCGGAAACGACTACTTCTAGGAGGGAGAGCCCTCTCACAGCTCTTTCCATAGAACCACCCTCATCTGCTCACTCGATCCCAGGAATCGACTCAGATCAAACCCATCTCCCGGGCTTCCACCCGAGGGCGGACGAGTGGTCGAGTTCGTGTTGAGATCGAGGTCCAGGTCCAGGTAGAGCGTGTCGCCGTCGGCTCCACTCAGGGAGAATTGCCCGTCCTCTTCATCGTCTGACGCCACCGACTCTCCTCCCGCGACTTCTCCCTCCCCCGTGCCCTGACTGATCTTCAGTCCGCGGCGCTCGGGGCGGTCCCATTTGGTCTTTGTAGGATCGCCGAGTACTCGAACGTTGCTGAGGATGACTCGGGCTCGCTCGCCCTGGGAAACGAAGCTCCCCACCACGGTCACGTTGCCGGCAACAAACTGACCCTCGGTATAGACGAAGCCCTCGAAGAAAGCATCGCTACTTCCACCCCCCGAGATAGCGACGTCGCCTCCGGAAAGAAGGACGGCGTGGTTACCACCAGCCATGCGAGCCCCGTTCCTGATTTCGACGCCTTGTGTGGAGATCAGCATTCCCTGGCCGACGACCGCCCCGAGTACTGTGACTTTTCCATCTACGTAGAGAGTGGCGTTGTCCAGGTCCAGGTCACCGAGGACGCTTAGGTCGCCGGCGCTTCGAGCGATTCCCTTGAGTTTGAGGCCGGAGGTGAAGGCTGGTAGCTCTTGGTAGGAGTTACCGGACTGAGCCGGGTCATACTGATAGACATCGATTTTAGGCAGTGAGACCGGATCCCCAAAGGGGAGCTTTTGTCCTTTCACGACGACGCTGTCCTCTAGTTCGAAACCACCCGTGGACCTGAGGTCACCCACAACCATGCTGTCACCTCGTAGTACCACGGAGCTATCGCCGGTATAGTTCGAAGCGAGATGTGCCGGGAGGAGGTCGTCGGTGGACGGATCTCCCGTTGATTGGGTGTCCAGGCTACCGACGATCAGGTCTCCGCTACTCTCGATCGGCCCGGAGGAGGCGAGAGCGTAGGGGAATGGGGGGAGTTGCACTATGGCTTCGACGGTCCTTGATGCTCCTCCGCTGCAGCCCACGCCCACCAGATGGATAGAGTGAGCGGGAACGACTCTTTCGTGAAAGCCAGGCACCGAATTGTCGCGGTTCAGGTTGTAGGTCGAGTGAGATCGGTCGGAAGTTCCGGAGAACGTGAGGTATCCGAACGAAGTGGAAGGATCTCCCGGTAGAGTAATCTCCAAGCCTTCTCCTCGGAGACCAAAGGTCGGGTCTTCCAAGAGTCTGGCTAGGGCCTTTTGGACGGAGGCGTGGGCCAAGTTTCGGGCTCGCAGTCTGTCTGAGCTTGCCTTGGCGAATCCTAAATGGGCAGTCGATGTACCTGCGAGAATGAATGCGGTGACCAGGGAGAGAGTCACGACGACCAGAACGAAAGCGAGGGTGGCTCCTCGCGGTGGGAGGACGGTCGTTCTTGAAATCAAACCTCACAGTCCTTTCTCCCGATCCCCTGTCCTTATTCTACCGCGGGAGAGTCGGCTTGCCTTGGGGGGATATCCCCCTAATTGGATCGGGTTGATCTACGGATCCGAATCAGGAGAGGAAACGTGTATAAGGATGATCGGCAAGGTGTCGTTTAGTCTTCTCTGGGTCTGGACTTGGCTTCTCCTCGTTCTACCCTCGTCGGCGCAAACTCCCTACCTCAGCGAGGCCAGAGTTCTTCTCAAGCGCGTCCCTCTGGTAGACGGCCACAACGACACCCCCTGGCAGTATCGCAAGAGAGTGAATAGCGATCTGAGCCGCATCGACCTCCGCTCCAACACGGCTCGCCTGTGGCCGCCTATGCAGACCGATATCCCAAGACTCCGGCAAGGGGGCGTGGGAGCTCAGTTCTGGTCGGTCTATCTCCCCACGGACCAGCCCAACACGGTGGCCGCTTTTCATAATCAGGTTCGCCTGGCCCAAAGAATGATCGCACTGTATCCCGAGTTTGAATTGGCGACCACCGCCGACGAGATTGAGAAATTGCACGGCGAAGGAAAGATCGCATCTTTGATGGGGGTGGAAGGCGGTCACGCGCTCGGAGGTTCGCTGGCGGAGTTGCGTTGGCTGTATGCTCAGGGAGTTCGATACATGACCCTTACTCACAGTCGCAGCAACGATTTAGCGGATTCCTCAGGCGGTCCGAATTGGCACGGCGGACTCTCCGAGAAGGGCCGGTCGGTGGTGAAAGAGATGAACCGCCTGGGCATGTTGATCGATAGCAGCCACACCTCCGACTCCACCGCCCGGCAAGTTCTTCAGCTCAGCACCAAGCCCGTCGTCTTCACTCACTCCAACGCTCGAGGCCTCACTGATGAGGACCGTAACGTGCCCGATGATATTTTGAAGCAGCTCAAGGAGAACGACGGCGTTATTATGCTCAGTTTCGTGCCCAGCTTCGTGCACGAAGGCGATAATCGTGCCACTATAGAGCACGTGGCGGACCACTTCGACTATGTCAAAAACCTGATCGGAGTTAGGCATATCGGTGTCGGAGCGGATTTCGACGGGATCGACAAAGGACCGGGGGGACTGGAAGACGTCTCGAGATACCCCTTTCTCTTCGCGGAGCTGATGTCTCGAGGCTGGTCCGAGGCGGAGTTGGAGATGGTGGCCGGCGGAAACTTGCTGCGGGTTATGCGGGCCAACGAATAGTCAGGAGATCTTCTTGTGGTAGGCGTGAAGCTCAGGTTGGAGTCCGAACATCATTGCCCGACCGACGGCGGCGTGATTAGTTTTTTCAGTGGCGAAGTCCTATCGGGCGTCTTGAACTGTCGAGCCTGGTCGGCGGACCCCGACCCGTCCGACCGTTACAACCTGGAGTGGCAGGTGGCTTTCGATTTCGAGTGCTCCAAGGGGCGTTTCCGTTATAGCGGTTTTCTCCCCAATCTTACACCGGCAGCCCTGGATCCGGAGAAGGTTGTCTTCCACGGACCGGAGCGTGATTTTCAAGCCGACTTCGGACCGGGGGAGGCTCTCGATGACGGAAGAGACTATCGCTACATCGTGCGCTCCGACGGCCGGGCCGTTTTTGTAAAGAATAAATACATGCCTTATCGAGTGTCGCTGGCGGTCCGAGACCAAGATCTGGTCGTGAAGTACGAGTTTTTGAGCGGCGGTATGGATGACCGGCCGGAGCAGTACTTTCCCGAGTTGGACGTGTCTTTTATCGTGCCCGAAACACCTGAATTTCTGGCTCTCATCTATTTCTTGCCGCTAGAACCGATGCTATTTCGAAAGGGGCCTCTCTTTTTTGATGAGGAGGGCGAGCCGATTTCAGGGGACGGCGATGTGGAGGTGGACGACTATGATCTTGAAGGGCAGGATTTCGTCGATCTTCGACCTCTCTGAAGAGCGTCTTTCAGAAAAATTTCAGCGAGTTGGAGTAAAAAGAAGTGTCAACATCTCAAACTCACGTTAACTCAAAAAATGGAGTCGCGAAAATGAACGTCAACGCCACTGGAAAACTCTCTCTTTATGGAAGCAACAACCGTCCCGCAGCCGGGCCGGATGACGTCTATGACGAATTTGACAATGGACGAGCTAACACAGGACCTGATGCCGTGGTAGACGAGTTCGACAACTCGCGCAGCCGCTCGGGCGCCGACTACGGATGGGACAGCTACTCCAGCGGTGGCGGCAGCGACTACGTCGGTGGCTTTTTCATCGGCTAGCACGCCTCAACGGCGCACGGCAGTTTAGAGGTCCGGCCGAAAACCCCCCGGCCAGACCTCTAGGGTCGGCTTCCGCCGTACATGGTGGGAAACCAACCCATGTATTCCTCTTCCCCCAGCATGTCTTCGCCTTCCTCACGCTCGGCTCGCGCCGGAATGATCGGATGGAGAGGGCCGAAGCAGATCTGCTCCGTGAGGGCGTGAATGGGATGGCTGACCGACATAGAGCGAGTCCCGATAAGGGCTCGCGCACCGTTGACAATCTCCTGAGCGGCGGCTGTGGTGGTGTATTTGATACACCCGGACACATCCATCAGGTCCGAACTTAACCCATCCTCTTCGTCCTCAGGCACCCCGTCGATGACGGCACGGCAGTACTTCTCCGCCAGAGGACCGTAGCTCATTCCAAAGGCCAGCGCCGAACGATGCTTCAGGGCTAGTCGCCCCGCTTCCAGTTGAAATCCGTCCAGTTCGGAGAGGAGCTTCTCCTGGTCGTGGGACACGGACCGCCCAAACTTTCGAACTTCTTCTAGAGCACGACAAGCACCACCCAGATAAACAGCGGAGATGAGAGCTTCGAACCAACTCGTGGCGTAGTTGGAAACGTGATAAGTCAACCACTCCTCCATGGACAGGACCTGTCGACGTTTGATGACCAGATTGTTGAACGTGATCGGTTTGGTGTCGGTGAGTTTCATGGCCCCGGCAAAAAGCGAGGCTCCCGGGACAACCCGTTCATCTGCGTTGAGCTGGCAATAGAACATACCCATTTCATCCCCGGGCAAGTATCCCGAAAACAGTAAGAGGTCGGCGTTGGTGGCCATCGACTGAAAATTCTTCCGGCCGTTGCAGACAAATTCCCCACGTTCGTTTTCTCGCACCACGACATTCGGGTTTGGAGTTCCTCTGCCCCTGATGTTGGACCCGAAGCTGGAGATGGCCAGCAAGGTCTTGTATCGCTGGATAGAGTCCACCAGGATCTTTCGGCGATTTTCAAACTCTGGTGCGGCGGGGACGGGGAGGGTAGCCAGGGCCGCCAGGTTGTATTGATGCATGGCAAACCCCACACAGAGAGGGAGGTTTACCCTGGCCAGGATGTAGACGGCTTCGTAGGAACGGGCGTACAACTCCGCCGGCTTGTCCCGAAGAGTGCAAGGCAAGTACGGGATGCAACTTTCGCGAATAAGACGAAAGAAAGTTTTCGATTTTTCCTCGTCTGTCTCGGCTGCGGCGACCGCTGCGGCCAACTCGTTCGCTTCTTGGCGAACCTTTAGCGCCAGGGCCTGGCTTTCGCTGGGTGGCACCGACTCTTCTTGTTCGTCCTCGACATCGTCCTCTTCTTTTTCTTCGATCTCAGCCACTTCTTCACTCATCGTTTAACGCCGTCGCCTCCACATCCAGTTGGTGAAGAAGCTCTCCCGCTTTCACCGAGTTGTCGAGAATCATCCGCCAGCCCTGATTGAGCTCGGTGGCAGAGCGTGTCTTGGTCACTCCGTGCATCATCTCGATGCCCTGCAGGGTGAACTGAATATGCTCGATCATCTTAATGGCCGTCGACTTGATACGTTCGGTGGCGGCTTCATTCGTGAGAGTCTGTTCACCAATCGCCTCGGCCTCGAGATAGGTAAACTCCAAGCTCTGAAGGTTGGTGACCAGTTGAGTCAAAGGCGCTTTGCCCGCCAGCACCGCGTGATAAGATTCGTAGACGGCCAGAACCTCGTCGGAAACCTGAACTTTTCTCTCGTCTTCGGGCGGCGGGTCGGGATCCAAGCGGAGTCTTTCTCCGTTGCACTTGGGGCAGATATCTTCATCGCCGATGGAGGAGCAGGCCATGCAAACCTTGGGGGAGCTGTCCAGGAACTGGCCGATGGCGGCGGTCGATTCTTTGACCGCCTCGACTCCCTCTTCGAGTTCACCCAGCGCTTCCCAGCATTCCTCACGCTGGCTCGAGGAACTGGCTTCGATAAACTTCTCCAGAGCTTTCTCGATCCTCACCATGTCGTTGAGGTTCTTATCTACTAGAGCAACGAAGGCGGGGTCGTAGTTGACCTTCCCGTTGTGCAACGCTTGGTGACGCTCCATGTGGGCTCCGACCACGTTGTTCTTCATGGTCTCGAAATGGTGGACTATCTCGGCCGGATCGTTGTCTTCGTCCTCCAGCCACCCCTCGGACAATTCCAGAAGCCCCGACAGTTTGGTGGGATCGGGTCCATCATCATCCTCAACGCCCCAGGCGTCTTTCAAGCTGCCTAAGATATCATCGGACATTACACTTCACTCTCCCTCATTCCCGGGAAGCTTTGACTCCCGGGCGACCTCCACTGGCCTTCGGTCCGTCTGTTCTACTCCCTCTCGCCATGAAAAAGAGGCCCCACGTGGAGGCCTCCCTTCTGGTCTGGAATCTGGTTTCTAGAAGAATCCCGGAGGTCTTCCGAATCCGCCCATGTTGATGTTCACGGAGTTGCCGGGGAAACCGCCGCCGGCCATTCCGCCGCCCTGCATCTGGCTCATCATGTTCATCATCATTTTCATCATGCTCATCATCATGCGCTGGGGGCTTTGAGGTCCGCGAGCTGCGCCGGCTTTACCGGCCTTCTTGTCCTTGGCTTTACCTTTGCCCTTACCCTTGCCTTTAGCTTTGCCTTTGCCCTTGCCTTTGCCGGCTTCTTTGCAGTTGCCGGGAGCTTCCGCCGCTTCGTTGTAATTGATGGTGATGTTGTTGATGGTGCGTCCGTCGTTGTTGACTGTGTTCTGTTGGAAGTTGTTGGACTGGTCGTTGTTAATGGTGTTTCCGATGCCGGTAGCGGTGTTGTTGCTAGTGTTGCCCTGCTGGGCGAATCCGGCGCGGTTGGCCAATCCTACGTTTCCATATCCTACGGGTGCGAATGCCATATTTGAGTTCTCCTCGGTGATTATCTTGATACCAGGGTAGCAGGAATTGTACTGTGAATTCTTTTGAAACTGGCGGCCGGATGTTAACATTTATGACATTCATGCTACGAGTTCGTTAATTTCGGAATGATTGATTCTTTATTGAGGCAATGGGCCCGAACGTTGCAACCATGCGAAAAGAGGCTCCCTTTCGGAAGCCTCTTTCTTCGAAGAGTATCGGTTTGAGGTGTTCGATTAGACCATGAAGCCGGGGTGTCTGAAGTTGCCCATCTGGCTGCCCATGCCGCCGCCGAATCCGCCGCCGGCCATTCCGCCGCCACCTTGCATCTGGCTCATCATGCTCATCATCATCTTCATCATCTTCATCATCTTCATCATCGTTTGCTGGGGGCTCTGAGGTCCTTGGGCCTGGCCAGGACGTCCACCGCGTGCGGCTCCCTTGTCCTTAGCTTTGCCCTTACCTTTGCCCTTACCTTTGCCCTTGGCTTTGCCTTTGCCCTTACCTTTGCCGGCTTCTTTGCAGTTGCCGGGAGCCTCCGCCGCTTCATTGAGGTTGACGGTGATGTTGTTGATGGTGCGGCCATCGTTGTTGGTGGTGTTTTGTTGAAAATTGTTAGATTGATCGTTGTTGATCGTGTTTCCGATACCGGTAGCGGTGTTGTTGCTGGTGTTGCCCTGTTGAGCCGCACCGTAGCGGTTGCCCGCCTGAAGATTCATATTAGGTCTGATTCCTGCACCTACGAAAGCCATATTACACATTCTCCTTGGTTTGAGTTAGTTATCTTTGTCTTGTATATAAGATACCGTCTTCATCCATGGGATAGTTTTGTAATGTCTCCGTGGTATGTTAACAAATGTAACTTACATGAGAAGAAAAAGTGAACACTTGGACCTGTCGATTCACAGCTGCATTCCACTCAGGTGTGATCCCCGAGCGGAGTCCGGGAGATGGAAAAAGGAGGTCCCGTGTGGAACCTCCCTTTCTGGCTTATTCACTTTTTACAAGCTGAGTTTTAGATGCTGAATCCCGGGTGTCTGAATCCACCCATTTGATTACCCATACCGCCGCCGAATCCGCCGCCGGCCATTCCGCCGCCACCTTGCATCTGGCTCATCATGCTCATCATCATCTTCATCATCTTCATCATCGTTTGCTGGGGGCTCTGAGGTCCTTGGGCCTGGCCAGGACGTCCACCGCGTGCGGCTCCCTTGTCCTTGGCTTTGCCCTTACCTTTACCCTTGGCTTTGCCTTTGCCCTTGCCTTTACCGGCTTCTTTGCAGTTGCCGGGAGCTTCCGCTGCTTCGTTGTAGTTGATGGTGATGTTGTTGATGGTGCGGCCATCGTTGTTGGTGGTGTTTTGCTGAAAATTGTTAGATTGATCGTTGTTGATCGTGTTTCCAATACCGGTCGCGGTGTTGTTGCTGGTGTTGCCTTGTTCAGCAGCGCCGATTCGGTTGTTAGCTGCGAGATTGAAGTTGGGTCTGATGCCTGCGCCTACGAATGCCATTTTGATATTTCCCCTCGAATTAGAGCTTAGTTTCTTGTCCATAAGATACTTGAACCTTTGGTGTAATAGTTTTGTGAATGAAGCTTCAAATGTTAACAAATGTAAACGTCATGCGAAGATTTGGTTAACTTCGGGATGAGGGGGTAGACGATTCGGCCATCGAGGGGATACTGCGTTGTCGAACGCCCTTTGCCGATCTCGGCAGGTCCCCCACTCGCCAAGGTTGTAAATCAAGACGCAGAGGAGCGTTTTTATGCTGTTACGTAAGTTTGATAGAGACAACCTGGACTCCGAGCCGGAAAAGGTCCTCTACAAAGACATCTATCCTTGGGACGAGATCGAGGACACGCCCTTCGGCGCCAGTATGGCCATCATCGAGCCGGGTGGGGCGACCATGCTGCACAGCCATGAGCCTTCTGAGACGTTCATTATATTCCAGGGGTCCGGCACTATCTCTATAGACGGCGACGAGCGCCCCATCAGCGCGGGCGATGTCGTGGTCATGCTGCCCGGGATGGAACACAGCTTGAAGAACGATTCGGACGATGTCCCTCTCATGTTTCTCTCTCTGTTCTGGTGGGGAGACGACACCGACACCCACTCCTTTCACATGTTCGGAGATGAAGATGAGGACGGCACCGAGAAAGCTCCGCCCCGCATCATCTTTCCCTCGCCGCCTACCAGTAACGGTCCCTTACATGTAGGGCACCTGGCCGGCCCCTATATCATGGCCGATGTGATCCGCCGATTCGACGCTCTGGAGAAGCGTAACGCCACTTTTATCTGCCTGACCGACGATCATCAGAGTTACACCCTTTCTCAAGCGGAAGATGAAGGCAAGCCGGTGACCGAAGTGGCGGCCCACTACTCCGACCAGATCAAGAACTGTCTCGGTCTGTGTCAGGCCGAACCCGACCACTTCGTTTCCGCCTTCCGCGATGAGGATTACAAAGCCGCGGTAACGGAAGCGTTTAAGAAGCTCTACGATGCGGGTTTCATCCAAAGGGAAGAACAGGATGTTTTTTACTGCGCCGAGTGTGAGCGGGAGCTTTTCGACGGACACGTGGTGGGCGACTGCCCTCACTGCGAGGCGACCAGCCTGGGCTTTGCCTGCGAGACTTGCTGTTTGCCGAACAAGACGGTGGACCTGATCGAACCGATCTGCACCAAATGCGAAAAGACCCCCGAGATGAGAAAAGGTCAGCGGCTCTTCTTTGATCTTGAGCCGTGTCGCAACGCCCTGGGCCAGTATCACGAATACGTCAAGCTCACTCCAAAGCTTCGCTCGCTCAGTTCGAAGTTTCTAGCCGTCGAAACCTGGCACGTGCCGGCCACGGCACCCTCCGAGTGGGGTATCCCGGTGCCGGTGGAGGGTTTCGAAGGTCAGGTGATTTCACCGTGGCTAGAGATTGGACTTGCTAATCACTACCTGCGGTCGAAGGTGGGCGAATACAGTAGCGTCACTCACACTTTCGGCTACGACAACGCTTTCTGTTATCTGATGTCGGATCCC
>Ga0208331_100117_pt1 | contig 25636 bp, 20 predicted proteins | sample DeeseametaMP1648_FD_184184 | JGI IMG/M metagenome (GOLD analysis project Ga0208331, IMG submission 184184) | Marine microbial communities from the Deep Pacific Ocean - MP1648 (SPAdes) | ecosystem: Environmental > Aquatic > Marine > Oceanic | place: North of Tokelau, South Pacific Ocean... | reverse complement strand
AGTACTTGTGCCAGCAGTGACTTGATATCTTCATCTGAACCCACAAGCTCCGCTTCGACAGGCGACAGCAAGAATCATGCTTGAACGCTAAACACGTACCCTTTAACAATCTGTTTACATCGACAGGGTCGGATTTCATCCATCCCCCAACCCCGCTCTCGTTATGATTCTTCATAAGAACTCACTCACAGGAGACCTTATGCAGCTCAATATCAACATCGGACAACAGACCCCATTCGCCTCCCAGGCCTTCGGCAGACCCAATCCCGCCATGCAAATGATGTTCCAAATGCTGCAGATGATGATGGGAATGCTTATGCGGATGATGGGCGGTCAGGGCGCTTGCCGACCTACTCAGAACGCATGCTTTCCCCACCAGAGCCCGGGCTTTGGAGGCTTTTCTTCCGGTCCACGCTGTGGCGGTGGAAGCCCTCTGGGGAGATTTCTGGGTGGCGGACCTGGTCAAGGTCGCTGTCCCACCCCCGATCCTTTTGGATCGCGTCAAGCCGGCTGCAGCGGCGCGCCCGGCGGTGGATATCAACACAACCCCAACGCCGGTCATCCTTTGAGCGCCCGTTCGGTGGAACTGATCGCCAAATCGGAAGGCTTCGACCAACCAGGCAAGTGGCCGGGCTACAAATCCGGCATCACCATCGGAGTGGGTTACGATCTGGGATACTGCACTCGCGAACAGCTCTATAAGGATTGGAAGGGAAAGCTACCCGATCACCAGTTGGCCCGTCTTTCCAATGCCATCGGGCTCAAGGGACAAGCCGCCAGAAGCGCCGCTTCCCAGTTCCGCGATATTCAGATCCCACAAAACGCGGCCATGGACGTCTTCCAAAACAGCACCTTGCCCAAGTACTATCAGCAAGCTTGCCAGGCGTTCCCAGGGCTGGATCGCCTGCCACCCGACGCCCAGGGGGCTCTAACCTCGATCGTCTTCAACCGTGGGGCCGCCATGTCCGGTGACCGTCGACTGGAAATGCGGCAGATCCGGGATGCCGTCGCCGGATACAACGGCCAGGGCTCGCTGGACTATATCGCCGGTCGGATCCAGAGTATGAAGAGACTCTGGGTGGGCCAGGGGGTCGATGGATTACTCGTCCGTCGCGACCGCGAGGCTGCCCTACTGCGCCAATCAACCTACAGCTAACGTTCTAAAACTGGACCAGCGGCTCGGGAATTACCCACCCTTCGGGTCGTGAGGGACGGCTCGACATATTCCCGATCAGTTGAGTCTGATGCCGTAAATTTCGATCCAGACCGTCGACATGGGAAAGCGGCTTCATCTGCTCGATGGTGGTCTGGATGCCCCCCACCACGCTGGAGTAGTTGTCGCTTGTCACTCCGTTGACCGCCTGGTTGAGCTGCGGCAGCATGGAGAGCAGTCTTTGAGCATCGGCGATCTCTCCTTCGGCTCGCCGGATGTCGCTCCGAGCCTCCGAGATCAATCTTTCGGCGTCGTTGATATCGGACTTGGCGCGCCGAATCTTACTCTCGGCATCCGAGACCAGAGAGCGCGCTCGGCTGATGGCGCGGTCGCGCTCCCAGTTGTGCTCTTGGTACGACTCCTGGCGGCAGTTGTTGTTGGAATCGCAGACTCGACGATACTTCGTTTTGTACATCGGCATGGAACGGGCTCGGCTGAGCTCGCTTTCGGCGTAGGAGAGGTCCGACCTCGCCCGGCTCAAGTCGCTCTCAGCGTCGCGAAGGTCGCTCTGTCCCCGGCTCAGCTTGCTACGCCCACGAGAAAGGTTTCTCTCTCCGTACTCCAGATTGTCCCGGCCAAGGTCGGGCGTGTCCTGTAGTTGCCGTTGCATCTTGTCTTGCCATTCCGGCACCGGGTAGGAGTACTTGTCGTACTCCTTCTGGTTGTCCCTCATCTGTTTCGTCTCGTCCAGCGACTCCAGGTCGGGGGTATGTATCTTCAGCAGTTCTCCAAAGTCGCCGCCGTGAAAGTCGTAAGTGATCGGTTCGTTGTTTCGAAACTGCTGGAGAGCCGCATAGGAGTTCAGCTTAGTACCATCTTTGGCCAAACCTTCAGAGGCCTTGTCATCGCCCAAATGCTTCAAAAGATCGTATTGGTCCTGAGGCAAGATGTCGTTGATACCACGACCCAGCAAGGCGTCCAAGTCGTGAAGAGCCTGAGAACTCGTGACCCTATTCCAAACCCCTCCGGCTCGCATGTCGAACGGCTTTCCGTCTCTCAACTCCCGATAGCCCTCGTAAGCTCGCCCTTCGCGGTTGCCAACGCGAACGGCTCGGTTGCCGTCCTGTTCATGTCGATCCTGGAAGTAGGTCAGACGGTCCTGATCGACCGGCGGGACGTTGTTGTCGAAACCGGAGTCGGGAGCTTCGAAAGCGGCCAGGTCTTCCATGTCTTGAAAGGTCAAGGCAGGAGCGAAGCGGCCGGCGCTACTGATTTCGAACTCTTCGCCACCCTGCAAAGACTGCAGAGCTTCATACGCTTTCCGGCCATCGGTCTCTCCACCCACCCTGTAGCCGCCGTTGCTCTGCCAATACTGCAAGAGATCGTAGTCGCGCTGAGGCAGGATGTCGTTTGACTTATCGAACTCCAGAGAGCGTAGTTCGTGGAGGTCGGCAGGCTTCAGTGCGATCGCCTCTCGACCGTCTGAGGGCACCAGGACAGAGCGGTCCTCATTCATTTCCTGGAGCGCTTCATAAGAATCGAGGGGAGCCGCTTCGACTGTCTTCATCAGCTTTTTCTGGTCGAAGAAACGGAGAGCTTGAAACGGTCCTTCGGGGAGAATAGTGTTCTCGCCATCCCCTTTCAACGCGTTCAGTTCCTGGATGTTCTTGAGGGTCTTGGTCTGGTAGTTCTTACCTTGAACGGCCACCCCGATCGGCTCCCGTTCTCTGAAGAGGTAATCCACCGCCTCGAACGCACTCATTCGCCCTTTCGGCTCGAATTTGCCTCGTTCGAAGAGTCCGTCCCCCTGCGCCTTGCCGGACTCTAGATAGCGCAGGCTCACGGCGACTTCTTTAGGTAGGACCGGATTCACACCCATCCCGCGCACCGTGTCCATCTGCTGCAGATGACGGATGCTGGTCATGGTGTCGCGATGATCGGGAATACGGCTTCTGACCTGAACAGGCTTGCCTTCCTTCAGTCTTTCCCAAGCCTGATCGGCATCGATCTTCCGGTTTTTCTTGTACAGCCCGGCCTGCTCGTCGAGGACCCTTAGAGCCTGCTGCTGCTGCTCAGCTGTAAACGGATTAGCGGCGCGATCTTGAAGCCACTGATGGACCTCCACGGTGTGCTCGGTGTTTTGTACCTTCAGCCCGTAGTCCTGACCGTGACGGACCTCCAACTCTTCCGGATGAGCGTTGCGGTAGCCGACATAGTTCAGGCCCGCGCCGAGGACGGCGCCGGCAGCCACAGTGGCTCCTCCGGCAGCCAGGATCGGGCCTACCGAGCTCAAGGCAGAAGGAACGATAGAAGGGAAAAGAGCTCCTGCCCCTGCCGCCACAAGGCTTAGTCCGAGGGCCGCACCCGCTCCGATTCCGGCCCCGATGAGAGCGCTCTTACCGGCCTGTTCGCCGGTGGTCGTCAAGACCTTGTAAGCGTTGTAGCCGTCGAGCTTTTTCTCGGGCGTCAGCAGAAAGCCGTCGCGAAAGAATCCGTCATCGCCGTCGACACCCTGGTCCAGATTCTTGATGGAATCCACCACTTCGGGAGAGTCGACGGGCTTTAGGCCCAAGCCCTGAAAGGTATCCAGAGTTTGGAGCTGATCGAAAGTTTCGATCTTGTGGACGGTTCCGTCTTTCAGTTCGATATAGACGGCCTTGGGGTCGTAGTAGGCACCCAGACGGGAGCGAGCCTCGGAAGGGGTCAAGTCCTTCTTGAACAGGCCTACTCTCTTGTAGTAGACGCGTCCCTTGTCGGCAAACGACTCGAACGCTTTCTCCGCATCATTGCGGTCGAAGCGCTCGGGACGGAAAGTAGGGTCCGATGTAGCCCGTCTGGTGCTGGTTATTTTCATGGCGGTCTCCTAAGTCTTGAGGAGACCATAACCGCCGGAGCTAGTGCAGAGGTTGTCCGGCGGCTCCAGAAAGGGCTGAAATGTGAACCCTAGATGAACAGTTCGGCAGCGTCCATCTTCTTGAAACGTCGTTTTTCAGCCTCGGAGTTGATCCATACGAAGTAGAGCATAGTGGTGAACCTCCTTTTGGTTTCTACCACTAGTTTAGCCTTGAAGAGGACACCTGAACATAACCCTTTCGGGTGAATGATCTATTCGTAGATGTGCTGCATCGCCTCGGAGTAGCTGCGGTAAAGCAAGCCTCTCGCCTCCACAAACTTGCCGCCGGTCTTGCGGCGAAAGAAGGCATCGGTGGAGTATCGAACGGAGGAGAGAAAATACGCTTCGGAGTTGCGGCGGACCATCTCGAAATAGGCGGTCTCGGCAGCCGGGGCCACCAGAAAGTTGTCGTAGTTCACCACCACGTGCACCTTCTGTCCCAACTGCTGGAAATAATGATTCAGTTTGGCCGACAACTCGTGCACGTCGGCTTCGCTGTCCAGCCGTAGACCCTCAAAGTGGACGAACACCGTGTTGTTTTCGGCATCGTAGTGAAGCCGGTCTTCGACCAGGACCTGTCCCCGCGCTTCAAGTCCGAGAAGGCCCTCGGAGAAGAGGGAGGTGTCCATGGTCTTCAGGTCTTCAGCGATGAGTGGCCGAAAATCCATCTGCCCCAGAACATCTTTCTCCAGATCGACGCCCGGTGCGATCTCCACTAGACAAAGCCCTTCAGCGGTCAGCTCAAACACCGCTCGTTCGGTCACATAGTAGACGGTCTGATTGTTTCGTCGGGCGTATTCTCCACTGAAGGTCACCTGTTCGACTTCGGCCACGAACTTCTTACCCGTGCCCTCCTTCTCGATGATCAGGCGACCGTCTTTCACGGCGACCTGCGAACGAGAGGTGAAAGTCCCCATGAAACAGACGAATCGGGCGTTCTGGCTAATATTGATAAACCCGCCGGCCCCCGCCAGGCGGTTGCTGAAGCGGCTCACGTTGACGTTGCCCTGAGCGTCACATTCGGCCATCCCTAGAAAAGCCTGGTCCAAGCCGCCGCCGTCGTAAAAGTCGAACTGAGAGGGTTGGTCGATGATGGCCTGTGCGTTGGCGACCGCCCCGAAGCTCAGCCCACCCGCGGGGATTCCACCGAATCCCCCCGGCTCCACCGTGAGGGTGATGTAGTCGAGGATCTTCTCCTCGTTGGCCACCCTGGCGATCCCTTCGGGCATGCCGATACCGAGGTTCACAACGGAGTTCATTTTCAAGAACTCCGTTCCCCGACGAGCGATGACTTTACGATCGTCGAGCTTCATCGGAGCCAGCACCGAACTCGGGATCTTCACCTCTCCGGTATAGGCGGGATTGTAGGGCTCGGAAAAGGTCTGGTGATGATGTTCAGGTGCCGCCACGACCACACAATCCACCATGGCACCCGGGACCTTCACCATCTGGGGGTGCAAGCAATGATGAGTGGTCACTCGCTCTACCTGCACAATCACAACCCCGCCGCTGTTCTTGGCGGCCTGGGCGATGGCCAGAGCCTCCAGGGTAAGGGCTTCTCTTTCCATGGAGATGTTGCCGTAGGCGTCGGCGGTAGTGCCTCGCAAGAGAGCTACGTGAATAGGGAAAGCTTTGTAGAACAGATACTCTTCCCCGCCGATGGTCATCAACTCCACCAAGTCTTCGGTGGTTCGGTCGTTGAGTTTTCCACCTTGCAAACGAGGATCGACGAAAGTTCCGAGGCCCACTCGGGAAATCACCCCCGGCTTGCCCCCCGCGATGTTACGATAAAGATGGGAAATCGCCCCTTGCGGCAGGTTGTACGCCTCGATTTCACCGCTCAGAGCCATCTTGCCGAGGCCCGGCACCAGCCCCCAGTGACCGCCCACGACTCGCTTGATCATGCCGCTATGGGCGAAATGGTTCAGCCCCTTGGTTTGGCCGTCGCCCTGTCCGGCCGCGTAGACGAGAGTGAGGTCGGCGGGGGCTCCGGTTCTCAGGAACCGCTGCTCTAGCTCCACCGCCAGAGCCTCCGCGAATCCGCTCCCCACAAACCCTCCGGTAGCGACGGTGTCGCCGGACATGATGACTTCCACCGCTTCGGCGGCCGATACAACCTTGTTTCGATTCATGGTGAGAGGCTTTCCACGCCAAGCATGGAGAGCCTCTCGACCGGACCAGCCCCTAGGATTCAGGCTTGATGAGCGGCTCCGTCTTCTTCACCATGCTGTAAAACTCGGACTGATAGGCATCCGGGTCAGCGGACATCGTCGGTTTCATGAGGCTGTAGAGCTTGTCGAACGGCATCTGAGCGGGTCGGACCTCGCCCCCCAAGAGCATCCCGTAGCCCACCACCGCGGCAGCCCACTGGTGATCGCCGGAGGATTGATTGAGTCCCTTGATCTTCCCACTCGCAGGCACTTCGAGAAGTTCGCTCTTATCGCTGTCCGGTGCCTTGTACCGAAGCTTCACGGTAGCCGGGCTACTCTCTCCGACCAGCGAGAGAAGAGACTGCTCGGGCCCTGACTTCTTCAGCCGAATCTCATAGAGCGCCGTCACGGAATGACCCGCTCCAAGCTCTCCCGCATCTTTGGTATCGTCATCAAAATCGCGAGCGGCCAAACGGCGGTTCTTGTAGCCGATCAGACGGTAGCTTTCGACTTTGTCGGTGTCGAACGCCACCTGAAACTTCACGTCTTTGGCCACCGTGACCAGGGTCGCTCCGGCCTCTTTCACCAGGACTTTCCGGGCCTCGTTGAGGGTGTCGATCGAGGCGTAGTTGCCGTTACCGTTGTCGGCTAGCGTCTCCATCACTTTGTCGTTTCCGTATCGACCAAACCCGAGGACACTTAGGAAGAGCCCGGAGTCTCGTTTCTTCTCGATGTAGCTCTTGAGTTCGCTGTCGGAGGAGAGTCCCACGTTGAAATCGCCGTCGGTGGCCAGGATGATCCTGTTGACCGATCCCTCGCTTCTGTTCTGTTCGGCCACTTCGTAGGCGAGTTGGAGGCCCGCCGCGCCGTTGGTGCTACCGCCGGCTTCGAGTCGCTCAATCGCCTCCAGGATGGTGGTCTTTTGATCGCCTGTGGTGGAAGGGAGAACCAGTCCGGAAGCTCCGGCGTACACCACGATCGCGACTCGATCGGCATCGTCCAAAGTGTCGACCAGTTGACGCAGACTGCTCTTCAATAGCGGCAATTTGTCCGGTGACTGCATCGAACCGGAAACATCCAGGAGAAAAACGAGGTTGCGTGGCGGCTCGTCTCCCCGCTCGATCGACTTGGTCTTGATAGCCACGCGCATCAGTTTGCTGCTGTCAGACCATGGGCAGTCGGACAGTTCGGTCGTGACCGAAAACGGCCGGCCGTCGTCGGGCTCGGGAAGGTCGTAGCTAAAGTAGTTTAGCATCTCTTCCACTCTCACCAGTTCCGAGTGAGGGAGCGTCCCCTGCTGGATTTCCCGTCGTACGTTGGCGAAAGACGCGGTGTCCACATCGGCACTGAAGGTGGAGAGCGGGTGCTGGATGGCAGCCAGAAATTCCGGGCTTGGGGTCGCCTCGGTAGCCGGCTCCGGCTCAGGAGCTACTCGGCCTCCGGTAAGACCCGCAGGTTGGTTTACCGAGTGCTGGGCAACTTGGTAGTTCTCCGCCATTTTCTCGTTTACGTAGTCTTTGCCGGCGACAGGAGCGCTGCCCGCGCTGTAGCCCAGTGTCTCTCTCTTGATCTGACGGCTGTCGACGACGATCCCGTTGTCCTGAAAGTAAGTCTTATCAGGGGTTGCGCGTTGTTCGGCGGCCGTGGCAACGATCTGCTCGGAAGGCGTCCCGCCGCCTAACCCCGGCTCAGGTACGTGATTGCTGCCGGCGGTACTACAGCCGGCACAGAGGATTCCGGCGAGAATGAGGGTGGATATCGTTTTTCGCATATGGCTCCTAGAAATGTTGATTCGGATAACCATAGAGTCGCCTGTCGCGAGAAGTTATTCCAGGGCAAGGAGATCCGTTGTGGTCAGGAAATCGAATTTCAGTGCAGCATCCGATAGAGCGAGCCCGATACAAGGAGCAAGAACACTTCGAAGTCTGGAAGTCCGCCTGTGCGGGCCGGCACGATCTAGATCGTTTCTGCTCTTCGCCTTTGTGGGCGCTTCCACTCAACGATGCTTTCGCCGGCGGGAGTCCCATCTTTGTCTACACCGACCAGGAGGCTCCCGGCGAACTCGCCGTCTTCACAGAGCGAAGAGTCCGTGGCGGGGTACTCGTCACTCCCGTGGACGGGATGTGGCTCCTCGGCACTCCGCTCCTTTCCCGCACTCCCCAGCTTCTTCTTTCCCGGCTGGTCAAATATTGGGCCACCCATCCTGTTGAAGGTGTCCGCCAAATCATGATCTCCGGTCTTTATCCGACCAACCCCCTTCACGACTCCGACGTGTGGAGACACCTCCACGCCTGGAACTCCGAACCATCAGGCCGTATGGTGGCGAGCCTGGACGACGGAATGGACGGATTTATGAGGCGACGCTCCAAGAATTTTCGTTCTCGTCTTAGGCGCACGGTCAAGGCAGCCGCACGAGACGGGTTCGAAGTCGAGTACATGCCCGAGAATCTTCCTCAGGAGGCTGCGCAGGACTTGATGAAAAGAGTCTTCGCCATCGAAGAGAGTAGTTGGAAGGGTAAGGCCGGGCGAGGCATCGACAGCGGCGGAATGCAACGATTCTATGAACTCATGGTCCCTATGCTGGCCCGCGAAGGTCGCTTGAGAGGTCTCTTCCTGACACGCGACGGCCATGATGCAGCCTATCTTTTTGGAGCGTTCTTCGACAGCTATTTTCGAGGTCTTCAGTTTTCCTATCAGGCCGAGGAATCACTGGGGCTCGGCAACGTTTGCCAGTATCACATGATCTCCAGACTGGTGGAGCAAGGGTGCACTCACTACGACCTTGGTCAAGCTATGAAGTATAAGAGTCGCTGGGCGGAGGATGAAATTAACTCTTTCACCCATGTCTTTCAGCTCTAAGGATCAGATCCGAACCTCTATCAAACACGGGGCGTCCACGGTCATTCCCAGATAGCTGGGAGAAGTGGTGGCGTCATATTCCGCGTCCCGCGCTAGCGACTCGATAGCTTTTCGGAAAGGCGATTCCAGAGTATGTAAATGGTAATACCATCGCTGCTCGGTTCGGAATGCGGAGGTTTCGTCCGCCGCCCTATTCCATAAGAAGCGCAAAGCGTGTTGCCCTTCGTGAACGAGCACTCCACTCAACTCGAGGACGGCCAGCGCGTGCTGCTCTCTCACCACGCGCAGCCTCTCCTCTGACGCATCACTCGCCTCCAGGCTTTCCAACTGCCTGCGGAAGTCGCGCTTGAGGAAGCCGAACTTGGAGCTATTGAGCGTGATACGGCCGGTGAGTCGGTTGTATCCTCCCAGTTTGTGCGCTCCGAGGTCTCTTACCACGATTCTCCCGGAGTCGTTCAACTGCCTCAGCTTCGGCAAAACACCCACTCCAGAGTCATCAAGATTCATCTCGATGAACTGCAGCGCTTTCTCCACCCAGGTGTCGGGTGAGCAAGGGTCGACGAGTATCACTCTGAAAGTATAGCCCAGACCCGAGAATACAAAAAGTTGGAAGGAGAGACTCCTTCCAACTTCACGGCGATGTGGTTTCTAAGACTACTCGCTACGATATTCCTCGGCTGCGGCCTGTTTCGCCTCGTCGATGGAATCCTTAACGGCGCCTTTCACTTCCTCTTTCGTCTCTTCCAGACGCGCTTCCACGTCGGAGCGACTGGAACGCAGAGTAGCGACTGCCGCGTCGCGAGCTTCCTCAACGATACGTTTGGCCTGATCCAGGAGAGAGTCGCGGTGCTCTCCCATCAACTCGTCTTCTCGACGGGTCGAGGGCAACAGCAGTCCGATGGCCAAACCGGCAGCCAGAGCACACGCTCCGAGTGCGAGGGGGTTGTCCTGTCGCATCGTATTGTAGGTAGTCTGAACCCTCAGCTTGGCCGACTCAAGTCGAGCCGAGGTGGCCGTTCGCGCTTCGCCGACTTTCTCCGAGGTCGCCTCCGCTGCATGAGACAGAGTGCTACCGGTGGCATCCTTGGCGTGTACAGCCTTATCCTTCAGCCTGGTAGGCAGTGCTCTCGACTTGGAGCGCTCCCTGTTGACGAACAGCCATGCCAGGCCGGCGCCGATCAGGACGGACGGACCGGGGTTTTCCGCGACGAACCGGCTCACCGAGTTGGCAAGCTCGGAGGTGGTGGGAGTGTGGTTGTCTCTTTCAGGGTGGTTGTGAAGCACGATCGGCCGGGACTCGGTGGCGGCGGCAGCCTTCTGTTCAGCAGGCTCGGTCTTCTCCTCGTGCTCGGATTTGATCTCCGCGTTCATTGTATCATCGTGTAAAGTCATTAATTTATTTTCCTTTCAAAGTTCTTCGTTGGTCTTGTCTAGTTAGGAGTATCCCTAGTCCGATGCCTATCAGGGCGGTAGCGATAGGGTACTTCCTCACCTTCTGAGCCAGACTCGTGCTGGCCGAGTCGATGCTGCGAGACACCTTTCGAAGCTGGCGTTCAGCTTCGTCTTCCGTGGCTTGACGGGCTCGGGATAATCCGGCCTCCGCCAGTTTCCTGACGTCACGGGGGTCCATCCGCTCTTGGATGAGATGAACCGTGTGGTCTATCTCGTGTCGGGTCTCTTCCATGTCTTTTCTTATTTCTCGGGGTGTCTTCGTCTTCATGCGACTTGCTCCCTGAGAAACTCACGATTAGCGGCTAGCGACTTGGGCAGGTGCTCAAGGGTGCTATCATCCTTGAGCTTGTCAAGAGACAGCTTGATCGTGACAACCCCGGCCAGCAGTAGTGCGGCCGAGACACAGGCCATGGAGGCCCACAAAGGCATGACAAAACTCAATCCCACGCAAGCGAGTGCAACTAGTGTCATTACGGCAGCGTGGACGAGGACGGCGCCCGCCACGATGCCCACTCCATCTCGCGCACTCTTGTGGGCGACTTGCTTCACCTCGGCCTTTGCCAGAGCAACCTCTTGGCGAGCGAGTTTGGAGATCTGTCCGATAAGCGTACCGGTCAGATGGGAGAGAGTCGACTCTTGTGCCTGTTCATCGCGCGATAAGAGGCTGTTCATCGTACGATCCTTTCTCCACGCTCCTCAAGGTGATGCTGGTTTGGGGCGCTGGAGCGGGAAGAGTGTTGGGCTTGGTGGCGTTGAGGAAGCGACCGGCCAGAAGACCAAGGCCGAAGCTCGCCGTGATGAAGATAGCGGGGTTGGTGCGAGAGAAGTCCTCGATAGCCTCCACCACTTCTTCGACAGCGGCGTCTTCCAGACGTTGGGCGGTCCGATCCACCTGCTCGGCCAGGCCTCGAAGACGCTGCTGGAGAGCAGGGTTTTCCAGGTTGTCGGCGGTTTTGAGCAGCGCGGTGTTCACGTCGTGAACTTCCTTAGCCACAAGTTGCTTTTGGTGCTCGGCTTTCTCGTAGGCGATAGTTTTAGCTTCGCGAGCTGTCTCCCCGGCCTTCGCCGCGATGTTGTCTTTGGCGGCTTTGGCCTGTAGCTTGGCTTCGCTAAGCACTTCCTCCCGGTGGGAGCCGGCGTGAATGCCGGTAGTTTTTTGGTTATCTATGTTTCTCAAAGTCTAACTCCTTCAAAGGTTGTCAGGGGCATCTGCGTTAGGATTCTGGCGCCCCTTTGTCGTTAGTCTGAGAGAATTGATAGAATTGAGCGACCCTCGAAAGCCGAATGACCACCTATACTATCAGAGTGTATACGGACCGATACCGGTCTACTTGAGGTAGAGAAATCTACAGTCTTCGCTGGGCGGCGGCCACAGCTCCCCCGACATCGAGTCGGCCCTGCCCTTGAGCCGCGTGGGGCACGTTTTTCAGCTCGTCAGCGGTACTTCTCAAGATGTCCTTGACTGTCTGGTGATCGAGAGTGGGATTCACCTGCAGCATCAGAGCCACCGTACCGGCAACCATGGGCGCGGCCTGGCTGCTGCCCGCCAGGGCCAGGTACTTAGACGACGCCTTCATGTTCTTGGCGTAGGAAGATTTCGGTGCAAGCGGGGCAAGGACGTTCACCCCCTCGGCCACGAGGTCGGGTTTGCCACCGTCTTCCGTACCTCGGCTGGAGCTGGAGTACACTTGATCGTCGGATCGTTTGGAGGTTCCCATATCGTCCAGAGCCCCGACGGTGATCACTTTGGGAGAAATACCCGGACTGGAGATGGAAGCGTTGCAGCTATTGGTTAAACACTCGTTGCCGGCGGCCGTCACCACAATCAAGCCGGCATCCACGGCCCGTTCGGCCGCTTTACGAAACTTATCGTCCTCTGGATTGGAAGGCGCATCAACTCCGAGCGAGAGATTCAGGACATCAATGGAGTATCTTTCGCGATTCTCAATCACCCAGTCGATGGCCTTGATGGCGTCGTCGGCTGAAGAGACTCGACATCCTACAAGACTTGCCTCCGGCGCCACGCCTGGAACGTTCTGATTCTTGCCGGCGATAATTCCTGCCACGTGGGTTCCGTGACCAGCCGGGTCCATGGGGTTGCGTTTGACGGTTCGGCGTCCGGTGAAATCGCGAAAAGCCACGATCTGGTCTTTGATGTCTTCGTGAGGGGCGATGCCGCTATCGATCACCGCCACCGTCACGCCCTTGCCGGTGATACCCTTACCGTGCAGTCCCTGAATGTCTTGAGGCCGAGAGACATGGGTCATCTCCTGCTCGGTGAGAACGTCCATGATGTCGGGCGCTAGGGAATCCTGGTTGCGGGTGACCAACGGAACGGGGAGTTCCAGACCCATGGCCTGAGCGCGAGTACGAAAGTCCTCCGCTAGCCTGGGATTGCCCGCCATGGCTTTTCGGAGGGCTTGCTTCTGCATGCTGGTCATTTTCACATGCACAAGTTAGTTTATCGCGAGGTAAAAAATGTTTCTGATTTGTAAACCGAAATCAGCAAAGACCGCATGGACTATAGCTTTAAGACTTATGTACTAGGCCCATTTCCCGCACTTCTCACTGAAGATTGGTTTTCAGAGCGCCGTTAGCGCTAGGAGCGACAAATAAGCGTAGTGAGCTACGTGTTTGAGGTGCAACGACGCGATAGCGGTGCTCTGGGGACCAAGATTTGGGAGAAGTGCGGGAAATGGGACTAGGTTTTAAACTAGCTCGACAAGCCTCTCAAACTCCTGTACTGTTTGCCGATGGCTTCGTGGCGTCTGGAATTCAAGGAGACTTTGGCTCTCGGCATTCCCATGGCGTTTGCTCAGATCTCCCAGATTCTGATGAATACCACCGACGTGGCTCTGGTGGGGAGGCTGAGAGGGGAAGCCCTGGCCGCCATGGCCGTGGGACAGGCAACCTACGGCATGCTACTTTCCCTGGGGATTGGTCTCATCGCGGCGGTTGGACCTCTCGTCAGTCAAGCCCACGGCGGCAGAAACGACCAGGCGATCGCACGAGCCGTGGCAGTCGGCACCTTCGCGTCGTTGCTCTGCTGCGTGCTGTTTTGCCCTCTCCTGTATCGAGTCGACCTTCTCTTCCATTGGCTCGACTATCCGCCCGAGATGCAGAAGCTGGCCGTCGGCTACGCTCGAGCCGCCGCGGTCGGCCTTCCATTCGCCTTTTTCTTTCTCGTTCAGAAGAACTACCTGGATTCTATTTCCCGACCTAAGTGGCCGATGGTCGTCGCTCTGGTGGGGATTTTGGTCAACGGTCTAGCCGACTACGCCCTGATGTTCGGCCGATTCGGATTTCCGGCTCTGGGAGTCACCGGCACCGGTCTGGCCACCTCGGCCGTCAATCTTTTCATGGCGCTGGCGCTTCTGCCGATTTGCTGGAAAGCCGACTTCACCAAAGCGTTGTGGGAGACGACCAAGAGAGAGTGGCGTGAGTTCATGGAGGTGGGCTTACCTATCGCCGGATCGATCGGGTTGGAAGTCGGTCTCTTCGTGGTCGGAGCCTTAATGATGGGCAAGCTCGGAAACTCCGAAGCCGCCGCTCATCAGATCGTGCTTGTCTGTGCCGCCACCACCTTCATGGTGCCTCTCGGTATCTCTTTTGCGGGATCCACTCGGGTGGGTCAGGCGGTGGGTCGTCGAGACTTCGAGGCTGTCCGTCCGGCCGGTATCGCGGCGATGGCAACCGGCTGCGGCTTCATGGCGCTAACGGCCATTCTGTTTACTCTGTTCCCGTCCAACATCGTCGATCTCTTCTGGGACCCAAGCGTGGAGAAGACTCTTCAGGTCCAGGCTTTTGCCATCGAAATGCTTATCCTGGCCGGAATTTTTCAAATAGGCGACGGCCTGCAGGTGACCGCCAACGGCGCTCTCCGAGGAATCAAAGACGTGAAGATTCCACTGTTGCTCGGTGGTCTATCTTACTGGGTGGTGGGCCTGGGTTCGGCCACCTACCTGACTTTTCACACTTCTCTCCGGCACGAGGGGCTGTGGATCGGATTTGTGCTCGGCCTGACCGCAGCCGGAGTCTCGTTGGCGACTCGGTTTCTGATATTGAGTACTCGGTTGAGAGTCGACCCCGAGCTACAAAGAAGAGTCTCGGTGGAGGCCTTGGAAAGCTAGAGTCACCCCACTGCCGCTCTCGCCTTCTCCAGCACTTCCGGCTCGGAGGGGAAACCGTTGGAGTCCTTCTCTGCTACTTTTGTACCACTGATCCATACAGTGAACTCCCCTACCCCACCCGGGGCCAACTTCGTCTCCAAGCCGAGCTCACGCTTCAACATAGCCGCCACCCTGGCCGCCCTCGGTTCGTAGTTTCACCTTACACAGTAACGAATCTCCGCCGACATCTTCTCTCCTTACATCCCAAGCTCGCGCGGTGCAGGAGGCCACCACGAACTACTCAAAGACTTCGAGAGATGCAGTACATTCCTCCCTTCCTCAGTCAGATCATTGATACCGTCGCCTTCAACGGAGAGCCTGGTGAGTTCGAGCAAGATTGGCTCACCTGGAAGGCGGAGTTCGAGCAGTACTTCGAACGAGAGAGCGACTACACTGTCTCCAACGAGGACGCGCAGGTGGTGCAAAACCTTCCCCCCCTGCTCCAACAGCTCGACGCAGCCGTCCTCAAAGCGTTCGAGGGTCAATGTCAGGCCGAGGACCTGGTGAAGTACGCCATCGACTTTTTTGAGGCTCACGACAAGTTTTATGAAGAGCGCGAAAAGCAGTATTTCGTGCAAAACCCGCCTCTCGACCGCTTGCTCAAAGTGAGTGTGGCTTATCTTCAAGACAAGGCCGACCTGGAAGCCCTCCTCAAGAGGGCGCCTGACGCCGCTCTAGCTGTCGACGCCATCCAAAATCTCTACCTGGACGCCCGAGAAGAGTTGCCGCAAGAATTGGTCGACGGAACCATCGACGGTCTCAAGCGAGCTCAGAAAGGCTTCGAGATCCTCTCCGAAAACGACACCAACCTCACGAAGGAGCAGGTCGAGGAAGCTCTTTTCGAGCTCCGAAGCGCGGGAGAGCTTTTGGAGCACGTGCCCTCTTTGTTCCGCCGGTTTGAGGAAGAGAGAGGTTCCCCGGTCCCGATCATGGGTCAGATCCTCACCGTCCTAAGAGATGAGGATGACGAGGAGGCCTGGGAGTACCTGAAATCGGAAGCCTGGCCTTCATTCGTCCAGCTCTGGGAAAGCCGCCAGGACGGTTGGCTCCTGGACCCGGAAGTGGCCTACGAGCTCCTCCAGGAAGCGGACCAATCCATCATGAGGTTCTCGGAGCTGATCGTCGATTATCCCGACACCGAAGAAGAGTTCTGGGACAACGTCTATCGGCTTGAAGACGTGTTTGAGCAGATCCGTAACAACGCCATGGATCTGGAATCGTTGCCGAGCTCTTCCTATTGGCCCGAGGCCCAACTCTTGCTGAACCTTCTGCGCGGTGGAGCCCCGATCTACGCCGCCCACAGTCTGGCGGGCGGCATCCTACAGGGAGGAGACGAAGTGCCTGCCACCATCCGAAAGATCGGAGAAAACCTGACCGCTTTCGTCCGCCAACCCGAGCCCTTACCGCTGTTGCAAGGACTCAAGCTCCTGCTGGAGGAGCAAGAGCTAAGCAAGACCACCCGGCCTTGTGGCTCTTGCGGGGAGCGAATGCCGCTCGACGCTCGAGCCTGCCCCGCTTGCGGGACCAAGGTCGAAGAACTCTCTATCTCCGGCTAAGGGCCCAGCCCCGAGCACTAAGGACATGTCCTTAGTTCTTGGTGCGGCTTTCCATGATAGCCCGGTGCGCCTTGAGTCGAATCGAGTTGATCCTGATAAAGCCTTCCGAGTGACGGGGGTCGAAACCGCCTTCGATTTCCATCGAGGCGAGATCTTTATTGTAAAGCGAAGAGGGGGAGCTTCTACCCACCGGCAACGCTCGTCCCTTGTAAAGTTGCAGCTTGACCTCGCCGTCGATCAACTCTTGAGCCTTGTCCATAGCCGCCATCAAGAATTCCATTTCCGGTGAAAACCAGAATCCGTTGTAGACAAGCTCCGAGAATTTCGGACTCAGCATGTCGCGCAGTCTCATCACTTCACGGTCCATGGCGATACCTTCGATATCCATGTGGGCTTCGCGGAGTATAGTGGCCCCGGGCGACTCGTAGACACCTCGGCTCTTGATGCCGATGAAACGGTTCTCCACGATGTCGATCCGCCCGATCCCGTGCTTGCGCCCCAGGTCGTTGCAGGCCTTGAAGAGCTCCAGCGGGTCGGTCACCGAACCTTCGGCGGTGGTGAGCTTCACCGGAATGCCGTCCTTGAAGTTGATGGTGATGACCTCCGGCGTGTCGGGAGCGTCGGTCGGGTCGACCGTCATCCGATACATATCCTTTTCCGGGGAGTGAGCCGGGTCTTCCAGAACGCCCGACTCGTAAGAAATGTGATAGAGATTCTCATCCATGCTGTAAGGGCTCTTCGGAGAGGCGTCCACCGGGATGTTGTGCTCGGCACAGTAGTTCATCAGATCGGTTCTACCCTCGAACTGCTCCAGAAACTCACGCATCCTCCAGGGTGCGATCACTTCCATATCGGGGCGAAGGGCGTAGAAGGCCAGCTCAAACCGGACCTGGTCGTTGCCCTTACCGGTCGCTCCGTGAGACAGCAAAGAGGCTCCCACGCGATCGGCCACGTTGAGCATGGAGCGCGCGATGCAAGGGCGAGCTATGGACGTGCCGAGCAGATATCGTCCCTCGTAAAGCGCGTTCGCCTTGATCGAGGGGAAGATGAAATCGGTCACAAACTCCCGTTGGAGATTCTCCACGTGGACTTCGGTCGCACCGATGGCCAACGCCTTTTCCTTCACCGCTTGGAAGTCTTCCTTTTGCCCGACGTCGCCGACAAAAGCAACCACTTCGTGGCCGCGCTCCATCAGCCACTTCAGGATGCAAGAGGTATCTAATCCGCCACTGTAGGCTAAAACAACTTTTTCACTCATGGGGTGTCCTTGCAACACCCGTGACGGTAAACCTCCTCGTTATCGCTCTTCGTAGAAACGCATTTTTCCAAGGGCCAGCCGAGTGCTCGTATCCACCCAGCGCGGGGCTCCGATGCTGTTGTCGTGGAAGTAAATTCTGTTCGCCCCTACGGCCGATTTGCCGGCCAGAGCCTGGTCCACCGCTTTCAAGGTTCGCTCCCAATTCGGGATATTGCCGGTGGACATAGTGTAGAACTTCTTGTTTCCGTCTTTGTTGGAGGAAAGGAACGCGCTGTTCCTGTTCCCCACCAGAGACGTTAGGTTCTTACCCTTGTCGTTGGCGTAGTTCATGATCGTCTGAGCCACCGCCACCTGAGTGTCGAAACCCTCTCCTCGAGCTTCAGCGGCAATGGCCCGAGCCAGAAGCTCCCGGTGCTGCTCGTACTTAGCATAGCGGTCGAGAGTCTCTCCGGTCGCGGCACTCTGCTCCGGCTGCTCGGTCTTTTCGGCCTTGGCCACCTCTCGGCCCAGCAAAGCGTCGCGAGTGTTCTTGCCTACGATTCCGTCGTCGCCTATCTCTTTTTGGCGCTGAAACTCCTTGACCGCGTCCATCGTGCCCCGGCCAAACTTGCCGTCCACCTCCAGGAAGCCCTCCTGGCCTTCCTTTCGACCGAGCTGCTTGTTCAACGCTTCCTGAAGCGCCTTGACGTTGTCGCCCTGAGCGCCCTTGCGCATGACGTTTGTTCCCAGCGCTTCCTCAAGTTTCGCCAGTTCAGCCTGCTGGTCCGCCGGCTGACTCGGGGTTTCGGCAGGTTGCTCGGCCTTGTCGGCCGGCTTGGCGTCGGGGGTCTGAGCGGGGTCCGCCTGCTCTACTCGCTCTGCCTTCTCGCTGGGCGAGAGGAGCGCATCCCTGGTGTTGGGACCAAAGATACCGTCTTGCTTCAGCCCCTCGTTTTGCTTCTGAAAGTCTTTGACAGCGGAGGCCGTTTTGGGTCCGAACTTGCCATCCGTGTCGAGATAGCCGTCGTCTCCCTCTTTGAGTCCCAGTTTTTCGTTGAGCGCCGTCTGAAGCGCTTTTACGTTGTCCCCTTGCATCCCGTTCCGCAGCGTCTTGTCTCCGAGAGCCTCTTTGAGGGCGGCCGAATCTTCCTTCGCTCCAGGGGTGGCCGGACTATCGTCACCCCAAGCATCCAGGTTAACGCCCGACTTCTCCTCTTTCTCCGGTTTGAAGTTCACGTCCACCCGATCGGTGGCGGAGTTGCCGTTGTTAAGATTGCGGGCCGTGCTCGACCCCGTTGCGTTGCTAGTGGAAGTGGAAGACTTCGAGGGGGTGGCCGATTTCGACGGAGTGGAGGATTTCGCCGAGGATGACGAGTTCGCGGAACTGACAGTGGACATCTAAGTGAGCCTTTCAAGTGAGTAATCTTGAGAGGATAATAGACTCCGCAGCATCACAAACATTTTTTCTTTGCTCGACAATTGTTGCCGAACTGTTAACAAGTTATGACCATTTCGCGTCGAAGGTAGCGGGCAGGAGTCGATCAGCTCCAACGGAACCTCTGCAGGTGAACTCCGTATCAAATATGGCGCGCCGGATCGTTGGTAATCCTTACTTCGACCTCGGCGTACTCATACTGATCTTAGTTTCCATCGGGCTATTGGTCGTCGAAATCGCCCTGCCCAACAGCAGCCACTACTTCGACTTCGTCGTCTATTCCGGCGATGTCATCACCTGTTTCTTTGTCATAGAGTTGCTGATTCGTTTCATCGCTAGCCGCAAAAAGCGGCGGTTCTTCAGCGAATACTTCATCGACATCCTGGCCGTCCTGCCCCTGTTCCGAGCATTTCGATTTCTCCGCTTTTTGCGCTTGCTGCGGATGCTCCGAATTTTCCGGGCCGTCTCGGTGGTGGCCAGGAACACCAGGGTCTTGCAGTGGCTCTTCAAGCAAAGGCTGACCGAATATCTCTTGACCGTCGTGTTGTTGCTCTTCGCAACGCTCTTCGGGACTCTCGGACTATCTCACTTTCGCCGTCCTTTTCAGTCCGGCTGGGAAGTCTTGGCCCAGTCTTTCTGGGAGACAACTTTCAGTCTGGTAGCGGGAGAATACGTCAACAACTTCCCCGACACGCTGGGCGGCAAGATCGTGATCCTCCTCGTGCAGTTCTGTGGACTCACCTTTTTCGCCCTTCTCACTGGTACGATATCGGCCGTTATGATCGAAAAACTTAAGGAAGGAACGGTACTCAACCGACTTATGCTGGAAGATTTAGAGAACCATATTCTGATTTGCGGATACAACGCAGGGGTAGAGACCATCATTAGCGAGTTTCAGAATCATCCCCAATTCCGGGAGCGAGAGATCGTCATCATTAGCGAGCGCCCGGAAATACCCCCGTTCGACATCCCCTTCCCCACTCGAGTGCGCACTGTCAAGGACGATTTCACCCGAGTCGACGTGATGAAAAAATGTAGCATCGACACCTGTGCGGTGGCCGTGATCGTTTCCGACATCAGCGGTGGCCGCACTAGACAGGACGCCGATGCCCGCACCGTGCTGGCGGCCTTGACTATCGAGAAGATGAACCCCGCCGTTCACACTTGCGCCGAACTCAGCAACGCCCACAGTGAGTCTCATCTCAGAATGGGGGGCGTGAACGAGGTCATCGTGACTCGCTCCATCTCGGGACACCTGCTGGCTCAGGCCGCTCTCTACTCCTCCAATGTGCATCTCTTGCAAGAACTCCTCAAACCGACTCAGGGTCACACCTTCATCCCGGTGCCCGACCAGCCCGAATACGTGGGAAAGAAATTCTCCGAGATTTTGGCCCTTCACCACCAAAAATCGGGTCATATCCCGATCGCTGTCGAGAAGCCCACCAGGGAGCTGATGATTAATCCCAAGGACTACGTCATGGCCGAGGGCGACCGGCTAATCTGCGTGGCGCCTCACGAAGGCTAAGACGCCTTCCGGCTCCAGGAAACCCTCGTGTCGAGCAGCTACATCGCCTTCTTTCACGAGACAGAGCGTCGGGTTCTTAGTCACGGAAAACTGCTTGGCGATCTCCGGATGGTCCTCCACGTTCACTTTAGCGACCCGGGCGTCAAGCGTATCGGACAATTCGAGCAGAACCCTTTCCAAGCGCTTGCACGGCGTACACCAGTCGGTCCCGAAATGGAGCAGCAAAGCGTCCGATTCATCGAGTAGATTCGTCAGATTGCTAGGATTGCACTCTTTAAGGCGTTTCAGTCCACCCATAGGTTCCCCAGGAAGACTCTATCGTCCGTGGCCGCCCGCGTCCTGATCCTGACCAGCGCTTCTTGCATCGGGGGATGGAGAGTGAGTTCTTTCACTTTCTCCAGTTCGACCCATTGAACATCGGTGATCCGCTCCTCCGCGGGGACCCGGAGTTCGCCACCCAGATAGGTCGCTTTAAAGACCAGGTGAATCACGTGCTTGGAACCGTCGGGAGCCAGCGTCTCGCTGACGAACATCAGTTCGCCGGCCTTCACGGTCACGCCGGTCTCCTCGGCCACCTCGCGACAAGCTGCTTGATGCAACGATTCGCCCCAGTCGAGCCCGCCTCCGGGCAGCAACCAGTAGCGACGGTCGTCCTTAGTGTGCTCCACCAGAAGGACCCGACCTTCGTGAAGGACCGCCACGGCCGCTCGCACTCTAGGACGCTTCTCTGCAAAGTCGGACATATCGGGGCATTCTGTCGGGGACAATGGCTTCCTGTCGCGTGTACAAAGTTTGGAAACCAGAACGGTTTTTACAAAAAGACACAAAAAAACTTAACCACTGGGCAACAAAGATTACATGACTGTTACATATTCCTCTCCGTCGAACGCTCCCTTTTCCCTAATATCATAGGCAAGACAACGAATAAGGAGACCAATAACATGGCACTGAACATCAACATCGGAGGCGGACCTCAAGGCTTCGGCGGACCCCAGGGATTTGGCGGGCCCCGCGGCGGATTCGGCGGACCTCAGGGACCCCAACAAGGCATGATGAAGCTGATGAAGATGATGCTCCAATTGATGGGCCAGATGATGGGTGGCGGCGGCCAACAGGGCGGATGCCCTTGCGGCGGCGGCGGATGCGGTGGAGGCGGCGGCGGATGCCGCGGTGGCTGCTGCGGGCGCTGCAGGGGATTCGGCTTCTAAGCTGACTCTGCACTCTCTTCTCTGCACAAGTTGGCTCGGTCGCTCAGACCGGGCCTTCTTTGATCAGCTTCACCGCTTCTTGAAAATAGCGATGTCCACTTTCCACCAGCGGTATGAAAGCGCGAAGCCGGTCGTAATATTTTTCGTTTTTCACCACTACCAACTCACTCAAATCGGTGTCCAACTCCTCATCGGCGAACAGGATGGAGCATCCAGCCAGATCTTCCAGACCGGGAGTGCCGGGTTCCTCTTGAGTGCTCAGGATCGTCACTCCATGGCGTACAACCGTTACTCTGACGCCTTCGCTGTTTCCCGGTCCCAGAATATTCTGGGCTATGATGGTACGATACCGAGGGCCCTCGGGAAGCTCACCTGGAGTTAGATTTTCCCGGTCGAAGACAAACTGAAGCACCCAGGATGGAACCTCCACTCCGTCGGGTCTTTCGTCGTAATCGCCGAATCCGGCGCGAAAGCTCGCCTCCCGATCCCACACGGTGAACCCCTTCTTCACTCGATAGGCGACCAAGGGCAAAGGAGCCACTCGCACCGCCGACTGCTCATCGGAGGCCAGTTGGAAAAGAAGGTTGCTCGTCGCCACCGGGCTTCGCCTGTTCTGCATGACGCCGGTGGCCGCGTTGAACTCACTCCCTCCGAAGTCTTTCACATGGTCGTTCAAGACAATGACGTTGGAGGGCTCCACCAAAGACCGGCCGTTGAGCAGGACTACTCGGTCTGTGAAGCCGGTCGATTCGAGGAGCAGGTCCTGAGCCTTTTTGCGACGGCGAGAGACTTCCCAGAGCCTCCAGGCCCAACTGCTGGAATGTACGAGTCGAATGACGTGGTGCATCTCTCCGCCGGGCAGTGCGGGGCCGGTGGACTCGAGCGGGCCGCCCGATTTCAATCTAAAAACGCGCTGCACGCCATCGACCGTCATTTCCCAGTCCAGTTCCAAAACTCCGAATGACAAGCCGGCGATCCACCTCGGCAGCGAAAAGCTCTCTCCTTTGACAGGTGAAGACCGAGCGGCGGAAATCTGGCCGAGGTTGGCATGAAGTTCGTCGGAGGCGCTCCGAGAGCTGGTGAAAGAGACCGTGAAGGAGACCATCGTCACTTGCATCTCTACTCGTTCTGCTCCCAGCTGCAAAGCCAGTTGCAGCAGCCTCACCAAATGATGGTTCTCCGAGGGCAACCGATAACGACTGAGTTTGTACGCCGCGGCCTGCAGATCGATGGTGAACTCCCCTGAAGAGTCTAGATCGCCACTCTGTTCTTGCCCTCTCAAAAAACGATCAAGCGACACGCTAGCGGCCCTCCTCGGGAAGACCGCGTAAAAGAAAGAGTCCGCTCCAGTAGTACGGATGCTCACCGGCGGCGGCCAACTCTCCACGCAGGTCAAAGAGAACTCTCTCGGGCTCCAAACCTTCCCTGAGAGCCTCGTAGAATCGAAGGAAAAAATCCACGGAGCGCCGGTCGTCCAAGGCCCAGATATTGGCCATAACCGCTGATGCGCCATCCACGCGAAAGGGAGTGACCAGACTGAACCGTCGGCCCTCCCTCGTTTGGTAGCCGGTACCGCCCTCGCAAGTTGCTAGGACAACCAGCGGACGATTCTGGAGGTCTAGCGCGAAGAGGTCTTCCATTCCGACCTGAATCGGACCGAGATCGATCTCTCCCTCACCGAGTTCAGTTACAGCCTCGCCATGTCCGGTGAGATGAATGATCGAGGCCCGTTTGGCATCCCTTCGTAGTCCGGTTAGTCCCGAATCCGGTTGCCAAACGACAGCGTCCGGAAACATCCCTTTTAGCAATGTGATCTCATGCCGACTTCCCTCCAGCTTGGGATGGTCTCCGGCCAGCAAGATCGGGCCCGATAGCCTTCCCGGGAGTCCGGCATCCGTGTCTCCGTCGGTCCAGCGAAGATAGCATTCCGGTCCAGAGAGCAGGGGCCAGGGAACACTGTCGAGAGGCCTGGGTGTCAGCAGCCAGATTTCTTCCTCCGACTCGAGTTCGGGAGACCAGAGAGCTCTCTTGACCGAGGCCGCCACCTCCTCAATCTCTGAAAACGAAGAGGAGGGGTCCGAACAGAGAAGGCGCAAGCTTTCCATCTCTTCCCGAAACTCCTCGCCGTCCAGAAAAAACTCCTCCGCCACAAGCCCGGTACGCCGTATCTCCAACTTAACCACTCGGTTCGGCAGCAGGATTGGGTGGTAGAGCACCGCGCCCTCGGCCAGACCTTCTTGGATTCCCTGGAGACGTTGCCGCTGGAGCGGCAGCAGATATCCTCGCTCCCCCTCCGACTCGGCCATCAACTCTCCTACAAGTTGGAAGAACTGGGCTGGACTAAGCTGTCTTTTCCGGGACGTTTCTTGATCCGGCCGGTAGGGAGTCAGACTGCTTCGAAAAACCTCCGTCGCTGACGGAATAGTCTCGGTACCAACAACTTCGGGCTCCACACGGGCCAAAATAGGAATATCCTTGAAGCGTCCGGGACCTCTGGCCATGTAACGGTCGAAAGCCTGACGTTGGACTTCGCGTGCCTCGGCGACGCCTTTGCCCATCGACTCGGCGTATCGGCGTTGAAGCTGAAGACGGGAAGTGCCCGGGAAGAACGGATGCTCAAGAAACGGCTGATAAGCCTCCACGAACTCCTCTCTTCTGCCCTCTTCGGCGAGAATCGCTGCTCGGTAGGCCCGGTTGACTTGCCAACCCCAGTTATTACGCTCGGCAGAAGACACGTCCTCGCCTCTTCTCAGCAGACCGAGGGTCTTTTCGGTTGGCTCTCCCAGCATTCGCCCCACCATCGCCCGATGGATAAAAACCGAGTTCACGGCATCTTGTCGCAACCTCTCCGGGCTGGACTCGGCATCAGCCAAAATTCGGTCTAGCTGCTCTCGAGCCTCTTCCAACCTGCCCCCGGCGATCAAAAGCTCGACCGCCGACAACAGGCGAAAAGAGTTCTCATCCATCTCCCGCAGCGAGAGGGCTTTCTGTAGTCGGTCCAGCGTCTCACTGTCCTGGGGCCGCCCTCTCCTCACAGCGCAGCGTAGCTGCATTTCTAGGGCTCGCAGAATGAGAGGAGCGTCTCCCAATTCACGGGCTTGCTTCTCTATCTGCCGGAAAGCTTTTTCCGCCTCTTCAAACCGCCCCAAGTGATAGAGGAAACTCCCGTAGAAATCTTTCTCAGCGGGTTCGGAACTCATGTTCATGCTCCGGAGCAATCTCGAGAGCAGGGCCGGATGCTTGAGGAGTTGCCGCTTCAACACTTCTTGGGCGGGAGTCGGTTCTTTCAGTTCTGCCGAGCGAAGAAGGTCCGGGTCCCAGCTTCTTAAGTTACTTGAAAGGGAGTCGAACGTCGCCGCGAAGTGGGGAATCACCCGTCCCCCGTGGAGTTCGTCCGAGAAATCTCGTTCCATTCTCTCGACCAGAAGCTGCGCTTGCTCCTCCAGATCTTTGAAATCATTCGACCTGTGGATATAGGCGTCGTTGGCCTGCTGCAAGGTTTGCGGCTCGACCAGCTCCTCGTCCCCTTTGCTCCAGGCGTGGGCAGCGTCGAGTTCGGGGATGCTGACCCCGTCGAAAGTGTTGGGGCCGGGATACACGGCTGGGAGCTTGAGCAGATTCTTCCTGGCCCGTTTCACGTAGTCCCACCGGTTGTCAAGCCTAATGAAGACCCGCTCGGCCAGGGCTAAAGAAAGCCAGGCTGCGGGTAAATAGTCCTCCGCGCTCTCCGCCTCCTCCAGAGCCGAAAGGAGAAGCCGCGTACGATCATATTTCGTCGGTAAGGGAGATTGGTTGCCCACCAGAGACCATCTCGCACGCCCGCTCGGGCTGAGCTTGAGAAGCCTTTCTCTCAGAGAGATGAGCTTAGGAGAGGCCGCCCGCACCAGGTCGCCGTCGTTGGCTGTCGAGACCAGACTCAGAACCTCGGGCTGAACATCGACCTCCACAGACTCAAGTACCTGAACAGCTTTGTCCAGCAGGCTCAGAGAGGCCGGCGGG